>Ga0182024_10000862_pt1 | contig 78666 bp, 55 predicted proteins | sample P32metaG_FD_120480 | JGI IMG/M metagenome (GOLD analysis project Ga0182024, IMG submission 120480) | Permafrost microbial communities from Stordalen Mire, Sweden - P3-2 metaG (Illumina Assembly) | ecosystem: Environmental > Terrestrial > Soil > Wetlands > Permafrost | place: Sweden: Stordalen...
ACGGCGCCCGAAATGCGCGTCCTCTTCAAGCAGGGGGTGCTCGGCCACGCCGGCAGCAACAAGTTTCTGTTCGATCACGTGGGCCTGGTGGAAGCGCACCACGCGGATCCGGCGACGGATTTGGAGGCGGCCGCGATCGAGGCGGGCGCCAATGATTTTGAGGCCCTGACCCACCAGCAAAACGACGACATTCCCGAAGGCCGCGCCGGCGCCCGTTTTGTCACCGAGCGCTCCGCCGTGCACGCGGTCTCGGTCTGGCTCACCCAGCATGGCTGGACGATCGTGACGAGCGAATGGGGCTATGTCGCCAAGTCCTATCCGGAATTGAGCGAAGCCGACCGGGCCCAGGTCGGCGAATTCCTTCAGGCGCTCGAGGACCACGACGATGTCCAGCGCGTCTGGGCGGCGGTCAAATAGGCCCGCCGTGCGGCTGTTCACCGGCGAGCCGCCCCCCTGCGCGGGTTGTGGGGCGTGCTGCCGGCTCGTCGTCGAACTGAAGCCGGGCCGCGACCAGATCCCGCCGGAGCTGACGGTGCAGCGCGATGGCGCCCGCTTCATGGATCAGCACGGCGACGGCACCTGCGTCGCGCTCGATCGGCTGACCCGGCTGTGCACGATTTACGACCAGCGCCCGGAAACCTGCCGCAAATTCGCGCGGGGCAGCGAGCGGTGCCGCCAGGTGCTGTTCGCCCGCCGTTAGGCGGCCGGCTGCTTCGCGCCGGAACCGACCGGAACGGCCGCGGGCTTCCGCCCGTTTTTGCGCGGCGTCGGCGGCTCGGCAAACACGTCGCGGTCCGGGAATTCGGTGGAGGGCAGCAGGAACCCCCGCGCGTGCCAGAGGACCGCCTTCATTAGGCGGTTGGTGTGGTGCACCCCGAGGAATAGTTTGGTGCAGCGCACGCCCAGCTCGGCCTTCACCTCGTACGCCGTCTGGCCCAGATGCACGCGGGCAAAACCCCGCCGCTCCGCTTCCTCGATCACCTGGTAGAACGCATTGAAGTACAGATCGGTGTCGCGTTTCACCCAGTAGTCGAAGCCACTGTAGAGCGGGTGCATCGTCGTCCGGTCGCAGATGACCAGTTCGCAGGCGACCAGCCGCTTAACCCCGTCGAGCAGGCGGAAGCCGAGGATGAAAAACGCCGCCTCGCCCAGGCTGGCCTCGACTTGCGCGAAGAACGGCCGGTTCAGGCGCTCGAACACAAAATCGGAATGGTCGACGACCTGCAGGTACAGCCGGTGGATCTCCTCCTCGTAGCCGCGACAACTCGGCACCACCTCCCAGGTCAGCTGGCTTTCGCGGCCCACGGCCTTGCGCTTCTTCAGCTTGTTGCGGTAGCGGGACCGGATGGCCGCGAAATACCCGCCCGACTCCCGTGGCGGCAAATCGAGATAGGTGGTCGGCAGGCTTTCGACGAAAAAGAACTTGTCGGAAATCTTGGCCCGCAGGGTATCCGCCACGGCCGTCTCGAATTCCTTGATCAGCACCAGCCCGATGCCCAGTGACTTCGACTTCCGGATGATTTCGTCGAACAGGCGCGAGAGCTTCGGCCGGTCCCAGCGCCGCTCGTCGGCCAGATCCTTGATGCCCAGCAGGTCGCTGCAGGTGGAAATCGGACTGCCCACCACGAACAGGCGCATGCGCAGAAAACGCGGAAAGACCGTGCGCACCCCGCTCACGGCTCGCCGCAGCCAATGGCTCGAAAGCGAGGCGAGGCAAACCTCGAAGGCGAAACACGGCACCACGCAGGCGGCGCCCCCGTCGTCCTCGCCGGCCAGGTAATGGAGCTCGACGTCGCTCAGGCGCGAGTCCTCGACCGCCGTGTGCAGCGCGAAGGAACGCAGGCCGTCGTCCGCCGGAAAGCATTCCCGCCATGCCGGCAGCAGTTCGCGGATATGGGTATGCCAGCGCAGGATTAGCTCATCGTGCGCAGGTGCTCTCGCTGCCGGAGTCGGGGACATGGGCCGGAAAAAACCCTACCGCCCCCAACGGCGGCCCTCAAGCCGGCGGACCGGCGGAAAAATGCCAAACGGAAAAATCATGCCCTCGGGCATGAAAGGATAGGAATCTGCGGAGCGAAGCAATCCCGCTCGCGCCGGAGCGCCCCGATTGTGGCGCCAGGGGGCGGGGCGGCCCCTCCCTCTCCGCTAGCCTGAATATTTCATGAAACCGGGGCAAAGATCTCTGGAAGCGGTGGAGCAGAAAGAGCCGAAGGCGACCGCCGGTGGCCATTTTGGCCATCAAGGGAGCCTGAGGATCTTTCTGCCCGCCGATTCCAGAGAGATTTGCCCGGGCTTCATGAAATATTCAGGCTAACCCAATCCACCCAATGGCTTAGCCAGGTCCGGGCGCCCGGGCACGCCCGGGGGCGTCCGCAATATTTGCTCGCCGCTCGGGATTGGGCCGGCAAAATCGGCCCGCAATCGGGCGGGCGTTCCGCGCCGGTCGCGAATCCGCCCCCTCCCCTAATCCCTCGCTCGATCCTATGCGCACCGTTACCTCAGCCTTCATTCTCCTCGCCGCCCTGCTCCTCGGCGCCTCGCCCGCGGCGGCCCGTGTCAGCCCGCACGAGACCATCAGCACCGTGATCAACGGCAATCGCATCACCCTGGTCTACGGCCGGCCCTATTCGAAGGACCCGAAGACGGGCGAGATGCGCGTCGTCTGGGGCGGATTGATCGGCGGCTCCAAGCTCAATCCCTGGGGCAAGGCCTGGCGGGCCGGAGCGGACGAAGCCACGCTCTTCATTACCCAAAAGCCGCTGCTGGTCGGCGACGCCGTCGTGCCGGCGGGAGCCTACACCTTGTATGTGATCCCGTACGCCGACGGCCGAGCCACGCTGGTGATCAACAAACAGCTCGGCCAATGGGGCCTGGACTACCACGCCGACCAGGATCTGGCGCGCGTGCCCCTCACCCGCAGCGACCTGCCGGAATCGGTCGACCAACTCACGCTGGCGCTGGCCAAGAATCCGGCGGGTGGCGGCCTGCTGGAGTTGAAGTGGGAGAAGACCCAGTACGCGGTGGCCTTAAAGCTGCAGCCGGCGGCCTAGCCAGAGGCGCTGGCGACCACGGTGGTGTATCCCAGCCGTTTTTTTCCCGGCCGGTTCCGGCGGAGGCCGCCTCAGCGGAGGATCTTGAACAAGCTGGTGTAGTCGTCGGTCCAGAGCGGCGGCGGCGCGGCGTCCGCCGCCTCCGGCGCATCGGTGGCGGCCCGAATGTACGGGCGCTGCAGCCGCGCCGGATCCTTGGCCAGGAGCATCCAAGTCGTCGCGTAGACCCACCATTCCGACTCGTCGTCGTCGGAGATCGTCACGCACGCCAGCCCGTAGTGCCGGGCCAGCGCCGTGACCACCGGCTCCAGATCAAAATACAGATTGGAGATATGCACCGCGATCACCCCGTCGGGCTGGAGGTGCTGGAGGTAAATGGCGATGGCCTCCCGGGTCAGCAAATGCACCGGAATCGCGTCGCTGTTGAACGCATCCAGCGCCAGCAGGTCGAACCGCTGCGGCTCCCCGCGCGCCAGCTCGTTCTCCAGCGAGAGGCGGGCATCGCCCAAGACCACGGCCACGTCGGCCGGACAGTTCGCCAGATAGGAGAATCGGCCGCGGGCCAGCGCCTCCACCTGCGGATTGATTTCGTAGATGCGCAGCGTATCGCCCTTGCGCCCGTAGCTGGCGAGCGTGCCCGTGCCCAACCCCACCAGGCCCAGGCGGTGCCCGCGGCCCGGCGGCAGCGAGCGCATGGCGAGCCCGACCCCGCTCGCCTCGCCATAGTAGGTAGTCGGCCACTTCGCCTTCACCGGCTCGGTGAACTGCAGCCCGTGGATGATTTGCCCGTGCTCCAGCACGTAATAGTGCTGTTTCGGGTCGTCCGTGCGGTAGCTGTACACGGTCAGGACCCCGAAGAAGTTGCGGGTGAGGCTGACCACCGCGTCCCGGGATTCGCGCAGCTGCCGCCCGAACACCCCGCCGGTGGCCACGCAAAGCAGCCCGAGGAAAACGCCCATGGCCGGTCGCCACTCGCGCGCCAGCATCCGGCGGCGATCGCCAAAGCTGAGGACGAGGGCCGCCGCGAGCCCCGCCAGGGGCCAGGGGTGGGCGCGGCCGAAACCGTGGACCGCCTGCAACCAGGCCACCGCCACGTGGGTCCACTTCGCCGGCAGATCGAGGCGGAAGGTCGGACTCACCAGCGTCGCCAGCGCGGCGCCCACCGCTCCGCCCGCCGCTAGGGCGAGGCTGCGGGCTCGCCAGCCGACCAGGGCCAGGAGCACCGTCAGCGCGCAATAGCCCAGCGGCAGTTCCAGGTAGGAGTGGAAAACCCGCGGGGCGACCACCGCCACCAGAAAACCGCCGATCGCCCCGCCGGTGGCAATCATCAGGTAAAAATGGGTGAGCGCGCGGGGCGCCGGCTTCAGCCGGTACAGTTCCCCGTGACAAAACATGCAGGCGGCGAAGAGCGCGCCCGAATAGCCCGTGATTTGGACGCCGAGCGAAACGTCCTCGTCGCCAAAATAGAGTTCGGCCACCACCGCGATTCCCACCAGGACCGCGGCGGCGAAAAGCCCCCGGGCGTACCACCGCGGACGGTCGAAGCAGAGAATGAACGTCAGCAGGTAGAGGCCGAGCGGGAGCACCCAGAGAAACGGGATCACCGCGAGGTCCTGGCACAATTTGTTGGTCGTGGCCAAGAGCAGCACCGAGGCGACCGCGGGCAGCACCAGCCAAAGCAGCCGATCGGTCGGCGAGGGGGCGGGACCGCCGGCGCCCGGCTCCGCGACGGGCGCCGGGCCGTCCGCAGAAAGCGCCCGCCGCGCCGCGCGGACCACGCAGAAACCGCAGACGAGCGCAAAGCCGGCGAGGCCCCAAGCCCACAGGCGGGCCTGGGCCGAGCGGGTCAGCGCCCATTCGAAATAGAAGGGATAACTCACCAGCGCCAGCAGGGAGCCGGCATTCGACAGGGCATAGAGCCGATAGGGAGAGGCGCCCGGGTGGGTGCGGCTGCACCAATGCTGCACCAAAGGGCCGGTGGCCGAAAGCACCAGATAGGGCAGCCCCAGATTGACCGCCAGGAGTGCCAAAATCCGCCCGGTCGGGTCGCCCGCCACATGGGGCTTCCAGGTTTCCGCCGGAGTGATGGGCAGTAGCGCCAGCGCCAGCGCGAGCAGCGCCAGGTGGACGATCGCCTGGATCTTCGGCTTCAGCCGTTGGGACGAAAAGTGGGCGTAGGCATAGCCCGCCAGCAGCACCGTTTGGAAAAACAGCAGGCAGGTCGTCCACACCCCGGGGCTCCCGCCAAACCAGGGCAGAATGTACTTGCCGATGAGCGGCTGGACCTGAAACAGCAGGAAGGCTCCCGCAAAGATCGTGAAAGCGTATGCGCCCACCGCCTTTAAGAGGGTTCGTCGGCCGGTTCCACCGTCACGCCGGTATCCAGCTTCTGGCCCCCGCCGCCGCTGAACAGACCCTTCACCGGGCCGACATCGAAATAGTCGCGGCCCCGCGCGACCACGATATGTCCGGTCCCGACAAAACAGGAATTGGTCGGATCGTAGTCGATCCAGCCCGTGCCCGGAATATAGGCCGAAACCCAGGCATGGGAGGCGTCGGCGCCGACCAGCCGCGGCTGGCCCGGCGCCGGCTTGGTTAGGAGGTAGCCGCTCACGTAGGCCGCGGGAAAACCGAACTGGCGCAGGCAGCTGATCAGCAGATGCGCGAAATCCTGGCAGACGCCCCGCCGGGTCACCATCACCTGCGCGAGCGGCGTCGAAATGCGCGTCGCCTTGCGGTCGAAAACAAAGGCCTCGCCGAAACGGGCGCCGAGGATCGACAGCCATTCCATGACCGAGGTGCGGTCCGGGGCGAGGTCGGCCGTCAGCCCCACCACCATCGCCCGGGCCGCCGGCAGCAGCGGCACCAAAGGCGAGGCGTGCCGAAACTGTTCGAGGCCGAAATCGTCGCCGGCCACGGCCGCGTCGACCAATCCGCGCAGATCGCCGAGCAGCGGCGTCAATCCGGGCATCGGCAGGGCAGGCTCGTCGCGGCGCACCAGGCTGCGGCTGGTGATGCGCAGCTCCGGATGCGGCTCCCGCAGGGTGAAAATGTGCTGCTTGTTGCCGAAATAGTCCACCCGGGCGGCCAGATCCCCCGGATGCGGGGCGATCTCCAGTTCGAAGGCGTCGCAGTGCTGCGCGGCCTCGTGGCGCGGCTGCAGGTGCAGCGATTGCCAGGCGGCGGTGGCCGTCGATTCGTGGCGGTAGCGCGTGGTGTGGGTGACGCGGTAAATCGGCATGGGGGTCAGCGAACGGGCGCGCGGTCCGGGACTTCCGAGTGGCTGAAATAAATCTGCGTCAGCCGGTCGTTGAGTTCGGTGAGCGTCCCCTCCGCCTCCGTGAAGAATTCGGCGGCGCGCTCGGCGTCCTCGGCGAGCGCGGCCGCATCGAGCAGCTTCACCGCGCTCAGCAGCCGGAAGGCCGTCGCCCGCAGCGCCGACACCGCGCGCGGGGCCAAATCCTCGGGCAGCGCCGCCAAGTGGTCGGCAATTCGGTCCGCCTGGAACCGCAGGCCGCGGGGATTTTCCGGCGCGGCAAAGAGCCACGCGAGAATCGAGGCCGGGTGATAGACCCCGCGGTAAACGCCGCGGTAACTGAACAGGCTTTCGGTGAAGTGCAGCAAGGTCTGCAGCCGGAACTCGGTGGGGGCCGCGGCCGGCGCCTCATCCTCGTCCTCGTCCTCGGGCGGCAGGAGCAGGGAGCGGGCGAGAAAGACCAGGTGCCGGGCCCTTTCGATCCGCCGGCCCAGCTCCAGAAACCGCCAGCCGGTGTCGTGGGCGAGCGTTTCGGTGCCCAGCGCCTCCAGGCTCGCCAGCTGCTCGCCGAGGTCGGACGCCAGCTGCGGATGGCCCTGCGCCGCGATCGTCCGCAGGCGGCGCAGAATCCGCCAGGCCTCCGGCGGGAGGTTCACCTTCACCTGATCCAGGACGCGGATCAGGTGCGCCAGCTCGGCGGCCAGGCTGCCGGGATGGTCGGGATCGTCCGCTTCCACCCGAATCTGCGCGGCGAGCTCGTCCGGCGAGGCGCCCTCGGCCGGGGTGCTGTGCTGCGCGTCGAGCAGGATGCGCAGCGAATCGGTCGCCACCGTCGGATCGAGCGCGGCGATTTCATCGCGCAGCAGGGGATCCAGCTTGTCCAGAAGGCGGGCCAGCTGGGCCGTGCGCTCCAGGTAGCGCCCGAGCCAAAAGAGATTGTCCGCCAGGCGGCTCGGCGTGGCCGCCGGGCGGCGGTCCGGATCGCTGAGCTCGGTCCGCGGCAGCACCGGGTCCGGCCCCGGATTGCCGCCCAAGACCCAGGTGTCCTTGGTCGCGCTGCCCTGCTGCAGCGAGACGATCGCGTCGGCGCCGGTCGGGTTGAAGCGGGTGAGCCCGCCGGGCATCACCCGGTAGTCGCCGTCGTGCCAGGCGACAAACAGGCGCATGATGAAGGGCAGCGGACGGAGCGCCCCTTCGGCCCAGCCCGGCGTGGTGCCCAGCAGCACGCGCTCCTGGCCGCAGAAGGCGCCCGGCCGCGCCGCGATGTCGGCGGCCAGGGCGGTCCGCTCGGTTTCGCTGAGCAGCGCGCCGTACCGGGTGGCGAATCCGCCGCGGTCTCGAAACGCCGGCTTCACGACCAGGTCGCGCAGATTGTCGAGGACGTACGCGCGCGCCGCCGGTTGTCCGCACCACCAAGTGGCGACGCTGGGCAGGCGCAGCTGCTCGCCCAGCACCGCCTGGCAGAGCGGCTTCAGGAAAGCGAGGAGGGCGGTGCTCTCCAGGGCGGCCCCGCCCAGCTGGTTGGCGAGCGCCACCTTGCCGCCGTGCGCCGCATGCACCAACCCGGGCACGCCGAGCACCGAATGCGAATTGAGCTCCAGCGGATCGCAAAAGCCCGAGTCCACCCGGCGCACCACCGTGTCCACCCGCTTCAATCCGCCGACCGTGCGCAGGAACACCTGGCGGTCGCGGGTCGTCAGGTCGGCGCCCTCCACCAGGGGATAGCCCAGGTAGCGCGCGAGGTAGGCGTGCTCGAAATAGGTTTCGTTTGCCGGGCCGGGCGTGAGAAAGACGACCCGCGGCTCCTCGCCCCGCGGCGGCGGCCCGGCCAGATCGGAGAGCGAGGCGCGGAAGCCCCGGAAAAACGAAAAGAGCCGCTGCACCTGCGCCCCGTGAAAGACCTGCGGGAGCGCGGTGCGGACAATCATCCGGTTTTGCAGCGAATACCCCAGGCCCGAGGGCGCATCGAGCCGGTCCTGGAGCACCCACCATTGTCCGTCGGGCGAGCGCGCCAGATCCGCGGCGTAGGTATGCAGAAACACCCCGCCGGGCTTCCCCAGGCCGGCGCAGGCCCGCAGGAAGTGCGGATTGGCCATGGCCAGCGCGGACGGGAGGGCGCCGCTGCGCAGGAATTTTTGGGGGCCGTAGAGATCGCCGAGCAGCGTATTGTAGAGCTGCGCCCGCTGGCGGAGGCCGTCGCTGAGGACCGCCCAGTCGTCGGCGCTCACCAGGTGCGGCACCACATCCAGCGGCCAGGGCTGGGGTTCCGAGCGCGCCCCGGCGTAGACGTTCATGCTGACGTCCTGCTCCAGCACGGCGCGCGCGCAGGCCTCGCTCGCGGTCCGCAGCGTCGCCGCCGGGTCGGCGCCGAGCAGGCGCAGAAACTCCGCCCAATGCGGCCGCACTGAGCCGTCCGGGGCGCGGCACTCGTCGTAGCGGCCGGGCCGCCCGGCGTAGCCCGGCAGCGGGTCGGCCAAAAATGAGGGGAAAGGGGAATCGAGCATGGCCGAGCAGCAGTGTTGGGGGCGCAGCGCCGGTGGCAAGCGAAGGGAAGCGGGGCGGCCGCCCTCCCAAGCGGGCCGCCGCCCGCTCAGTTCTTGCCCCGGCGCATCTCCCGGGCCCCGTTGGCGGCATCCCGGAGGTCCAGCGTGTAGCGAAACTCCGGCGCCTCGGCCCGCGACACCATCGGCACGATCTCGCCGGGCGTGTGGCCAAAGGGGATGAACCGCGCCAGGCGCCGGCTCTCCGCCTCGTAGGAATTGACCGGCACGGTCGTGTAGTTGCGGCCGCCCGGATGCGCCACGTAGTAGGTGCAGCCGCCCAGCGATTTCTGATTCCAGGAATCGACCAGGTCGAAGACCAGGGGCGCGTTCACCCCGATCGTCGGATGCAGCGCCGACGGCGGCTGCCAGGCCCGGTAGCGGACGCCGGCGATGTGCTCACCCGCCTCGCCGGTAGGAAAGAGCGGCACCCGCACGCCGTTGCAGGTCACCTCATACCGATCGGTCGTCAGCCCGGTCACCTTCAGCTGGAGGCGCTCGACCGACGAATCCACAAAGCGCACCGTGCCGCCCCCGGCGTTCTCCTCGCCCATCACATGCCAGGGCTCGAGCGCGTGGCGCAGCTCCAGCTCGATCTCGCGGTAGCGCACGCGGCCGTAGCGCGGAAAGCGAAACTCGTAATGCGGCGCGAACCAGCTCGCGGCGAACGGCAGCCCCCACTCGTTCAAGTCGGCGATCACCTCGCCCAAGTCGGCCCACACCGCCTGCGGCAGCATGAAGCGGTCGTGCAGCTCCGTGCCCCAGCGCACCAGCCGCTCGGGCGCGAATGGATGCTCCCAGAAGCGCGCGATCAGCCCGCGCAGCAGCAGCTGCTGCACGAGGCTCATCCGCTCGTGCGGCGGCATCTCGAAGGCGCGCAATTCGAGCAGCCCCAGCCGACCGGTGGCGCTGTCGGGCGAATAGAGCTTGTCGATGCAGAATTCCGCGCGGTGGGTGTTGCCCGTGACGTCGATCAGCAGATTGCGGAAAATGCGGTCGACGAGCCACGGCGGACAGGCGTCCGGCCGGCCGCCGGCCGCGGCCAGCCGGTAATCCACCTCGCGAAACGCCAGCTCCAGTTCGTAGATGCTGTCGTTGCGCGCCTCGTCGATCCGCGGGGCCTGGCTGCTCGGGCCCACAAAGAGGCCGCTGAACAAATAACTCAGCGCCGGATGCTGGTGCCAGTAGGCCACCAGGCTCTTGAGGAGGTGGGGGCGCCGCAGGAGCGGGCTGTCGTCGGGCTTGGCGCCCCCGAGCACGATGTGGTTGCCCCCGCCGGTGCCGGCATGGCGGCCGTCGATCATGAACTTGTCCGCGCCCAGCCGGCACTCGCGCGCGGCGGCGTAGAGCCACTCGGTTTTCTGCGCCAGTTCCGGCCAGTTCGCCGACGGATTGATGTTCACTTCGATCACCCCCGGATCCGGCGTCACCTTGATCGAGTCCAGGGCCGGATCGACCGGCGGCAGGTAGCCTTCGAGCACGACCGGCAAGTCGAGTTCGGCCGCCGTCGCTTCAATCGCCGCCAGCAATTCCAAGTAGTCCTGGGCCCGGTCGGCCGGCGGCATGAAAATGCTCACGTGGCCGCCGCGGGCCTCGACGCACAGCGCAATCCGCACTTCCTGCTCCGCGGCCGGCGCGCCCGCCGGCGCCCGCCAGGGCTGCAACTCCAGCGGCAGGCGCAGCCCCATCGGCGAGTCGCCCGGGACAAGGTACATCCGGCCGGCCACGAAATGCCACGGCGCCGAGACCCAGCCCTTATTCCAGTCGCGCAGGACCGGCAGCGCATAGCCCACCACTTTGTCCAAACCGGTCTCCAAAATTCGCCCGAGCCGGGCGCGCTCGTCGCGCTCGTGCACGCTGGTCGCGCTGCTCTTCAGCTCCGCCGGGATCCGGCGTTCTTTCCAAATGTGGTAAAACGTGTCCTCATAGCCGGGGACCAGCCGCTCCGCGCCGACCCCGAGCTGCCGGGCCAGCCCGGCGGCGAACCGCTCCGCGTCCGCGGGCCCGCGCCCGGAGGGCATCTGCGGGTCGGCCAAGAGCCGCGGCTGGCGCCACAGCGGCTGGCCGTCGCGGCGCCAGACGCAGGCCAGCACCCAGCGGGGCAGCGGCTCGCCCGGGTACCACTTGCCCTGCCCATGATGGATAAAGCCGCCGCGGCCGTATTGCTCCCACAGGCGCCGGAACAGCTGGCCGCCCAACGCCCGTTTCCGCGGGCCCAGCGCCGCGGTGTTCCACTCCGGGCCATCCATGTCATCGACCGCCACAAAGGTGGGCTCCCCGCCCATCGTCAGGCGCACATCCCCGGCCTCGAGCAGCCGGTCGATCTTGCCGCCGAGGGCGTCGATCTCCTTCCAAGTGTCATCGGCGTAGGGCAGCGTGACGCGCGGCGACTCGTGGATGCGCCGCACGCTCATCGCGAAGTCAAAGACCGTTTCGCATCGACCCACGTTGCCGCTGATCGGCGCCGCGCTCGACGGCTCGGGCGAGCAGGCGAGCGGCAGATGGCCCTCGCCGGCCAGGAGGCCCGAGGTTGGATCCAAGCCGATCCAGCCCGCGCCGGGCAGGTACACTTCGCACCAGGCGTGCAGATCCGTGAAGTCCTCGGTCGCGCCCGACGGGCCGTCGAGGGCTTTGACGTCGGCGCGCAGCTGAATGAGATAACCGGAAACAAACCGGGCCGCCAGGCCCAGGCGGCGGAGGACCTGCACCAAAAGCCAGGAGGAATCGCGGCAGGAGCCGCTCCCCAGCGTCAGCGTGGTGTCGGGCGCCTGCACGCCGGCCTCCAGGCGGATGATGTAGCGCACGGCCTGGTGGACGCGCAGGTTGAGGGCGACCAGGAAATCGATGGTCGGCTTGGACCGCACGTCGCAGCCGGCCATGAAAGCGTCGAAGGCGGACGTAGGCGCGTCCTGGCGCAGGTAGGGCACCAGTTCGACCGCCAACGTGGCGTCGTACAGGAAGGGCGCCCGCTCCGCGCTCGGCTCCAGGAAAAAATCGAACGGATTGAAGACCGCCATCTCGGCCACCAGATCGACCTCGACCGAGAAAAACTTGGTCGGCTCGGGAAACACCAGCCGGGCGAGGTAGTTGCCCTGCGGATCCTGCTGCCAGTTGATGAAGTGCTTGGCCGGCTCCACCTTCAGCGAATAGCTGAGCACGGGGGTGCGGCAATGCGGCGCGGGCCGCAGGCGGACGGTTTGCGGCCCCAGGGTAACGGCTCGGTCGTAGCGGTAGGACGTGCGGTGATGGAGGGCTAAATGGAGGGCCATGATGCCGAAAAAGCAGCGGGTTTGAGCACCCCTTGAGCAGGAGCCGGGCCGTCGGCGACTCAAGAACCAAATGAACTCCCGCCGACGCCCGTCACCAGTTGTACCGCCCGCCGGCGCCGATCAGGCGCGGCGCCGCCACACTGTAAACACCCAGGGTGCTCTCGGCCGTCTCGATGCGCGCGTTGGCGAGATTCTCCCCGGTCACAAACAGCTGCAGGCGGCGCGTCCAGTCGAAGGTGAGCGAGGCCTCCGCCACCGTCGCCTGGCTCAGGCGCAGGGTGTTGAGATCATCGTCGAATTGGGCCCCGGTGCGGCGCAGCCGCGCCTGGGCGCGCACGGCCGGAAGCGGGTGCCAGGAAACGCCCAGCGAGCCGTTCGTGCGCGGCACCTCCGGCAGCGTGTGCCCCACCAGCAGTGGCGCCACGGCGGCCGCGGTGACCACCGCGCTTTCGTCCAGCAGGGCAAAATCCACGCTCCAGGTCGCGGAGGGCTGCCAGCGGGCGCTGAATTCCCCACCGGCCGTGCGGTCCTCGCCCAGATTGAGCCGCTCCTGGCCGAGACCGCCCGCCGGGAGCGTGCCGAAGCCCGGGAAGGTCCCCGGACCCTGCACCAGCGTCACATTGGTCACCGGATTGCGCAGCACCGTCACAAAGCCCTCGAGCCTGAGGCGCCACGGACCGCGCTGCCAGGTGGCGCTGAGTTCGCCGCTGTCCGCGTGTTCGGTGGCGAGCGCCGGATTGGCTTCCGTGACGGTCGTGCCCTGGCGGAACGGCCGGTAAAGTTCGTTGAGCGTCGGCCGCCGAAAGGCCTTTTGGCCGGCCAAGCGGAACTGCCAGGATTCGTCGGGTTGCCAAAGGAGGCCGGCGCTCGGGCTCAGCTCCGTGCCGGTCTGGTCGGGAAAGCGATCGTCGGTGAGCCGGGTCAGCGTCGCCAGGCTCGTTTCGCGCAGATGCCCATCGCTCGATTCCCACCGGTCCAGCCGCAGACCGGCCGTGGCCTCGACGCCGCCGCCCAAGGGCTGGCTCTCCTCGGCAAACACGCCGCCGAAGGTTTGCCGGCCGCCGGCAAAGCGCTGGTCGGTGTAGGCGCCGTTCGCAAACCCGTAGTCTTCGCGCGTCTCCCCCCGCACATCGCGGACGTCGGCGCCGACCAGCGTCGTGCCCCCACCCGCAGACTGGCGCGAAGCAGTGACGGACACTCCCGCGGCGGTCGTCGGCACGGCGAACTGGTCGCTCGCCGGCGTCTCGGCCGTGCGCGCCGCGTTCACGGAGCTGAAAGTCTGGGAGAAGGCCTGGTTTTGCAGGTAGGCCGTGGCCGTCCAGGCCCAGTCCGCCGCGAGGCGCCCGGACAGGCCCGCCGAAACAAACATCTGCCCCGTCTGATTCTGCTGGTAGGGCGTGCCGTTGTCCCGCCACTCGTCGAAGTTGCGCACCGTCACGGTCGCGGCAACGCCCGATCCCAGCGCGCCGACCCAGCGCGCCGAAATCCAGTGATGGCGGCTCGCCGCCGCCACGTCCACCGGCCCCCGGCTCGCCGGATCGATCAGCGGGACTCCCCCCGAAGTTAAGTCCTGACCCCGCACTTCGAGAGTGCCATCGCCGGCCGCAACGCCGGCGGCGAATTCGGCGGTGCGGGTCGATCGCTCTTCGGCGCGAAAATCGACCTCGCCGGTCCCTGCCGCCAGCGGCGCGGAAAACAGCTCCACCACCCCGGCTAGGGCCGCATTGCCCCAGGCCGCGGCGCCCCCGCCCGGAACTAGGGCGGCACCGGCCAGCGCTTCGCGTGGCAGGAGGCTCCAGGGCACCCAGCCGCCAAACGCGTCATTGAAGGGCACCCCATCGAGCAGCACGAGCGAGCGGCTGGCGCCGCTGGGCCCCAGGCCGCGAAGCGAAACGCCCTGCGTCGTGGGGTTGGCCGTCAGGCTGTCGTTGCGGCGGAAGAGGCTAAAGTCCGGGGCGGCGCGCAAGGCGTCGTCGATCGTGAGGCTCGGCGAGCCGCTGAGCTCCTCGCCACTGAAGAGATCGGCGGTGAACGGCGTCAAGGCCTGCAATTCGGGGGCCCGCGCCGCGGTGACTGTGACCGGATCCAGGGCCGTGACTTGCGCCCGCGCGGCTGGGCCCAGCGCCCAGACGGCCAAGCCGGACGCGCCCGCCAGCCGCGCGCGCGTCCACCCCCGATCGAAAATCGCACATAGCAGCGCCATGCCTAGGTCCCGGTGAGCGCTTCGGCCACGAGCTGCAAAAGCCGCGGTTCCTGCCGCTCCCAGCAGTACTCACCTTCGGCGGCTCGGCGCGCCAGCCGGCCCATCGCCTGCAGTCGCGCCGGATCGGCCAGCAGGCCATCCAGGATCGGAACGGCGCCGGCCGCCAGTGGCACGGCGATGCCCGCCCCGGACGCCTGCCTCAGCGCCTCCAACTGGCCCTGGGTCGGCGTGGCGATGACGGCCAGCCCGGCGTTGAAGTACTGCAGAATCTTATTGGTGATCGTGAGGTCGCGATTGCGAATCGACGCCTCTTCCAACGCGAGCCCGACGTCGTGCCGGGCGAGCAACACCGGCAGTTCACCGGCCGGCACCGAAGGCTGGAAGCGGAGGCGTTCCCGCGCCGCCGCCGGCACCAGCCCAGCCAGCCGCTCGGGGTAACCATCGGCCGCCGCCCCCACCAAAGTGAGGGCGCTGGGCGTCGCCAGCCGGCCCCAGAGCGGCAGGAATTCCTCTAGTCCCCGGCCGGGACCGACGGTCTGGGAAAACCACACCAAAGAGGGCGGGCGATTGACCGGACCGGTCTTGGGGTCGGGCTGCAGCGGAAAAGCGTTGGCCAGCACATGCGCCGGGCGCCCGCCGTAGGCCGCGCGGAGACCGTCGCTCAACGCCTGGGAGGTCGTGGTCGTGTAGCATGCGTTCTGCATCAGGTCGCGCTCCAACCGGGCCAGAAATCCCAGCGGACGCAGCCGCCGGTCCGCCGGCCGCAGATCCTGGGAGTGCCAATCCTCGAAGTCGGCCGCTACCTTCCGGCCCCGGCGGGCCAGCGACCGGCCGATGATGAACGGAATCTCCGTGTGCACGATGACCAGATCCGCCGGCAGGCGGTCTGCCAGCCGGGCCAACTCGCGCCGGGGGCCGAGGGAGCGCGCGGTGCGCCAGCCCCTCCGCGCCAGGGTCCGCGCCAGGCGGGAAAAACCGCGCTCAAGCAGCGGGAAGGCCGCCGGCGCGCGCAGATGGCGGAAGGGAGCCCCGGCGGTGAGGAGGTCATCCAACGCCGCGTACGCCGGGATCGCCGGCGGCGTCAGCAACGTCACCTCATATCCGGCCCGCCCAAGCGTCCCCGCCTCCTTTACCGGCCGCGGGTGGCGGCAGGGAGGCCCGGCGGTGATGATGACGATCCGTTGGTGCACTGAGAAAAATGACGGCCAGCGGCCGGCTGGCATGGTGGTCACATTCCCGAGCGCATTCCAACCTTCGTTTTTTTTGGGGTCCCCCGGAATCCCTCGCTTTCGGGCGTTCGCGGGATTGATTCGCGCGCATTTGGTCTAAAACTGGCTACTCCTCACGTTCCTTTCCGACCCTCCCTCCATGCCCATGTCCCCTTCCGTCCTGGTCCCCATTCCGGATGTCGCTGAGCCCCGGCTCTTAGCGTACCTCAACCTCAAGCTGCAGGAAATCGGCCAGCCGGGCGTCGCCCTGCCGCAGGATGACGGGCTCGCGGCCTTCGCCGCCCACTTTATCGCCTTGGGCCGGGAAAAGGACCGGGTGCTCGGCCGCCATGTCTGCCCGGTGGACCAGCGGATTCAGAATTTCCTGTTCGATTACCTCGACGACGCCCCCCGCCTGCCGGCCACCACTTTGGTGCTCGACCAGCCGGGCCTGGCCCGCGCCCTTTCGCTCCCGGCCGGCCGCGATGAGCATCACAGCTCGATCCTCGCCTCATACCGGGTCGACCAGGGGGTGCTCCACAATCCGCGCAGCGACCGCCGCACCACCCAGGGTATCTTCCATGTGGCCGAGGGCGGCCTGCCGATTCCCAACGACAAAAAGGCGGTGTCCGCCGCCGTTTTCGGGCGCCTGCTCGACCGGGCGCTGCGGCCCCCGGCCGAACTCCTGCGCCTGCCGTTCACCGCGGCCGAAAAGGTCCCCGCCGAATGCTGGGTCACGCTCCACCTGCGCCCGGCCGTCGTGCCGGCGGTTCCGGGCTTCAGCCCGCTGCGCGCGATGGAGACCCGGTTTTTTGTGCCGGGCGCCCTGATCGCCAATCTCGATTTTGTCGAAAGCATCTTCGGCAATGCGGGCGACCCCAACCTGCCCGAGAACGACGCCGCGCTCGATCCGGAGCATTGGACTGGCCACACCGGCTGCATCATCCTCGCGCCGCATCTTAACGGCATCACGAAAGCCTCCCTCGGCCTGCCCGGCTGGGATCATGCCACCCCGCGCCAGCGCCGGGACGGCATGTGCTGGAAGGACCCTGCCGAGCCTTACAACGACGGCAGCCCGTTCAAGCTGACCGCGCGCAACGCCTCGGGCGTCGTGGTCACGATCATCTCCGACAATTACTTCGGGTACTGCAAAAAGGAGGTGAAGACCCAGATCAGCTTCGCCGCCAATCTGCTCGGCCGGGCGGAGGAGGAGCATGCGGGCGGGGCGATTGTGTTCCCGAGCTACGATTTGGGCGAGGATTTCCAACTCAGCTCGTACGTGCCGGTCGTGAACCACTCGTTTGCCGAAGCGCTCAGCCTGCTCGGCGACCGGGCGGAACTCCAGCCCGGCGGCTGGGCGAGCGACCGGGAGCATCCGGACATCCTCTACGTGCCGCAGGATGCGCGCTTCGATCTGCCGAAGCAGACCATCAGCTGGAGCGGAACCGGCGGCGAGCAGACGCTCAAACTGCTGCCCGGCCTCACCTACGTGCTGCCCTCCGGCTACAAGATCGAAATGTCCAAGCCCGACGAGGGCCGCCGCTGGCGCCTGCGCGGCACCACCGCCGAAGGCCTGCTCTGCCACAAGCCCTGCACCGTTTCGGGGGGGGGCAAGTCGGAGATTTCCAAATCCATCGCCGACGCGATGTTCACCGGGCCGGTGTTCGTCAGCGATCTGGCGAAGGACCTCGATCAGGTCGACGCCATCCTGAACCGGGAATACCGCGACCGCTTCCGCGATTCGGCGAGCCGGACGATTCTCGGCCGCGGCATCTTGGATCCCGGCCGCTCGCTCGGCTCGGTCGTAAAGCTCCTCAGCCGCAGCCCCGACTACACGGACGAATACAACGCCTGGCTGACGACCATTCCGCGGTACGTGCGCGACCTGGTGATGATCGTCAAGCGGGCCTACCAGCCCGAGTGGGCCGGCGACTGGCGCTCGCGCTTCAGCGTCGACATCATCAACGGCCGGCCCGGCAACGAGCTGAAGTACCGGCGCGACAAGCTGCTCACCCACTATCTGCGCGTCGGGTTCACCCGCGACGGCAGCTGGCGCACCTTCACACTCCGGAAAGACTTCATGCCGGCGGAAAAAATCCAGGTCGAGGACGACATCACCGCCTCGACCGTGGCGCCGGCCGCCCAGGTGCCCGGCCTGCCCGCCATCGCGCAGGAGCCGTCGGTCAAATTCGTGCACAATTGCGAGCTGCGACTTTTCCAGCGGCCGGACGACGCGGTGATCCGCGGCTACGACCGGCGGACCGAGCGCGATTTCAGCCGGCCCGGGCATTTCTTCTCCAACTATGAGTCGCTGACCCGCGCCGACGCGCGCGCGATCGTGGAAGACACGCTCGGCTTTGACACCTTTTCCGAGCCGCTGCGCCGCACCTTTCGGAAGTTCATCGCCGCCGACCATCCGGCCTACCTGGTCTCCTCGGCTCATCCGCGCCTGGTGAATGGCCAGCCGTCCAAGAATCCGCGCTACCTCCAGAACCGCCCCGATCTCGAGGACCCGCGCAGCACCTATTTGGCCCAGACCGGCGCCCGGCTCTACCGCCGGATCGGCGCCCAAGCCCCGGCCCCTTTTCCCGTCGCCGCGGTGCTTATGGGCCGGCGGCTCAATCCGCCGGAACCCGGGGTGCGGCCGCTGTGCGTCTTTGGGCCGATTCACTACCTGGAATTGCCCGAAGCGCTGATGGATCTGATCGCCAGCCTCACCGGCAAATCGCCCTCCACCACCGGCGCCGGCTCGGAGGGCGCGCTGACCAAGGGCCCCTTCAACGCGCTGCCGCCGATCTACGATCTCAACGCCGCGCTGGTTTCCTTTGTCCTCACCGGGCTGCCGATCTTTTCGTCGGCCGCCGGCTGGATCGGACCGCACCACCGCGTCGATCACGACATCAGCCTGCTCGTGCCGGAGCTGTGGTGCCGCATGACGCCGCAGGAGCGCGACCCGGCCTACCTGATCGCCCAGGGGTATCTCGAGCGCTGCGCCGATTTCTCGTATGCCGGCCAGACCGTGCTCGCCAGCCGGCTCGGCTGGCGGATCACCGCCCGCTTCGTGCAGGCCTTCTGCGGGCGCGTGCTCGGAAACCCGAGCACGGTATTCGAGGAGGAATTCCTCCAGCCGGAAAAGCAGGACCTCGCTGTGTTTGCCGACGGCGTCGACAACATTGTCGCCGCCATGCGCGCGGCCGCGGCACATTACTTCGAGGACGGCTCGGTCGCCACGGCGGTGCCGCCCTTGCGCGCGCTCCTGCACCTGATGCGCGACGGCCAGTGGGAAGGACGCGGGGCCGATGATCCGACCTTCCGCGCGCTCTTCACCCGCGAGACGCTGCTGGCCAGCGACTGGTACCGCGCGCGCCTCGAGGCCCAGCAGAAGGTCGATATTCACCTGTGGAGCGGACACGCGCGCTACCTCGAAAAATTCCTGACCCTGTCGCACTATGCCGACGTGGCCGCCCAGCTGGAGGTCCCCAGCCGGCTCGCCCGGACGGCCGCGGCCGCGGAAGCCGCGCGGGCGCCCGGCTATCTAAAAAAGCTCGTCGGTACGCTGGGCGCCGAGCCGGCCATCGCGGCCGAGCTCAGCCGCCGGCGAAGCGCGCCGGCCTGACGGGGGTCGGGACGCTCAGAAGGACAATACTCCGGCCGCGTCCGTCAGCGTCGGGCCGCCAGCCGAGATCGTGACTTGAATCGACGCTCCGTTCACTTGGGTCGTGACCAGGTAGCCGGTGCTCGCGGCCAGGCCGGTGACATAATGGTGCGCCGTCGTGCTGGGCACCGAGTAGGTCACGCCGGCGAAGGCGGTTGCCGGGTTGCGCGCGAACAGGACGACCGTGTCGAGGATCAGCGCCCCGTCGAAGGCCGTGCCGGCGGAACTCTGGACCAGCGCGGTCGGATCGGCGGCCGCGCCCGGATCGGCGCCCTGCAGGACCGTGAGGAAGCGCTCGTCCGTCGGATTGGCCGGATCCTGGATCACGATCCGGTAGGTGGAGGGCTCCAGTTCGGCCATCGGGTTCAAGGCGTTTCCGATGGCCGGGGTACTCACCGTCGGAGCCGCCGGGAGCAGCGCGCTGATATATAGGTGCTGGCCGCCCGGGGTGGTCGTGGTGATCAGGCTCCCGTTGACCATCGGGGCGGCGGTCACGGCGAGGCTGAAGCGCTTGAAGAGTCCGGCCGTATGCGAGGTGGCGCGGTCGTAGACCACGATGTGATCGGGCTTCAGCCACAGGAGGGAACGGCTCGCCTGGAGGATGTCCAAGGCGGCGTTGGCCGGCGTCCAAAAGCTTGGCCGATTGTAGAGGTTCGTGGTGTCGCCGAAGGCGTAGGTGTAGGTGGTCCCCACGCTGGTCGTCACGACCGGGTCGCCGGCGCTTTCCGCCAACTGCCATTGCGAGCCGTTGGCCCAGAACGGGCCTTCCCACCAGCCGAGATTGGTCGGCGTGCCGTTGGCGCACCAATTTTGCAGGGAGAGGGTGTTGTGGTAGTCCGTCGTCAGGCCGTTGCTGTTGTTGTCGTAGTTGGCCACGCCCTTGGTGAGCCACTCGCCCTTGCGGTAGAATTCAAACTGGTTGCCGTCGGCCTGCTGGTGATTGATCGATATCCAGCTGCTGCGGAAATCGAACATCACTCCGTTCGGCGTCCAATCCGAGTGCTCCACCAGGCGGCCCTGCGGCGCGTCGTAGAAAGCCGTCGGATAGCCCGGGCGTGGGTCGGTCGCCGGCGCGGCGGTCGGATCGAGGAGCAGGAAGGCGTACAGGGCGTCCTGCACGCCGTAGGACCATGGGTTCTGGATGCGGTTGAGCAGATTGGCGGCGCCCCCCTCGACGGCATTGACGGCAAACCAGCGCTCGGCGTTCAGCCGGGAGGAGTCACCGTTCTTCTGGTCGAGCAGGGAAAGCAACGCGAAGGGCTGCACGAAATCCGAGGTGATCCACAGCCGCAGAATGTCGCCGTAGCTGGCCATTTGATAGACTGGGCCCATGTACTCATAGCCGGGGAAGACCTGCGCCGTCGGCACCAGGGAGGTGGCAAAGCCCTTCATGAAACGGTCGAAGACCGGCGGGTCATTGACGAGGGCGACCTGCGGCCCCGACAGCGCTGGATCGGCGAAGCCGGCCGTCTTCAGCGCGAGCAGCTGGCCGAAGATGAAGGAGTAGGAATGGCCGTAGAGCATCCCCTCGGGCGGCAGGCCGCCGCTGGCGAGGCCGACCGACGAATTCGGCGTCAAGCCGTACGCCGTTTGCACGGCGGCGGGGTCGCCCAGCATCGCAAATTCCTGGTAGAGCCAGGCGCCGGTGGCATCCGGAATATAACTGCGCAACGAGTTGCCTAGGACCGCGGCGGGCACAGCCGGATTCACGGCCGGATCGTCCGCCGGATCCAAGGCCAGCGCCATCATGGTGAGGAGCCGCGCATGGCCCAGATAGTAGTTGTTGGACGCCATGCGGTAGGCGCTCCCGCCCGGCAGCAGGGCGGGGCTGTTGATCGTCCCCACCGGGGACGGGTGATCGCCGCCGGTGGTCGAGGCGTTGAGGCAGGCGGCGGCCCAGGTCAGGAAGACCGAACGGACCACCGCCTTGTCTGCCGCCGTGAGAATCGGCGCGCCCTGCGCATTCGTGGCGTTGTAGATCCAGTCCACGATCAAGGGCCACGCCTCCGAGGTGAAGTTGGCGCGGTTGTACACCGGGAAGAGCGGGTCGCGGAACGGCGCGTTGGCGAGCGGCCCCAGCGCCGCCTGATTCAGAGCGTACATCAGCAGATTGCGGGCGCGCTGCGCGTGCTGGATGCGGGCCGCCGGGCTGGGGTCGATCAGCGCGTGGAGGGCGAAGAGCATTCCGTATTGCTCGCTGAGCAGGCCGGTGTAGCCCTGCGTGTCGCCCACATCCGGATACGTAGGATTGGGCACATCGGCCGCGCTGGCCGTGCCCCCAGGAAAAAACTGCGTGTGGTATGCCGCGATCGCCCCGTTGAGCAGAGGCAGCAGTCCCTGCTGATAGACCGGATTGGCGGCCGTGGCCCAGCTCTGCAGCCGCGGCAGGTCCGTCGGCGTAATCCAAAGCCGGGGATGACCGGTCACCGGCTGGGGAATCGGCGGCGGGGTGAAATACACGGCCGTGACGGTGACATTGGCCGAAGGCACCGTCAGCGTCGTCGCCGCCGTGGTGGAAGCGGCGACGGAAGCGCCGACCCAGTCCTGGAAAACCTGGCCCGCCGGCGCCGGATTGGCGGCGATGGCCACCGCGGTGCCGGGGGCGAACGATCCGGAGGCGGTTGCACTGCCATTGAGGGTGCCATTGACCACCGTCACCGTGAACTGCGCCGAAGCCGTCGTGCCGCCGCTCCCCGAACCGGAGCCGCCGCCGGAGCCCGTGCCCGTCGTGGTCCCGCTGCTGCTCCCGGCGGATCCGCCCCCGACCCACAGGTCCTCGCTGACGGTCACGGCGGTCGCGGCCGCGTCGGTCACGCGCATCTGAAATTGATAGTCGCCCGCGAGGGTCGGCGTGCCGGCCAGGACACCCGCGCTGGAGAGCGTGAGTCCGGGCGCCAACGCGCCGGACGAAACGCTCCAGGTGTAGGGCGGTTTGCCGCCCGCCGCCCCGTAGGTCTTGGTGTAAGCGAGCCCGACCGTGCCCGGATCGATTCCGGGATAGGGAATGGACAGGGGAGCGGCCGCCGGAGCGGTGCCGGAGCCACCGCTCGATCCGGTGCCGCTGCCGGTGCCGGAGGTCGCGGCCGCGCCGGCGCCGATCCACAGGTCCTCGCTCACCGTCACGGTCGCCGCGGCCGCGTCGGTCACCCGCATGGAAAACTTATAATCGCCCGCCAGCGTCGGTTTGCCGCTGAGCACCCCCTTGCTCGATAGCGCCAAGCCGGGCGCCATTGTGCCCGCCGGAACGCTCCACGTGTAGGGCGTCTTGCCGCCGGCCGCCGCGTAGGTTTTCGAATAGGCAACTCCGACCGTGCCCGGATCGATCCCGGGATAGGGAATCGACAGAGCGGCGGCTCGGGCTTGGGCGCCCGCAAAACCGCCGAGACCCACGGCGAGGGCGACGCCGAAGAGCGAACGGGCGCGAGCCACTGGCGCCGGGGACGACGAAATCAGGGTATCCATAGTCATGTGTGTGCGGGGCGATGCCGCGGCATTAGGCCACGACCTACCTGTCGCGATTGTAACAGGGAATGGCGGAATCACCCCCCGCCGATTACGCCTAATTTTGCCGCCCGGGGCGGAATTGCGGCGGGCCGGCTGCGCCCTCCGGTCAAACCCGCACTTTGATCACCACTTTGCGGACCGCCGTCGGCCGGCCGTAGGCGCAGCCGCCTTTATGCCCGTCATGGGTGAAAAAGACCGTGAACGAACCGGGAACGCAATGGATCGCGGTCGAATCGGCCGGATCCTCGTAAAAGATGGCGTCCTTGGCCTCATCGTAGGGCACCGCCACTTTCAGCGTGTTGACCGGCGCGCAGAGCATCAATTCCGTGCCCTGGAAAAGGTACTGGATATCAATGTGGTCCCGATGGGTTTCGAAGCGGCGTTCGGCCGCCGGGGCCGTCTGGTAGCTTTGCACCATGGCAAACACCCGCGGGCCATCGATTTCGATCCGGCTGTCCGGCGTGTCGGGCGAGAACTGGGCGAGCCAATCCAGCCCGAGGGCCAGGCGATCGCTGATGGGCCGGTACAAACTGCGATGGGCAAGGAGGTCGTAGATCACGGGTTGGGGGGGTTGCGTCCGACCAATGGCGATGGACGAAGGGTCAATCAAGCCGAATGGACAAAAAGGGCCGCCGACGTCTGGCCGGCGACGCCATCCGACTAGTTGCCGGAGGCGCCCACGACCACGATCATAAAGGTGTCCGCAATCGGCTCGGCGCGGCCGGTCCCGGTAGCCGACGCGAATTCCGCGGTCGGCAGGTAGAGCAGGTGCGTCTTGGGATCGAGTCCCATCGTCCGAGCCCCCGCCCGAGTCCGCACCGTCTGCACGAGCTTGAATTTTCCCGGGGACGTTTCGCGGGCCACCGCCAGCGTCCCGTCGCGGCAGCTGGCAAAGGCGTCGCCGTCAAACTGCGTGGCGTCGACCCCGGCGCCGATCGGCAAGTCGGCGATGATCGACCCGTCGTCGGGGCTCATCACCACCAGCTTCTGGGGTTTGCGGCAGCCGATAAATAGCCGCCGGCTCAGGCGGTCCATCGCCAGTCCCACCGGCGCGCCGCCGGGACCAGTGGACCAGCGGGCGAGGACCTTCATCGTGCGGGTGTCCACCATCGCCACCTGATTTTTGTCGTTCAGATTGACGTAGACCTTGCCCTGTCCGTCCGCGACCAGGAATTCGGGCTTGCCGCCCAGATCGAGCGCCGCGTCCGCCGTTCCCGTCTGGGGATCCACGTCGGGGGAAATCGGAATCAGCACGCCGCCGTCGCCCGAGACCACCAGCACCTTGTTGCTCGCTGGGTCGTAAATGATCCCATCGGCATCGTCCTGGGCCTTGACCTTGCCGAGCACCGCGTAGCTCTTCAGGTCGAAAATCACGACCGAGCCATCATCCCCGTCGGAGATGAAGCCCCGCCCGGCGCTGGGCACCAGCGCCACGCCGTGGTTGTGCTTCTGACCGGGAATGTCCGCGACGGTCTTGCCGGACTTGGCCTCGAGGACGAGCGTGTGGGTTACCCTGGGCACGAACAGGAGTCCATGCGCCGCGTCGACCGTCAAGTAATCCCAGCCGCCGTCGCCCCCGATCGGGAAGACCTGGGTGACGCGGTATTCATCACTCTCATTGTCGTACTGAGCTCGGCCGGCGGCCGCCGCGGCGAGCACACCCAGACACCAAAGGGAAAGGCGCAGCACTCGGTTCATCCCGCAACCATGCCCGAACTCCGGACCGGAATCCAGCCGTTTGCCAATAATCCGGCCGGAGCGCCCTCGGCGCTCAGATTTCCTGCCGTCCGGTGATCTTGGGCACGTAGGCGTGCTCGGCCTAGGGTTTGTCCAGTCGGGTCTGAAAGGTGCGCTCGTACTCTTTCGCGGGAATTGAGATGGTGTAGGACTGGCCCGACGGATCGACCGAAAGCTTGATGTAATTCGCGTCGCGATGATTGGCGTCACCCGAGAAATTGGCGATAAACTCGTCCGCGGTGTTGTCCTGCGGATCGGCCGGGCGCAGATTCTTGTGCAGCTGGTACATGGCCTGGATGCCCGGCGAGGAGGTGAGCGCGGCGATCGTCGTCGGCTCCGTGCCCTTCCGGGGGCCGTTGTTCATCACGGACACGCTGGGGGCGAGGCTGTGGATCAACACCGGATTGTTGCTGAAGCCAAGCCCGTGGTGATCGACCTGATAGACATCGACCTGCCCCACCCGGTTGACCGGCGTCACCACCCTGCCCTCCATGTTCCAGGTCAGGTCGCCGCCATCCCAGAAGCGAAAAGGACCGAAATCCAGCACCCAGGCGCTGCTGAGGTCGTTGTCGGTCGGGGCCAGCTCATGATGGGAATTTTCGGCCGCCAGCGGATTGGGCGGCGCGCCGGGCGCCGGATCGACGAATTCTCCGCCGCTCGCGATGCAACGCAGCGACCAGTGCGGCCCGTCCGCAGTCTGCTTCAGCGGGAGGACCAGACCGGGAACCACCCGATGGCGCGCGTCAGCGGCGAAGTCCCGATAGGGCCGGATCGACTGCAACCAGAGCCCGTCGGCGTTGGGCCGGTGATCGGGGTCATGTTCCGGTATGCCGCGGTCATAGACTTGCCCGATCGGGATCAGCGTCGAAAGCTGCGCCGCGCCGCCAAAGTGATCGAGGTGAAAATGGGTGGTGATGTAATAGTCGATCTTCGTTAAACCGGCGGCCTGGGCCGCGGTGGCGTGGATTCGGCCGGCGTCCCGCGTCCCCGGATTGCCCGAATCGAACAGGATCGACTCACCGGCCGGCGTCACGATGAGCGTGGCCCCGCCGCCTTCGACGTCCGTCCAGTAAATGTCGAGGCGATGATCGGACGGGCCGGCGTGAGCGCGAACGACGAGCAGACCCGCCAGCGCGAAGGGAAGCAGCCACGAGAGCGATTTCATGGGGTAGAGGGGGGGTTGAACCTTAGGCGCACCTCTCCCGCAAGGACGAATGGGCCCCCATTCCTCGGACGGTCAGGAGTCGGTAGCCGGCATCTCGGATGGAAGCCCGTGATCTCACCGCTGGGCCGCATTCACGGCCACCCATCGCCGGAAAAAACCATCCCCTACCCGATTGGTCCAGCGCGCCAAAAAAAAGGCTCGCCCCGGGGGCCGGAAGCCGGCGCGGGTGAGCCTCAGAACCCGGTTAAAACTCCGGGCCAACGGTCGCAATGAAACGATTATTGCGTGCGCTCGATCGCTTCCGCCTTCTGCAGGTGATCCAACACGGTCGGCAGCGCCTGAGTCGCAAATTGAGCCAGATCGCTGTCCTTCGTATCGGCGGCTTCCGTCTTCAGCAGATCCGCCGTCTCCTTGTGACCCTTCACCATGTCCTTGATGTAGGCCTTGTCGAAATCCGCCGCGCTCTTCTTGTCGAGGCTCTCATAACCCTTCTTCTGGCCCTTCTCGACCGCGTCTTGGATATCGATGCCCTTGCTCGCCGCTAGGGCGGCTAACTGCGTGTTGAGCTTGGTGTGATCGGTCACCATCATTTGCGCAAAGGACTTCACGTCGTCGCTCGAGGCGTGGGTGTCCGCCAGGCGCGAAAGCGCCACTTCGTTGGTGCTGCCTTCGGCGATTTTGACGACAAACGACCGGTCGTGGTGATTCACCGCATCTTGATTGCCAGACGGCAGATCGGAAGTGGCGGCGGGCGGGGTGGCCGGCGTCGCCGGAGCGGCTGCGTCATTGCCCATTTGTGCCTGGGCGGAAATGACGAGCGCGAAGGGAAGCAAAGCGAGGACCGTTTTGAGATAGATATGGGTTTTCATGCGCTTTTACCGTACGCCCACCATTCGGACAGTTCCCGGATCGGGGCAGGAGATGGTGAAGGTTTTCGGGAACCCCGGGCCGAAAGAGGGACCGACACCGAATCCCCTGGGGCCCGCGCGGTTGACCTTGGGACAGCGGTGGGTTGAATGGGCTTTTATGTCCGAGCCCTCGCCCGCGCGTCCTCGCCTGCAGCCGCCCGGTGGGCACCGCAAGGTGCTGCTGCATTCCTGCTGCGCGCCGTGTTCAGGCGAGGTCATGGAGGCGATCAGCGCGTCGGACATCGACTACACGATCTACTTCTATAATCCGAATATCCATCCGCGGGAGGAATATGAGCTGCGCAAGCAGGAGAACATTCGCTTCGCGGAAAAGGCCAAGGTCCCGTTTGTCGACGCCGACTACGATCTGGACAACTGGTTTGCCCGGGCCAAGGGCCTGGAGTGGGAGCCCGAGCGCGGGGCCCGCTGCACCATGTGCTTCGACCTGCGCTTTGATCGGACCGCCTTGTACGCCCATGAACACGGCTTCCCGGTGATCACCAGCTGCCTGGGTCTCTCCCGGTGGAAGGACATGGCCCAGATCAACGCCAGCGGCGAGCGCGTGGCCGCGAACTATCCCGGCATTGCGTATTGGACTTATAACTGGCGAAAGCTGGGCGGAGCCAATCGCATGGTCGAAATCGCCAAGCGGGAGGAATTCTACCAGCAGGAATACTGCGGCTGCGTGTATTCTCTGCGCGACACGAACCAGTGGCGCCTCGCCAACGGGCGGCCCAAGATTGTTCGCGGCGAGAAATACTACGGCGTTGCCGCCCGCCCGGAGTCCGATCCGTCGGTCGCCGGGAACCCAATCCAAGGTCCGGCTTCCTCGTCTGCTTCGCCGCCGCCGGCCCGCTCGCCGCAGCCCTCAATCCGCCCAGTTTGAACCGCGCCACCAGCCTCGACCGGATTCGATCCGCCAGCGACCCGTTCGATCTGGTCATCATCGGCGGGGGCGCCACCGGGCTGGGAGCGGCCGTCGATGCGGCCGCGCGCGGCCATCGGGTGGCGCTGATCGAGCAGCACGATTTCGCCAAAGGCACCTCCAGCCGCTCGACGAAGCTCGTCCACGGAGGCGTCCGCTATTTGCGTCAAGGCAACATCGCGCTGGTGCTTGAGGCGCTGCGGGAGCGCGGCCGCCTCGCGCGGAACGCGCCCCACCTCGTCCACGATCTGGCGTTCGTCATCCCCAGCTACAAATGGTGGGAGGGCCCTTTCTACGGGATCGGCATGAAAGTCTATGACCAGTTGGCGGGCAAACTCGGCCTCAAGCCATCCCGCACCTTGAGCCAGGCCGAGACCCTCGAACTCATTCCGACGGTCGAACCGCAGAATCTCACGGGCGGGGTCATCTACCACGATGGCCAGTTCGACGACGCCCGGCTGGCGATCAATCTGGCCCAGACGGCCGAAGATCTCGGCGCCACGGTGCTGAACTACTGCCGCTGCGTCGATCTCATCAAGGAGGACGGCTTGGTCGCCGGCATCCAGGCCCGCGACCAGGAATCCGGCGCCGAATTCACGATTCGCGCGCGGGCCGTGATCAATGCCACCGGCATCTTTGTGGACGAACTGCGCCAGCGGGACGAACCCTCGACCCGCCGATTGGTCGCGGTCAGCCAGGGAATTCACCTCGTGCTGCCCAAGTCGTTTCTCCCCGGCCGCACGGCCATCATGGTGCCGAAGACTTCCGATGGGCGCGTGCTGTTCGCCGTGCCCTGGCACGACTGCGTGGTGGTGGGCACCACGGACACGCCGGTGCCCCAGCCCGCGCTCGAGCCCCGCGCCCTGGATGAGGAGCGGGAATTCGTGATGTCCCATGCCCGGAAGTACCTGGCCCGGGATCCGACCGATCAGGATGTGCTCAGCATCTTCGCCGGCCAGCGGCCGTTGGTTAAAGCCGGCGATGGGACAAATACCGCCGCCCTGTCCCGGGACCATACGATTCTGGTCGGCCAAAGCGGTCTGATCACCGTCACCGGTGGCAAATGGACGATTTATCGGAAGATGGCTGAAGATGTCATCGACCAAGCCGAGACCGTGGCCGGCCTGGATAGCACCCGGTGCCGCACCGAGGCCCTGCCGATCCATGGCTCGGGGCCGGCCGAAATCACCGCGCCCAATCTCCAGCCCTATGGCTCGGACGGTCCGCTCCTGGCCGAATTCATCCGGTCGACTCCGGGCCTCGAAGAGCCGCTGCACCCTGACCTGCCTTATCAGCAAGGGGAAGTGGTGTGGCAGGTCCGCCACGAGATGGCGCGCACGGTCGAAGACGTGCTCGCCCGCCGCACCCGCGCTTTGATCCTGAATGCCCGGGCGGCGATCGCCGCGGCACCTTTGGTGGCAAGCCTCGCCGCAGCCGAACTCGGACGCGACGCCGACTGGCAGGCCCGGCAAGTGGCGGACTTCGTTACCGTAGCCCGGGGCTACGTATTCACCGATCCGGCCAGTCGCCACGGCTCCGCTCCCGACCCTTCCTAGCCCGCGGCGGCGGCCCGGGCCGCCGGCGCGCCCGGGAATCAATCCGCATCCGTGCCGGCGGCGGCATTTGCGGCCACAGCGGCGCCGGGGTAGCTGCGGCTCCGGACCGTGACGTTCCAGCCGTCGATCGCGATTAGCGGCGGCTCACCGCGCAGATCGTTGGCGGCGGCTTCAACCGTGATCGTCCGCGATTCGCCGGGTAGCAGCGAAACGTAATTGTCGGACGCAAAGACCGGCAGCACGCGTTCGTTCGTTCGCCCACGCCGCAATTGCGCGTGGGCCATCACGGCGACGATGGACGTGTGATTGGAAAGCGTGAGATCAAGCCGGCATTGTCCCGCGCCATCATGACGGACCAACTCCGCGTCCAGGGTCGCGATGGGCAGCTCCGTCAGCGCCCGGAAATCGTCCGGCGCGGACGGGACCCCTCGCCAGTAAAAGTTGTCCGAAACAAGCCGGCCGGCCGAGTCGCGCAACTCGAGCTTAACGAAGTGCACCCCGGTCAGATCGGATGAAAACGGCACCGGCCCCACGTCCGTCGCCGCGCTGCCGCTCGCCGTGACCCGCACCGAGCGATCCAGCCGCACCGCACCGCCCAGGTCTACGACGCGGATTCGCACGGTGAGCCCGGCGACGACCGCCGGCAGCTGATTGATGATCGCGACATGGAAGTCGTTTTGGTTCAATTGGACGTGAAGTGGTTCACCGGCCTTGCGCACGGCGAACAGGGAGGCATGGGGCTCTAGATCATAGCTGTAGAGCTGCCAGACGAAACTGGGCTGAGCTGGATTGCTCATCCAGGTTAGCACCCCCGTGCACGGGTGGAAGAGACGGGCGAACCGACCCTCGAACATCGCGCGGTAGGCCTCGTAGTTGGCGAGCTGGGCCCGGCGGACAAAACCGGCGAGATTCCGCCATGCTCCATAGCGTTCCGTGAGCATGGCCGGGTACCGGTCACCGGCCTGCGCCCCGCGGCAGAGGTCATGCTCGGCCCAATCGTCATTGATCGAATCCCAATCCTTGGCCGGTAGCATCGCCTCGATGGCCTCCAGCGTCGGAATGGAAACACTGCCCAACTCGGTTTTGAACGGCTCGAGGCGGGCGGGATCGGGCAGCGCCGTGCTGCCGCGTTCGGCTCGGGGCAGGAAGAACTCGCGGGGCGTGCGCCAGGCGTAGGGACCGCCGGAGCGCACCCCGTGGCCATCGTTGGAGTTGGGATGATAAAGCCGCGCGGTCTCCAACTCCGCCATGATCTGCTGCAACCCCGCCGCGACGGCCGCCGGTTCGGGCTCGCCCTCGTTGCGCCCGCACCAGAGGACGATGCTCGGGTGGCTCCGAAACCGGAGCACCTTCTCCCGCACATTGGCGAGATAAAGGGGCACATCATCCACGTCGTGCCGCCCATCATTGCGGTCGATCCGGCCGCTGTCGCTTGGATTCGGCTCAAAGAATTCATCCCACACCATGAGGCCGTACCGGTCGCAGAGATCGTAGAAATCCTCGCTGGTGCTCTGCCCGACCCAGTTGCGGATCATGTTGCAGTTGGCCAACCGGTGAAAACGGATCTGCGCCTCCAGTCGCGGGCGGGGGCTGCGCTTCATCGCCTCGTCCATGCCCCAGTCGCCGCCCCGGCACATCACGGGCACGCCGTTGATGGAGATCGCGAGATTGTCGGAGCCGGGCAATTGATACGTCACCTGGCGAACGCCGAAGTGGAGCTGCCGGGCGTCCGATTCCCCGTCCGCCATCTCAAAGCTCAGCCGCAGCGAATAGAGATTGGGTTCGCCATACCCATTGGGCCACCACAGCCGCGGGTGCGCCAGATGCAACGCCGGCACTTCGGCCGGGGTGAGTCGGAGCAAGCGCGCCTCGCGGGGCTGCAGCGTGACCGGATACGAAAACTCCCATCCGTCGCTCACGCCGCGCAGGCGGCCCGTCGCCGGCTGGTCGCTGACATTGCGGGCGGTCGCCTCCACCGTCAGGTCCGCCGAGTCGGTCCGCGGCAGCGGCAGGATGGAGACGACATTCAAATTTTCGAGCCGCACGGCGCCCAAGGCCGTCAGCGACACGTCTTGCCAGATGCCCATATCGCGGTCGCGGATCGCGGGAATCCAATCCCAGCCCTGGGTCGCGATGAAAGTCGGACCTGCCTGGGAAAGAACGCCCCCATTGGGTCCCGTGCCGGCGGCCTGGGTCTGCTCGGCGGGCTCGCCCGGATGGGGCGGCGGGCGGATCAGAATCGCCAGCGCGGCCAGTTCGCCTGGGCGCACCAGTCTGGTCACATCAAAACTGCCGCGGACAAACGCCCCGCGCACGTCGCCCAATAGCCGCCCGTTCACCCAGACGACCGCGGTGTAGTTAATGCCGTCGAAATTCAGATGGATGCGGCGGCCGGCATAGGCCGTCGGTACCGCGATCACGGTGCGGTACCAGTAGGACGTGCGGCAGAGGGATTCCGGAATCCGGTCCGGGCGGTTGTTCTCGCCGTAAAGCGGCTCGGGATAGATTCCATCGTTGACCAGGCTCGTCAAGACCGTGCCCGGCACCGTCGCCGGGTGCCAGCCGACCGGCTGAAAACCGAGCGAGGAGAGCGTGTTCCCGGATTCGCTGACTTGGGCGATATCCTGCAGTTGCCAATCCCGGTTCAAGACGAGCGCCGCGGGTTGTGGTCTGGAGTCGCCCGGGCCGGCCGGCGGGGTCCCGGTTGCCGCCGCGGCTACGAGCGGGCCGAAAAGAGCGAAGCCGAGCGGGCGGAGCACACGGGCCAGCGCCGGGCGAGCGGAAAACCTCTCACGGTCATTCAGCGGCATAAAGGGGATCCGCCAGCAAATCCCCGCCAGGCGCGTTTGTCCAAGCGGAATCGATTTCCGGTCAAGCCGGACTGGGGCCTTAACGTCGGATCCCCTACTCCGGTTTCTGCCTTGCGGCTGCGGGCAGGGGGACGCTTTGGTCGAGTGCCGCCGCGCCCAGCCGGACCGGGCCCTTGCCGGCGAACTGGGTCCGGTAAAGCTGCGCGTAAAGACCTCCCGCCTGGAGGAGCAACTCGTGCCGGCCCCGCTCGGCGATCCGGCCTTCATTCAAAACGAGAATGAGGTCGGCGTGGTGGATGGTGGACAGCCGATGCGCAATCACGAGCGAAGTGCGGCCCCTCAGCGCGGAAAGGAAGGCCTCGTGAATCGCCCGCTCCGATTCCGAGTCCAAGTGGGCCGTGGCCTCGTCCAAGATGACGACCGGCGGCGCCTTCAGCAGCAATCGCGCGATGGCCACCCGCTGTTTTTCTCCGCCGGAAAGCCGGTGACCGCGGTCGCCGATCACCGTGTCCAGTCCCTGGGGGAGCGATGCCACCACCGAGGTGATCTGGGCATCCCGCACCGCCGCGGCCAGTTCGGCCTCGCTGGCCGCGGGCTTCGCGTAGAGCAGGTTGGCGCGCAGCGTGTCGTGAAACAGGTGGGCATCCTGCATCACCATGCCAACGGCGCCGCGAACGGCGCCGAGCGTCGCATCCCGCAGGTCGAGGCCGTTGAATCGGATCGCGCCGGCGCGCACATCGTAAAGGCGCGCCGCCAGCTGGCCGAGGGTGGTTTTCCCCGCCCCCGATGGGCCGACCAACGCGATCATCTGGCCGGGTTCGGCGACGAAGCTGATATCCCGCAGCACCTCGCGTTCGGGATGCTTGCTCAGCACCGCCACGGATTCGAGCGAGGCGAGCGACACCTCCTGGGCGGTCGGGTACCGGAAGCCAACGTGCTCAAACTCAATCCGGATGGGACCGGAGGGAATCGGGCGGGCGTCCGGTTTCTCGGCCACGGTCGGCTTGAGATTGAGGACCTCGAACACCCGCTCGAAGGAGACGAGCGTCGTCATGACATCGACCTGGAGATTGGAAAGCGCGGTCAGCGGCCCGTACAGACGCAGCAGATAGGACATCAGCGCGATCACCGTGCCCACGTCCAGGGTGTGATGCACCGCCTCCAGCCCGCCCCAGCCATACACGACCGCGACCCCCAGTGAAGCCACGAGGCTGAGCCCAATAAAGAGGAGCCGTCCGTAGGTTGAGGCTTTGAGGCCGATATCGCGCACCCGTCCCGCCTGCAGGGCGAAGAGGGCCTCCTCGTTCTCCGGCTGACCGAAGACCTTCGCGACCATCGCGCCGGCGACATTGAATCGCTCGACCATGAGATTGTTCATCTCCCCCAGACGGTCGAAGGTTTCGCGCGTGAGCACCCGCAGGCGCCGGCCGACGTATCGCGCCGGCAGCAGAAAGACCGGGACCAGGATCAGGATTGCCAGCGTCAGGCGCCAGGACAGGGAAAACATCGCCACCAGCACGAGCGTCACCGTGACCACATTGCCGACCGCGGTGGAGAGGATATCGGTGAAGGCGTCGCGGACTCCGGAAACGTCGCTATTGAGGCGGCTCACCAACGCGCCCGTCCGGGCCCGCGTGAAGAAAGCGAGCGACATCTGCTGAATGTGGACGAACACCTTGGTCCGCAGGTCATAGAGGATTTCCAGGCCGACCTTGGCCGCGATCTGCCGCTGCCAGAACGTCAGGCCCGCGTCCACGATCGAGACCCCCGCGGCCATGAGAGCGAGTTTGACCACGAGTGCGCCATTGCCGCCGAGGATCCCGTGGTTGATCAGCTGACGGTAAATCAGCGGATTGACCACGCCCGCCGCCGCGTCGAGCACCACCAAGCCGAGAAAGAAGGCGAGGATGCCGACGTAAGGACGCCCGAACCGCAGAATCCCGGGAATGGTGCCCGGCGCTACCTTGTGTTTCAGGACCTGATCGTCCTTCTGGAGGGAATGCACCCCATGCCATGCGCCCGGATTCATTTTTCGAGCGGGCGGGTCGCACCCGTGAGCGGGAGGGAACGTGGGGTCCGAAAGCGAATCATGGGAACAGGGGGACCTTTCTAGGCCACCTCTGAGCGGTGGCGAATTCATTTCACGCCCGGGAGTCCTCCCGCCGCGGCTGCGCCCGGGCCTCTTTCGCCAGCCGCAGGCGAGTCAATCGTCGTTGCGGTCCAAAACAGATCGCTTTGGCGGCCAAAGCCTGAATCGGCGATTTTTAGGTATAATTCATATTTTAGTTCTTGCTTAATTAAGTTTTTACTTAATTATATTCGTCATGCAAAGCCTAGCTGCCATCGCCGACCCGACCCGCCGCCGAATCGTTGAACTCCTCGCCGCGCGCGAGCGGACGGCGGGCGAGCTCGTCGCTGAATTCGACGTCAGCGCCCCGGCGATTTCCCAACACTTGAAAATCCTCCGCGAGGCCGGCTTGGTGAACGTGCGCCCCATCGGTCAGTCCCGCGTGCAGTCGCTCAATCCCGACGGTTTTGGCGATCTTGAGGACTGGCTGGAGAAAACGCGCGCGGTGTGGTCGCGGCGCCTGGACGCCCTCGAACGGGAGTTGCGCGCCGAGGACGAGGCCGATGAGCAAACCCGCCAAAAGGACTCTTCCTCATGAAAACCAACGACGAACCCGGCCAGTTTACCAGCCCAGCGGAGATCCGCATCGTGCGCACCCTGCCCGGCCCCATCGAGCGGGTCTGGGAGTATCTCACCGACCCCGAAAAACGCAGCCGCTGGTTTGCGGGCGGCCCGATGGAGCTCCGTCCGGGCGGCAAGGTCACGCTTCATTTCCAGCACAAGAATCTCGCCCCGAACGAGACGCCGCCGGACGATCACAAGCAGCATCACGATCCCGGCCACAGCATGGACGGCGTCATAACGCGCTGCGAACCACCGCGGGTGCTCGCTTTCACCTTCGGAGGCGACGGCGATTCCGAGGCGACGTTTGAACTCACGCCGCAGGGCAAGAACGTCTTGCTTGTCCTCTCCCACCGCGCCCGCGGCGGCGATCTGCCCTATATGGCTGAATTCGGCGCCGGCTGGCACACGCACTTCACCCACCTCATCGCCCTGCTCGAAGGCGCACCCCGTCCGCCCTTCTGGCCGGTCCATGCCAAACTTCGGGCCGACTACGAAAAACTGCGGATCGCCGCGCAAAAGCCCTGAATCACTTCCCTCCACCCTCATCCCTCAATCCCAGTCCCTATGAAAAACAACTCCTGCAATCATCCGACCCTCGTCTCCCCGGAAAAGTGGCTCGCGGCCCGGCGCGAATTCCTCCAAGAGGAAAAAGCATTTTCAAAACAGCGCGACCGCCTCGCCGCGCACCGCCGCGAACTGCCGTGAGTCAAAGTCGATGAACCCTATATCTTCGAGTCGCCCACCGGACAAGTGTCGCTGGCCGACCTGTTCGAAGGCCGCAGCCAACTGATAGTCTATCACTTCATGCTCGCCCCCGGTTGGGAGGACGGCTGCCGCGGGTGCTCGTTCGTCTCCGACCACTTTGACGGCGCCGTCCCGCACCTGAATGCCCGCGATGTTTCCTTCACCGCGGTCTCGTGCGCGCCGCTGGCGGAAATCACGCCCTTCAAGGTGCGGATGGAGTGGAAATTCAACTGGGTGTCCTCCCATGGCACTTCCTTCAACCGAGACTTTCGGGTTTCCTTCACGCCCGCGGAGGCCGCAGCCGGCAACGCCGACTACAATTTTGGCCTGAACGCTATTGGGGCCGACGAGATGCCCGGCCTCAGCGTCTTCGCCCGCGGCGCCGATGGCGCCGTCTATCGCACCTACTCCACTTATTCGCGCGGGCTCGATATTTTGATCGGCGCTTACAATCTCCTCGATCTCGCGCCGAAGGGCCGCGACGAAGACGCCGAGGCACCGATGAAATGGGTCCGCCATCACGATCGCTACGATCATGTCGCCGTGGTTAACTAAGATCCGCCGGCGCCCCGTCTGGTCGCTGGGGCCGGTCGCGCTCCTCGCCCTGGCCCCCAAGTGCTTGTTCTGTCTGCTGGCCTATGCCGGCCTCGGCGCGGCGCTGGGGTTGGGCGGTCCGGAGATCTGCGGCCCGGCCGGCGCCGCGTCAGGTGGTTGGGCGCCCGTGCTCGGCTTGGTCACCGTCGCGCTCGGTGTTGCCGGATTGCGCGCCTGGGGCTGGGGTGCCAGCCGAGCAGCCCTGGCGCGCGAGGCCTCCGCGAGAATTGGATCGATCCGACGCTCCTAGCGGTTAGCATTCGGTCGCAATCCAGGGGGATGGCCGAACGCAGCGCGGTCCGACGCCCTGGGGATCGTTGGCGAGGTGGCCGGCCACCGGCCATCGCACCTCGCTATCACCGGCGCCCTCGCGCACCCATGCCTCCCACCCTCCAACTCGCCAAACCCCTCTTGGCGCCGGGTCGGATCCCCGCCATCGATCAACTCAAAGGCTTGGCCCTCGTCCTCGTGCTCTTGTACCACGGCGGCGGGATTCTCGGTTTGCCCAACTCCTTCAATGGCCAGGTGGGGGTGGACATCTTCATTGTCTTGAGCGGCTTCGCGCTCGCCCTGGGCTCGATCGAGCTGAGCGCCGCCGATTTTTTTCGGCGCCGATTTTTCCGGATCTTCCCGCCGTATTGGGCGGCCCTCGCGCTCTTCATCGGGCTGGCCCATTGGACCGCCGGCGACACCCCCACCCTCCTGGACCTGATTCTCCATGTCACCGGACTCCATGGCTTCGGCAATGATGCGCTATTTTTCGCCTGGTCGGATTCGTTCTGGTTCATCGGCCTCATCGTGCCGCTGTATCTGCTCCTTTTTTTGATCCGGCGCTGGGTCGACCGTCTCGATGTGCTTGGGGCGGTTGCCGGTCTGGCGACGGTGCTGATGGCCTACTATGCGACCGCCGCGCACCACCTCATGGTCGTCAGTCACCTGCCGATGCGGATTCCGATGTTTTTTCTGGGAGTGGCCGCCGGCCGTTTTGCCCTCGGCAAACCGCTCCGCATTCATCCGGGCATCTGGTTGATGGTCGGCGGCGCGGCCACCTACGCCTATTTTTTTGTCCTCAACCAATCTCTAAACGGAGGTCTGGCGAGCCTGGGATTAATCCTCGGTTGGCTCGGCTTCGCCCGTCTGATTTCCGCGGCTGCGCCTGGCCGCTGGTTCCTCGGCGCGTTCGCCTATCTGGGGACGATTTCCTACGAACTGTACCTTTTCCATCAACCGTTGATGGGGGTCTACAATCGCGATCTGCTCGGGTTCCTATTTGGCTGGAGCAATCCCTCCCTGGTTCAGCTCTTTTTGGGGATGATGGCGATGCTGGCCGGTTTGGTGCTGCTGGCGACACTGTGGAAGCAGGCGCGGGCAACCCCGAACGCGGTCAAAGCGCCGCGGTCGGCGCCGGCGCTGTCCGTTCTGGCCCTCCTGGCGGCAGTGGCGGTGCTGGGTTTCTTGCAATTGCAGCCCGGCCGCTTGGTCCTGCAGATCCAGCATTTCCAGGCGTTGGAAGCGGGGGTCTGTGAACCCCTCGTTTATGTGGGGCAGAATGCGGGGGCGGCCGACCTCATCTATCTGAAGCACGAACCCAATAATCGGGTTCGGTTCGGGATCGACCATTGGGGTGCCGCGCGGATCGAGGGCGAGCCGATTGAGTGCTCCCGGCTGGAGGGCCGCGATCTGAGTTTCGAGCTCTCGGCCGTAGGCATCACGGTGAAGGGCCCGGGCGGGATCATTTTCCAATCCGCCGCCCCACCCTACGATTGGTCGGGCTCTTGGCACGTCGGCCGCAACGACATCGGCTTTTCGACCGCCGTCCCGCTGGCGCGGAGCACGATTCGGATTGTTCACGGCTCGTGAGCGACCGGCGGAAGGGCGGTCAAATCGGGCCAGCCGCCGCGCCGCGGACCGGCCGGTCTCGCCATGCGCGGCGGATTCGAGTCATCTAGACGCGCCGCATGAACATTAAATCCGCCGCCTTTGTGCTCAGCGCGCCCGATCTCGAGTCGTGCCCCAAATCCCCGCTCCCGGAATTTGCGTTCATCGGCCGCTCCAACGTCGGCAAGTCCTCGCTCATCAATGGGCTCGTCGAGCGGCGCGACTTGGCGTTGGTTTCCGACGCTCCGGGCAAGACGAAACTGATCAACTATTTTCTCATCAATGACCGCTGGCATCTGGTCGACCTGCCCGGTTATGGCTACGCGGGCGTGTCCCACCAGGCACGCGACAATTTCGCCCGGTCGACGAGTGAGTACCTCGCCAAACGCCGCAACCTCCATTGCGTCTTCGTGCTGATCGACTCGCGGTTGGAGCCCCAGCGCGTCGACCTTGAATTTCTGGATTGGGCTCGGGACTGCAAAGTTCCATTCGCCCTGGTGTTTACGAAGGCGGATAAACAGTCGTCCGCCGCGACCCAGGCCAGCGTCGCCCGCTTCACCCAGGCTCTGCGCCGGGCCGGAGCGGCGCCGTCCGAGACCTTTATCAGTTCCGCGAAATCGAAGCTCGGCCGGGGCGAGATTCTCGCCTTCATCGCGCAGCATCTCGCCGCGCCAAAACCAGAGGCCAGCGCCGCCGATTCGCAACCCCCGTCGCCGCGCCCAAGTTTCAACCAGTGACACCGGACCGGCCGATGGCCTCAGTTAAACCCGAAATCAATCCCATGAACCCAAAAGTGGACGTATTCTTAAGCGAAGCCCAATCGTGGCGCGAAGAAATGAAGCAATTGAGAGCGATCATTCTTCGCTGCGGGCTGACCGAAGAATTCAAGTGGGGTAAACCATGTTATGCGTTTCAGGAAAGTAACGTCGTTATCATCCAAGGATTTAATAAATCCTGCGCCCTGCTGTTTTGCAAAGGCGCCTTGTTAAAGGATCCCAAGGGCCTGCTGGAAAAGCCCGGGGAACACACCCAGGCCGCCCGCCGGATCCGCTTCACCCACGTGCGCGAAATCGTCGCGATCGAACCGACCCTGAAAGCCTACATCCAGGAGGCCATCGCCGCGGAAAAAGCCGGGTTGGAAATAAAGTTCAAGAAAAACCCTGAGCCCGTTCCGGCAGAACTGCAGCACGCGCTGGACGAAATGCCGGCCTTCAAAACTGCTTTCTCGGCTTTAACACCCGGGCGGCAAAGAGCCTACATCCTTTATTTCTCGGCCGCCAAGCAATCTGCAACCCGGCAGTCGAGAATTGAGAAATGCCGGCCGCAGATTCTCCGCGGCAAGGGATTAAACGACTAGGGATCATTTCTGATCACGGCTCGCGCAATCCCGCGCCAAGTCCGCTGTCTGCCAGAGAGAAATCCCGCCCTATCGTTACCCAGGATGACGTTGCGGCCTTGGTGCCGATTTCATTATTTTAACGCTTTTGCCCGCTCTATTTATTCCAGATCCGAGAGGCGGAAGGGATACCCTGGCGGCCAAACTCATGAGATCCGCCCCTTCTTGGTCGAGTGAATCCACCCCGGATAAACCGCTGTGGTTTGATTTTTGCTTCATCAACCTCAACTATACCCTTGTGCGAGTGCAAACCGTCGGAGGCGACCTAACGATTCGCGCCACCGCCGACACGTTCTCCCAGCGACGCAAGCTCTACTTCATCCGTGAGTTGGCCGCCGAAGGCTTCATCCCCGACGATCCGGCGCTCCTCCGGTTGGACTCGGAGACCAACTTAAACGGGGTCCGCTGGCTGATCGACGAGTCCTGGGTAAAGTTCGATTACGCCAACATCGCGAGGAATCATCGCCTGGTGAAGCGGTTTATTTTGCCACTGACGTTGAGCTGGCTGACTCTGGTCTATCTGGCATATCCCGGCTAAGGCTAAACCCGCCGGCCCTATCCGGCGATCACGCGCTCGCATTTCCTTTTCCCCTTGCCACACCCGCGGCGAAGTCAGGGCACTGCCGACGGGAGCGATCTAATTCCGTGTCCCAATTGCCCCCATTTTTGTCCGGCGGCCGATCATTCTTGGTCGGCCAGCCCAATCGGAATATTCAACTCACCTCGTTTACGGCGAACTCCCAAGATCGCCACACAGGCGTTGGAATTCAGCCGAGTCTCTAAGCAGGCTCTCTCCCGCCCCGACCACGCGATCGACGGTGCTGGATGAAAGGTGAAAATTGGTTGGCAGGCTTTCAAAAAATGAGCCGCCGGCTTTGTCGTGAAGCTGATCAAGGTCGACGGAAATCAGATAGTACTCGGGCTGGGCTTCAGGGGACCTTAGATGGGCGGCCGATTCCGTCTGCCAGCGTTTCAGAGTGACGCCCAAGAGGTCGATAAACTCCGCATCGGTGTGCTCGCCAAAATCATCGGCCAGCCGCCAAAGCTCAGTCGCTACCCCCGGGACCGCGGCCGTCTGGCTCCAGCGCAGATGGTGCTGCAACGAGGCGTTGACCACTATCACGACAAATCTCCGCGGCGGGCCGGCATGCAGCGTTTGTTCGATCAATTTCTCCATGCCGCCATATTCCAGGTCCGCGTCGATGAGTGCTTCCAAGCCAAGATTGTCGGAAGTTCCCCCATCAACCAAATGGATGTAGGGATTGTTGTGGTAGTCGCCATAGGAACGAAAAGCATTTTGCACCAGCCGGCCGCGCCGAGAACTGTCTTCCGCTCCTTTGCGCAGAAGCAGATCGGGGTTGGCCACCCCCGGTTCGCCCCGGTAGTTTTTCAAGGTGACGGGTGAAAGCAGCAAGGGAAACGCCGAGGCCGCCGCAATCGCGCGCGAAATCCGATAGCTCCTTAGATCTGAACCGATCAAATCAAAGTGTTCGGGCACAAAGGGGAATTGCTCGCCGTTCGCCATATCGGTTGCATTTAGAATTAGGCGGGGCCGCCCCCCATCTTGACCGAGGTCTCCAAAGGTGGCTCCGTGGAAAAGGAGCTTATCGTAATAATCCGCGGCTAAATCACTTCGCCCGTAGTACGGCGAAAACAGTTCGGGCCAATGCAGGGGATTAAGCGTCTCCCCCAATAGGGACGCCGTAATGTCGCGCTTTAGAAATCGGTCCTCGAAGTCCGAAAAGATTCGGTCGTGATAAAGGCAATAATAAGCGGCGGTAAAACTTCCTCCTGAGACGGCCGATATGACGCGAACCTTGTCGATCAGCCGGTAGTTCCCGGTTAGGGCTTTGACCCGCGTTGCGGCCAGCTCCTTCAAAACACCATAAGACAGCGATGCGGCTCGCGTGCCGCCGCCGGAAAAAAACAACGCGACCATCAAATCGTTGTCGCCCCGGTCTTGCTTTACCGTCACCCGCGGCGGCGCGCCGACCGCCGAAACGGTCAAGAGCGGGCGATTTAGCGGGGCGTGAACGCAGCCGGCGAGAAGCGCTAAGCCGGCGAGAAGTATGGCTGAACTCGGATTCCACGCATTCAAAAGAGGACGGGGGGCGGGAGTGGTTTAAGAGTCGGATGACGCAGGACCATGGCGGTTGCCAATCAAACACGTTCTCCCGCAACGCCGGGTGCGGTCAAGTCGCGTGCGGCCCCGTCAAAGCCCAAATCGCTACCGCCCAGTAAAGCCGCCGCCGTAGGCCGCCGGTGGCTTGCGCCGCCCAAAGAACGGGTGATCGACGGTGGCCGCGTCCTCGGCGACCTAACCCCCGTACGGCACCCGAGGGCGGAGAATCAAGGCCGCGCCAATGTCGGCCCCCATTTTTCACCCTGCTTCCGCTGGCCGCATTAGGCCGTGCGCGTCGAACCTGCGGTGCCGCTCGCCGCCAGGAGCGGCGAGAACGCGGCCCGTTCGTGAAAGAACAGCACCGCCCAAAGGGCGACGGCGATTACCGCCGGGGCATAGCCTTGCGGCGCCATGCAGCTGTGAAACAGGGCGATGTTGACGAGGATCGGCGCGAGAATAGTCAGTGCCGCCCGCACGAACCGGTTCACGAGCAGGAGTACCCCCGCGACCAGCTCCAGCGCGAATACGACGGCCAAGTAGTGCGACACGAATAACGCGCCCACGTATTGGCCGGCGATGCCCGTGGGCATCGGCGCGGGAATAAAGTGAAAAAATCCATTCAGACCGAAGACGGCGAAGATGAGCCCCAAGAGGAGCCGGGAGATGAGGACGAGTGTTTTCATGGTAATAATTTTTTTATGGTGATAATCTAAAGGCTTATTCGTGACTGGATTCGGCGCTGTCCAGGCCCGTGACTGTGACGAGCCCGACGAGAATTAGGGTGATGGTGATCATGTGATATGCAGGGTTGAGATTTTGTCGTCGCGAAGTTGAAACTCGTAATCAAGCGTGACGGGGCTACCGGGAAACTGCCCGCACACCGCCACCGCCAAACTCACGGCCTCGCCGTTCACCGCGGACCGCATCACCGTGAACATCGGGCGATACTTCCGGTTTGTCTCGGCGATCCAGGCGCGGATCGCGCCGCGGCCAACGTGGTCGTGGTTCTCATCGTGGACGGTGGCATCGGCGGTGAAGTGACTGGCCGCTGCGGCGGCATCGAAGCGGTTGGCGGCTGCCACATAACCTGCTACCGCGGGAGGCAGCGAGGTGGTGATCGTGGTTTTCATGTTCTGTGCTTCGGTTGACGCTCCCACGATACCCGAACCGCGGGCGGCTGCCCAATGCCGTGTTTTTTGCCTCGCTCATACTTTTGGTAATTGCTGGATTTCAGCCATGGAATTGCGTCATCTCCGCTATTTCACCGCCGTCGCCGCGCACGGTTCCTTTAACCGCGCGGCGCAGAAACTGCACCTTACTCAGCCGGCCCTCAGCCGGCAGGTGAAGGACTTGGAGGAGGAGCTCGGCGTGCGCCTGCTCCTGCGGGGCAAAAATGCCGTGACGCTGACCGACGCCGGCGACATCTTTTACGAAGAAGCGCGCGAATTGCTCGCGCGGGCCGACCGGGCTGTGCAACGGGTTCGCGGTGAATGCCACAATGAGGTCCTGCGCGTCGGCTACACGCCGTCGCTCGTCGCTGGCCTCATGCCGGGCGCGCTGGAGAAATTCCAGGCCACCAGCCCCCGCGTGCGCATTGAACTCGCCGACCTGTCGTCCCGCGAGATGAACGAGCAGGCGAATGCTGGCCGCCTTGATTTGCTGATTGCTCCCGGGCCTTCCTCATCGGAGGTGCCGGGATTCCAATGGACCGAGTTGCGCCGGGTCTCGCCCGTGCTGGTGATGCCAGAATCTCATCCGCTCGCGCCAATGAAGACGATTGCGCCCGCCCGGCTGCGCGATTTGCCCCTGATCGGGCTGGCGCGGGAGAATTTTCCCGATTATGTGCGTTACGTGCGGTCGATGCTGAAACCCTTTGGCGTCGTTCCGCACTTCATCGCGTTGGAAAATGACGGCGTGTCGACGCTGTTCGCCGCGGTGGAGGCCCACCACGCCGCGGCGATTCTAGCCGAAGGAATCGCGGCGATCATGCCCCGGGCGTTGGTCACGCGGCCGTTTTCTCCGTCGCTTTCTGCCGTCGCCGTGATGTTGGGCCTGCCGATAGTGCGGCCGAGCCCGCATGCGAATACTTTCGCAAACCTAATGCAAAGCGAAGTGGCGCGGCTGAAACCGGGCCGGCCGAACCGCAGCAGACCCTGATCCGGTCGCGCATGTCGCCGTGTCCTTGCTGCAAGCATGGAAACTATTCCGCGTCTCGCGAGGGGCGGATCGACCTTCCCCGCCCCCGCCAGACGGCGGTGCTACCGTTTCTGGGCCGCCAGCCCGAGGAGCTGAAACTCCCAGGCGATGCTGGTGCCAGACGACCCACCGTGAGCATCCATGATCTCAGCCACGGCGGGCACAGTGGCTTCGCGCGCCCAATCCCGCTGCCACTCGCTGAGCACGCCCATCCACGTGACGGGCACCGCACCGGCCTGGACGAGGCGCTGGATCGCGCGTTCATGGGCTTCAACGCTCACGCCCCCCGACGCGTCCGTGACGACATAAACATCATAGCCGTCTCCCATGGCGTGGATCGCCGGAAATGCGAGGCAGATTTCCGACCAGAGCGCAGCAAAGATGATTTTTTTTCGCCCGGTCTTCTTTACCGCCTCAACGATGCGTGCATCCTCCCAGCTATTGAGCGTCGTCCGATCGATCGGAACTTGATCCGGGAACACGGCTTGCAGCGCCCGCGGCAGCTTGCCGCCGCGATCGCTGGTGACCGTGGTGAGGATCGTGGGCACCTTGAAGGCCTTCGCCGCCTTCGCCAAACCGATGGTGTTATTGAGAATCATCGTCGGATCCATGTTGCGCGTGTTCGCGAACTGAAACGCTTGGTGATCGATCAAGACGAGGATGGAGTTTTCCGGGGTCAGCAGGGCGCCGAGCCCCACCTTGTTGTTTTGTGTATTCATGTCTTTGGTTGGTTTGTATATTCAGGGCCAATTGCTGCGCTGCCGTGACAATACCACTGACTGAAAAAACTGCCCAATGCCTTGTTTCTTGCCTCGCTCATCCTTTTTGGATGAGCTGCGGCTGAAGGCATGGAACTCCGTCATCTGCGTTATTTCGTCACCGTCGCCGCTTACGGATCGTTCAACCGGGCGGCGCAGATTTTGCATCTCACCCAGCCGCCTCTCAGCCGGCAGGTGAAAGATCTCGAAGCAGAACTGGGGGTGCCCCTGTTCGTGCGCGGCACCAACACCGCAAGACTCACCGAAGCGGGCGAACTGTTTTATGAAGAAGCGCGCGCAGTGCTCGCTCGCGCCGAAGCCGCCGTTCGCCGAGTACGGGGCGAAGCACGCAACGAGACCTTACGAGTGGGCTACGCTCCGTCGCTGACCACCGGTATCATTTCCGCGGTGCTAAAAAAGTTCCAAACCACCACCCAGCGCGTGCGCGTCGAATTGGCGGATCTCTCGTCACGGGAAATCAATGCCCTGGCCAATGACGGACGCCTCGACCTTGCGATCAGTCTGGGCATTGCCGTCGGGAAGGGAGTTCCGGGATTTCAATGGACCGTGCTGCGCCGCCTGCAGCCGGTATTGGTTCTACCGGAGACCCACCCACTGGCGAAACTGCAGCGGATTCCACCCACGCGATTGCGCAATCTGCCGCTCATCGGGTTGGCCAAGGGGAACTACCCCGAGTACCTGCCGTCGGTTCAGGGATTGCTCAAACCATTCGGCGTCTCGCCGCGATTTGTGTCGCTCGTGAACGACGGCGTTTCCACCCTCTTTGCGGAATTGGAGGCTCACCATGCCGCGGCAGTTTTGACCGACGGCACCACCAGCATCATGCCGCGAACTTTAGTTGCGCGACCATTTGCTCCGGTGTTGTCTGGCACCTCGGTGATGATCGGCCTCCCGATATTGCGGCCTAAGCCCCATGCCGAAGTGTTCGCGCGACTGCTCCGCGAAGAAGTGCGGGGCTTGCACAAACGCAAACCCGCTGCAGGACGCCAGACCAAAAGCCAACATTGATCATGGGCCGGCCACCAATTCTCCCGTGCAGCTGTAGCCCGATCGGGCCGCTTTTGAGCCGACTGGGGTAGGGTTCACGCCAATCGAGCACTTGCCGACCACCACAAGACTGCGGGGCGGTCCCAGTTCCTTTAGGATAAACGGGTGCGGTGCCGTCTTAGTTCCCACCGTCGCCACCGGTGCGGGATCCGCGGAAAGCCGGCCACTCAACGCATCAAGTCCAGCTTGCTGAAAAGTGCGGCGCAAGTCGCTATTGTCGCTGTTGCCGAAGTTAGAGCGCTGCACCATGAGAACATAGGCCACGCCACGCACGGGATCGATCCACGCTTGCGTCCCCCAGCCGCCACCGTGGCCAAAGCTCCCGGCCGAGAGCATGCCGTCGACACCGCCGTGCGGAGTCCTCAGAATGCACGTTCCGAGGCCCCAACCGTAATCGGATCCTCGACTGCCGTATTCCTTCGATTGGAAAAATCCGCTGGGCAGCGCTCCGGTTTGGATCGTCGTCAGCAGCTTGATCGCATTCGGACTAAGAAATGGCCGGCCGCCGACCATCCCATTTCGGAGTAGCATTTGGCAAAAGCGCGCGTAATCCGGACCGGTCGAATAGAGACCCATGTTGCCAAAGGGCGGATCACCCTGATGGCCGACATCGGGCCGGGGGCTCGCCGGGTCAAGCAGACCGGTGGCCATATTCTTCGCGTACACCGTGACCGGTCGAGCGTCCTGGCCCGAGCCCGGATAAAACGTGGTGTCGTTCATCCCGAGTGGAACGAGAATGCGCTTCCGCACAAACGCGTCGAACGACATCCCGCTCACGGCTTCAACCACGCGCGCGGCGGTATTCATCCCCGCCTGGCAGAACTTCCATCTGGCGCCCGGATCAAATTGCATGGGCGCAGCGAGATACAACGCAACGAGGTCCGCGAGAGAGTGGGCCTTGATCGCGGCGGCATCGGGAGCTTCACCGAGCCCGGACGTGTGGGTGAGGAGTTGGGCCACCGTGATCCGCGCGGGCTGGCCGGCGGGAGTTCTCAATGCGGCGAATTCCGGCAGGTAGGTCGCCACCGGAGCCGTGACGTCGAGTCGGCCCTCGTCCTGCAGGAGGAGCACCGCCACGGCCGTCACCGGCTTCGTCATCGAGGCGATCCAAAACAGACTGTCGGGACGCATTGGCGCCCCGGACGCGATGTCGGCAAATCCGCGGGCGTCGAGGTGAACGATCGCGTCCTTGGTCGCAATGACCGTTACCGCGCCGGCGACATCGTGCGCATTGAGTGCGGCGTTTACGGCGTCGTTGACTTGGGGAAAGGCCGGCGCAGCCCAACCGCCCGCAGGGACCAGAAAGATCCACGCGAGCGCAGCTAGGTTGGCGCGACGGGGTGGGGCCATGGGCTCAGGGATTGGCATTTCGCACTGCCGCCACTTGGGAGGGCGTCACCGCCGGCGCATTTTCGGCAAAGGTGCGGCGCAGATAACTGATCAATTGACTCAAGTCGCCGTCATTCAAGGCCCCAAAGGGCGGCATAATGTTTTGGTAGTGTTCGCGGTCGGGTGCCAGAACCGCCGCCGGACCCTTCAGGATGACCCGCACCAGGCGCTCGGCGTCGCCGCCGACGATCGTGCTTCCTCTCAATCTGGGCTGCATCGAGGGGACGCCGCTGCCGTCGGCCATATGACAGGTGGCGCAGAGCGATTGATAGAGCCTCGCGCCCGGGCTGGAGTCAGATGGAATCGCCGCGGTTCCATTCGGCGCCGGGTTCAGCATTCCCGGAGAATAGGAGGAAACGTGGTTGGGCTCGCCGGTATAAATAATCCGCCAAATCCGGCCTTTTTCGGTCTCGCCGAGATATAAGGTGCCATCCGGAGCCACCGCGACGCCGCAGGGACGGAATCGCGCGTCGTTGACGTTCGTAAAGGGATGGTCCTGGCCCGCGAAGCCGTCGGCAAATACCTCATACGTGCCGGTCGGATTGCCGTGCGCATCGAAAGGCACAAAACAGACATTGTAGCCGGCCTGCGGCATGGGGGCCCGGTTCCAAGAACCGTGGAACGCCACGAAAGCGCCGCCGCGATATTTCACCGGAAATTCCGTCGCCGTGTAAAACGCCATTTGGAGCGGCGCCCAATGCGCGGGGAAGGCAACCAGTGGGTCGGGGTATCGGCCGGGCTCGGCGCGTTTGCGATTGTCTCCGCCAAATTCGGGAGAAACCATGCGCGCTTTCTTGATTGGGTCGTAGTAGGTAAAGGGCCAACCGAAATTCGAGCCTTCATCCACTCGGTGAAGTTCCTCCGCGACGCGTTCGGCATTGTCCAAGGCATCGTAATATTGCGGCGCAACCGTATTGAGCTGATCGCGCCCCATCATCACCGCGAAATAGGCCTTTGAGACCGAATTCCACGCGACCGCGACGGCATGACGCATGCCGGTCGAATAATGAAAGCCCTCCGCGAAAGATTGATCGGGTTTGTCGGCGTCGAAACGCCAAAAGCCGCCATGGGTTCTCAAGAACACGGTCGGATCGGAACCCTTGGCGCCTTCTTGACGGTCCGGCGTGCCAAAGCCGTTGGACGGCGATGCGACGTCGACGAGGAGATGCCCTTGGTCGTCAAAGGTGAAGGCCTTGGCTTCGTGGGCGCCTTCCGCCGGCAATCCGTGGACGATGAGTTCGGGGCTACCGGGTGGCGTCAAAGCATCCGCCACGTACTTGTAGCGATAGATGGCCGAGGTCGTCGAGTAGTAGAGCCATCCGTCGTGAAACGCCATGCCGGTACCTCCTCCCGACCCAAATTCTTCGATGGAATCCGCCCGACTGTCGCCGTTGCGATCGAGCAGGGCGATAATGCCGCCCTTGGCCGTCTTCGCGTAAATCTCGCTTCCGGGTCCCACCGCGAGAAACCGCAGCTTGTCGTCCGGCCGCTTCGCGCCGCCCACCAAATTGTCCGCCACGAGCAGGGCCCGAAACCCCGAAGGCACCGTGATGCCGCTCTCATCCGCGGTGACGGTCACCGGCAGGCTGCTCTCTTGCGCGAAACGCTCGGGATGGTCGGTGATAATCCGGGCATTCCTAAAATGGCCCAGGATCTTTTCGCGTTCGGGAAAATTGCCCGTCCAGTGAATTTTGAGGGCGATGTAGCCGCGCGAGTAGCGCTCGTCGATCAGATTGGCCGTGGGAACCCCGTTTACCCAGACCTTGAAATGCGCGCCCAGTGCTTCGATGCGAAATCGATTCCACGCCCCCATCTTGAACGCATCTCGGCCGGCAGCATTGTTTTCCAGGGTGTTGAGCCACTGCCAGACGGGGCCAAAATCCTCGAAGATCCCTCCCGTCCAATGGCGTGGCGTCGGGTCGATTTTCACCATATAGCTCCAGAGTTTCACCGCGGATCCCGGCAGCGCATCGACGGCCCGAAACGAGATGCCGGTGTTGAAGTCGCCGTCAATTTTGACGTCGATCTCGAAAATAAAATCGGTAAAGGCTTCATTCGTGCAGACAAAGGTATGCTCAGGGGTGTTCGCGGTGACATGGCAAACGATCTCACCGTCCTGAACGTACGCCTTGCCCGCGGAGCCTTTGAGCGACCAGCCCGACAAATCCTTGCCGTTGAATAACGAGATCCACGGCGCGCTCTCCTGCGCGGAGAGAACCGAGATGCCAGTCAGCGCGGAGCTGAGCGCGAGAACTATGAGGCGGATGATTTTCATGGGGGGGGGATGGATTCCGAGCGCAAAAAAAGGGGGTTAACGCGAAATCATCGGCGTCCAAGGCAACATTTCCATCGTCGCAAGCAGGGGTTGACCGCCGCGTTCGCCCGCGCCCGCGCACGTGTAGAATACGCCGTCAAAGAACACCAAGCCCGTGCCGTGGCGGCCGCGCTGCAGCGGCGGCAAACTGCGCCAGCGGCCGGTGGTCGTATTCAGCGCCTGCACCTCCGCATGCGCGGCCTTTTGCGCCATGCTTTCGCCGCCGCAAACAATCAAATCCGCACCCACGGCCGCGCAGTTCGCCCCCGCCCGCGGCAGCGGCAGATCGCTGGCGGCGGGCAACGTCGCCCACGTCTGCGTGGCGAAAGCAAAGACGTCGATTTCCGGAATCGTAAGGTCAAAAACTTGCTTCGTGATCGCGGAACTCCGCCGTCCTCCTGCGACATAGATTTTTTGGCCGATGACGACGGCCTCAAAATGGTCGCGCGCGCGCGGCGCGTTGGGAAGCATGGACCAGGTGTCGGACCGAAAATCGTAGCGATCGCACCAGTTCACCCAGCCGTCGGTATGGCCGTTGATAATGCCGCAGACCAGGATGAGCGCACCGTCGTGGACCACCGCGCCTGCGCTGCCTCTTCGGCGGCCAGCCGGAATCGCCGGGCCCCACGCCCAGGAATCAATTGCCGGATCGTAGATCAAAATGCGGCCGACGGGACGTTCCGTCGGGTACTTCCCGGTCATCGCGCACGCGATGTAGATGCGACCGCCCCAAATCACCGGCTGAAAATGGTGAATCTCAATCGGCGGAGGGGATCCGCGAGACCAGGTCCGGAGTCTGGGATCAAAGATGTCGACGGGATTGATGCCGCGTCCGCCGAGAAGATAAAAGCGACCCTGATCCTCGATAAAAGCACACTCTTCCCGAGGAATCGGGCGGCCACTGGTCGCCAAGACCGTGACCCAGGAAGCGGCGCCTTCGGGACCCGCGGCGGCGAGCGCGCCGCCGAGGGGTGCCGACATGAAGAAGCTCAGCAACGCCCAGGCCAGCCATCGCGGCGGACGCAAATCGGCCTTCATCGGATTGCCGTCCGGCGGCCTCCGGAAAGCTTCTGGATGGCTTCGGCCAGCGAATCGGTTTGGCCCACATTTCCCGGAAAAACGACGTAATCCAAACCAGGAAAGCGCGTTTCCGCTCCCAAGCGCCAAACGGGAACACCGGGCAGGATCTGACCGCGCACGACCGCGCGGCGGACGCCGAGGCCGCCGCTCGCGATATCGCTCGAGGTGACCCCGCCCTTGGCGATGATAAAACGGGGGCGCACCCTCAGGCGACGAATCAACGAAACCAGGGCTTCCGAAATCTCCCGGCCCATGGCCAGCGTCGCCCCGGCGCTGCCCATCGTGACCAGCCGCCGACTGGTAAACACGACGATGTCCTCGCCGGCGCTGAGCGCTTCCGCGATCTGTTCCGCGGCACCCTGGAGCATCGTTTCGCGGCGTTCGGGTTCAAGCAGCATGTCGACCTCAAGCTCAATGCGTCTGAGCAGAGGGTTCGACCCAAGCAGATGCTCTAGTTGCTCCGAGCTCTTGGGCACATGCGAGCCGACCACGACCAAGCCACCGGCATTGTCGCCGGATTTAAAATCGGAGTCCGCGAGCAGAGGACGATCGACCAGACCGAGCCGGGCGCTGACGAAAGACGCCCCAGTGCGGAAGACAAACACTTTTCCTTTCCGCTCCGCCGCCCGCGCAGCCATGGCCAGCACCTCCGCGTCGCGCGTCGCACACAGATTGGCGATGCACACGCTGCCGGGCGGCAACGCCAGGAGCGCCGCCGTAACCGCGACGGGGCCGCCCCGCCGCAGCGTTGGCAATGAAAGTGACTTGACCTCACGGGCGTGAATGCGACCGGCGGTTTTCTCCTCAATCCAATCGCGAAGATTGGAATGCCGGTAGCCAAACACCGCGTCGCGGGCGAAGGCCGTTTCCGCGGCCGGCACCAGCTCATTGCCCTCGGCGACATAGTGGACGTCGCCCAGCGTGTAACGGCCCCCGGGCCCAAAAAAGGGCGCGACGATCGTCGCGTCAACCGGCCCGAAAATCTCCGCCAGCGCGTCAGTCTCCACCGGAAAATGGCCGCGCAGCGTCGAGTCGCTCCGGCTGACGACGGTAAACGCGCGGCCCGTGCTTTCCGCAGCGCGACGGAGGTTGCGGGCAAGTTCCAGGGTCAAGGCGCGCGCCTTCCGGCCGCTCAGACATCGCGAATTCGTCGAGATGAAAAAGCAGGGCGATTTGCGCGCGAACTCCGCTTCCAGCGTCTGGACATCCCAGCAAGTGATGACTGGGATATCGTACACGGTTTGGGTGCCTGTGGGATCGTCATCGAGCACGACGAGAGTCCGATTGTCGTTCTGCGCCGCCGCCCATAGCAGCGGTTGAAGGTCCTCCGGCCAAACCGGAGGAAGCGAGCCGAAGGCCTGGGCGCGGAGGAGCTTGCCGGAAACGCGGTTCACGATCCGGTGATCTCGACCTGAACCCCTTGCGTCAGCCGGGAGTCGAGGAACAGGGCGCGTTTCCCCTGGGTGCCTTGGTGCGGCGCGCTGGCCGTTGGCAGTCCGGAGGCCGCGAGCATGGTTTGGGCCGCGGTCACGTCAGCGACCCGCAGGCAAAAGTGATGCAAGCCCGGGCCGTTCTTTGCCAGCCAGAGTTGCAGCGGATGGCCCGGCGCGAGCGGTTGCACCAGCTGCAGATGGGCATTGCCCATCTCCAGGTGCGTGAGGCGGACGGTTCCTCCATTTACGACTTCGGAATAGACGACCGGAAATCCGAACTGATCGCGCCAGATCGTCAGGGCCGCGGCGGTATCAGGAACGGCGATTGCGAGATGGTCAAAGGCTTGGAAGGGAGGCATGGCGAGAGATGATTAGTCCATTAATTCCACTTGGCCGCCCGCCTGGGAGCGGTAACAAGCTTCGACGAGGGCGATCGACTTGAGATAGTCTTCGCCCGTGCTTTCAAACGGGCCGCCGTCCCGGAGGCGGTCGACGAAGTGGCCTTGCAACGCAAAGACGCAATCGCCCGCAAAACCCCGTCGTTCGCGGCGGTAGTCAACCTGACGGGCAGCGTGTCCCAGCAATTTGAGCTTCAAATTGCCCTCGGAATCGAGCGCGAGGTGGCCCTTGCGGCCTTCGATGCGCATGGTGCCGAATGTGTAGCGCGGGTCAGCCGCCTCAGATTCGTTGTAGCGGCTGGCGTCCCATATGGCGGTGGCGCCGCTCTTGAAGCCGCACATGATCTGGCCGGCATCCTCGCCCAAAATGGCGGGATTGCGACGCTGGAGCCGGGCGTAAACCGATGCAATCTCCCCGCCCAGAAACCGAAAAGTATCGAGAAAATGCACGCCCGTCTCGTAAACCAAGAGTCTCGGATAAGTGCGGAAGAATGGTTGGCGGTCAAGATAGGCCGTCGGCCGCCAGCCATCGCCCAAGCGCATGCGCGCGGAGATGGAAAACAAGTCCCCCAGAACCCCGGCGTCGAGCTGACGGCGAATCTCCCGATACCAAGGCTGCCAGCGCCAATTCTCATGCACGAGAAAACGGACACCCGCGTCCCGAGCACAGGCGACCACGGCACAAGCTTCAGCCCACGTTGGCGCAAGCGGCTTCTGGCAGATCACCGCGATCCCGCGCGCGGCAGCGTGCCGGACTAACTCTAGGTGCGTTTCCGGGGGCGTAATGATGTCGATGAAATCGGGCTGCTCGCGGTCAAGCAGCGCCGGCAATTCGCTCCAAACGCAGGTCTGCGCAATTCCGAATTCCGCCGCGACTTCGCGGGCCCGATCGAGGTTCCGATTAGCCACCGCGATGATCTTGACCCCGGGTATTCGGGCCCACGCCTCATATTGATAACGGCTGAAATAGCCGGCGCCGATGCAAACCCCGCGCAGTGGCTTTTCGTCCGTCTTCATCAGGCGGGGAGGCCGAACGACCGCGCGGGATTGACGAAAAGCCAGGCCAGCGCGCCGCCGATGCTCAGCACGGCGCCGAGATAGAAGAAAGCCGTCGGGCCGCCGCTCCAGTTGAGCAAATAGGGAAAGGCGATGGCGACGAGCGCCGCGCCCAGATTTCCGGCCATGTTCATCGTGCCGCAGACTTTTCCGGCGTGTGGGCCGCCGAGATCGATGCAGAAGGACCAAGCGGGGCTCAGCGTCATGTCGGCCCCGAAAAGTGCGACCGATAACCAAAATACCGCGCCGCCCACCTGCGTTTGTCCCACGCTCATCGCTAGTCCGACGGCGGCGAGGCCAAAGCCCAGCATCGCCGGCAAGCGTCGGGATAGTTTTAACTGGCCGCGCCGATAAAGAGCGTCGACGAGCAACCCGGCGGCAAGATTGCCGGCCGCACCCGCGAGCAGCGGCACCATCGCCCAAATACCCGCCGCCGGGTAGCTGAGGTTATAGGTTTTTTGAATGTAAGGGAAAAGCCAGCTGAGGCTGAAGAAAAAAACGAAGTTGCTGGCAAAATATTGCGCCATCATCAACCACAGGTTCAGCGAGGTGAATAAACTTGCGAGCGGCAGCGCGGCGGTCCCGCCCGTGGGCGGCGGCGCTTGCCGATGCGCCACGATAAAGTCCCGCTCCGGGGCCGTGAGGCCGCGGATTTCCCGGGGGTCGTCGCGAAACCACCGCCACCAGAAAAAAGCCCATATCATCCCCGCGGCCATGAGAACGGCGAATGCCTTCTGCCAACGCAGAGCCCCGATCATTAACGGCAAAAGCGGCATGGCGGCGGCGGCGCCCAGCCGCGACGCGGAGAAATTGATTCCTTTGACCAGCCCGCGCTCGCCGACGGGTATCCATGAATAGGCGGCGCGAGCCATGCCCGGAAATGCACCCGCCTCGCTGGCCCCGAACAGAAAGCGCACCGTGAACAGCGAAACAAAATTCCACGCGAGGGCGGTCAGCCCCGTAAAAAAGGACCAAGCGACCGCGATCACCGCCAACGCTCGTCTCGCGCCATGGCGGTCCGCAAAGTCGCCGGCCGGGGTTTGGAATAATGCGTACCCCAGCGCGAAGCTGGAAAGGATCCAGCCAAACTGTGCGTCGCTGAGCTTGAGTTCCGAAAGGATCGGTCCCTTCGCCGTGGAGATGCATACCCGATCGACGTAAAGGAGGAATGAAAGCAGGAACGTGGCCGTAACCACGAAATAACGGCGCGGAATCATGGGCGCGTCTGAAAGCAGGCTCACGATCCCTCCTCCGGGCGCAGCCACCCCTCCGCGGGTATTCCCTCGATCGCGAAAGCCCGCACCGGACAACCGTCTCCCCCGGCCAGTTTCAGGGGGACCGCGACGAAAAATACCCGTTCTTGCCGCAGCTGATCGAGGTGTGCCAAGCCCTCAACAATCGTCACCCCGCCGCCCAGAAGAATGGTGTGAATGCGCGTCACCTCAGTCCGATCGTTCACATCGGCGATCGAAGGCGGCTCGACGCCGAGGAGCTTCACCCCCTTCGCCACGCACCACTGGGCAAGTTCTTCGCTGATTCGGGGTAATTCGTCCCGGTACCGCACGGGATCGGCGGCGTAGCGGCTCCAGCCGGTTTGAAGCAAAAGACTGTCTCCCGCGCGCAATTTCGCCGCGACGTCGCCGAGATCGACGATCGCGAGCGATGCTTTGGGCGCGGCCTGCGGCAACCGCACCACCCAGGCTGGGCCCATGCAGCGCTCCAGGGCTTGCTCGTCAATCGCGGCGGGCCCGGCGGCAAAATGCCGCGGCGCATCCATGTGCGTGCCGGCGTGGGTATAGAGGTGCCAGGTCGCGCCATTCCAGCCATGTTGCGCCACCGTAAATTTTGGGGTCATTTCGACGCCCCGTTGGCCGGGAGCCAGCGGAAGAGTCAAATCGACCAGCCGCGGCAGGTGCGCACTCATCCCAGGTTTGCGATCACGAGCCGGGTCATTGCCGCGGTCCCCAATTGGCCGCCGAGGTCGGGGGTGCGGTGCGCAGGATCGCTCAACACCGTCTGCACCGCGGCTTCAATCAGGCGGGCGCCGCGCCTGGTCTCGGGGTGGTCAAGCCAATCGCACATCATGGCTACGGAAAGAATTGTGGCGATGGGATTGGCCGTGCCCTGGCCGGCGATCGACGGAGCCGAACCGTGGGACGGCTGGAAGAGCCCAAAACGATCGCCGAGATCGGCCGAGGGAGCCATTCCCATTCCCCCGACGATGCCGGCGGCGAGATCGGAGAGGATGTCGCCGAACATGTTCTCCGTGACAATGACATCGAAAGACTGCGGGCGCTGCAGCAGAAACAGGGCCATGGCGTCGACGTAGATGCGCTCGGTCTTCACCGTCGCAAATTCGGTCGCCACTTCATCGAACACCCGGCGAAAAAACGCCATTGAAGGCAGGACGTTCGCCTTGTCGACCAGCGTGACGTGCCGCCGACGCTTCGCGGCGAGATTGAAGGCGGCCCGGCAGATGCGGGCCGCGCCGCGCCGGGTGATCGTCAACGTGTCGGTTTCGAAGTCCCGGCCCGCCACGCGGGGCGTCAGCCGTTCGGAAAAAAGCCCCTCGCAGTTCTCGCGAACCAGAACGAAGTCAATCTGACCCGCGACCAGATCTTTGAGCGGGGTATGCGACGCGTGATAGAGCCGAATGGGGCGGATCCCATTGTATAAATCCAGTTTTTCGCGGATATCGATTTGAGGGGTCATCTCAACTCCGCTGGGCCACCGCACCTCGGGCAGGCCCATCGCTCCGAGCAGAATCGCATCGCAACGCTTCATCCCGTCGAGCGCAGTTTCCGGGAGCGGGTCCCCATGGATTAGATATTCGCCGGCCCCGACGGAGTGTTCCTGCAGTTCGAACTCCACGCCGGACAACTTCGATTCGGTCGCCCGGAGGACCTCGAGGCCGGCGGCGACCACCTCGGGACCGATGCCGTCCCCCTTGAGAACTGCGATCTTGAAGGATTTCATCGAAGTCGTCATTCGTTGCTGACGGGACGATCCCGCGGCGTCAAGGGAAGTCCTCCCGCCCGCAAGCCAGCAAGAAATTTGAAGGCGAGACACCGTGAATGCGCTTGAACGTGCGGGAGAATTGAAACGCTTCGATGCCCAGCTCGTCGGCGACCTCGCGGATCAGCAAGTCGCTGCCGCGAAGCCGCTCGGCGGCCCACTCCATCTGCCGGCGCTGGAGATATCGGAAGGGCCGCTCGGCTTGGAAGCGGTGGAACAAGCGGCATAAATGGGATACGTCCACATGGCACGCCAGTGCGACGGCTTCCAAAGTGTGAAAACTGATGAAGCGCGCGTCGATCTCTTGGCGGCAGCGCTCGAAGGTCCCCCGAGCGCGGCGCTCACAGGCGGAAGCCGGGAGCGGCGGGCGCGTGGTCATGCGCATGAGGATTTCGAGCTGGAGCGAGCACAGGCGGCCCGCATCCTGATGCTTGGAATCCCCCAGGCGAATCAGGGTATCGAACGCATCCCGCACTCCCGCCGAGGTCGAGAGCTGGATCGCCCGGTTTGGCCCCAGTTGGCAGGCCCGCAACAGCCGGCGTCCACCGGTGCCCGTGAAATCGACGAAATATTTGCGCAGGCGGTTTTGCGCCGAAGTGCGAATTTCATGGCGGATGCCGGGACCGTAGCTGAATACGGTCCCGGCGGTCAAAGGGTAGCGGCACCCGCCGAGGCGCACGTCGCCTTCCCCGCCCGCCACGAATTCGAGGGCCAGATACGGGAAATCGGGCCGATCAATCGCATAATCCGCGGCACAGTCCTCCCAGCCGCCGCAAACGACCGCCAAGCGGCTGGAATTATGGGGGTCGATTTCATGATAGAAACGATGGGCCGCGGTCACCCGGTCGGAGAAAAATGAAGGCTTACGGGGCACCATAGGGCTCGCGGGCCGCGGCTCGGTGACGCTGGCAAAGGCGCCGCCGGGCGGCTGGTTCCCCACGGCGGACGGCGGCGGAGCGGTCGGGAAGACCTTGATCCCCGAACCCACGGTGCGGTCGAGCATGGTGCGGTGAAGAAAGTCGGAGCGGCAGGAATTCAAATCGGCGCCCATCTTATCGATTATCGCCCTCGATGGCCATGAGCCCGCGCATATTATTCAGGAGATTTTGCGTCAATCCCGCGATTGCCGTGGCGAAGCGGCCGTTTCTTCCCCACCTTGCGGGCGGATGCGCTGCCGCAAAAAAGTCGCCCTTCTGATCGAGAGCTCCAACGGCTACGCGCGGGAGTTGCTGCAGGGAATCAGGACGTGGCAACAAGAACATGGCGCGTGGGCCATTCGCTTATCCGAGCACGCCCGCGGGACGCCGGTGCCAGACTGGTTGTGCCGGTGGCGGGGCGATGGCGTGATCGCGCGGATCGAGAACCCGCGCATCGCGACGGCGTTGAAGTTGACCCGAATGCCGGTGGTCGATGTGAGCGCCGCGCTGGAGCGACCCGTCTTTCCCCGGGTCGCGAGCGACAGCGAGGCCATCTGCCAGCTCGCGATTGAGCATTTTCGGGAACAGGGATTTCGCCATTTTGCCTATTGTGGAGACACCCGCTTCCTCTGGTCCGTCCGCCGGAGCGGGTTTTTTCGCAATCAAGTGCGAGCCCGCGGCGGCGCCTTTTCGGCCTATGGGGAGGCGAGTGGGTTGCGCCCGGCCGCCGCCGAAGCCGAAATCGCCGCCATCGCGAAATGGTTGAAGACTTTGCCCAAGCCGGTCGGGGTCTTTGCGTGTTATGATGTGCGCGGACACCAAGTGCTCGAAGCCTGCAAGCTGGCCCGGCTCGAGGTGCCCCTCGAGGTCGGAGTGCTGGGAGTGCACAATGACGAACTGCTCTGCGAGCTGTGCGATCCACCGCTCTCGAGCATCATTCCCAATGCGCGGCGGGCGGGTTACGAGGCGGCGGCGTTGCTCGCGCAGATGATGGCCGGGAATGCGCGGCCGCCGGCCGTGCAGCTGATCCTCCCCCTGGGAGTGGCCGCTCGTCAATCGACGGATGTCGTCGCGATCAAGGACGAGCCGGTGGCCGCGGCCGCGCGTTACATCCGCGAGCACGCGATGCAAGGAATTCAGGTCAAGGATGTTCTGCGCGCCGTCCCCATGTCGCGCACCCTTTTGGAGCGGCGATTCCGGGGTGTATTCGGGCGCTCGCCGGGGGCCTATATTTCCAAAGTCCGAATTGAAGGGGTCAAGACGCTCCTGGCCACCAGTGCATTGGCGGTCTGCGAAATCGCGGACCGGGCGGGTTTCGAGCATGCGGAATATCTGAGCGTGGCTTTTCGCCGCGCCACCGGAATGACCCCCAGCCAGTACCGGGCCCGCCACCACACCAGGCGCGATTGAAAGCCGGCGGGCGGGAGGGGCCGGCACGAGCCCAATTTGCAAGAATCGCCAAGTTTCGGTCGAGATTGGCCATTCAGGCGCGCGGCAAAACTGTTATGATCGGGGCGCCAGGTTTTGGTGCATCCTTTCGTCTCCGGCCTCGGGACGGACCGATGAAGCCGAAGCTCGGTTTACCCGTCCCCCCCCACCGGCCGCCGCCCGCACCGTTCGGTCCGAGCTGCAGTCCGGCACCGTCACGACCTCGAACGAAAACTCGATTCCAATCCTATGCACCTTTCGACCCGCCTTGGCTTCAAGCTCCGACTTCTGCAAATGCTTTCCGTTCTGGGTTGCGGCGCCTGGGCGCTGTCGGCATCCGGACAGCCGATCGCGCCCGCCTCGAGTCCGGCGAGCGACCCGGCTTCCGCCCCGGTCCCGGTGGCCGAACCGGTTGTCGCCAGCCCCGATGCGACCGCCGCCGGTCAGCCCATTGTGCTTTCCCCCTTCGAGATTAACACCAATCGCGACAGCGGGTTCGTGGCGACCAGCGCTTTAGCGGGCGGGCGTCTCGCCATGGACCTCAAGGATAATCCGGCGGCCTATTCCGTGCTTACGGGCGAATTCATCGATGCGGCCCAGATCCAAGACGTGCAACAGGCGACCCGTTGGTCGGTCAACACCAACCTGGTCATGGACAATGGCGCCAATGAACTTTCCTTCGGGGGTGTCGTCCAGACGACGATTCGGGGCGTGACCAACCTGTTCGTTCAGCGGAATTTCTTCCCGTCGAAGCTGATCGCCGACACCTACAATGCCGACCGGCTCGATTTCGGGCGCGGGCCCAATGCGGTCCTCTATGGTTTCGCCTCATTCGGGGGCACGCAGAATGTCGTCACCAAGCAGGCCGAGGTCAGCCAAAATTTCGCGGACGTTCGCCTGACCGACGGGTCTTGGAGCGATCTGCGCGGCACCGTGGACGTGAATCGGGTCTTGAACGCCCAGAAGACCATCGCGCTGCGGGTCAACCTGCTCGATCAAAATACCAAGGGCTGGCATGACCATGAATGGGACCGCAAGACCGCGATGGATCTGGCCGGAACCTGGGAGCTGACGAAAACGACCGAAGTGAGGGTCGACTACGAAAAAGGCCGGTTGGAAACCGCCCGCGCCTTCGCCTATCCCACCGATGACATCCTCGGCTGGGACGGCAAGACCACCTTCAGCAGCCTGCAGCAAAATACCGGTGCCATTGCCAACAATGCCGCCGAAGGCGTCGCGGTTTACGGCAACCTGGCCAACAATACGAGCGCCTTTGTCTATGCGCCGGCGCTGAACAGCGGCACCGTCCTCGATCTGGCCGGCACGGTGCATACGACCGGCGCGCAGGGCCTCACCTCGACGACGCGGACGATCGGAACCATTCCCTATGTCGGCAACAATGTCTTCGCCGCGCTCCCCCTGTTTGGCACGGAAGGAGTCAACTACGGGAATATCTACTCCGCCTCGGAAGCGGGATCCGGCTTTCGGGATCCGGCTCGGACTTTCGGCACTGCCGTGACGGACAACAAGCCGACGGCGACGGTGAACTATTATACCTCGTCCATTTTCGTCACTCAACATGTGGACAATTTTTATGCTGAGATCGCCGTCAACCAAACTCTGCAAAATCGCGATAGCTATATTTGGAGCCGCGGTCTCAACAGCGCCTATATCGACCTCAACAAGAACCTCCCGAGCGGCGCGCCGAATCCGGAATTCCTCCAGCCATATAGCGAGGGGCCGTTGAACCTTCAGACCGACATGTATGACGAGGAAAACCTGCGGGCCGCGCTCGCCTACGTCCTGGATGCCCACCAATGGGGCAAATTCACGTTCAACGCGATGACCGGATTCTACCACGAGCGGCGCGCCGATTTGGATTGGGAGTATGTCGCCCAGCGCCTTTCGGATCCTTCCCTTTGGACGGGCGACCCCATTCTCTATCGCTTTTATTGGAACCAGCCGGCGCGCAACATCGATCTGCCAAACTTGGTCACCTACAATTCCGGCGGAGTCCCCCAAGTGGCCAAGGCGGGATACATGCGATACGAAGCCCCGAACTCCTTTAATGCCAATCAGGGATTTCTCGATGTGCGCGAGTCGATTTACCGGCAACTGGCCGCGCGGGGATCGCTCTTCGGCGATAAACTCAACCTCCTCGCCTCGTATCGGGTGGATCGCTATTTCCACGAAAACTATACCTCCCAGTACAATTATTCGTATTATGGCACCGATTGGAACGGGGCCACCGACCTATGGCGCCCCCAGGCGCCATCGCAATCCTACTACCAATCGCTGACCTATCTTCCCAAGGACGCCAATGGCAACGTGATCGGCGGCCCGTTGCCGGCTACCTCCCGGCCCCGCAATCCGGCCACCGGCGCCCCGCTGCCGCAATATGCGGGCGACCGCTTTCAAGATGACTATTCCGGATTTAAGAATTACGCCCGCCCGCACTCCACCGCGGCGGGCGGCGTCTATAGCATCACGCCGTGGGTCAGCCTCGCCTTCAATTTCTCGGAGGGTCTCGATTTCAACGATGCCTCCAATACCCGATACAATGGCGAGACATTCGGCCCCAAAACCTCCAAAGGGGAGGACCTCAGCCTCCGCTTCAATCTTTTTGGGGATCGAGTCTATGCGGTCGTAACGGCTTACGAGGGAAAACAAACCGGCATTGCCATCAGCGACGGCGGGGCCTTCGCCAACGTCAATACGATCCTGAGCACGCCTGTGATTGGCAACCTGACTCCCAATGCGACCAATGGTCGCGGCATCCCCCTTCTGCCGGGTGTCGGCTGGGATCTGCAAGACCAGTCCAACCGCGGACTGGAGTACGAAACGATCGCGAATCTAACCCGCTCTTGGCGCCTGATGTTCAACCTCGCACTGCCCTACGCCACGCAGGACAACTCCAATTCCGATTTCCGAACCTACTTCGATTCGCATGAATCTCAGCTCATGGGCGTGCTCTCCGACGCCGCCATCATTTTCGACAAGAACAACGTGGCTTCCCTCGATCCCACCGTTTCCGCGTCCCTCCGCCCTTCCACGAACCAGGATACCTTGGCGGTGAACGCCTGGAATGCGCTGTTGACGCAGCGCGCCAATGTGGTGGCCGGCAATCAACCATTGCTTTATCTGACCAAGTTCACCGGCAATCTTTTCACCGACTACACATTCCGGGATGGGCCGCTCAAGAATCTGCGCGTGGGCGGGGGCGTAAACTATCGCGGTAAGGAAGTGATCGGCTACCATGGCGCCGATACGATCGCCGATGTCACCAGTCCCCAGACGGCCCAGGGCTATTACACCGGCACAATTCCAAATCCCACTGCCAACCCCTACCAGGCGGTCTATCAAAATGGCTATTTTCTCGCGGTCGCGACCGTCGGCTACAAGCATAAGATCTATAACGTGCCGGTCGAGTGGACCTTGTCGGTCGACAACCTCTTCAATTACTCCCAGCCGATCTATTACAATGTCGCCCTGCGCCCGACCAATGGCAATCTGAACAATCCGGGGCAGACGACCGTCCCGGCCTTGTTTAACTACGCCAATCCCCGCAACTATTCCCTGGAGCTGACGATGAAGTTCTGAGGCCGCTCGGTGGCGAGGGGCGTCCGCCACGATCGCCCCCCCGGCTCGGAGTCGCAGGGAACGGACCGCTCGTTCGGCGCAGCCGGCGATTTCAACGGGTCGGCACGAGCGCGGGATGGGAGGCGATCAGCATCACGAGAACCCCCATCAGGAGGGCCAGCGCCAAGCTGTGCCAAAAAACCGCCCGTAGGATCGTGCCCGCGTCGGGACTTTCCGGATTGCCGCCCGTGGCGACGCTCGCCACGACAATGCTTTGGGCGTCGATCATTTTTCCGACTACGCCGCCCGCGCTGTTGGACGCGGCCATCAGAATCGGCGGCAGCCCCAGTTGGTGAGCCGTTACCCGCTGGAGATTGCCAAAGAGGACATTGGCCGAAGTGTCACTGCCCGTGAGGGCGACCCCGAGCCAACCGATGAGGGGAGAAAAGAAGGGAAAGAGGACGCCAGTGGCGGCGAAAGCGAGACCCAGCGATGTGTCGCCACCGCTGAAGCGCGTCGTATAGCCAAGCGCAAGCATGAGCGCGATTGTCAGGAGGGACACCCGCACGCGCTGAAAGGTCCGCCGATAGATTCCGAACAGCCGGAGGGGGCCGACGCCCAAGCAGAACCCGGCCAGTATGCCCGCCAAGAGCAGCGCCGTGCCCGTGGCGGAAAGCAGATTAAAGGCGAAGATGGCGGACTCCGGGGTGGCGCTCGAAACGACCGGCGGCATGCGCAGGACCGCATTGTCGAGCAGAGGCACGGACAGATTGGGAGCGAATAGCCGATTCAGGGCGCCCTTCAATCCCGCATTGCCCCATAGAAAGACAAGCCCGGAAAGAAATATCCATGGAAGCCATGCCTTCCACCTTGAGGCCGGGGCGCCCTTCGCCGGCGGCGCGATGGCCTGCGGGGGCGGGCCCGCCGGCTGGTCCGCCGGTTGCCACCAATTCAGCAACAAAATGAGGGATCCCATCGAAACCACGGAGCTGATGATTCCGACCAGCTCCGGTCCTTGAAAGCTGCTGACCAGAAATTGGGTCAACGAAAACGAAACCCCACATACGAGACAGGCCGGCCAAACTCCCCGCATGCCTCGCCAGCCCCATTGCGCGGCCACGAGCCAAAATGGAATGATGACCGCGATCGGGGCCAATTCGCGGCCGGTCATGGCGGTTAGCAAATGAAGGTCGAGTCCGGTAACCTTGGAAAGCGTGAGGAGCGGAGTGCCCAAGGCGCCAAAGGCGACCGGCGCAGTGTTCCCGATGAGGGACAGCTTGGCCGCCTCCAGCGGCCGGAATCCGAGGCCGATCAAGAGCGCCCCCGTGATCGCCACGGGAGTTCCGAATCCAGCCGCGCCCTCGACAAACGCCCCGAAACAGAAGGCGATCAACAACGCTTGAATGCGCCGGTCCGCGGACCATCCTGCGACCTGCAATTGCAAGACCGCGAACTGGCCGGTCTCGACCGAAAGGGTATAAACGAAGATGGCGTTAAGAATGATCCATCCGATCGGAAATAGCCCGAACGCCGCGCCGTAGGCCATCGCGGCCAGCGTCAACACGGCCGGCATATGATAGACCCCGATCGCAATGGTGGCGGCGACAAAAAGCGCCGCCAAGGCCGCAAGATGGGCGCGGAAATGAAAGAACGCGAGCAGGCCGAGCAGGGTCGCGACGGGGAGTGCCGCCACCAGGGCGGAAAGCCCGACGCTTCCCAGCGGGGCATAATTTTGAGACCAAGTCATGGGGTTGGGAGGACCAGGGTTTTATCGCCGGACGGCGAGTATTTCGCCCGCCGCGGGCCGCTCCTGGCCCGGCTCCGGGCGGCCAGCGCGCGCCAGAACGCGACGGATTACGGCCAGAGCGCTTTGGGCTTTGGCCTCGGTGAAGCGGAAAAATGGCCATTTGACGCAAATCACGGGCGTAATGCTTGACGGCACGTCGGCCCAAGTTGCGACGGCCATGATATTGGCGTCGGACTCCCGCCGATTCCAAGCGACGCGTTCGATTCCGGCCGCTTCGATTTCGTCCCGGAGCTGGCGGTTCCGAATTGCCGCGCACAGATCGGGCCGCTGGGAAAGCAGCAGCTTTCCGGTCGCGGTCTGGTACAACGGATAGAGCGAACTCTTGAGCGGGTCGATATGGATGGGATGTTCCGCTTGGACCCAATCGATATATCTGACTCCGTCCCCTTCGCCGACGCCCAATTCGACCAACTCCCCCACTTCGGTTGCGATCTGCCGCAGGATGTCATGGTATCGGTCCTTGATCTCGCGGTGCATGTCGCAGCGGCACCAATCGTGGAATCGCGGCGTGGTGCGCCACACTGCGGACTGCCGGGCGACGAGTCCATAGAGTTCCAGCGTGGCGAGCATTCTCAGGATGGAAGTGCGGGGCAGCTTCAGCCGTTGCCGGATCGCGGGCATTGCCATTCCCGCCGGATGGCGGGCGAGCAAGGTGAGCAGATCGAGCCCCTTTAGAAACGAGGTTGCCACGCTCCGTTTCAGGGGAGGCCGGCGGGGCGGCGAAAGCGTTCGTCTTAGGGCGGCGGGCATTTAACCGTGGGGCGGACGGCCCGGCCGAGCGGCCTTGGCCGCCCGCCGCAGGGGATGAAGGATGAATTCGGTGTAACCATTGGGTTGGCTGCTGCCCATAAATATCAGGTCGCGGGCGGCCTGAAAGGCCAAATTTCCATCGAGGTCCGGCAGCATGGCCCGATAATTTGGATCGCCGGCATTTTGCCGATCGACCACTCCCGCCATGCGCTGCAGGGTGGCGGCGACCTGTTCGCGGGTGCAGAGTCCGTGCCGGATCCAATTGGATAAATGTTGGCTCGAAATCCGCAATGTCGCCCGATCCTCCATCAGAGCCACATCGTCGATGTCCGGCACTTTGGAACAGCCGATTCCCTGGTCAATCCAACGCACGACATAGCCCAGAATCCCCTGAATGTTGTTGTCGAGTTCGCGTTGAATCTCGGCCGCGGACGGCCGTTCGTCGCCGAGGAGGGGCAGCGTCAATATATCGTCCAGGCGCGCGCGGGGACGCAGCGCGAGTTCTTTTTGCCGGGCCGCCACGTCGACCGCATGATAGTGAGTCGCGTGCAAAGTGGCGGCGGTCGGAGACGGCACCCAGGCGGTGGACGCGCCCGCATTGGGATGGGCGATCTTCGCCCCGATCATCTGCGCCATTTGGTCGGGCGCAGCCCACATGCCCTTGCCGATTTGGCCGCGGCCGCGCAGGCCGCGGCTCAGCCCGACGTCAACATTCCAGTCTTCGTAGGCGGCGATCCACCGCTGCCGTTTCATCTCATTCTTTCGCACCACCGGTCCGGCTTCCATGGCGGTGTGAATCTCATCGCCGGTTCGGTCGAGGAAGCCGGTGTTGATAAAGATTAAACGGTCACGGACCGCATGCACACAAGCATCGAGGTTCACGGTCGTCCGGCGTTCCTCGTCCATGATTCCGATTTTCACCGTGTGCCGGGGAAGGCCAAGGCCATCCTCAATGCGGGAGAAGATTTCGCCGACGAACGCGGCTTCTTCGGGACCGTGAATCTTGGGCTTAACAATGTAAATATTCCCAACCTCGGAGTTGCGGGTGCGGCCGATGCGGGCCCGATCGTGCAATCCGATGGCGCAAGTGAAAACGGCGTCCAGCATGCCCTCGGGTATCGGGCGGCCCTCCCGATCGGTCACGGCCGGCGTATACATATGGAGACCGACATTGCGGGCCAGCAACAGACTCCGGCCGGGCAAGAGGAGTTCGGCGCCCTCCGGGGTGCGGTATCGGCGATCGGGGTGCAGGGTTCGCGTGATGTGCTTCCCGTCTTTCGCGAATGTTTCGCTCAAATCCCCCTTCATCAGACCCAGCCAGTTTCCATAGACGAGCGTCTTGTCGGCCGCATCGACCGCCGCGACCGAGTCTTCGAAATCTTCAATCGTGGTCAGGGCCGCTTCCAGCACCACGTCCTTGATTCCGGCGGGATCGTCGCGGCCGATGAAATGATTGCGATCCAGTTGCAGCTCGAGGTGGAGGCCATGGTGCCGAAGCAAAATCGCCGCCGGCGCGGCCGCCGGTCCGCTCCACCCCGCCAATTGCGCCGAGGCGGCCAAGCTCGTCGAATGGCCGTCCCGCAGGCGCGCCGCAAGCTGTCCGCGGTCGATCGCGTATTCAATCACATCCCGATGGCTGCCCGCAACCAAGGGGGTGGTTCGATCCAGGAATTCCCGGGACCAAGCCACGACTTTGGCTCCCCGGGCCCGATCGTAGCCGCGGTTGGGCGGCGCCGGCACCGACGGCGGGATGACGTTTGTCCCATAAAGCGCGTCGTATAGGCTCCCCCAGCGCGCGTTGGCGGCATTGAGGGCGTAGCGCGCATTGGAAAGCGGCACGACCAGTTGCGGCCCCGCCAACGTGGATATCTCCGGGTCGAGATTTTGCACCGCGATTTGAAACGGGGGGGGCGACGGAATCAGATAGCCAATTTCCTCCAGAAAACTCCGATATTCATCCGGCGCAAACCCCGTTCGCGAATGGGTCCGATGCCATTCGTCGATCCGCGCCTGGAGCCAGTCGCGCCGATCGAGCAGCCGCCGATTTTCCGGACCCAGCTCCGAAACCAAATGATCCAGCAGACTCCAAAAGCCGTCCGCCGTCAGGGCGACGCCGGGTACGACTCGCTGGTTCAAGAACTCGTCGAGCTCTCTTGCCACCTTCAAGCCGCCGCGAGTGAGGTAATCGAGGTTTTCGTTCATACGAGTAGATGTTCCTTGGGGCCGCCGGCATCCGACGCCGAACGCGCGCGCGATTCCGATTGGTAGGCGTCCCGCAGCAACTGCATGGTGTGGCGAACGCGGACGCCACTTCCGCGCCGCGCAAGATGCAGCGAAAGCTGGGTGATGCAGCCGATATTGCCCGTCACCACGATCTCCGCATCGGTGGCCGCGATCGCCTGGGCCTTGCCCGCGCCCAGCGCCGAGGCGATCTCGGGTTGATCGAGGTTGTAAGTGCCGGCGCTTCCACAACAGACATGGGGATCGGCCACTTCCCGCAATTCGAGTCCGGGGATCAATCGCAACAGGGAGCGGGGCTCGGCGTGGATTCCTTGAGCATTGAGCAAATGACAGGCATCGTGATAAGCGACGCGCACGAGTCGGCCAAATCCCAACGGCTGCTCCCGCACGCCCAGTTGCACCAGAAACCGGCTGACATCCACGACTCGCCGCCGAAAAACCTCGGCTCGCGCCTCGTCGGGTGTCCCCCGAAGCATGAGATGATATTCGTGCATCGCGGAGCCGCAACCGGCGGCGTTGGTTACGATCGCGTCGACGTCCGCCGGAAAAGCATCGAGATTGCGGCGCGCGAATGCCCGGGCCGCGGCCAAATCGCCGGTGTGCCAAGCCAGGCCCCCGCAGCACCCTTGCGCCGAGGGAACGAACACCTCCACGCCATTGCGGGTGAGAACCTCGATCGTCGCTCCATTGATATCGGGATCGAGGACCTGTTGTGCGCAGCCCGCCAGGAGCGCCACGCGCGCCCGGCGCTGCCCGCGGGCCGGCGTGAGCGCCGAAAGCTGCCGGGGCGGGGGCAGACGGGCGGGAAGGAGCGACAGGAGCGGCCGCAAGGAGGATGGAACCAGCGGACCGAGTCGGCGGCCGATCCGCGCGGCGAGGAATGCGATCCTTAGCCGCGACGGAAAGGGAATGATCCGGGCCGCAAGCCACCGCCGGCCTCGGGCGGCCGGAGAACGGGTGCGATGGCTTTCGGCCAATGCCCGAAATGGGCTGATGAGATCGCGGTACGGGACGCCGCTCGGGCAGGCCGGTTCACAGGCCAGGCAACCGAGGCAGCGATCAATATGCGGCTGCGCTGCATCCCAGGGAAGGCGCCCTTCGAGGACTTGCTTCATCAGGACGATTCGCCCGCGGGGTGAATCCATTTCCTGGCCGAGCTGCGAATAGGTCGGACACGCCGCGAGGCAAAATCCGCAGTGCACGCAGGTTTGCACCGCGTGAGCCATTCCGTCGCCAAACGGGGCAAAGTTCTCCGGTTTGATGTCGTGCTGCATGGCTAGAACAGTGGGGGGAATCGGTCGGCGGCATTGAGGGCCTTTTTCACGGCCCCATGAATATGAGCCTCGACGCGGGGTCCCAGCCATAAGCGCCCGCTCCCGCGCAGAACCAGCCCGGCAAGGCCCAGGAGTCGGAGTCGCTCCTCCAAGTCGTCGATATCCGCCCCTTCCGGAAGCGAAATAAAACCGACGCTTCCGGCTCCCCCGATCCATCCTCGGGCGCCCGGTATCGCCCGCGTCAGTGCGGCAAATCGCGGCACGCCGCCCAGAGTCAGCGGAAGTTTGCAGAGCGGACCGTGAGGATGGGACCAGGCGAACTCATTGGCCTCACGCCAACAGGACCGTGCTTCGTCGGCCCCGAGCGATTGAATCGGCCAGCGGCGCCCAATGTCGGCGGCGATGGCGGTGAGGGCTTCCGGTGGGCCGGCCAGGCGCGCATAGATTTCGCCGCCGGGAAGCGAGACGTCGAGCGCGTCCAAATCCCAACGGCTCCGGGCGGCATCGCCCAGCAACCGCGCCATGGCCGCATCGTCGCCGAGTCGAATCTTCAGAGTCAGTGTCGCCAGCGGCCGCGGAAAGACTTTGAAGGTCATCTCCACCAGCACGCCAAAACGGCCCAAGCTCCCGACAAAAAACTTCGGCAGATCAAATCCCGCGGCATTTTTCACCACCCTTCCGCCCATGCGCAAAAGCCGCCCTTCGCCATCCACAAACTGCACGCCGAGGATGAAATCGCGGATCCCGCCGTAACGCAACCGCCCGGGTCCATTTAGGCCGGCGGCCACGGTGCCCCCCAGGGTCGCCCCGGCCCCGGCCAGCGGCGGATCAAACGGCAAATACTGCCGTTGGGCGGCCAGTGTTGCGATTAGCTCCTGGAGCGGCATCCCGGCGCGCGCCGTGAACGTGAATTCGGCTGGGGCGTAATCCACCATCCCGGTAAGCCCGCGCAAGGAGATCGCCACCGCGTCGGTCCTGCTCAGATTGGGCTTCGTCCGGGCGCCCACCGGCAGGACGCGCGGCGCGGATCGCACGGCTTCGACGAGCTCGGTCACGTTCGACGGCTGCAATGGGGCGGTCATTCGCGGGAGAGAACGCCGGCCTGTTCCAGCGGATGGAGTCCGGGCTGGGCCAACGCGGCCACTTTGCCATCGGAAAACATTTTCCCCGGATTCGAGATGCCAAGCGGATCAAAGGCCGCGCGGATTCTCTTCATGCAGGCGATGTCCTCCGCCGTGAACATCGCAGATAGATAGTCCCGCTTTTCGACTCCCACTCCATGCTCGCCGGTAATCGAGCCGCCGAACTCAACACACATCAGAAGTATCCGACCGGCGAGCTTTTCCGCTGCCGCGAGCTGGCCGGGTTTGCCGCCGTCGTAGAGAACGAGCGGATGGAGGTTGCCATCGCCGGCATGAAATACGTTGGCGCACCGCAAGCCCGCCTCGCGCGACCACTCTTGGATCAGGCGCAATGCCTCGCCCAAGCGGCATCGCGGCACCACTCCATCTTGAACGATAAAATCGGGGGAAAGCCGTCCCACGGCGCTGAAGGCGCATTTCCGGCCCTTCCAAATCGCCAGTCGTTCGGCCGGAGTTCGGGCGACGCGCATTTCAATCGCGTCGCTGTCCGCCAGGACGGCGTCCAAGCACAGCCGTTCTGCGGCGACGACTTCGCTCGGACCCTCCAATTCGACGATGAGGACCGCCGCGCAACCGGGAGGATAATCCGCGTGCACCGCGGCCACCGCGGCTTCGAGGGCCAGGGCGTCCATGATCTCGATCGCGCCGGGAAGCAGACCGCTGGCGATGACCGCGGCCACGGCGTTGCCCGCGGCCTCGACGGAGCGATAGCCGGCCAACAAGGTGTGGAACGCTTCCGCCCGCGGCAAAAGCTGCAGCGTGATCTCCAACGCGATGCCAAAAAGTCCCTCACTGCCGACGAAGAGGGCCGTCCAGTCCGGCCCGATCTGTTCACGGCTGGAGGTGCCGAATTCCACGACTTCACCCGTGGCGAGGACTACCCGCAGGCCGAGCACATGGTTTGAGGTCATGCCATATTTCAGGCAGTGCGCCCCCCCCGAGTTGAACGCCACGTTTCCGCCGATCGTGCAAATCGACTGGCTTGAGGGATCAGGAGCGTAGTGCAGCCCGTGCTCGGCGGCGGCATGGGACACCTGCAAATTGACCACGCCCGGCTCCACCACCGCCACCCGCTCGATCGGATCCATCCGCAGAATCCGATTGAGCTGATTGAGGGCGATCACGATGCCTCCGGCAACCGGCAGCGAACCACCGGAAAGGCTGGTCCCGCTGCCCCGCGCCACGAAGGGAAGCGATTCCGCATGGCAAAAGCGCACGAGTGCGATGACTTCGTCCGCAGTCTGCGGAAGCGCGATCGCCAGTGGCTGGGCACTGAACGCCGTCAGTCCATCACTCTCGTAGGCGGCGAATGCGCCGGATTCGCGCACGACCCGGCCGGCGGGAAGAAGGGCGGTCAACCGCGCTAGTTTTTCGGCGAGGGGCGGCATCGCAAAACGACGGACGTCGATTATAAACTGCAGAAAGGTGAATGGAGGCCGGGGCGGATGCGCAAAAGTCGGCCACGATCGTGCGGGGCGGGATAGGCGCGATATCGTCGGAGTGGGGCTCCCCAGTCAAATGGGAAGACGCAACTGTCCGCATAGCGGACAGTTTTTCTTTGGATTCAGGCTTTGTCCCAACGAACGCGGAACGTTCAGAGCGGCGCCTGCGCCAATTCGATATCCCGGATCACTTCCGGCGTGAGGGCGTCCCAAGAAAATGGGTCGCGGGCGGGCGACAAGACGGGCAGCCGGTTATACTTCGCGCCGAGCGCGGCCAATCGCCGCCAATCTTCCAGGGCGAGCCTTAAGGCCGCCACCGCGCGCCGTTGATCGCTTTCATTGTGATTCATGCGGGCGGTCGCCAAGGCCGTCCCCGCGCGCAATTTGTGCGCGAAATAATTTCCGTAGGCGCACCAGGCCTCGAGATCGGTGAGTTCGCGCTCGAGCGCGGGCGAGACTTCACCTCGCGCGCGGACGGCGGAAATCCGGTTCATCGCCTCGCCGCAATCGCGATCCAACAGTTCCGCGAGCGCGGGCGGGCTCGTCACTCCCGTCGGGACGTGGCCACCTGATTTCACGTAGTCGGCGATATTGATGTAACGATTGGTGTCGAGCACCGGATGGGCGATGAACGCATTCACATCAATCAGCTTGCGCGCGCCGTAATCGGTCCAGGTCGAAAATCCCTCGGTATAAAGCGAGCCGTCCCAGGTCCCTTGATAGAATGACGCAAAACGCAGCGGGACCGCGCTCGCCAGCTTCCAGGCCTCCAGCAGGTCGTTGCCCGTTCCGCGACCAAAGCGGGCCGCCAGCATCGCGGCAAAGCGCGAGTCCGGCAGCGTGGGCTCGTGCAGCAGCAAACCCCAGACCGCATAGAACAACCATTGGCGCTCGAAAGCGTACTGGCCGGTCTTGCCCGGCCCGTCCGCGGAAATGTAGTCCAGGGCCGGGATATAGGTTTCTGACCCGATGACCGCTCCGGCCACATAACGGGCTGGGTTGGCCCGCGCGAACTGCCGGACGAAATCCGGCTGCCCCCACCGCAAAATGATGAAATCCTCATTGCGCATCGTCCAAACCACCTGATACGCCGTGGGCGGCGGATTCCCGTAGACGTCCGACAGTTTTCCACCGTGGACGATGAACAGATCCGGCGAGGAATGGCCATGGGAGGCGTTGTGCTTGAAGTCCACATAAACCGGGCCGGAAATATTATCCCTCCGCGATTCGATTTGCACTCGGGTCGCGAGGTCATTTTCCGCACTCGTGCTGCCGCCCGCATCCGTAGTGGCGGAAAGGGGCGCGCGGTAAAAAAACTTGATCGGCCGGCCGGCCGCGGCAATCCCATCGTAAAAGGTCTTGCCCAGCCAGTCGCGGCGTTCATCGGGGGACTGGCCCCCCATGCGCTCGCCGAGCGTGATTCCGAGGCCGCTGAGGTCGGGATATTCGTTGATGACCTGCGTGACGCACTCTCGCATATAGTCCGCCACGATCGTTTCCTTCGCGCCCGGTCCGATATGGGTTCCCCCTTTGGAATAGGTGGCCACATGGTGAGCATCTGCAAAGGCCGGAGAAACGAAAGTGTTCCAATTGACGAGGTAGGTTTCGATCCCCCGCTCCTTGGCCAGGCGGAAGACGCCTGACCACAATCGGCGCCATTCGCCCATCTCGGCGTTGCTGAACATGCGCGCTTCCGGAAAGTCACGCGGAACAATAAGATAAGGAAAGGGATGGAGGCTCCAGAGGGTGAGCGTGTTGAACCGATTCTCCGCCATCATATCGAGAAATGCCTCCCAGAACTTGATGTCTTTGCAGGTGGCCTCGTGCTGGCGCAAATAGGGCCCGTCGCGGTAGGCGGCAAACGGCAGGTTGAACTTTATGGCTCGAAACGGAAAACGGGCCCGCACGGTGCGAGGGGCGATTTCGCGCAGCGTCGTGCCGAATCGGAGTTGGTCCGCGACGTCGAGCACACCGTACATGGCCCCCCGCGCGTCGCCGCCGGCGACCACCAAGGTTTCGCCGCGCCATGCGAGGCTGAAGCCGTCCGGTCCGAGCTCCCGGTTGCCCACCTCCACGACGAGCGCGGCCTCGGACGGGACCGATGTTTGCCGCAAGCGGGATTCGCCGTGCGCGGCGAGCGCGGCTTCCAGGCGGCCCAGCGCGAAGTCCACCGGCGCGGAATGGACGGAGACCGCCGCGATCACATCGGCGGACCACCCGGAACTCGCGCCAAGCGCGACGGCAGCCGCCAATGCGAATGGGTAAAGTCTCGCGACCCGGAATTGGCTAGCGCTTAAACTGCTCATCGATCGATTGCTGGACGGAAGCTGCATCGGGCAGGGTGCCGGGCCGCCAATTCCGCGCGATTTCGATGTCCCGCGCCGCATCCTCGGTCAGGGCGGTGATATCGATCCAGCCGATGCGGCTGTAAAACCCCGGAACGTACTGCGCGTCTCGCACCGCCGCATACCGCTTCCATGCGGCGAGCGCCAGGTTGAGATGACCGATCGCCAATGACTGCTCCTCTGGCCGGCGGTTCGCATCGAAAAGGGCGAGTTCGCATCCCCCGCGGATCTTCTCCGCGTAGTAAACGCCCAGTTCCGCCATCGACTCACAATCGCCAAGGGTCGACCGGAGCTCTCGGTCCGGCGACGCCCCACCCGCCCGGAGCTCCCCGACCAGCCGCAGGGTCGAATCGGCCATCCCCTGCAGTGCATCCGCGGCGTCGAGTGGAGACAACCCATTCAGGGGCTTTTGCCGCAAGAGCTTGAAGCGCCATTGGCGGATGCTGAGCAAGTTTGCGCCGGGCATTGTGATCCCATTCATGAACTCCGCCACGCTGTAGAAATGGGTGCCGCGGGCACTGCGGGCGCATGCTTCCGGAAACCAGCGGATATCGATGTCGCCCCAGAAGAAACGCGTCGCCTGCGGAATGATCTGCGACGCGCTTCGCGATGCGGCGAAAAGCGCCGCCGCATCCACCCCCGGGAAATGCGCCCGCAGCGTTTCCTCAAAATGAGCGTCGGAAAGCCCCGGGTCATAAGCCAGCCGCCCCCAGAGCATGAAGGCATACCATTGCTTTTGGATGACCAGGGGACGGGCGGATCCGAGCGCTTTGCCCGCCAGCTCGCGATCCAGGAAATCTCGGCCCCAAATGAACCCGTCGGGCCCCATGTAGAAGCCCGCCAGCTGGCTGGGCGGCGGCATGTTGAGAATGTATTCCCGCGCATAGTCGGGATCGCCCCAGCGGAAGGAGTAGATGTCGTCGTTCCGGACGGTCAGCCACGTTTTCATGCCGGCGGGCAAATACGGCAGCATCTCGGAAATGAAGGGCGGCTTCACCTCTGAGTACATATGCGCATAGGAGTATTTGTAGCTGAACGTGAACGTGTCCGGATAGCCGGGGAAGTCGTGCCAGTTGCTCGTGATTTCGCCCTGGGCGGTCTGGTGATAGCGGTGAATCAATTTGAATTCGCGCGCGGGCGTTGCCTTCAGCGCGTCGCGCACCCCCTCGCCGTAGGTGGCCCACAGCCACTGTTCCTTGGTATAGTCGGGGTTGTGGTCCGGCATGTTTTCTCCGGCGGTAATCCCCAGGCCCGCCAGGAGCGGATAAGTCTTCAACAACTCCCGGACACTGGCGCGATAGTAAGCGATCGTCCGGCGGTTGGACATGTCGGCGGTGATGCCGTATTTTCCCTCCGCCGCATAGGGAAAGACGTTCCAAGCGAAGAGGTAAACGGCGATGCCGCGGTTGGCGGCCATTTGCATGACGTCACGCCAGAACGCGATTTTCCCGTCGATGGTGATTCGCTTGACCACTTCGTGATTCGCAAGAAAAGCCGGCGGGATATTGTTCTTGCCGGTCTGGTCGAACGGCACCGGGCCAAGCGGAGCCCGGCTGCGCCAAACATCGTCCAGCGCGACATCGGGGAACTCCGGCACCCGCACCAGGGAGGGAAAGGGATTGAGGCTCCAAAGCGAAAGCACGTTATACCGATGCCGCGCCATTTCGTCGAACAGAGTCGCCCAGAACTCGCGGCTCCACATTTCGGGGATGTTGTCGCGGGCATTGTCGCTTCCGTCCGAGTAGCTCGGCGTCCGCAAATCGAGGGGCAGGTTGAACTTGATTCCGCGCCGGGCAATATAGGGCGTGTGGACGCGGTGATCCGACCGCAGCGCATCTAGGGCGATTGAACCCAGGTGCCGTGCTTCGGCTACGTCGAGGCCGCCGTACATTTCGCCCGTGGCGTCCCCCCCGGTTACGACGATGGCCTGATTGCCCGGCGATTTTACCGTGTAACCCTGCGGACCCAGCGCCGGATCGATCTTGAATTCAATCATCGGCGGCGCGACGTGGGCCGCGGCGCAGGCGCTGCCGATCTCGGCGCGGGCGAATGCGATCGGCGCGGATTCAGACCCTTGCAGGCCGAGCGAAAGAAAGAATCCTAGGAATGACGCGGCGAGGCCGCGCCCGGAAACGATCAGACCGAACCAGGAGCGTGGCGACATAGGGAGCAGATATTGGGGGGGCTTTCTCGATCGAAAAATGACGCCCCATGGCGCCATTCATGGCGCGCCAATGTGGAGCACGATGGGACCGTGGCTCCAATCGCTGGGAAACGCAAAGGTCACCGGTCCGTTCTCGACGGCAGCGGCTTGTTGCCTCGCGCCCGTCAACGGCTCATACCATTCGACCGCGAGCTTAGTGCGCGCTCCTTCAATCGTTAGCGTGACTGGGCGTGGGACGCCGAGAAACACCACATATTCCCGGCCGGGCTCGGCCAGACAGGAACCCGTGCTGCTCAGTCCGTCGATCGGCCGCAGCCGCCAATAGGACGTTCGCGCAAAGAAATCGCGCAGGTGTTTGAAATAAGCATATCCGGGAGGGGTGTCCAAGGGGCGAATGACATCCCAGGCCGTGTAGGTGTAGTAATAGGCCCCGAAGCCACCGGCCGTATAGACTTCCCATGCCCGGCGGATGACCTCTTCCGCCGACTGGGCCACGCTGTAAGTCTTGTCGGCCAATCCGCCGGGACCATGCTCGTAGCCGAATTCGGTATTGATCACCGGCCACGCGTGTTGTTGCAAATGCGCCAGCATCGTGGGCCGCCATTGGGTGTGCTGCTGGTCGGACCGGTAGTCCAAGAGGTCAGCGTAGGCCCCGGAATCATAAGTCGCATGATCGTCATGAACCGTGAGGGGTCGGTGGTAGGGATCGTTCGCGCGGATGAATCGCAGCCGATTGCACTTATAGGCGAGATCTTTCTCGTAATTTGCCTCCTTGGCGAGATCCCAGGTGATGTTGGGATAGGCCGCATAGCGCGCCAGTAGCCAGCGGAAATATCGATCATCGTCCGGACTGCCGTTCGCCGGCCACTTCACTTGCTTGTTGTAAACTTTGATCAACACGTGGGCCCAAATGCCGCGCCGGTAAAGCGCGTCAATCACCCGGTCGTAGTGCCGCCAAAATCCGAGATTGAACTGGCTTTGGTCAGGATGGTCGTTCCGGCCCCCCCAAGGATAAAGCGCCGGAGGCCCGAAGTCATCGGGGCCCGTCCGGCCGCGCCGCCAGCTCGTGTCGTAAGCATAGGCATCCAGGATGACGAAATTAAAGCCGCTGGCGGTCAGCTTATCGAGAAAGGGATTGATCGTGGGCAATTGCGGATCATCGGCATCCAACGCCCAAAGCCAGTCGCATTCGTAGCCGATCGGCAGGAAGTGGGTGCCATCTTCAAAGATAAATTGATGGAGCCGCTCCGGGTCGACGCGCACGCCGCCATGAATCACCCTGGATCGGTTTGCGACGCAGATAAATCCGCGGCGCTTCCCGTCCAATTCCGCGTCGCTGGAATGAGTCACGAGCGACCACGCGCCCTCAGCCGGCGCCGAAACGCGAATCTTCCACGTGCCGTTGCCGTCATAAAAGCCCGGCACCACGAGTTTGACCCCGTTCGGTCCTGCGACCTCGGCGGAAAGCTGCACTTGAAACGGACTCGGCGGCGGGACCGCCACGGTAAATGAAAAATCGTGCGGTTCCCAACGCGGCACCTGCACGTCGGCCGCCGCGATCACCAGCGGGGCGAAGCCGAGGAAAAGCGCGGCGCAGGCGGTGGTGCCGACCGAAAACAAACCTGGGCTGGCCGCGATCATGGCTGCGATGTCGATCCGACGAGGCGTTGGATCGCCGCGGGAAATTCAGTGATCGGCCGAATTTGGATTCGGCGAAAGTACACTTCGGCGCTTTCCGATTGCAGCTGCAATTGGCCGCCTTCCAGCGGCGATTCAACTCCCTGCGCGCCATCGATTACCGCGATATTGTGGATAACGTTCACGACATGCCCGTTGACAATATGCACCGCGGTATGGCCAAGGGTGTAAAGTTCCAACGTGTTCCATTCGCCGTTGGGCCGCTCAAAATCACCGGGCAAATGGGCCGCGCGGTTTCCCCCTTTTTCCTTCACGCCGGCGCCGACCGTGGTCAATGCGCCTTTCGCGGGATCATAGGTCCATATCTTTGACGGCGGTTTGATGAGGACGACATCGGCGCGTGCGCCGCCCAATGGGTACAAGTCCCCCATGTCTTTTTCCTGCACCTCAAACTCCAGGCATCGCTTCCAAGTATTCCAAAACGCACCGTGCGGTCCCGTGCAGTGATAGAGCACCCCACTGTTCCGCGGCAGCAATAACCGGGGTTCCCATTTGCGTTCCCCCCATTTTACGTCGATTCGAAGGTGATAATCGGAGAAACTTTCCCGCGTGGTGAGCGCACCCCAAATCTCACCCGTAATATCAAGCACGGGCTCGCCGGACTCGATATGGACGGAAAAAACATGCTTGAGATCCTTGCCCAATCCCATCGGCGTGCCCGTCCGGCCGTTGGTGCTCCTGGGCGTGCCTTCCGGCAATCCGGCGACGCTGACATGGGGGACCCCCATCCAAATTTCCCAATCCGACAGCTTCTCATCCAAGAGCGACCGCCATTCGCCTCCACGGTCCAGATTGGTCAAAGCCGACGGCCGGGCGATCGATGCGGGTATCTCCCCCGGGGGACTCTCCGGCTGGGCCACGCCGGACTCCCGGGCTGGGTCGGGGAAATCATCCGCTGCGATGGCGGGACAAATACCCGGGTAGACGATAGCGGCTGCAATCAATATTTTGAATCTCATGGGGTAACCTCCAAAATCGCGCGACGGTAGGCGAAAAGATGGGGGTTCCCGTCGTCTTCTGCCTGTAGAATTACGTGAACCGTGCCGGGCTTCGTCACGGCCGGAAGACGCACGCTGGTCCTCAAACCTTCCTTCATCGACAGAGTTGCGCCTTTCACCGTGCCGGCTTCGGGATAAATCCACCAAGTCACCCGGACCGCGTTCTGATCGGGATCGGCCGTTCCTTCGGCCAAGAGCGTCACCTCAGCGCCGCCCTTGGCGGGTAGGACGAGCACGTTTTTGCTGCGATCGCCGTTCAGCACCGGCTGCGGATTATGATTCGCCTGCGCGAAGGAATCGGCGACGCACCAGTCCATCCGCGCCGCGAAATCGTTTTGAAAATGCTCGCGCCAGCGCCAGATCGTCGCCGGATCGGAGGTTACGGTCTCCCCATTGTCCGCGGTGACCGTATCCCGGCTGTCGGCATTGTTGGTCCAAATGGGATGCGACTCACCCGACGGCCGATATCGGACGTAGCGGCCGCCCCAGCCGCCGCCGGCGGGACTCAGTTCCCAACCGAGCCCGTTGCGAATCAGTCCGAGGAATGACGGGGTATCGCCTTCCATGATGTAGGCGAGGCGGGGATAGAGCGCACCCAGCGGCCCGTGGCCTTTGATGACATGCTCCTCCAGCCACGGGTTGTCCACGAGTTCAAACTTGTGCCGGGGGCCATTCTTGTACTGGCGGTCTCCCGAGATGCCCGTCCATGTCGCGCGCCAATATTCCTTGCTGTCCTGAGTGCTCGGCGAAACGACGTAGAAGAGGCCGGGGAACTCCCGGCGAATCCACCCCCCGGCGTCGTCTTGGTCGGAAATCGAATACACTCGCAGCTTCGCCACCGCCGTTCTTAGTTCCACGTCCGAACGCGTGGCGCGCAGATCCCAAAGCGCCTGCGCGAGCGTGTTCGCGCCGCTCCAGATCGTGATCCAGATCGGTCGTGGATCGGCCTCGTCGATTGCGGC
>Ga0182024_10000863_pt1 | contig 78591 bp, 71 predicted proteins | sample P32metaG_FD_120480 | JGI IMG/M metagenome (GOLD analysis project Ga0182024, IMG submission 120480) | Permafrost microbial communities from Stordalen Mire, Sweden - P3-2 metaG (Illumina Assembly) | ecosystem: Environmental > Terrestrial > Soil > Wetlands > Permafrost | place: Sweden: Stordalen...
AGAGATGAAAGAGCGCAGGCAGCAGCTTGCGCTTGGTGAGGTCGCCGGAGGCGCCAAAGATGACGATGATGGCCGGATCGGGGATCCGTTCATTGCCCTTGGGGAGATGAGAGAGATCCTCGGGGCGCACAGTCATTTGCATAGTGGCCATTTGCGATAAACCTCCGGCTTGGACCAAAATACAGCCAGCTACTAGCGGCTGCTTTTATCCCTTGGCTTTGGCGAAGCGCTTGTTGACTTCGGCCCAATTGACAACATTCCACCAGGCGGCGAGGTAGTCGGGGCGCTTGTTCTGGTACTTGAGGTAGTAAGCGTGCTCCCAGACGTCGTTGCCGAGGATGGGATAGAGACCCTGAGACAGCGGCGAATCCTGATTGCCGCTGGTGATGACTTTGAGCTTGCCGCCGGTGAAGACGAGCCAGCCCCAGCCAGAGCCGAATTGCTTGGCAGTGGTCTCGTTGAAGGTCTTCTTGAAGGCTTCGAAATCGCCGAAGTCGGCGCTGATCTGCTTGGCGATTTCGCCGGATGGGCTGCCGCCGATTCCGGCCGAGTTCGCCGGTCCCATGATGGTCCAGAACATCGAGTGGTTGGAGTGGCCTCCGCCGTTGTTGCGCACCACGCCGCGGATGTCTTCAGGAATCGCGTTGAGATCGCTAATGAGGTCGTCAACGGATTTGGCGGCGAGCGTGGGGTGATTGGCCAGCGCGTTGTTCACGTTGATGATGTAAGTCTGGTGATGCTTGTCGTGGTGGAGCTTCATGGTTTCGACGTCGATGAACGGCTCCAGCGCCGAGTAATCGTAGGGAAGCGGGGGTAATTCGTATGCCATAGGGGAAACTCTCCTTCGTTCGGATTGTACTTTGTGGGTTTGGCCCGGATGAATTGAGTGTTGATGAAATTCAGGGGTCCGGGCGAGAAAGGCACCTTACACGATTGATGCGGAAATGGGCGGCCGGGGTGCGGGGAAAGTTCAAAGAGTGAGATGTGTTGGATAGAAGTGACCCAAATTCGGCCTGGCCGACGGTACGACGACAAAACGGAATCAATGAAGCAAAGTTTGAGTTCGGGGAATCGGCGCTGACATTAGCGCTTACCCGGCGGGCCACCGGTGTTTCCCAAGGTCAACCACGCCTGATTCAAGCATAAGGCGCGAAAGCGGGTGCCCAGTGGAAAATTGTGGGAACCAAACTGGACTAAGCGAAATTTTCTCCGGACCTGGCAAGACATGCGGGACAATATCTGCGAGGATGCTCTACAGTTCCGCAAAAACCCAAATCTTATTCCATACCATGATTAGCTGAGCTCCTGACGAAAAATGGGAGACGGTGGATAGAAATCGTGGAAACAGAGAACGACGGCGGGAGGACCAAATACTGATGGAAGCATTGAGAGTAAGGCAAAACTATCTGGCCATCGTGGTTGCCGCGGTGGCGTGTTTCCTTTTGGAGGCAGCCTGGTACTCGTTTTTCCTGCAAGGCTGGCTCGATGGGATTGGGCGCACGGAAGCCTGGCTGATGAGCCAGGGAGTGAACCCGGCGCTGCAATATGGCACAGCACTGATTTCAGCGGCCGTGATTGCCACGGCGATCTCATGCGTGACACAACTGACCGGACCGCAGACGGCGCTGCGCGGCATAAAGGCAGGCGCACTGTTGTGGCTGGGCTTTGTAGTTACGACATGGGCGACCGAGTATGTCTTCGAGGTGCGCACCTATGCGTTGTTCGCCATCAACACTGGGTTCTGGCTGCTCGGCATGATGCTGATGGGAGCGATTGTCGGCGCGTGGAAGAAAAGGGGACCAAGGGAACAAGGGACCGAGGAAACAAAAAGCTGAAGGTTCACCAGGCAGAAAGCATCGCGCTTTCATGATTTCGCTTCAGTTGAGAGTTCCTGATGCGCTCCGGGTTCGCCGAGGGCCCCGCGGATGCGGTCTCCGTTAATCCGGCGGCGGATAAAAGGGCAGCTTGTCGTTTTTGGCGTTCGCGCGGCGGACGGTGGCATCGCTGAAAAGCAGCGCAGGGGCGAGGACCGTAGTGGGCGGATCTCCAAATGAGTTGGCGACCCAAAGATCCTTGCCTGCGGCCTCGATACTGGAGCGAAGAGCGCGCTCGTCAATATCGTCGAGCACAGCGCCGCGCACCAGCTCGCGCTTGCCGTCCGGGCTAACGCGGTAAAGCAGTCGCGGCTCACGCTCGGCGCCCAGGGTTTCGACGATGTAGACGTTTTGCAAGCCGCGGTCTTTTGCCATACCCAGCAGCTTCTTATTGAGCTCGTCTGTGGAGAGGCCATTGTCAGCGGTGATTTTAAGAACGCCGATCATGGGGCGCGCGGGCCCGGTGATGCCGGCGCGGCCGTGGCCGTCGGACTCAGGAAAGTCGCGGACGGGCTGGCGGCCGATGAGGTAATTTTCGAGCCGGCCGGCATCGACGAGCTTGACGGCTTGCGCTGGAATGCCCTCGTCATCGACGTCATAAGCGCCGAGAAGGGCTTTGCCGTTGTAGGTCTTGAGGCTGGGATCGTCGATGACGTTCAGGAAGTCGGGCAGTACGCGCGCATGAAAGCTCGAGGCAAACGCGCCGTTGGTACGGGCTTCAGTGCCGAGCGCGGGGCGTGTGGCCGTTACAGCCGCGCCGAGAAGTGAGTGCAGAGTATCGGCTGCGGCGTCGGCCGAGAACAGCAGCGGGCCGTGATACTCCTCTTCAACCAGCGGCGCTTTGCGCAGCTCTGCGAGCGAGGCAAGCTCTGTGACGGCGTGCTTATCGAAGTCGGCCTCAGAGTCGAGTTCGGTGGGCGAAATCCCAGACGATCCATAAGACCGGTCGAGGCGCATGCCGTCAGGAGCCTGCGTGCCAGCGGCGAAGGTCTCCTGATACTCGACTGAAGATTTGCGGACGATGGTTCCCTCGCTGGTGACGAGCCATGTGGTGGTGGCGCGGCCACGAAAACTGGCGGAGGAGTACTGGATGTCGCGTTGATTTGCGCTGACGGTTGCATCGGTGCGATAGAGTCCGCTGGCGCGTGCGACGCGGTCTGCCCAGGAACTTTCGTCGACGTGAAGGGCGATAGAATCGGCCAGCGAAATGACGGGCTTTTCCTGGCTGAAATCGTCGGCCTGCGGCGGAGTCTGCACCTGCTTCAACTCTGCCTGCTTTTGCGCGTAGGCGGAGAGCGCACTTTTGTAGGCTTGGTCAGTTCCCGCCCATAAGGTAGATCGAATAGCAGTGGGATCGTCGTCGAGGACGGCAATTTCAAGTGCGCCGTCGCCGCGAGCGCCGGAGCTGTCGGTTTTGTAGTCGCCCACGCGCACCGTGATGCGGGCAAGACGCTGGCGGGCGTGGTCAGAGCCTTCGCTCGAGCCGTACTCGGCTGTGGTCTCAAAGTCGTCGACTTGCTCAAGGCGGTATTGAATGAAAAATGGCTTGGCAAACCCCTGCAGCTGGAGCTGGCTCATGCTGCGGTCGAGCTCAGCGAGCATGGCCTTGAGGACGGGATCTTTTTCGGCGTCGGCGCGGGTGAGTTCTGCGGCGTGAAGGTGCGGAGCGGCAAGAGCGGCAATGAAAAAGCCTGCGGCGAGCGAACGGAGCGGCTTCATTGAGCCTCCTTCGCGGCGGGCGTTTGCGCATCTGCGCCGGGGATGGGCAGTATCGGTGGCCGCGCGATACCTTGCGGCTGGCGCTGCGTCTCGATACCGCTGAGAAGCATGGCGGGAGCGACGGCGCTGACGGGGATGGTGCCCGACTCCGCGCCGCACTCGCCGTTGAAAACTTCGCTCTTGTCGCCGGTGGCGATGATGCTTTTCATAGCGGCAAGGGGCGTGCCGACTATGCTGACGCCACGGACCAGTTCATCAGGGCGTCCATCGACGTAGACCCGCCACACGACAAGTGGAATGACCTGGAAGGCCTGTGGCGAGCTGCGCTGCGTGACAGCAAATCCGGAGGAGATGTCTTCAAAGAAAAGGCCGTAGGGCTTGCCCTGTTTTTTGGCTTCGTCGATGAGCTCTTTGCGCAAGTCTGAATCAGGGACACTTTTGGTGGAGGTGACGATTAGGTTGCCCTGGCGGCCTGTGGGCACGTGGCCCTCTTCAGCGCGACCGTGTCCGTTAGAAGCGCCGAAGCTGGCGATGGGCAGGCGCGACATGAGGAAAGTTTTGAGCACTCCGTCCTGAATCAGATCAACGCGCTCGGCTTTCTGGCCTTCGTCGTCGTACTGATAGCTGCCGCTGAGCCAGGTGCTGCCGAAGTTCGAGACCGTTGGGTCGTCGGCGACGGAGAGAAAATCGGGAAGAATCGGCTTGCCCACGTCCTTGGTGAATGTCTGGCCCTCTTCGTCGCCGCGCTGGCGCTGGCCCTCGAGGCGATGGCCGAGGACTTCGTGGAAGAACACAGCGGCAGCGCGGCCGGAAAGTATGGCCGGTCCGTCGAATGGTTCAGTGACCGTAGCCTTGCGCAGCGCTTCGAGGCTTTTGCCGAGCTCGCGCATGGCGGATTCGAGAACGGCGTCGGTGGGAAGGCCGTCCACAGTCGGGGCTTCGAATGTCTGCTCGCGGAAGAGGTCCATGCCGTCGTCGGCGCGGGTGACGGCGACAGCGACGATTCGCGCTTGCAGGTGAGGTGTGACGATTTGCGACCCCTCGGAAGAGGTGAAGTAGTCAGTTTCGTTCTGCACGGTAAGAAAGACCATGTTCTGATACACGTCAGGGTAGTCGCGGAAGATGCGCGACAGTTCCCTCACCCGCTGCTCCCATGCGGCGCGGTTGATGACGACCTGCGGAGCGACGGCGCCAATGTGCGATCGCGATTCCTGGCTGCTGAAATCGGGCGAGGTGTCTTCTTCTTTTGCGCGAACCTCGGCTTCGGTCTGGACGCGAAGATAGTTGTCGAGCGCGGCGCTGTAACCGGTGTTGGTTGCCACCCAGAGCGAGCGCGAGAGAGCCTCTCGGTCGTCGCCCAGCGGGAGCTGCTGGCTATTGACGGCCGAGCCGCGATGCGTGCCGTGAGTGTTGTCGAGCTTTGGATCGCCGACACGCACCTGAACGTCGGCCACGCGGTTGCGGCCCGCGGAGCTTTCTGCCAGAGCACCGTAGAGCGCGCGAATGGAGACGAAGCTGGTGTCGCGAACCGTGTAACTGAGAAAGTAGGGCGGCAAGGGCTTGTCGCTGGTGGATGGGGCGGCGGCCGTCGTGGTGGCGGACGTCGGCGAGGTCACCGGCGAAGGTGGGCTTGAAGATTTGCCCAGCGAGGTGAAGGCGCGATGAAGCTCACTGGTCATGGCGTCAAGAACGGCGGGAACCGGCTGCTGGGCGCGGGCAGCGGAGGCGGGGATCAACAGCGAAAAAACGGCTGCAGCAGGCGCGAAGTGGAGGCGAATAATGATCCGGCGCCGCGATGGGCCTTTAGAATGATTGGGCGTGAAAGCTCGGGATTTGGGCAAAAGCATCTGTATTTTCGATTCTCGCAGAATTGGGCGGCAAAGGGAGAATGGGATTGAGAATTAGACGGTTCGCGCGGTTGATTGTATGTTCGGCTGCGTTGCTGGCTGGAATCATGCCACATACGCTGACCGCGCAGAGCGGGGCAACTCAGGCGGCGCCGGCTCCAGTGGCCATTGCCGCGCAAGCGCCGGCCAATTCGCAGCAAGCCTACACGCTGGCGCCGGACCAGCTGGCCAAGGCAATCGCCATCAGCCGCATTCGCAATGTGCTGAATATTGCGGGATCGATTTGGGGGATCGTATTTGTATGGCTGCTGCTGGCCGCAGGCGCCTGGGCGGCGGTGGAGAGGTGGACTCAACGGATCACCGCAAAGCGCTGGGTTCAGGGCCTGCTGTTTTTTGCGGCCTTCTTCATCATCAGCGCCGTGGCCGGGTTCCCGCTGGATTGGCTTGGCCAGCACTACGAGAGTGCGTACGGGATTAGCGTGCAGGGATGGGGCAGCTGGATGGGTGACGAAGGCAAAGGTTTGGCGTTGACACTGGTTTTCGGCGTGCCGATTCTGTTGCTGTTCAACTGGATTGTGCGGCGCTGGCCGGGCCGCTACCGGTTTGGCATCTGGCTGGCGACGCTGCCGATCCTGGTGCTGGTAATTTTTGCGGCGCCTTTGGTCGCGCCGATTTTCGATAAGTTTGAGCCACTCGAGAAATCCAATCCCGCACTAGTCGACCAACTTGAGAAGGTTGTGGCGAGGACGGGGACGAACATTCCGCCCGACCGCATGTTTTTAATGAAGGCAAGCCTGAAGACCAATGGACTGAACGCATACGTTTCAGGAGTTGGCGCGACGAAGCAGATCGTGGTGTGGGACACGACGGCGGGCCGCGTGCCGAACGACGAGGTACTCTTCATTTTTGGCCACGAGAGCGGACACTACGTGCTGCATCACATTCCCAAATATATTGCGATCTTCTGGGTCGGTCTTTTCTTCGTGTACTGGGCGTGCGCGGGGTTTGCCGCGTGGCTGGTGCGGCATTTTGGAGACAGATGGGGAGCGAACGAGATCGCTTCGCGGACGGGGTTCGTAGCACTGCTGTTCGCGATTTCAATTGCAGGTTTTCTGGTGGAGCCCGCGACCAACGCCGTGAGCCGGCATTATGAGCACCAGGCCGATGTATTCGGGCAGGAGGCGATCCATGGAATTGTGCCGGAGCCGCAAAAAACCGCGGTTGCGGCCTTTGATGACCTGGGCAAGGCTTGGCTCGAAGATCCCAATCCGAGCCCCTTCATTGAGTTCTGGCTTTACAGCCATCCCAGCACGCAACACCGCGCTGAGTTTGCGTTGCACTACGATCCGTGGGCGAACGGGGGGCATGGGGAGTTTTTTAAGAAATAACGGCCGCGCCAATTATCACGAAAATTTCCGCTTTACCTTCTGCGGTAACTGCCATAGACTGCGGGCGACAGCGAAATCTCTATCTATCAAGTTGCGAGGAAGAGTGTATGAAAAATTCCTTCGTGGTCGCGGGCACTCCCATGGCGGGCGCTCCTCGCCAATCAGCCAAAACGATTGTCGCGATGTTCGCCGGACTTTTTCTTTTGTCTACGGGGATTTCTGGATGTTTCGGTATGATTTCGGGCTGTTTCAGCTCGATGGCGAATGGTGAGAAGCAGGCACAATCACTGGCCGTGACGATGCACCAGAAAATGACTAACAATGACCTGGCAGGTATCTATGACGGCGCCAGCCAGCGTTATAAGGACGCGGTTACGCGAGAAAAATCAGACGACCTGTTTTCGGCGATCGCCCGCAAGCTGGGAGCGCCGGGAGATTGCAAACAGCAGGGCTTTAACATGAATGCGACCACTTCCGGAACGATTTTAAAGCTCACTTGTGAAACGAAGTTCTCAAAAGACGCGACCGGAACGGAGACATTTGCCTGGATCAAGTCAGGGGATCAGTATCAGCTTTTGGGGTACCACATCGAATCGGAAGAGCTCGTCGAACGCTAGGATTCGTGGGTACTTCAAAGCCGCTCGAAGATGCCCGCGGCGCCCATGCCTCCGCCAACGCACATCGTGACCATTCCGTATCGAGCGCTCCGCGCTTTCATCTCTTGGAGAAGTGTACTGGTAAGTTTGGCGCCGGTGCAGCCGAGCGGGTGGCCGAGCGCGATGGCTCCGCCGTTGACGTTGATTTTTTCCTGGTTTAGGTCGAGAGCGCGAATGATGGCGAGAACCTGCGCTGCGAAGGCTTCGTTCAACTCGATGAGGTCGATGTCTGCAAGCTTGAGTCCGGCGAGCGAAAGAGCTTTCGGAATCGCGGTGATGGGGCCGATTCCCATCTCTTCAGGCAGGCAGCCTGTGACGGCGTAGGAAACGAGGCGAGCCAGCGGCTGAATGCCGAGCTCGCGCGCGCGGCCATCTTCCATCAGGACGACGGCGGCGGCGCCGTCAGAGGTTTGCGACGAGTTGCCCGCGGTGACTGTGCCTTGTGCGTGGAAAACCGGCTTGAGGGCGGCGAGGGCTGCAGCGGAAGTGTCGGCGCGAGGACCCTCGTCGGCTGAAAATTCTCTTTCGCGAATGTGAGGCTTTTTCGGCGGGACGTCAGGCGTTGCAGTCGTAATTTTGACCGGAACGAGCTCTTCGGCAAAGCGACCTGCGACTTGCGCGGCGAGAGCCTTCTGATGGCTTGCGAGAGCAAAAGCATCTTGATCTTCGCGGGAAACAGAATAGTGTCGTGCGACGCGCTCAGCGGTGAGACCCATAGTGAGAAGTGAGGCCGGATAATTGGCGGCGAGCCAAGGATTGGGACTGGGCTTGTTGCCGCCCATCGGAACGAGGCTCATGGATTCGGCTCCGCCTGCTACAACAACTTGCGCGGCGCCGGAGCGGATGCGATGATCGGCGATCGAGATGGCCTCGAGACCGGAGGCGCAGAGGCGATTGACGGTTGCGCCGGGAACTTCAACGGGAAGGCCGGCACGCAGAGCAGCCATGCGAGCGATGTTCCAGCCCTGCTCGCCTTCGGGCTGCGCGCAGCCAAGGATGACGTCATCGATTGCGGATTTTTCCAGCGCGGGCACGCGTTGAAGCGCGCCGGTAATCGCCGTCGCAGCAAGATCGTCGGGGCGCGTCGTAGAGAGCGCGCCTTTGGGAGCACGGCCAACAGGTGTGCGAACGGCGGCGACAAGGACGGCTTGCGGCATTGGACGCTGGTCCTCCTACTCGATTCTAGGTCGCACGATTCCGGCGCGCGAGATTTTAGGGCGCGCGATTCCTGAGTTCGCGATTCCGGGTCATCTCGGGCCACGCGGCGTCAATTGGTCCTCAGTCTCGTCCGGTGTCTCGTTCAATCTTGCATCTCCAGCACGAGCCACGCGCTCTTCAAATAAAAGTGGTAAACGGTATGGCGATCGACGAGGGTATCGGCAAGAGCGTCGTGGTCGAGGCGTGGCGGCGGATGGCGCATCGGAAGTTGCGCGTCGTGGACCTGCTCTGGTGTCGCGGGGTCGATGCCCCAGTTGAAGCCGAGAAGGCCGCTTGGATCGTGCGTTTGAAGCCGTTCCGTCTCTGGAGCCGAGGCAAGAGTGAAAGGTTGGCTTGAGCCATCGCCAAAGAAGACGAGCAGAGAGACCGTTCCCTGCGCAGAGCAGAGGATGGCCCAGTCAGAGGAGCCGGGGCGCTCGAGGCTGGCGTGGACGACATTTTCTGGGCCGTGCGCTTCGTAGGTTTGCGGAATGAGGCAGCCGCGATGGTCTAGTTGCCGCTGTATGACGGGCGGCAGATCGGGAAACGAGCTGATGGGAAGATGGCGAATGACGTAGGGGGTTGAGTGTCCGTCGAACATGATTTGTCCAGACTCGACGAGCGGGGCCTGATTCGGGATAGCGTCCTGCGCAGTCGCCGGAATGGGAGCAAGAGACGTGGTCGTGAACAGAATCAGCAGGGCAGGCTTCATGGTTAATTCCGCAGCGGCTTGCCGGTTTTGAGGGTGAAAGCGATGCGCTCTTGCGTTTTGCGCTCGCCGCAGAGAGATAGAAATGCTTCGCGCTCGAGATCGAGAAAATATTGCTCGCTGACGAGACAGCCCGGTGTGATGCGGCCACCGGCAAGAATGTATGCGGCCCAGCGGGCGACCTTTTGATCGTGTTCTGACGCGTAGCCGGCTTCGCCCATCAAATAAATTCCTACTTCAAGGGTAGCGAGCGCGGCTGTGCCAGGAGCGGGGATTTGTGTGCGCTGTTGCGGAGGAGCGTAGCCGGACTCGGCGAGGGCAGCAGCCTGCCCCTTGGCGTCAAGCAGCAGGCGGTCGCGGTTCATGGTGATGCGATCGGTTGGAGCAAGAAGGCCGAGGGAGCGGGCTTCAGCGGCGGAGGTGGAGGCCTTAGCCATGGCGATGGTCTCAAGCGCGCGCTTGAGCGCTGTAGCAAGTTCGGCAGATTGAGCGAAGCGCGAGGGGGGCTCTTTGGGTTCAGGCTGCGCCAGAGCGACGGCAGAGTCGAATGCGCGCTGAAACATTTCTTTCGTTCCGCCGCCGGCGGGGATGAGCCCGACGCCGGCTTCGACGAGGCCCATGTAGGTTTCAGCGTGAGGCTGGCGGCGCGCGGCGTGGAGGCAGATTTCGGCACCGCCGCCGAGGGTGAGGCCAAAGGGCGCAGCTACAACTGGGCGCGGACAAAATTTAATCGCCGCGGTCATCTGCTGGAAGTTGTGAATGACGCGGGCGAGTTCGTCCCACTCACCTTCCTGCGCGGCAAGAAGGAGCTGCATCAGGTTGGCGCCGACGGAGAAATTGTCGCGATCGCCGGAGATGACGAAACCGGAGAAATCGCGGACCGCATTGGACGAGGGATCGAGGACGGTTGAGATGAGCGAGAGAACATCGCCGCCGATGGCGTTTTTGAGCGAGTGCAACTCGATGCAGGCGATGCCGTCACCGAGATCGACGAGCGAGGCGCCGGAGTTGGTGCGGAGAACTTTGTGGGTGCGGCGAAAATCGGCGACGCTGGCGTGGCCGGGAACGGATGGAATGGGGATTAGCTCGCTGGTCGCAGGCTGGAAGCAGGCGTCGCCGTCAGCCGAGTACCAGGTGGTGCGCAATGCGGCAAGAAGTTTTTCAACGGGCGCGGCGACGGGTAGGCCGAGAGCTTTCATCCGAGCGACAGATTCGGCAACGCCGGCCGCATCCCACATTTCAAAGGGGCCAAGCTCCCAGTTAAAGCCTGCGCGCATTGCGTAGTCGATCGAGGGCGCGTCGTCGGCGACCTCGCCGATGCGATCGGCCGCGAAGTTCCAGAGCGAAGAGAGAAATAGCCACAGAAAGGCGGCGGCTTTGTCTTTGGCCGGATTGTTTGCGAGCAGCAGGCGCAGGCGCTCGGGAAGCGTGGCCCCGTTCTTCGCCATTTCGAGCGAAGGCAGCGCAGGTTTGGCCAAGGGATGGTAATCAAATGTGGAGAGATCGAGAACGAGGCGCTCATCTTTACCGGCAGACTCATTGCCGCCTGGATTGCGGATTTTCTTGTAGAAGCCCTGCCCGGACTTGTCGCCCAGCCAGCCGCGCTTGAGCAGCTCTTCAAGGATTTGAGAGAACCTGCCGCCCGTGACGCCCGCAGGGAAGTTGGCGGCAACGTGGGCGAGAACATCAATGCCTACAAGGTCGGCGAGGCGGAATGTTCCCGTGCGCGGCCAGCCGATGGCGGGACCGGTGAGCGCGTCGACTTCCTCTATAGAAAGCCCTTGCTCGACCATCAGATTGGCAGCGTTGAACATGATCGCGACGCCAATGCGATTGGCAATGAAGTTGGGCGTGTCGTGCGCAAAAACGATTTGCTTACCGAGACGCAGATCGGCAAAGGCGGAGAAAGCCGCGACGATGGCGGGGTCCGAATCGGCGTTGGGGATAACCTCGAGGAGTCGCATGTAGCGCGGAGGATTGAAAAAATGCGTGCCGAAGAATTTTTCCTGGATTTGGACGGGCAATATTGACGCAAGTTGGCCTATCGGCAGGCCGGAGGTGTTGGTAGTGAGGAGCGCTTGCGGACCCAGATGAGGAAGCACGCGGGTGAAGAGCGCAGTCTTAATTTCGAGGTTCTCGGCGACAGCCTCGATGATCCAATCGCAATCAGCCAGCTTGGGAAGATCGTCGTCGAAGGTGCCGGGGGTGATGAGCGCGGCGGCGGACAGATCAAAAAGGGCGGCGGGCTTGGATTTCAACAGCGCATCGATTGCGCTGCGTGCCAGCGGTCGATCCGAGGTTCCCGGCTTCGACGGAAGATCAAGCAGAAGAACAGGAATTCCGGCGTTGGCCAGATGAGCGGCGATGCGCGAGCCCATGGTTCCCGCGCCAAGGACCGCAGCACGGCGAACGAGGAGCGGGCGGGAATCGATTTTCTCTGCGGGAGATGCGACCGTGGCGGTGCTCATGCGGGCTCTCCCCTTTTGCGCCGTGGATGCCGGCGCCATTCACTGAGCGTAAACGCTGGCAGCATACGCAAGGCGGCGGCGCGGGGTCAAGGATGGCGCGCGCCTCCACTCTATAGGAGGGGCGTTAATACTCGACTTTGTTTGGCGCTGCAATCCAGGCGGCAAAGCTGGCCCATGCTTCGTCGGCGAGCAATTGCGTTGAGCTGAGTTTGCGCTCGCTCACGTCTTTGCGGAGCTCGTCGTAGAGAAACGCGTCGTCGAAACCGGCGCGGGCTGCGTCGGCGGCGCTGGCTCCGTAGTAAACGGCATCGAGGCGCGCCCAGTTGGCGGCTGCAAGACACATGGGGCAAGGCTCGCAACTGGTGTAGAGCGAGCAACCGGCAAGCGAGAAAGTTCCCAGAGATTTGGCAGCGGAGCGAATAGCGTTGACCTCGGCGTGCGCCGTTGGATCGTTCGCCGAGGTGACGGAGTTAGCGCCTTCGCCGATAATTTTGCCGTCGCGCACGACGACCGCACCGAACGGGCCGCCCGCAGCGGCAAGGACATTGCGCGTTGCCAGCGCAATCGCGCGGCGCAGGAACTCCGGGTTGGGATGGCCGGACATGCGAAATGATTCCAATTCCTGGCGTGTGCCAAGACGGATAAAGACAAATTCAGTATGGCACAGGGTAAGCGGCGGACTGATGCGGCTCGGACTAGTTGTGTTCCCGCAGTAGGGGCGAGAAGTCAAGACAAATTGAAGTCCCGATTAGGCCGCCGCGCGTGCCACAAGAACTTCGAGGAATTTTGCAAGCCACGCAGGGTGCGCCGGCCATGCAGGGCCGGTGACGAGGTTGCCATCGACAACGGCGTCCGTCATTGCGACGGAGACGAAAGTTCCGCCTGCGAGCTCGACCTCGGGAGCGCAGGCGGGGTACGCATTGAGCTTGCGGCCCTTGATTACTCCCGCTGCGGCGAGGAGCTGCGGGCCGTGGCAGAGCGCGGCGATCGGCTTATTAGTTTTGGCAAAATGGCGAATGATGTCCAGAACTTTAGGGTTGAGGCGCAGATATTCAGGCGCGCGCCCACCGGGAATGATGAGGCCGTCGTAGTGCGCGGGGTCGATCTCGTCGAAGGTGGCGTTGAGCGTAAAGTTGTGGCCGCGCTTTTCGGTGTAAGTTTGATCGCCCTCGAAGTCGTGGATCGCTGTGCGAATCAGATCGCCTTTTTTCTTACCGGGGCAGACGGCGTGAACCTTGTGGCCGACCATTTGCAGGGCCTGAAACGGAACCATGATTTCGTAGTCTTCAACAAAATCGCCGGCGAGCAGCAAGAGCTTTGCGGATTTCATGGCGCAAATTCCTCAGCACCAAGTTTGCCATAAGCTCCCGCTCCGCGCCGTAGAATCTCTCTATGGCCGAGGCCGCAACTCTTGCAACATTGAACGCGCGCATCGTGTCATGCGACCTTTGCCCTCGGTTGCGCGCGCACTGCATTGAAGTGGCGCGAAAACGCCGGCGGGCCTATGCGGACTGGGAGTATTGGGGACGGCCGGTGCCCTCGTTCGGCGACCCGAAGGCGCGCGTGATGGCGCTGGGCTTGGCGCCGGGCGCGCATGGATCGAATCGCACCGGGCGGCCGTTTACTGGCGATGGATCGGGCGACTTTTTGTATCCCATTCTGCATGAATCGGGATTTGCGTCGCAGCCGAAAGCTGTTTCGCGTGACGATGGGATGAAGCTGAGCGGGCTTTGGATCACGGCGATGGCCCGTTGCGCGCCGCCTGGAAACAAACCGACGCCTGAAGAGTTGCGCAACTGCGCGCCCTGGCTTGACCAGGAGATGAAGCTGCTCGCGGATTTGCGGGTGGTGGTTTGCCTGGGGCGCATCGCGTTCGATGGTTTGCTGGCGCATGAAATGAGAACGGGAACGATCAAATCGCGAGCCGGGTTTGTTTTTACGCATGGAGCGGCGTACAAACTTCCAAACGGACTGATCGTGATTGCCAGCTATCATCCATCGCTGCAGAACACGAACACGGGAAAATTGACGCGGGATATGCTGCTCAAGGTCTTCAAGCGGGCGCGGAAACTGGCTGATTTGTGATCGGCGGAAAAGGCCTCCGAATTTGTTGCCCAGGCCAAAGGAGACGAAATGGATTTGCTGTCGAAAGAGATCTTGAAGGATGTGAATCTGGAGGAAGTAGGCGAAAAAACGCGGGGGCCAAAGAATCCAGTGGACCACTGGTCGCCGCCCGTTCTACTCGAGCGCGCGGCGTACCTGCGCAAGCTGGCTAAGCACGGGGACGGATCGGCCTCCGAGACGTTGAAGGAGTACCCGCAACACTGCGCGATGCTTTCTTTTCGCAGCCGCGACGGCGAGGCCGAAGTTCATGAGAGGTTTGCAGATCTGTTTTGCGTGCTGGCAGGCAAGGCAACTCTGGTCACGGGTGGAGTTGTGATGGGGGCGCAGACGATTGCGCCGGGCGAGACGCGCGGAGTGTCGATTGAGGGCGGTGCGCGACAGACGCTGCGCGCGGGAGATTTTGCGCATGTGCCGGCTGGCACGCCGCATCAGATGCTTGTAAAAGCCGAAGACACCTTCACAAGCCTGGTGATGAAGGTGCAGGAAGTTTTGTAGGAGCGAGTCGCTACGGCGAAGCAGGCGGGCATGAAACGGAACTGGAGCGGGAGACCGGGATCGAACCGGCGACATTCAGCTTGGGAAATTGACAGTAGATTGCAAACAAAAACGATAGCGTTTTTGTGGCTCTGTTCTGGCGATGAAGAACATGGGCAATTTCGCAGGTTTCTTTCCCGCTTCGCTTAATGGTGTTCAAACGGTGTTCACGCGCCGCTTAGTCTACGTCCCATTCGCAGTCACACAATTCGCGAATGAACGGTGGATTGCCGCGGAGATTGATGAATAGATTGTCGTGCCGCGCAAGTTCGAAGGTAAAGGTCTTGAGCTTCGGGTAGGTCAATGCGATCTTGCCGCTCCGGAGACGGGAAAGCACCTCGATCTGGTTGACCTCTCCATCGGGAAGTAGAAGCAATCCCCAACAGCAGTCGTTATGAGCGCGCTGATAATCCTTGACGTGCTTCATGAATCCGGTGTCGGCGGTCACGAGAATCGCATTTTTCCGCTGGCAAAGGTCGAGGACGTCCGGGTTATCCGGGGCGTGGGGCCGCAAGCCACATTCGGTTGTGGTTCTCGCGTCCCGAGGCAGGTATTGCTTGAGCCGTGGGCTGAGGTCGTTGTCGATAATGAACGGTGCCTTCTTGTCGCTCATCGCTTCCGGAATATTCTACCGCTGTGGAGAACAAAAAGCGAATCTGACGGTAGAATTCCGGGATGGGCGGAGAGCGAGCTTCTACGGTCAGGCAGAAGGCAGAAGGAAAGATTTGCGCTCTCTGCGGGCGACCGCTTTCTCCTCCTGAGCGGCCCGGTGAGCGCCGGTGTGAAAGGTGCTGCGGCGGAAAGCGCCGAATCTATATGTCCTTCATGCAGCGAAAAGGCTGGCACTGCCAGTTTCTTGAAGCTGATCTCAAGACGGCGCTGCCGCGCAAGCTGGAATTCTCTGACGAAGCGAAACTCTTTGAGATTGCGCGGCGCGGCGGATGCAACATGAATCTCGAAGCACGCCAGGCAATCGAGCACGGAATTGAAACCGGGCGCGGCGGCCTCTGGCTGGAGCTGACCGAAGATCAATACGCGAAGCTTTGGAAACAGAGGTAGATTCCCTGCCCGGCTTTATGTCTTCTGTGCCCGCTTCCTTCCCTACCGTCCTGTCTCGGGGTTCCCTGCTCTTTCGTTCTTCCCTGCTGGCCCGGTGTTAATAAGGTTAGAGTCTGTGTTAAGTAGTGTTACGGCGGTGACGAATCGGTTTAACCCCCTGCCCTGCTTTATGGATTTTTGATGCAAGGTACCTGAAACTACGAGCCTTTGGCACCTGATACTACGAATCAAAGTACCTGAAATGCCGATGTTCGGTACCTGAAACTACGAATCTTCCGCCCGGAACCTGATACTACGAATCTCTTGACGTTGCACCTGAAACTACGAATATGGGCGGATGGCATCTAGCCCTCCGAATCCAGACGATCACCTGCTGCCGGCGAAACACAGCACCGGCGACCTGTTCATCTGCGATGTGGCCGATGCGGTGCTCAAGGATCTCATTCCGCAGATGGAGCACCCCTTCTTCGCTCTCTCCAAGAACCCGGATCTAAAGATTCGGAAATACGAGCATAACGGAAATTGGATCGAAATTGTCCCGAGCGTCAAGGGCCTTGCGACCATCTACGACAAGGACGTCCTGATTTACTGCATCTCGCAGATCATGGAGAAGCTGAAACGCAAGGAGCCGGTCGGGCCGCGCGTGCAGATTACAAGCCATGATCTGCTGGTCTTCACCAATCGCGGTACAGCGGGGTTGCAATATAAGGCGCTCGTGGAAGCCATTGACCGCCTCGCCGGAACGCGCATCACCACCAATATCCGCACCGGGAAGGAAGAGCAGCGGGATAGCTTCGGACTCATTGACGCGGCGTCTGTTCGCCGGAAACACGGTCGCGACGGCCGGTTGCTCTCGGTCGAGATCAAACTGTCGGACTGGGTGTTTAACGCCATTCGTGGTGAGGAAGTTCTGACGCTGCACCGGGACTACTTCCGCCTCAGCAAGCCCCTTGAGCGGCGGGTTTACGAACTGGCGCGCAAGCACTGCGGCCGGCAGAGCACTTGGCAAATCTCGATCGAAACACTTCTGAAAAAATCCGGATCTCAAAGCTCGATCAAACGGTTTCGCCAGCATTTGAAGGAGATCGCCGAGAAGGATCACCTGCCCGACTACCGGCTCGTCTTCGATGAAGAAGCTGATATGGTGATCTTCTTCAATCGCGACAATAAATGGGTCGAGCGTCCCCTGCCCTCGGATGGCGACACTCTGCCTCCCCTGCCCGACGAGGCTTACGAGGAAGGGCGCAACGCCGCGCCAGGTTATGACATCCACGCCCTCGAAAACGACTGGCGGGATTTCTGGGAGAGCTCCGGTAGGCCGAAGATCGACAACCCGGCCGCGGCCTTCGTCGGTTTCTGCCGGAGCCGTCATAAGCGGGCGCCGATTCAGCGGCGGGCGGCCTTCCATGACGACTGAAGCCCCGTGCCCTGCCCTGATTCGCAGAAGCGCAACAGAGGGCCAGGGAGAGGCGTGTCGAGAATTCAGCGCCCAAAGGACGCTTCAATTCGTTTGTCGAATCCTCGGGCAATTTTCCGGGCGTAGCGTCGATTCTGATCCTTCACCCTCGGCACAAACCCCCGTAATTCCTCGCAAAATGGCTTCCAATCTGTATCCAAACAGGCGTCAGGATGCCGACCGCTGTCCGATGGAATTCCAAAGGAAGCCAAATAGCTATCAGATACCCGTTGGCATTCACATGGAAGCCCGGCGACCGACTGAAGCCAAACAGATGGCCTATTGAATTCCGGAAGCTTTCTGGTATCTTCGGGCGTTCCGACCGATTCGGAAGGAGGGGACCATGCCGACGATTGCATTCGTGTCGCCGAAAGGCGGAGTCGGTAAGACCACGTCGGCGTTCCTGTTCGCGACGGCCATCGCGAAAATCTATGACGTGACTGTGATCGACGCCGATCCCAATCACCCGATCCAGACCTGGGCGCAGGGCGGCAACACGCCGCCGCGCCTCACAATCGTTTCCGAAGCTGACGAAGAGACGATTGTCGAACGAATCGAAGACGCGGCAGAAAGAACGCCGTTCGTTGTCGTCGATCTTGAAGGCACGGCCTCCATGATGGTGCTATTGGCGATCTCGCAGGCGGATTTTGTCGTCATTCCGACGCAGGGCTCGCAACTCGATGCCAATGAAGCGAGCAGGGCGATCCGCGTCGTACTTCAAAGCGAGAAGATGACGGGCAAGATAAAACCCTACGCGGTGCTTCTCACACGCACCAATCCGTCGATCCGTACGCGCGGCCTCGCACATATTCAGAACGGCCTCATCGATGCAGGCATCCCGGTGCTTCGGACCGAACTCAATGAAAGGGACGCATTCAAAGCCGTGTTCTCGTTCCGGCAAACGCTCGATGGATTGGATGCGGCCGAAGTTCCCAATCTCGACAAGGCGAAAATGAATGTCCTCGAATTCACCCAGGAAGTTTTCGAGCGCCTTGCGGCGGACGAGGGCAGCAGGAAAGAAGATCGGAAACCGTCAAACGTCGCAGGTGCAGCATGAGCGAGCGCGTCAATCCCTTTGCCAACATCGAAGACCCGCCGGTCTTCACAACAAAGCCGAGAGCGGAAAAGCGTGTCGAAGAAACGGCCATTACGCAACTTGCCGAGCAGAATAATTTCCCGAGCCGGCAAGCGGCGAAATCCCCAAGAGCCGAACGCCGCAAGCCGCGCATTCACAGGACCGGGCGCAATGTGCAATTCAATGCGAAAGCGAAAGCGGAAACCATCAGCCGGGTTTACAAGCAGGCCGACGAGATGAAAGTGACGCTTGGCGAGTGGATGGAACGCGCCGCTGAAGCGCTGGAGCGGGCAGGGGACCCGCGCGCGTGATGGGTAGCTAAGCGGCTTTGCGTTCATCGAGCGCGGCAACGCGCGTGGTTGCAGTCGCGTGATGGACCGGATCGAGCTCGATGCCCAGGAAGCTGCGTCCGAGGCTGCGGGCCGCAACCAATGTCGATCCTGAACCGCAGAACGGATCAAGTACCAGCCCGCCCTCGGGGCAGAAAGCATTGACGAGCGGCTTTAGCGAGCCCACGGGTTTCTGCGTCGGATGCAGGCGGTTGCCGGTGTATTTCCACTCGATAACGTCGGCGATGGGCTCTGCCGGCGATCGGACGTTGCCCTTGGCAAGAAGATAGGCGGCCTCGTGTGAATAGCGAAGCAGCTTTCCACCAGATGCATATTGCTTCGGAAACACCAGGTGGCCGACGACACGGAATCCGGCCTTTTTCCACGCTCCAAAGAAGAGGTCGATGCGGTTCCAGCCGTAGAAGCTGACACAGTAGGAACCGAATTTAAGGACGCGGTAGATTTCGGTGAAAGCGGGCTCCACCCAATTAGCGTTGTCGTCGTTGCACACACGCAACCCGGTGCGGCTTTGGTAGCGGACGACATAGGGCGGGTCGGTAAGCGCGAAGTCGATGCTCTCTGGAGCGAAGCCGGCGAGAATGTCGATGCAATCGCCTTGCAGAATGGCATTGCGCGGAGGAGAAGCGAGAGTTTGCATGATGTGCCTCTTTCGTTTGATGTGACCCCCACGGCGGGGGCAAAAGAGGGCACGGCATGCCGCCGCAACTGAGCGCGGCTGTCATAGCTTTTTGGGGGGACCGCAGGGCAGGGGGGAGCCAAAAAGCGTCATTGACGGCAAGCGGCGGCGGTTAAAGTGACCGAACCCCGCCATCACAAGGGGTCGCGGGAAAGAGGCCGTGATGCCGAGGGCCGCAGCGAATGCCGCACATGCGGCGAATGGGGGCCATAATCACCGCATACTATGCGGAGAATATGCTTGCATTTGCGGCGAATAGGCTTTAGATTCGATGCACATGGTGCGGAGAATAAGAGGCAAGATCTACATTCACGAGCGGGCCGGGTGGCCTGGCTTTCGCTGGGACCATGAGCGCGTCTCCGCGCTGCTCGTCGATGTGCGGCACCGGCAGGGACGCTTGATCGGGCGCATGGAGGGCCTCGGTTTCCAGCTCCGCGCGGAAGCCGTGTTGCATAGCCTGACCGAGGAGGTCCTTAAATCAAGCGAGATCGAAGGCGAGAAGCTTGACCGGGACCAGGTGCGCTCGTCGATTGCGCGCCGGCTCGGGATGAACATCGGCGGGCTACTACCGGCGGACCGCGAAGTCGAGGGCGTCGTCGAGATGATGTTGGATGCGACCCAGCACTACGATCAACCCTTGACCGGCCGGCGGCTGTTCGACTGGCACGCTGCTTTATTCCCTACCGGCCGCAGTGGGATGGCGAAAATCAACGTCGGCGGATGGCGCGACGACAAAACCGGCCCGATGCAGGTGGTGTCAGGTCCGATTGGCAAGGAGCGCGTCCATTATGAAGCGCCCGCCGCAGATCGGGTTCGCCGGGAGATGAAGAAATTCCTCGACTGGTTCGAAAAGGACAAGTCGACCGATCTTGTCGTCAAATCCGGCGTTGCGCATCTGTGGTTCGTCACCATCCACCCCTTCGACGACGGCAATGGGCGTATCGCGCGGGCGATTGCGGATATGGTTCTCGCCCGTTCCGAGCGAAGCACGCAGCGCTTCTACAGCATGTCCGCGCAAATCCGGCAGGAGCGCAAAGCCTATTACGACATCCTTGAAGCCACGCAGAAGGGCGATCTTGACATCACGTACTGGCTCGAATGGTTTCTTGCGTGCTTGAGCCGCGCTTTCGACCGAGCGGAAACCATACTCAAAGCCGTTCTCGAAAAGGCTCGCTTCTGGGAGAAGCACACCGGGACGATCTTCAACGACCGGCAGCGCAATATCATCAACCGGCTGCTCAACGGGTTCGAAGGCAAGCTGACATCTTCCAAATGGGCGAAGCTCGCCAAATGCTCACAGGACACGGCCCTGCGCGACATCGAGGACCTAGTCAGGAAAAAAGTGCTGGTGAAAGATGCGGCCGGCGGCCGGAGCACGTCGTATTCGCTTGGCAGGATCAAATGAAACTTAGCGATCGTGTTCTGGAAAAACTCGCCGAAATGGTGGTGGGAGATCATGCCGATTTCCCCTATCGCTCTAGCTACTACATCACCGGGTTCTTCAAACGATGTGGATTGCCATTCGTGCACGATGGCTCGACTCGCCGGATTTGGGCTCAAGAGCGATTGGCCGAACTCAATCTCGGCACCTCTCAGTCCCCGGATTTGCCGTCGGACGATCTTGTGCGTGTGATAACGGAACTGTTCGACTCAGATGATTTTGACCGGCACAATGAAAGAAGCTCGGCACCCGATGTCCGAAACCCTAAGCTGCTCTCGGTGGAAAGCGCCCTTGCGAGCTTCAACAAGTTGGTTGCAAAAGCTGGCCTCGTCACCTACCTCGATGGTTCCGGACGTTGTCACGTCCGAAACACGGGCACGGGAGTCAATTCCGCATCTTTGACTCAACAAACACGGCCGCTCTCGCCAGAAGAAATCGAACAGCGTCAGAAGCTGAGCGCTTTTCTGGATTCAGCCAGTGAGGATGAATTCACGGAGCGTGTTCTTGTTCCGCTATTCCAGCGGCAGGGGTTTCATCGGGTAAGCGCCGCCGGGCACACCGAAAAGACTCTCGAATTCGGTAAGGACCTGTGGATGAAGTATCAGCTCCCGACAAGTCATTGGATTTACTTCTGTGCCCAAATCAAAAAAGACAAGATCGACTCTGCTGGTTCCAGTGGGGGCAAAAACGTCTCGACAGTCCTCACCCAAGCTAGAATGGCCGTCGATCATCCGATATTCGACCCTGAAACGAACCGGAAGGTACTGCTCGATCATATTTTCATCATCTCCGCTGGAGAGATTACGCGCGCGGCGCGTGAATGGCTTGTTGGGCAACTCGATGCGGGGCAGCGCCGCCATATCATCTTCATGGACCGTGAGGAGTTTCTCGATCAGGCTGCGCGCATTCTTCTTGATCTTCGGATCGATCCGCCGGCAGCCGAAATCGCCGACGACGATATTCCGTTCTGAATCGGCCCGACGGTGAAATATCGAACAGACAGGGGCTCGCTTGGGCGGAGGCTGGCCGGGCGACTAACCTGGCACAGGGGCAAGCTCGTTCTGGACCTGAGCGGCGTAGTCAGGATGGAAACCGAGTTCCATGGAAGCGATGCGCTGGGCGTCGGCCGCCGCGCGGAAAATCTCGCGCTTATCGTCCTTCAGCGGCTTGACCCAGTTTGCGATGTAGCTGGCGTGATGCGGAATGTCAGTCGGGATGCCAAGCTCGTTCGCCACGAATGCCGAAGCCAGCTCGGCGCGTAACTCTTCCATCGCATAGGCGGATGACCCGAAGCGATTCTGAAGATCGCGGTTAAGGCGGGAAGGATGACCCGTCCAGTGGGCGAGTTCATGCAACGCCGTCGCCGCGAATTCTTCCGGGCCATTGAACGCAAAATCAGGCGGAAGCTGAATGTGATCTGTGCACGGTGAGTAAAACGCGCGATCGCCGCCGATGCGGACAACTGCGCCGCTGTTTCGGAGAATGATCTCCGACGCTTCGGGGCGTGTCCAAGGCGCTTCGTCAACCGCGGGAGCCTTATAGGCTGGAACGTCGTCGATCTGCGACGCATGAAACACCGCATAATGCTTCAGGACGCGAATAGTCTTCGTTCCGTCCTCGGCAGCTTCATCCTCGACCTCGTAAGGCTTCGTGAAGAAGATTGTGGTCGAACGCTCGCCCTTGCGGACCTGCCAGTGCTTTTCCTGTGCCTGCTGATAGGTCATCCAGCGAGGGTCGCCAGTCTGGAAGGCACGCATGTCCATGCCGAGGATCAGGACATTGATGCCGTGATAGCGCTTGCCGGTGACGGGATTGAAGGGCGCTTGCGGGCCGCCGGCCTTCTCCGGGTCCCACGGACGGACCCACGGCTTCACGCCGCTCTCAAGCTCGGCAATGATGCGATTGGCGAATTCCTGCATCGGATCGCGGGCGGGGGCGTCACTTGGGCTCTGCGAGTGTCTGAATGCGTTTGCTGGTGATGTCGTCATGTTCTGCCTCTTTCCTTGTGAATTGCCCCCGATGGCGGGGTTGGAAGAGGCATGTCGACCGCCGCAAACGAGCGCGGCTGTCATAGCTTGTTGGGGGGACCGTGACCGAAGGGCAGGGGGGAGCCAAGAAGCGTCATTGACAGCAAGCGGCGGCGGCCAAAGTGCCGTCACCCCGCCGTCCCACGGGGCAGCAGGAAAGAAGCTGGGGCGACAGACCCGTATGCGCGGACACCGAAGTAGGAAGTAGACTGCCTTCAGCGCCGTCTCGAAACGCGTTGCAGTCGAATTGACCATTTGGCTGCACCCCTCCGCGGGTGTGGGCATAGCATGAAGGAAAGCCAGCCTGAGGACAGGCCGGAAACCCGCATAAATGTCTAGGCGTGCAGTTTTGTGCAGGCGCTGTGGCTCCTGTTGGAGGCGTCGATAGATGGCCGAACGAACTGCTGAGCCGACCGAATTTACGAAACGGTGACTTGTCGACGCTGCCCTTTGCGCCGAGGGCAAGGTGAGTCGGACCTGTGCAGGCTTCCGAAAGCGGGAAATCTGTCGTTTTTGGGACACAGACAGCAAAGGCTCTACAGGCCTTGTACTAATTTCCTGGACAATTGGGACTCCGTTAGGACAAAATGTCCCCTGAGATGCCCAGCGACCTCGCACCCTTCCCGCCCAGCGAATCCCTCGTTCTTCTCGCTCAAGTGCGTCAGCTTATGACGCAGAAGGAGCTCGGAGAGCGGCTGTCAGTCACACCCAAGACCATCGGACGCTGGGAGCGGCGGGAAACGGACTGCCCGAATTACGTGCAGGCAGCCCTGCGAGAAATGCTGCCCACGCGGGGCCGGAGCGGCGCGGATAAGGGCGCCTTTACTTTTATAGATTTGTTTGCCGGCATTGGTGGAATGCGGAAAGGATTCGAAAGCGCGGGTGGTCGCTGCATCTTTACGAGCGAGTGGAACGAGTGGTCCAAGAAGACTTACCGCGCGAATTTCCCTAACGATCCGCATGAGATCGTCGGGGATATTGTGCCGTATGACGCAAGCGACATCCCGGATCATGACGTGCTCCTTGCCGGGTTCCCGTGCCAGCCTTTCTCCATCGCGGGAGTGAGCAAGAAGAATGCACTTGGACGTCCGCACGGCTTTGAGTGCACAACGCAGGGGACGCTGTTCTTCGACGTGGCACGGATCATTGCGGAGAAACAGCCAAAGGCATTCCTGCTTGAGAACGTAAAGAACCTGATCAGCCACGATGGCGGCAATACCTTCCGTGTCATGAAGGAAACGCTCTCAAAGGAGCTTGGCTATCACATTCAGGCAAAGGTCATTGATGGCCAGTGCTTCACGCCACAGCACCGCGAACGTATTTTAATTGTAGGTTTTCGGGAAGCGACTGGATTCAGCTTCAACGACTTTCTCCGCCCGCAAAAAGGCCCGCTGCTTGCAACCATCCTGCACCCTGAAGACGGTTCGGAAGAAGCGGAGCCTCCCTACACAACAGGGCCCGAGGCAAAGGTGCACAGCAAGTATGTGCTGACGGAAAAGCTGTGGGTGTACCTCCAGGCATATGCAGAGAAACATCGCAAAGCAGGGAATGGATTTGGTTTTGGACTAGTTACGGCAGATTCAGTCACTCGAACATTGAGCGCTCGCTATTACAAAGATGGGTCAGAAATCCTGGTGAGCCGCGGCGCCAGAAAACGACCGCGGCGACTGACTCCGAGAGAGTGCGCGCGGCTCATGGGTTTTGATGCTCCGAATACTCCGAAAGAGAAGAGGTTTATTATTCCCGTCTCGGACACCCAGGCTTATAAGCAGTTTGGTAACAGCGTTGTCGTTCCGGTGATCACCGAAATTGCCCGGCTCATGGCTCCGCATATCCGGATTTTGCAGCGATACGAGCAAACCGGAATTCTTGAGCTGCCGCTGTTCGCTGACGCGAGCTAGGAGCCTATGAAAGCTGGTTATCTCTCAGAGTTCTTTGCCGGCGTTGCGATGAAGACGCTGAGCGCGGTCGAAGCCGATCCGAGTCGGAGTCATCAGCACGAATTGAACGGGGCACAGCCTCTGATGCGGCTCTTTGGGGAGGCGAAGGGCAAGCAGAGGTTTGACGCGCTTTTTATTTACCTCAGTGACAGTGACGATGAGCCTGTTGTCGCCGACGGAAGTCTGACCTGGTATGATGCACGCGCCCGGCACCCGTCCCGCACTGAGCATCGCGCCTATTTCCCGACCAATGAAGTATCACGGATCGCCGCAGAGGGCGACCTGCTGGTGGTGGCAAAACGTCCTGACAGTGATCTGCTGGTTGTCATTGCGCAGGGAGGCTCGACAATCGCCAGCCAGGTGCAATGGCTGTTCAGTGTCCAGCTGGAACACAAAGGCTTTTCCGTCCGCGAGGAGCTGGAGACAGAGCAGGACCGGATTCAGTTTGCTTCCACGTTCATCCTTGAGCAGCTTGGCATCATCGAGCCGGAGACGCAGGCGCGGGCGGCGGCGGAAAGCTATCTCGATACGATGCTGGCGAGGTTTGATGGAAAGTTGCCGGCCACGAATGTGTTTTCGGCCTATGCGCGCGAAACGGTGCCGGAACTCGACCCGGTCGCGGATCCTGACGCTGCTCTGCTTGGCTGGATGGAGCGCGAGGAGATCCTTTTCCGCATTATGGAAAAACATCTCCTCGGTGATCGTTTGCAGAAAGGCTTTGTCGACGATGTGGATGGCTTCGTGGGCTTTTCTCAAACGGTTCTGCAGCGCCGCAAAAGTCGAGCTGGTCTTGCTCTCGAGAGCCATCTGCAGGCGATCTTTGATCTGAATAGGGTCCGCTACGAACGCGGCGCTAACACGGAAGGAAAATCAAAGCCTGACTTCTTGTTTCCCGGTTCCAAGGAATACAACAACGAGAACTTTGATGCTGAGCTGCTGACGATGCTTGGCTCTAAAACGACATGTAAAGATCGATGGCGGCAGGTGCTGGCTGAAGCGAAACGAATTAGCCCGAAGCATCTCTTCACGCTGGAAGCGGCCATCAGCGTCAATCAAACCAACGAGATGCAGCAGCATAACCTTCAGCTTGTCCTGCCTCGCGGCCTGCATGAAACCTTTACGGTGCCGCAACAGCGCATGCTTATGGACCTGGCGGGATTTACCGCTATGGTCAGAGATCGGGAAAAGCGGGCGGGGGACTGAGCTTTACCAGATATCCTTGCTCTGCTTGTATAGCGGCTATCTTCGGTGAAGGTGGGCGGCAATGGGCGAATACTCGACAGAACAGCAGTCCGCAAAGGGGACGCCCCTGCATGCCCGCTGGCATATTGAGGGCGATGAATTGACGCTGCTGCTCGACGGGAAAATTGAACACCTCACTGCCGACGAAATTTACGCACGGGTCTTCGAAGGTGGATCAAAGACTCACGGAAGAGTGTTGGAAATTGAAGAGGCGTCTTCCGAAGGAATCACCTTTCTTCGATATCCGGCTCTTCTCGAAGCGCAGATCAGCTACACCGAAGAATCGAAGGGCTCCGGCCTAACCCTGTCGATCAGTGCTTCCGGGGACGGCTTCTCGGCTCGTCTCGCTTCGCTGCGGGATCGCTCGGCAGATCACATAATCATCGACGGACAATGGCTTCCGTTCGCGCCTGGGGCACGTGAAGACATCCTCCGCGCCCTCGATAAGGCCGGAGTTAACGATTCCGGACCGCTCACACTCAGGCAGTATCTGGCACTTCGACAGGAGGCAGGCGCGGCTCCGTGGATCAAGGATGAAACAGCTGGACAGTCTGTTCATCCGGGCATCAATTCCGCCCAGTCAGCTGACGCTCTCGACCTTTTTACAGGCAGTCTGTACCCATACCAGAAAAACGGCTGGCAGTGGCTTCGCTATATATGGCGCGAGCAGCTTGGAGCCATTCTTGCCGACGAAATGGGACTGGGAAAAACGATCCAGGTCATCGCTCTTCTGGCCTCACCCGAGAGAGCGCGAGCGGCACCTGCTCTGATTGTGGCCCCCGGCACAGTGATGGAAAACTGGCGTCGAGAGATTCTGAAGTTCGCCGGGGAACTTAAGACATATATCCATCAGGGTTCGGCCCGGACCGGCGATTACCGCGACATTCTTGGACACGATGTCGTGATTACTTCATACGATACTGTTGTTCGCGATGGCGGGATGTTCCGCATGATCGACTGGCAGATTGTTGTGCTGGACGAAGCTCAGGCAATCAAGAATCCGGAGACTAAGCGCGCTGTTTCCGTAAAGAAACTCCGCCGTCAAGTCAGCATTGCTGTTACCGGTACGCCCATTGAAAATCGACTGCGTGATCTGTGGTCAATTGTCGATTTTGTTCTGCCAGGTTACCTCGGGGATGCTGAGGAATTCGCGCAGCGGTTCCCGGATCACACAATCAGTGCGGCAGCTCTCGAACCGATGGTTTCTCCGATCATGCTGAGACGCCGAGTCACCGAAGTTGCGAAGGATTTGCCACCCCGTATCGATATTCCCCAGATAATGGTTCTGGATGATGCAGAGAGTGCGGAATACGAGCGCACGAGACGGGAAATACTCACGCAGTATGTCGGCAACGCGACGCTTGTCGCGCTAACGAAGCTCCGCATGTTCTGCGCCCACCCTATGTTGCTCGATGATATGCCTTGGTCTGTCGAGCAGGCTCTCGGCTTCACCAAATTTCAGCGGCTCTTTGAAATCGTCGATGAAGTGTTTGCCAACGGCGAGAAGATGCTCGTGTTCACTTCTTACAACCGAATGGCTGCAATGATCGAAAAAACAGTCAGGGAGCGGTACGGATCCTTCGCGGACACGATTAACGGCGATACCCCAATAAATGATCGTCAAAACGTGATTGATGTTTTCACGAAGGTATCCGGGCCAGGTCTTCTCGCTCTGAATCCACGAGCTGCCGGTGCAGGACTTAATATCACCGCAGCGACCCATGTGGTCCACTACAATCTTGAGTGGAATCCAGCCGTCGAAGATCAGGCGTCCGCCCGCGCGCATCGCAGAGGCCAGACCCGGCCGGTCACGGTTCATCGGCTCTACTACGCGGACACCGTGGAAGAAGCCATCAATGACAGGCTGACGCGAAAGCGGGAGCTTTCAGAGGCGGCCGTCGTGGGTGTCGATGGGGCAGCAGAAGACTATTCAGATATCATGCGCGCCCTGCAGGCGTCACCTGTCAGAAAGGGATAGCGGTGGAGAAAATCAAAAAAAGGCGGAGCAGTATCTCAAAGACGCTGAGCGCGAACGACACGGGTGAGACCGGGGGACATCAGGCCGGCATCCTCGTTCCAAAGCAGGAAGATATCCTGTCTTTTTTCCCACCGCTGCAGCGCAGTGAGCTCAACCCGCGACACCACCTCATCTTTTACGATGACAAAGACGAGCGATGGGAATTTGCGTTCATCTACTATAACAACCGTTTTTTTGGAGGGACGCGCAACGAGTTTCGCCTGACACGAATGACGCCGTATATCAATGAAAGCGGCCTTCGGGCGGGGGATGAGCTCATTCTTGAGCGTAGCGAAAGCGGCCGCTATCTGATCAAATACCGCAGAGCAAAATCCACGGGCAAAGACAGGGATGGTGTGCTCCGTCTCGGGTCGAGCTGGCGGGTCGTAGAGATTCAATTCTGAAAGGACAGCCATGAGCCAAGCAGCCGTCGAATCCGTCGAACTTCTCCCTGACCCACGAAGACTTATGGAAGGTCTGCGGGACACGGGTTATCAGTTCAACACCGCCATAGCGGATATTGTCGATAACTCCATTGCCGCGGACGCAACTCTTATAGAGCTGTCTCTTGAGATGGATTTTAGAGGCAACATCCGGATCGCTGTCGCCGATAACGGGACCGGAATGGATCGCGATGGTCTTTTGAACGCGATGAAGTACGGTTCGGACCGACGCGCGAATGCTGCAAGTCTCGGTAAGTTTGGGCTTGGCCTCAAGACGGCGTCTACGGCATTCTGTCAATCACTTTCCGTCATTTCCCGAAACAAAGGGACGGCCCCGCTTCTCGGAGCTACCTGGGATCTTGATCATGTGATCAAGACCGGTCGCTGGGAACTACTCATGACCGAAAAGGTGGATGCCGGCGCTGCGGCACTCCTGGAAAAGGTTGCTCCGTCCGCCTCTGGCACGATCGTACTTTGGACAAAGATCGATCGGCTGTTTGACCGGGAGTACAAGAATGCTGGCGGCGCGCAGGCACAAAACGGGCTAAAGCGAAAGATCGAATCTCTTGCTGAGCATCTTGGAACGGTTTACCAGCGGTTTCTTGATACCACCGATACGCGCGCGCGCAACATCGTCATCAGGATAAACAAGGTTCCGGTTCAGCCCTGGGATCCGTTTCAGGTTGGAGTTTCTGACCTTGTGGCCACCGATGAAGTTCCGACCGAACTCAATGACGGTTCCTCCGCGAAATTCAGTGTCCGTGCGTACATTCTTCCGCGTTCGACTGAGTATGCCACCCCGGAAGCTGAGGATAATGCGAAACTGGGGAATTCTCGCCAGGGGCTGTACATCTACCGCGAAAACCGGCTGATCCACGAAGCCGACTGGCTCGGCATGTTTACGAAGGAACCGCACGGATCGCTGCTGCGGGTTGAATTCTCCTTTGACCACAATCTGGACGAAGCGTTCCATATTGATATCAAGAAGTCGCAGATCATCCTGAATGAAACACTCTGGGGATGGCTAAAGGATGATTTCCTCACAGCGCCGCGCCGTGAAGCGAACAACCGTTACAGATCGGGGCAAAGAGCGGCTGCTTTCAAGAAGGCCGAGGGCTCCCATATCACGTCGAACCGCAATATTGCTGCAAAAGAAGGCGAGATGAATCTTGCCGAGGTGACTGTAAGTAACCCGGACACCGGCGAAGTTGAAGTAACAAACAAAATCAGCGGGAGTTTCAAGCTGAAGCTGAATATCAATAAACAATCAAAGCCGGGTGAGGTCTACGTTCAAACGGTCGACAGTCTGAATGACGGCGCGCTTTATGAGCCGACGTTAACCAACGGCCACCAGTCGATCCGGCTCAATACGGGTCATCCTTACTACCACAAGGTTTACGTGCCAAACCTTGCGCGGAATGTGACCATTCAGGGGATGGACGCGCTGCTCTGGGCACTTGGAGCAGCGGAGCTGAGTTCGACGAGTCCGAACACACAGCGCCATTTTGAGGAAATGCGATTCGAGCTGGCGCGTATTTTGCGGAAGCTCGTTGAGGACCTGCCGGATCCGGAGAGTGAAGAAGATGTGGCAGGCTGATCCTGTTCGATTGGCAGAGGATGTATCCAGGTACTTTGGTCTTCACCTTGAAGGCAAAGGAAGCCACTCATCGACAGGTGAATTCCAGATTGAACTTGTTCCGGTCGGCGTTCATCCAAACGAATCTTTTCGTGTGCAACTGCAGCTTGGCTGGCGCAGTCTCAATGCTGCGTTTGTGCCGGGCGCATTTGCGAGTCATTTGATATCCGAGATGGGGCTTCTTGCTTCGACGAGGCGCTCCGTCTTTTCCAGACTGGCCGAGCAATGTGTTGCCGACAGCGCAAGAATTCACTTCAGAATCAATGGAACGGACGCGTCAGTAACGGACCCAGCGCCGTGGCCCAACCTGTGGCAAAGCGTGGACATCGAACTCGAAAAGACCCCACTGGGAATCAACACCGAGGATCACGAAGAGAACGATCGTCAGCTGAGCAAATGGGCGAAGCGTTTTACCGGCCTGGTCCTCACCCTGATACCGCTCGAAGAAACCGAGGAAATGACTGAGCTCAATCCCGAGGGATTGCCCGAGGGAGGGTCCGTCAGGGTGCTCGTCAACCGTTATGAGCGGAATTACTCGAACCGCATTGCCTGCCTTGAGATTCACGGAACCAGCTGTCTGGCATGCGGGTTCAATTTCGAGCAGTCATACGGATCTATTGGAGAGGGGTTCATCCACGTTCATCACGTCACTCCGGTTTCCCGAATAGGTGCCGGTTATATCGTCGACCCCGCTACTGATCTCGTGCCGCTGTGTCCCAACTGCCATGCCATGGCCCACCGGAGCGATCCTCCCTTCACGGTGGATGAACTAAAGAAGCTCTTACTTGCCGGACATGCATAGTCTGAAAGGAAATATCGTCTTTAATGTGAGGATTCAGGGCGATCATGGATGTGCATACGGCCGAGCAGCGGAGTCGCAACATGGCGGCGATCAAAGGCCGCGACACGAAGCCGGAAATTCGCGTCCGATCGCTTCTCCACTCCCTCGGATATAGGTTCCGACTGCATGGGAAAGGTCTTCCCGGAAAGCCGGACATCGTGCTTCCAAAATATCGAACTGTGATTTTTGTTCATGGCTGCTTCTGGCATTGTCACGACTGTCGGTGGGGCACGGTGATACCCAAAACACGGGGTGACTTCTGGGCCCAAAAGAGACATGAAACTGCCGCCCGCGATTCAAGGAATGTCGACGCTCTACACACCGCAGGATGGAAGGTGCTGGTTATCTGGGAATGTCAGTCCCGATCAGACGAGAATCTGAGGGCTTTCGTAGCATCAGCACTGTCCAAACACGTATAAGATCGCGAGACTGGTGTCATCGAAGACAATGGCCCTCTTCGCTTATCCCAGGGGATTGCCTTTGGCATCCCAAATGCGGCCGTTGTAGGAGATTCGACCCACGAGGCGCTTACGAGAGTCGTATAGATTGCCACATCGGGCTTTCATTTCCGAGGCTCCGAAGCCATAGGTCTCTCGGTACGTGGAGAAGACCCTTGCGGCTTCGTCAGCGAACTGGACAGTGATGTCGAGTGTGGGCGCTCCGGATGCTGCTAGATGGATGTGGTAGGGTTCGCCGCGAAGGTCCGGGATAATGGCTGTGGTTTGCATTGCTCCTTCACGGAGTGAGGTGTTTTAGCCCATTCGCACCGAGACGCTTCCTTGCAAACGCCTCCGCGCTCGGCCAGTCCGGCGAAATGTACAGATCCTTGGCCTCTCCGGCGCCGCTTTCAGTAACAACGAAGAACGAGTAAAGATTCGGATCGCTTCGCACATCTTCACGCGCGGCTTCATATAGTTCATCCCAAAGGAAGTCGCCATAATCGATTGAATCAGGGGTCGGAATATCCGCGAGCTCGAAGTTCTTTTCCAGTTCGAGCGCCACCGCGAGGGCCCGAGTGGCGTCTTCATCAATTCCGTTGAATACTTCGCGGGCGTAGGACGGGTCATAGGTCTTCAGGACCTCGACACGGCGACTACCCGCTGTCTGCTCGAAAAATACTTCCTGCCTAGGCATTGCAAAGCCTCCGGTGACTCATTATCGCGCTGAACGAAAAGGGAGTCTAGGGGCAGCTCGGAGACTGCCCCTTTCTCAGGATTGTTTGTTAGCTGGCCCGCGCGAGTTCGGCTATCGGCGGTTGCGAGCGCGCGCCGCCATTGATGGGTCGGACGAATCGAGCGGCCCTGCGGCGCAAATTGCCGATGACTCTGCCGCGGTCGAATAATCCTTAGCTCATTCCTCCCCCCTTCAAACTAAAGGCGAAATGGGCGAGCGATTCCTGCAGCGTTCCTAATACGGATTCGTTCGAGCGGCGTTCAATCCATCCATCCTCACGGCGAACAACGGCGTAACTGACTTCCAAGCTGCGAAGCCTCATGTTGGTGTTGTGGGCACATTGAGCCCAAAACAACCAGTGGTCGTCGCTGACGACAAAGGAGCTGTCTATGCAGCATGAGCACGAACAACACGAACACGTACACCACGAACATCCCATTCACATTTTCATCAACAAAAGGCAGTACGAAATCAAGGACCACGTTCAGACAGGTGCAAGCCTGAAACACCTGGCAGGCATTCCCTTGAACGACGTGTTGTTTCTCCAGCGCCCGGGCGAGGATGAAGTTATCCCGAACGACAAGAAAGTCACGCTGAAGAACGACGATCACCTGCACAGCCAGCCCCCAGCCGACTATGGCTGGGGAGCGGCCAATCTCGCCGCCGCCGGCGTTCCCCTCGGACGCGCCGCGCTGCATCCTGAGGCTGGCGGATGGCAGTTCCTCGTGATTTCGGATTTCGAGCTGCCGGGAGGCTTTCAGCCTAATCGCGTGGAATTGCTCGTCAAGCTGCCGCCGGGATTTCCGGATGCGGCGCCAGATATGTTTTGGGTTTGCCCCGCAGTTCGAACGGCGACCGGGAACATCCCACGGTCAACCACGAATGAACGTTTGCTGGGAAGAAACTGGCAGAGGTTTTCGTGGCATTTGGTTGCTGGCGCCTGGAAGCCTGGCGTCAGCGAATTCCGGGACTTTCTGCGCTGCGTTTATTCCCGCTTTCTGCGGACGGATTGAGGGGGAGCCATGAAATTGCGCGTGATTGAATCGCAATGGAACACATTCGTCGACGGGCTCCGCGCGCGGAGCGATGTCGAAACGGCCGGCATTGTTCTGGCCGAGCGCCTGCACGGCGGAGAGGTCCTACTGGCGAGGCACCTGGTCGAGATGCCGCCCGAAGGCTATCTGATCCGGCGCGACGACCAACTTAGGCTCGATCCCATTGCCTTGAACCGGATCATTCGCCCTGCGCGCGACGGTGGGTTTTCGGTAATTACAGCTCATACCCACCCCGGCACGACTCATCCGTGGTTCTCCGATGCCGACGATCACGGCGATGCGAGGCTAATGCCGTCACTCTTTCATCAGATGGCTGGACCTCATGGATCGGTCGTGATCGCTGGGGATACGGGGTTAGCAACCGGCCGAATCTGGTCCGAGGGCGGAGAAAAGAGAGAGCTTGGAATCCGGATAATCGGTCGCACGCTGCGTTTTCCTCCGCACACGAGCGCCCCAGCAGATGGTGTGGCCTGGTTCGACCGGCAGCGTCTTGCTCTCGGCCATGCGGGGCAGGCGGCGCTTCGCGATCTGCATGTTGCGGTCGTAGGCATGGGTGGGACTGGGTCTGTCGTCTTCCTGCAGCTCGCTCATCTCGGCATCCGTCGCATCACTGTAATCGACGGCGACCGTGTGGGAGCCTCCAATGTGAGCCGGATTCTGGGCGCGACAGCTGATGATGCGGAGCGGACCTGGAAGGTGGACGTGGCCGCCCGTTATGCGGAGCGGCTTGGCATCGGCACGGAGGTTAACTGTCTGAGAGGGCATTTGGGGCAGGATGTGTCGCCAGCAGAAGTCGAGGGATGCGACCTCGTACTGTCTTGCGTGGACCGCCATTTGCCGAGGGCGCTCCTGAACCGGCTTTCGTATGACAAGGCCGTGCCAGTCATTGACATGGGAAGCGCCTTCCGCGTCAATTCCGAGGGCAAAGTCGTGGCCGGGGCAGGGCGCGTAGTTGTTGTTGGGCCTGGCCGGCCGTGTCTGGCCTGTTGGGGGCATATTGACCCTAACCGGATGCGGATTGAGTCACTGTCGGAGACCGACCGTGCGAGAGAGGTGGCTGACGGCTATATCGACGGGGCTGAAGTCGCGCAACCCAGCGTCGTCGCGTTCAATACCGCCATAGGAGGAGCCGCCGTTGTCGAACTCATGCGATTGGTCACGGAATTTGCCGGCGCCGATGATCCGCCCATGCGCCTGAGCTTTGACTTCGAAACCGGGACGGTCCGAAGGAATCGACTTCCGCAAGGGTACGGATGCCGTATCTGCTTGCGTAAATCGATAGAGGGTTCCACACTAACTGATAGCTCTCAAAGCAATTCGGATGGGATAGATATTCCGGCGGATGAGGTCATCAGTTGACGCCATGCAGCTACCCCTTGCTTACCTAGATGCCGCGGCGATTGAGGAGGTCCCAGTCGATCTCTGGAAGGATGTCTTTGACGTCGTAGGCTGGCCGCCGTCTCTCGCCAGCAAGAACGGGTCATTTGGCCATGAAGATATTCTTCGTGCGCTCGAACAAGACACACCGAGCGACAGCCTGCTTCAAGTGCTGGAGGTTCTGCACACGCTCGGAACCGAGGCGGGTCGTGACGCGATCCAGGCGGCCATGCGGGACCGCCACGTATCGACGAGCGGATTGCCGGCCAACAAAGGCGAGAAAGAATTCGCCCTGAGGTTCTTCATCGCCCAGCGGAGCGATGCTTCGTTGGCCGATGTGTTTGTCCGTGCGCAGATCCAGGTTCAGGAGACGGGCGACCAGCGCCGGTACAACGAGTTCTTGGGGAAGGAGGCCCGTTGCATCCGAAATCTCGATTCCAAGAAAGAGAAGCTGCGGGAAGAAATCTTGCGCCACTGCCGCGAAGCCGATCTAGGGGAACATGTCCAGGTCGAGGCATTTGAAGATGAGGGAACCTATATCTTCAGAATTCTGCGCAGCCATCGAACCCAAAAGCCCCTCGCGGTCGTTCAGGGGCATTCGGCGCGAGCGACGATTGAGTTCCGCCCGGTGCATGGCGACACGATGCGTTATGACGCCTCTGTCGGGCTTCTCCGGATTGCCGCGCGATCTTCGTCAATCGTTGAATTTTATCGACAGGCTCTTGGCAGAGTTCTCTTCAACGATGAGGGTTTTTTCGACGGAAACGCCGTGTGCAGCCTGAGGGTGCTCCAGGAGCGCGGGCGAGAGGCGCTGGAGAACCACGGGGTTTTTGGGGTTAGCCGTGTTCGGATGACGGAATGCCTTTGGGAGCGCGGGGACCGCGAGCTTTTCCATATCCGTTCTAGCGATTGCTTCCGAAGCATGGAGGAACTCAGGCTGCCGCTCGGCGAAGGTGCATTGCTGCAGGCCAAGCTCAAGTGCGATGTGATCGGCAAGAGTACCCGCCCGGTCACAGTGAATATCCGCGTCCCGAGCCGGATCGAGGTGAGTCAGAAGGCGCATGAATTCCTGATCGAGAAGGTCCTTAACGCGGTCGGAATTCGCAACGCCGCTCCTCCCGCGCCCGCGATGAATCTTTGGGCCTTGAGTCCCTGGCGCCATCCCATCGATGTATGGCGTTCCCTGTTCGGAGCGGAAACGGACAAATTGATTAAGGAACGCGTTCTGTTGCCAGTCCAGCTCGCCGCGGTGCCGCATCCGGATCACGCGGAGGCTGGACGCGTTTTGGAGGCGCAGGCCGTCGAGGACGGAGACTTCTATGGGATCAGTCAACTTCCGGAGATTCCGTCGCGATCCTTGACCCCGACGGAACTCGACGGCTTCGAGTTGATGCCGGAGGGGTTTCGCATCTACCTGCGTTCGGCGCTCGGGATTTCTAGCGGGGGCGCAGTTTGGGACAATGGCGCGCTTCTCGAACTTGGCTTCATCGGAGTCGGGGACAATTCAATCTATGCGGTCTACGCGTTACAGCAACCGCCAGCCGGGTCTGCCAACACCGTGAGGTCCCGTGCCGGTGGGGCGCATTTGGCTTTTTTGCTTCCGGCGCCACTCACCGAAGCTTCTGATCTTACTCAGGTCACATTGGAAACCGTGATCCCGACGAAGCGCGGACTTATCCGCTGCGCCCTACACGCCTGTGGTCTCGCTGACCTTGTACCTGCCATCCATATCGCTCCGGACGGTGCACGGCTCGTCGTGGATACCAAGCTCGGAAAGCTATGGGTCGATGGCGTAGAGATCGGAGGGCTTCAACCGAGTTCTCAACCGTTCAGATTCATTACCTTGATGGCCCGCCACTCGACTCCCGTATCTCACGATGAGATCGTTCGAGAGATTTCGTCCGGGCGGCAGGATGAAGATGTGATGGCGCGCCAAGCGAAAAGTGCCGCCAATAAGGCGATAGCCGGGTCCATGACGGCCGCCAGCCGTTCATTCGACCCTGATTCCTTTCCTGCTGCCGGTACGGGGTTCTATCGCTGTATCTTACCCGCATTTGTACGCTAATGTATTGCCTGCAAGAGACGCGGTGCGCTTATGACCTGCGACGAAATCGTCAGTGACTACATACGAAGATTCCGCGATGGGGCGCAAGCAGAGATGCGCTCTTTTGAGAAAGAGCGCAATCTATCAACGGCTATCCGAAGGGCGGCCCTCTGCGAATTACCTGACCGCAAGCGCCATCCGCATCAGAGGCGCATTCCGAGAAGGGTTCTCGAAGAGGCTGAGTTGCGGCTCCAGTCGGTCGAAAGGAGCCTAGCAAAGGCATCTGATTTCGACGCGGTTCATCGGCTCGTGGACCAAGAGGTCGGAGACTTGAAGGGTATCGGCGCCTTGACGGTGTATGACATCTCCCATCGGATCGGTGCGTATATTGGGAAAGCGCCAAAGCGCGTTTACCTCCATGCTGGAACGAGGATCGGCGCTCAGGTCTTTGGCATTGAAGACGATTCTATTGATCGAGGTGTTTTGCCCAAGCCATTTTCACGCCTGACGCCCGCCGAGATCGAGGACTGCCTGTGTATCTACAAAGATGATCTAAAAGGTACTCTCTCGGGAAAGGACCAGCTCCGCTCAGGCTGCGTTGTTGCAAGCCGGCAACGGCGATGCTCGATGTGACTTAGAGGCCTTTCCCAACGATGAATTTTGTGCATGATAAAGGACGTTATCATTCACAACCAGGCGGCAGGGGAAAGAGATGGCCAGGTCTGTATCGAGGGTCGTCTCGGGCTCCCTGGAGCTGCCCGCGCTGTTTGCGCCTGACCGGGACGCGGCCAAGCGTTTTATTGAGTTCTTCACCGCCAATATCCGCAATCCGCACACCCGGCGGGCCTACGCGCGCGCCGCGGCCGAATTCGCCCTCTGGTGCGAAGCCAGCGATCTCCGCGAGCTTCGGGACATCGAACCGGTCCATGTCGCGGCCTATATAGAGACTCTGCAACTGCGCGTCTCGGCGCCCTCGGTCAAGCAGCACCTCGCGGCGATCCGGATGCTGTTCGATTGGCTCGTGGTCGGCCAGGTGATCGCCGTCAATCCGGCCAGTCCGGTGCGCGGCCCAAAACATTCCGTCAAGAAGGGGAAAACTGCCGTCCTCTCGGCCGAGGAGGCTCGCAAGCTGCTGGACTCGATCAATCCCTCTTCTCATATGGGACTTCGGGATCGGGCGCTAATCGCCTTGATGGTCTACACATTCGCGCGGATTGGCGCGGCTCTTCAAATGAAAATCGAAGATGTCTATACCCAGAAAAGACGCACCTGGGTCCGCCTGCATGAGAAAGGCGGCAAGCGCCACGAGATGCCCTGCCATCACAATCTGGACGCTTATCTGCACGCATATATCGACGCGTCCGGCATCGGCGGCAACCCCAAGAACACCCTCTTCCCTACCGCCCAAGGCCGCACTGGACGTCTTTCTGAGCGCCCGATGAGTCAGGCCGACGCCTACCGCATGATCCGCCGCCGGGCGATCGAAGCGGGGATCGGAACGAAGATTGGCAACCATTCCTTCCGGGCTACAGGCATCACCGAATATCTGCGCAACGGTGGCCGACGGGAAATCGCACAGCAGATGGCAAACCACGAGTCGGCCCGCACAACTGGACTGTATGACCGGAGAGACGATGAGGTTTCGCTGGATGAGGTGGAGAGGATTGTTATTTGAGACGCGCCGTTTCTTTCTTCATCAGCTCCAGCAAAATTATTTCTGCGCTTGCAATCATGGGATGTTCATCTCTCCCTCTCGTAAAAGAATGATTAGATCGAAATCTCATAACCTTCTCGTTGAGTTGGATCTTCTCGATTTCGTAAATCTTCCTCTCGGCACTGTGCTCCAGAAAGCAAAAGTGGATATTCGTATTGGGGAATTTCTTGTTTAGGGAGTCATTCCAATAAACAAGCTGTTCGTCCGGCATATAGCTTGTGGTCAGGTCGAACTGATCCCACGAATCTTGAAGATAAACTGCTAAAACATTATGTGACTCGGCAATTTTCGAAAACAGTCTTTGAATCCGCCGATCGTATTTCGCTTTAACCATTGGATACGATGCGGCAATAGTCTTCCCATTGGGAAAATCGTGTGGAAAATGAAATCTATTTCTTTTGTTGTAGACGTTTAGCCATGGATACTCATCAATTACGGGCTCGTAAATGCCCAAATGCTCCAGGTCTATAAATGATTTGAAGTCCGAAAGAAGCATCTCAACTTTTTCCGCCACAGCATGTTTGTAGTGATCGGGCGGAAATGGTTCTTCAAATGTGACTATCGAGTCGAAAGGGTAGAGGTATGTTTGCAAGTTCATTTTTCTGAGAATCATCGAGCAGTGACACGAGCGCCCGATTGAAAATGCGAAATCGTAGTGAGTCCCCTTCATCTGTTAGCCTTCGGAAGATATACGGTAAGACAGACAAAGTAGACGCAGATTATATTGCCTTTGGCAATTGTAATTATTAAAGCGACAGTTTCGGCACTCGCAGACTAATTGTTATTTTGGGGCACGGAGATCCATAAGTGTGAGTAAGTAAGTTCCCTGGCCTTAGCTACTAACCCGCAGTCAGCGGCAGCCATTCAGAGAGATTGAATACTTGCTCGCTACAGTGGGCCGAAAGCGACTGTGAAAATACTTGTTGCAAGTCTTATTTGGATTTAACAGACTTCACGAACCGTAGATCGGGCTCACAATGTGGAGCGACCAAATGGACAAGCTAAAGGCCGGTTTGTTGATCTGCATTGCAGCATTCTCAGCGAGTGCTGCAGCAAATGCGTCGAACACTTTTCCGTCTAGCGGCAATGTGGGTATTGGAACGACATCGCCTAGCGAAATTCTCCAGGTAGAGACCGGCGCGGCGGCTACAATCCTGCTCGGGGGCACCAGCACTGGGGATACAAGCCTCCAATTGACTATAAGCGAGAATTCCGGGGGATACTCTTCGATCCAGTCTATTCAGTCGAGCAATGAAGCGTGGGGTTCTTTGAATCTAAATGCAAGCGGCGGAAACGTCGGGATCGGGACGACATCGCCTGGGCAGCTTTTGGAAGTGAACGGCACGGCCAAGGTCGATACCGGCCTCATCATTCCGCTGATCTATCCGGCGAGCGACAGCGCGACAGCTGTCCAGATTGATAAGGCGAACGGCACCAGCAACGTTGTCGACATCGACACCACCAATGGACGGGTCGGCATCGGGACGACGTCGCCCGGGCAACTTTTGGAAGTGAACGGCACGGCCAAGGTCGATACCGGCCTCATCATTCCGCTGATCTATCCGGCGAGCGATAGCACGACAGCTATCCAGATTGATAAGGCGAACGGCACCAGCAACGTTGTCGACATTGACACCACCAATGGACGGGTCGGCATCGGGACCAGTTCGCCGACGACAGGTGTGTCCCTCGATCTCGGCAGCAACACGAACTCCATGCTGTTGCCAATCGGCACAACGGGGCAGCGTCCAACAGGCGTCGCCGGAATGTTGCGTTACAACTCTACGAACAGCATCCCGGAATTCTATATAGGCAGTTGGCTTCCCGTTCCACTGACGGCTTCGTCGCCACTCGTTATCAATTCAACTACGGGGAATATCACCTGCCCAACTTGCAATACCTCATCGGCTGACGTGATTTTGATTTCCGGGGATGGCGTACTCATCTCCAACTCTGCCTCGACCGGCGCGGTGACGTTGACGCTCGGCAATGCTGCAGCCTACAGCGTTTGGGGCAACAACACTTCGTCCAGTGCAACTCCGGCCTATACAAATTCGCCGGAACTTTCCGGTACGATCACCGATATACAATCCATCGGTGCGACCAGTACCGACGGTGTGGTTCTTACCGATACGACGGCGGCAACGGCCGGCAACCAATCATGGTCGCCGCGCGTAAGGTGGACGGGGCAGGGCTGGAAAACAAACGCGACCGCAGGCAGCCAGGAAGTCGATGCCATCGCCGAAGTTCAGCCTGTTCAAGGAACGGCCAATCCGACATTCAATTGGGTTTTGAGCGGCCAGATTAATAACGGCGGCTATGCTCCGTTATTGACGGTTCCGAGCGGCGGCGGATTAAATCTAAATTCTGGCGTATATGAAATCAATGGAACGCAGTTGGCGGCATCGAACCTTTTAAACGGCGTGACTGGTTCCGGCAGCATCGTTCTCAGCATTTCGCCTAGTCTGACCACACCGAATGTCGGGGCCGCGACCGGTACAAGCCTCGCGGTCACCGGCAATATTACGACGTCCGGTGGGGAAATCGGGATTGGGACAACGTCACCGATCAACTCCCTCGATGTTTCTGGGGGTGTCGCCATCGGAACCGGCTACGCCGGAACCGATACCGCACCGACCAATGGATTGATCGTGCAGGGCGATGTGGGCATTGGTACGTCATCTCCCAGCAATCCTCTTTCGGTCAACGGCATTATTCAAAGTCTGACGGGTGGTTTCAAATTTCCGGATGGCACAACGCAAACGACAGCGGCATCCACCCCCGTCGGCATGGTGTTGCTCGCCACGGTGAATGCCTCTGGCGCGTCGAGTGTTGCTTTTGGCTCAACCTATATCACGAGCACATACAACAAATATGTGATTGAGTTCGACAGTGTCTATACCAGCGACGGGCTTCCCATTGGGCTGCAAGTCTCGGCCAATAATGGAGGGACTTATCAAACAACGGAATACCAGCAAAGTAACGTCCCGACTGGATGTGGTAATTCAGGATATCCATACTATCAACCCTGCATTGCTTTAGGAAGCACTTCTACTTCCGCTTCCTCGCCTCTTGTCGGCACCATTAAATTTTCGACACCGTCCAACAACAGCAGTATCACAGCTTTTGTTCTGGAAGGGGGGTATGTTAGCGGAAGCGGCCCCACGACGACTTACTATTCCGGAATAGGCTCATATTGGGGAGCTACCGGAAGCATCAACGCCATCCAAATCATTGACACGAACGGCGGCACCATTACCGGCAACTTCCATTTATATGGCCTGTCGGGGACATAGCCATCAGGAAGACCCTTCTTGAGACGAAAGGGTCCATCAATCTGAAAAGCCAAAGCGCGCCTCTGAATCGGCTAAGGCTTATCGATCCCGCGCACAAGTTCCGAGACTGAAACCCCGAGCCCCCGTGCCAAAGCGACAAGATTGTTTAAGCAGATTTCGCGGGCGCCGCGCTCGATGTCTGAAATGTGAACCTCGTGCACACCCGAATGTTCGGCGAGATCGATTTGCCGCCATCCCTTTTCTTTTCTCAATCTTCTGATCCGCTGTCCTAACCGAATGGATGCCTTGGTCGCCATTCATCAAGGATCGGATTTGTGCTTACACTAAATTTAGTGTATACACTAAGCAACGTCGCCGGCACGAGTTCGGCGACGTTATAAAACTGATTCCCCAAGAATCGGAAAGGAGACCCGCAGTGAGATATCGCAGAGTTCTCTCTGGAGGCGGCGGCGGGGGCGGCGGTTTCCCCAAGCTGATGCGTTAGACAATGACCAATCCCACCATGAGCCGGCATCCGAGGATGCCGGCTTTGTCGTTAGCACATGCAATTTAGCCTCACCGCCTTCGCCTCCTGGGCAACGGTCATCGGGACGATCATTAGCGTCCTCGCTCTCGTGCAATCCAGCTCCTGGCTGCTCCTCATCAGCCTCCTGATCGTCTGCCTCTCAATTGGCGGCATTCTTTATGGTCGCCAGAAACGCCTGGCGCTCGAATCCGCTTCCATTGTGATCGAGGGCCACAGCATTGACTCCTTGAATATTGCCAATCTTCGAAGGCGCCTCAATCGGACCTTCTTCATTCAGGAAGCGGAACATATAGCGCGTATCGAAGGTGAGGATCTCGAAATTACCTGGAAGTATTCGGGGTATTGCCGGGCTGACAAAGCGTCGGCAATGGAATTCAGCATCGACTCCGATGCCGGCGTGTCCTTCGATCAACTCAACTGCCGGGCTTTCGACCTCGGGCACGACCGGGAGATGAAACATCCGGTCCAGCCCCTGCTCGTCGGGCCGGAGGGAACCTCCAAGAAAATCTCCGTCCTGCTGCTTAAGCCCGTCGTGCGCCAGGAGCCTTTCGGAATCCTCCTGAAGGCCACGTTGCCCCGATGTATCAAGCGAGGATTCAGCTATTACACCTCTACACTCTCCTTCGCCCAGGGCACGGTACGCCGATGCGTTGTGCGTCTCCAGTTCGTTGGCGCTGTTCCGGCATGGGTCCGAGTTTATGAATGTCTGCCGCAGAAACAGCCCGCGCTCATTAAGTCTCTTGCTCCTTCACGTCAGGAACCGGGCATCACCGAATATGTGGACGAGGCCGGCGAAACAGCGGGCAACTCGGCACGAATCTATATTTTTCAGCGCGACAATCTGTGAGGCCAGAGCCGCGCGAAAAGGCCGCCCTTGGTCGAAACGACAGGCCCTGGCATCGATTTCCCAACCGGCACCATGCGGGTGAGGACGCGTGCACATTTTTGAAATGCGCGCCTAATCGATAACCTCACATGTTCAAAAACCCTGTCCTGGGCGGGGCTCAGGTCATCGCCGCGGGGTTCCCGAGCCCCACGGCTTCTAGCGTTCTCGCCCGCCTCCCTCGCGGTGTCGCTGCCGTTCCGCTTCCAACTCATTTTCTAACTGCTGCGACCTTTGAGACATTTCGGCGGTATAGTGTGAAAAGTTGATAGCCTCGACCGCTTCCGCTGCGCGTCGTTGCTCGGTCCGGTTGCCCTCGGCTTTCTGTTCGGGGGTCAGCGTTGGCGCAAAAAGGGATTCGAGCGCATTGCTGACAGCATCAAGGGCACGCCCGACCGTCTTCCGCGTGGCTCGGCCGGCCTTCGCGGATACTTTCGCGTCGATTGGAACCGTGTGCGAGAAGCCGCGCGGTCTGGTTGTAGCCTCCATACGCTTCTCAGTGAGCGCAGCCCGGCGTTCCTGGGAACGGAGGTTGGACAATTCGAGGGTGGCGTCTAAGCCGCGCAACTGGGTGCGGTTGTCCAACTGGCTGACGAACTTTTCGGCCAGGGTTTGGTCCAGTTTCTGAACGCGGCGCGGTTCGATAATCTCGCCGTCACGACGAAACTCGGGGCGCGGTTCGGTGACAATCACCACCTCCCCCTCCTTAAATCGCGGCGCGTATCGTCCGATCGCTTTCGCGAAGGAAGCTTCCCTGTGGCTTCGCTCCGCTTCATCCTTCGAAACGACGGCAAACATGATGCCTCTTTCGTCAAGGGCTTCCGCGAAATCCTTCTTCCCTCGCACGCCGATCGAAACTGTCCCGTCTGACGCGCCGGCAGCCATGCTCTTCTCTGAATCGAGTTGGCGCCAAGCCTCCCAGACTTCACGCGCGGCACCTTTGAGATTCTTCGTGCGGGCGTCGTGGGATGCTTCCTCCGCAGTCTGTCCCAATCCCGATCTTTGTTCCCTCCCGCCACCGGCCCGCCGATGCTTCCCGGCCGGCTCCGCGAAGTTACGCTCTGCCTGTTCTTTCTCAATCGCAGCTTTGATGACGGCGTCCTGCCAAAGGCGGTCGGCGCGGTCACGATCCCAGCCGAGCCCAGGCATCTCCTGTTGTTGCCTCTTGAACTGCAATTCCGAAACGAAGACGCGCGCCATTTCGATGGTCGGCAGTTCTTCCCGAGACAGGTCGGAGAACCGGTCACGGATGCGCGCCGCGGTGACGTCGAGCATGCGCTTTCCAATCGCGTGAATACCACCGGCCTGGTCGATGACGACATAGTCCCGGCGCTCCCCTTGCGCGAGCGTCATGCCTTCGTGCAGAAGCGCCGCCTGGAAACTGGCGCCGCAATCCGAGCGCTCGTAGCACGAGCGGATCGTATTGCGGATTTCGTGTATGTCTAGGCCCAGGCGACGGGCCTGTTCCTGCTCGGCCCGCGTTGGCGCGAAGTTGATCTTGTCCGGGCGGTGATTGATGACGGGTTCCAGACCGAATTCAAGTTCGAGTTCCCTGCTGAGCTTCTTGAGGCGCTGCTTAAAAAACGGAAGCGGTATCGCTGTCAGGTCGTCCTCGCGGATGCGGCTCCAGGCGACATGCATGTGCGAATCCCCATTTTCAAAGGTATGGAAGGCGATCGCCCGCGGCTGTCCGCCGAGACCGAGCATTCTCTCGATCCGGTCGGCTGTGTGTTCCCATTGCTCGCGGGTGAGCTGCTCGCCGTCGCGATTGCGCACCTGAACGTGGAAGAAGGGTTGTTGGCATTTTCCGGCGTTCGCCATGATGTGAATGTCTCGAAACGCGTCGCGGATATTGACCGCCTCGAAGCCGCGCAGCTGCCAGAGTTCGGCGCGTTCGCCGGACTTGCCTGTGGTCATGTATTTGGCAAGCCTGACGCCGTTGTTGTGGGTCGTGCCTTTGCAAATCATGCGCGGTCCTTGCGTCCGACGATCTGGCGGATGGCGGCGGCGGCGGCTCGGGTCTCGGCCAGAGCCGCGAAGCACTGGTGTGTCGTGACGTTTGAGCCGCCAGCATTGAGAACATGGGCGATCTGGTTGAGATTGCTGCCCACCTTGTTCAATGCAGCGACCGCTTTCCCGAGGGCTTCTGCATCAACGGACGGACTGCGCCGGGCGCGCGGGCCTGGTGTACCGAGACCACAGGCGCGAAGAAAGCTGGCATTACTCAAGCCAACTTCGCGAGCCTTGGCTTCGACCGCGGCGCGTTCGTCCGGTAGCAGGCGAACGAGAACGGCACCTTTGCCACGCCGCCGCTTCTCGCTGCCGCTTCGCTTGGAGGGGCGTGGCTGCGCGTTGTCGTTCGCCGTCATGGGTGCACCGCCCATGAGCGAAACGCGACAGCGTTGTGCCGACCGGAGGGGATGGAAACCGGCAGGGGTTCCGAGTGCCGCGTGCGGCGACAGGGTGGGGATGCAACGGGGAGGGCGAAGCCCTGCCCCTTGCCAAGTTGAGCCGCGGAAAATGCTGAAAGCGTTTTTCCGTTGGCGTAGCGCGGTATATCCGCGCACAACTTGCTGCCGCACTTAGTCGGACGAATCATCGGGCAACTAAAACGGAACGAACCGATCGCTGTAAATAAATTTCCGCGTTGCGATTGCGGATTTATTCCTGGGAACGATACTGCAAATTCGATTCGGCTATCAAATGAGCGACGACGCCCACGGAAATTGGGCAGTAGGGGAAACAGCGCCGTGTCCGGTGGGACACCATGCGGTTGTATGTAGCACTCTCTGAACGGGCAACGAAGATACCCCCGGAGAGTCTGGCGAGAGTTTCGGTGATCAACTCCGTTGCCTCGATGCCGCGAGCAACTGCGAGAGCCCGAGAGACAGAAAATGCAGTTCGGTCGAATACTAAAGTAATGTGGCCGCCGTCGACGATCAGCCAATCGAGGCTTATCGAATTCGTACTTACGTCTCCTTATGAAATCTGCGAACAAAAAAATAGGCAGGACGCCCTTGCGAGCGCCCTGCCCGGAGTTGCGGAGGTTAAGCCGCTTCTTCGTCGGCCTGTTCGGGTTGACGATCCGCGGCGCGGAGTTCCCGAATCTTCGTATCGCAAAGATCGGCGACCTTTGAAAGGACGAGCAGGTCGCTTGCGTTGAAGTTCGACGCGGTCTGAAATTTTCCGGCATCGTCCTTGTAACTGCGCTCGAAGGTAACCGAGTAAAAAGCTCCCTTCGAAGTCTGGTTCTTCCAGATCGATCCGGTAACCGGGTAGAGCTGGATTTTCGCGACGGGTTTGTTTGTGTTTGCCATGGTTCTTCTCCTTGTGTTGTAAGGCCGCGTTGATCGCAACCTTGGATGCAAAGTTGAAAGCGCACCCCATCAGGCGTGGATTGCAAGAGTGCGCAGCAGGATCGCAGGAATTTTTCCGGCCGCGTAGCGGCGCGGAAGCGAGGAAAAATTGCGAGAACCCACCTCTTGCCAATCCGACGCCGGGGTGCGCCAGGCTTTGCATCGTGCTTGGTTGCGACTATGCAGGCCTCGACACGGGAAGGCAAGAAATGGCGGACACAACAGCATACGCGGCGATGCAGGACGGATCGAATGGGCGCTGTCGTGAAGAACAGCATGAACGCCCTGTATCGAAGAATGCCCAGATGTGCGGTCTCGTCGAGAGCTGCCTCAACCGAAATTGATCGAGTGGTTGCGCCGCTGCCGAAAGTCAAGGGCGGGGACCACAACCGGAATCTCCTGACTCCACGAATAATCAGCATGCAACGGAAGCGTGGCCGCGATCTCAACATGCAGCTGATTGTAGAGACGCCCAATGGCCTGCGTACCTTCTGCCGCAATGAATCTTGAAGTGCTGCGTCACTGAAGAAATCCTGAAACGAATTCAGACACTTGAAGCCATCGTGGCGAATGCGGCGACATCGCGCTTCACAAGGACCGGACCCAATGGTATCTTGCCCGCCATTTTGTCACGAAACATTGTTGGAAAGCTTTACGAATGGACGCATTCGAAGAAGAAAAGCTAAATGCGGGATGGCACAGTGTAATTCAGGTAGAGGAACACGGCCACCGCTCACGCGAAACTACGTATCTTTACCACCCGAAAGAGCGGTCGTTGCGGATCGTCCACGGCTTGGGTGGACGTCCCGCAGTGTCGCTGACGGATTTGAGAACGGGCGTAATTATCCGGGAGGAATGGCGGATCAATACCATGCATCGAGAAAATGGCCCCGCGCTGATCGAGCGCGACGGCAGGACCGGCGTCGTTATTCGGGAGGATTGGATTCTGCATGGGCGACACCATCGAATGGACGGAGGACCGTCAATCGTTCGATATGATCGGATCTCTGGTGCTGTGATTTACGAAGGGTCTTGTATCAAAGGAAGGCTTTGCTCCGAACGCCGCTATCCTGAAAACGATCTGCATCCAACAGCGCGCGAACTTGCTGCGCGCGAGAGATGGAAAAAGAATCGGCTTCTAAAGGGGCCTGCCGGTCCCACTTAGAATGTCGGGCAGCTTGTTAATCAGACCTCTTTCCTTTACGTCGTTCCATCTCGCTTGCCAGTCTGACTCAAGTCGATCCCAGGCGTGAGTGCCAGAGTGTGCAATGAACATTGGACCGTAGACGAAAGATTGATTGGCGAGGAAAATTCCCAGTAACGCCCAATTCTTCGTCAAGGCAACAAACCCACACGGCATCAGTCGGGACACCGCAAATTCAAATGCGCCCTCGATTTCCTCTTCAACGTCATCCGGTTGGTCATTCGCCCTTGTCGATGCCGCAGTCCGGTTTTCTGCGGGGAGAGTTATGAGAGGTCTTTGCGGGAATTGATGTTGCGCAGCCAATTCGGAGGCCTCAAGAATCTGGTCCCCGAGTTCCTTTAAGCACCTAGCTTTCAGTTTGTCTTTTCGTAATGAATACCGTGCATCGGCAAGAACTGTGCACCCCGGGTCGAGAAAGATCATTCGAATTCGAACTTTCCGGCGCAATAGGTCATTTAGGTTAAACCACTCTAAACCTCCGCTTACGCCCGTGGTCACAATTCGTAGGTCCTCGGATTCTCCGGGGTTTCCGCGCTGTATGGACCCCAGTAATTCACCAAATCTCTTGGGGTTCCATTCAGAATATGCCTGGATTGCGTCGAGATCTCCTTCCTTTCTGACGCTGCATGCAAACCGATAGCCCTCACCATGAATTGTCTTAATGTATTTACTTTGGACTCCGGGAACATCGCCAAGCGCAGTTCGTGCGAAACGGACGTATGTCTCAACGATTTGCGGATCTTGACTGTTCGGCCAAAGGGCAACGTAAAGGTCGGACTTGTAAAGATCACGCTTCGCGCGCTTGGCAATGTATCGCAAAAACTCCAATGTTTTTGCTTTGACAGTGTCCTCCAAAACATTGCCACGGAACAGTCTCATATGGAGGCGGCCTTGGGGATCGCGCCGCGTTTCCAATCGGAAATTCTCTCCATGTTCCTCGCCGAAGAAAAGCCGCTCTATTTCTTCCATAGAACTGAATTTTATCTGAAATAAATTCAGGAAGTCACCAGTTTTCTTTCAGCCAGCCTCGTGAAAAGAAGCCGAGAAAGATTCATCGACGCTGCACTGGAAATCGATCACGGGTCGGCTTTTAATTCGAACACTACGATTGGCTCGACCGCCTTCAGTTGAGGCGCGAGGACTGAGGAGGTATCAACAATGCGAGGTCACTCCAGAACCGATCCAAATCCGAAAATCCAAGCCTTGCTGAGACGGATTGAAGAAAGCCGGTCTGCCTTGGCACAGGAGCGCGTGAGGCAGCAACAGCGCGTTGAACGCGAGTTGAATCGCCTCGCACTCATTGTTGGCAGCGTGCTCGTCCGCGAGGCCGACGACAGTCCCGAATTTCGTGGAATGTTAATCCGAATCCTGATCGGCTCCGACATGAGCGAATCCGACAAATCGTTCCTGACGAAGAAAGGTTGGCTGTGAAATGTACGGTTTCTTCGAAATCTATCGCTGGTACGAGCGCATCGTCGGCATCTTGGTCCTTGCAATCCTCGCTCTGTACCTCATGCGATGCGTTACCACAGGCGGCCTGCTGAGCCTCGGTCAGTTTGCCGATTACGTCAGGGGACTTTTCACCTACCTTTTCAGGTAGCCGGGAGTTGCGAATATGGCTCTTATCCTCGTCTTCGGGCTTCTCGTCGTTGGGCTGGTGCAAGCGACCGCTGCCGGGCGCAAGAAGCGCATTGCCGCGGCTTACAACTTCAAACCAAAAAATGTCCTGGGCGGTGCCCGGTTCGCGGACAACCGGGACTTGCGCAAAGCGGGATTGTTCAGGAGAGTTGGCGTCTTCATCGGTTTTTCCCCCGATAAGCTTCACGCACTCTACTATCCAGGGTTTGGACACATTTTGACCGTCGCAGCCGCGCGGGCTGGGAAAGGGGCGACCCAAATTGTCAATGCGCTTCTAACTTGTCGCGAATCATGTATTTGCATCGACCCGAAGGCCGAAAATGTCGCGATTACCGGACACCGGAGGAAGCGCTTCGGCGAGGTGTTCGTACTTAATCCGTTCAAAATCCTTCCCGACGCACTGCGCGGATTGAGAATGGCCCGGTTCAACCCGATGGATATCCTCGATGCGACGTCGGACTCATTCCACGCACTCTGCGACAAGATCGCGGCAGCCCTTGTATGGGATGAAGGGCGCGAGGGCTTTCACTTTACTACGGCGGCGCGGGCGCTCGTTTCAGGCGTGATAGCAGCTCTCGTGCGGCACGGCGCGGCCGCGGAGCAAAATCTCGCTTGCGTCGCGCGCGTGATAAGCGGAGACATCTTCGGCTTCTGCCGCGTCACGGTCCGATCCACGACGGACCCCTTTATCATCCAGAAGCTCGGACGATTCGGCGCTGCCGGCGCGGAGCAGAGCCGCGAGATCATGGACGTGATTTCGACGGCAATCACGCAGCTCGCCTTTATCGGCAATGCCGCGATTGCCGAGAGCCTGAGCGGTTCGGATTTTCGCTTTCGCGACCTTAAGAGAAAACGTGGCATGACGGTGTTCATCTGCCTCCCGCTGCACCTGCTCGATATTTGCGACAAGTATTTCCGGCTCATATTGGAAACCGCTCTGGCGGACCTGTTGAGCGAGGGGCAGAAGGGAAAGGGCCAGCGCGTGCTCGCCATTATCGATGAGATGGCCCAGCTCGGCCCGCATATGAAGAGCCTGGAAAACGCGATGGGAATGGCCGCCGGCGCCGCCGGGCTGCAGCTCTGGTGCGTGCTTCAGGACCTAAGTCAGCTAAAAGGCATGTTTTCAACAACGTGGGAGACTTTCATTCAAAACTGCGGGGTCACCTGTTTCTTTGGCGCGCGCGATGAAACCACAAGGGAATACGTTTCGAAACTCAGCGGAATTTCTGAGGTCATCAGCCGTTCGAGGAGCGTGTCGATGCAGGGGGGAAGCCCGCATGTGAGCGATGGCGCCAATCAAACCTCGCGTCCCTTGCTGCTCCCCTTCGAGGTTGGCCAGTTGGAGCGGGACGAGATGATCACCTTCGTTGAAAACGTCCGATGCGGCCCGGTGAAAGCGCGGCGCAAGTTCTATTTCCGTGTTTTTTTTGGCGGCTTCCGCAAGAACCCGTACGTGAAAAACAGCCGCTAGTCTATGAGGCCCTGATCGAATTATGCCGACGAATCGCCAGCAATCGAAGCCAATCAACGCCCGTCGCTTCGCCGCGTTGCTGGCGGGTTTTGACCTGGCCAACCCGTCGGAAGAGGAAGCAATGAGCAAAGCGCGCGCACTGCGCCGCATGGCTGCGGAGTGCAATCTGCGCATCGTCGATCTGCTGGAAGCGCCGGATGTGAGGAAGGCCGTCGACGAGCAGATGCAGCCGCGAAGGCAGCAAAGCCCTGAATTGGCGGAAGCGGTCCGGGAATCGGACGCGCTCAGGGCCGAAGTGACCGCGCGCACACGGGACATGCGGAAGCTGGCTGAAATGTTGACCAGGGCACGGCGGGACAGTGCGCGAAACGGATCGCGCTGGTATTCGATTGCGCCCGCGCGTCACAGCTTCGGAGCGCAGTCCTGGATTTTCGAGGCGATAGCCGTCTTGGTCGCGTTGGGCTTGATTTTGATCGGCGCAGTTCGATGAGCGCAGGGATGGGAGGGAAGCATGAATTGGGAAGGCATGAGGGAACAGGTTCAACTCTGGTACGCGAGGGCGGCCCAGTTCTTTCTGTTTCAGAATTTGGTGCTGTATCTGTTCGCCTGCATCAGCGCGCACGCGGCGATCGGATTGACGGGGTATATCGCATTTCTGGACCAGTGCTGCCACTGGGTCGTGAGGTGAAGCGATGGCCGAGCATATCGATTATTCGAGGTTCACCGGGGTGGCAGAAAGCGAGGACGTCGTGCGGCATAACGATCCGCGGCGCGAGATAAGGCCGCAACCGGAAAAAGAGCGGCCGGATTACTTTCAAAAGTCGCAGGAGCGCGAGCGCCCGGATGCGTCTTCGTGGTCGGGAGCAAGCATGGGCGGCGGCACCTGGGCCGGGAGATCGAGGTGAGCAAATGAGTCATGCGATTTCGAGAAAGACTACAGACCAGCGAGCGCTCAATGCCGAGCGCGAATTGCTGAGGAATGCCTTGGCTGATCTCGACCATGTCGAGCGCGTGATCGCCGAGAAGCGCGAGCACGGCCGCATCGTCTTCGCACTGGATCTTACGGCGAGCCGTGAGAGCACATTAAATCAGGCAAGGATTGCGACGGCAGGGATGTTTGACGCAATCAAGGCCGTCGGAAAGGTCGCGCTGAGGCTCGTTTACTATCGCGGCACAAGTGAGTGCAGGGCGAGCTCGTGGCACAGCGATCCTGACGCTCTTTGCCAATCCATGCTGCGGCTCACATGCGAGTCGGGGAGTACGCAGATTGGCCGCGTGCTGCGCATGGTCCTTGGTGAGGAGGAGCGGATTTCAGCGGTGGTCTTCGTCGGGGACCATTGCGAGGAGAATGCGGCCGGGCTCGAAACGCTCGCGAAGGCGCTCGGCGAAAACGCCATACCGGTTTTTGTCTTTCATGAGTGCGCGGACGATAACGACCGTGCGCTGGCCGCGAAGCCTCTTTTCAAGCGTCTCACTCAAGCCAGCGGCGGGCTATACCTCGAACTCAAGAAAGACAGCGGCGCGGCCCTGCGCGAAGCCTTGTCGACTATCGCCGCATTCACAGCTGGAGGCGCTGAAGGTCTGACCCGGATCGCCCTGCCCACATCTTCCGAAGTTCGCAAGCTGCGGCAAAGCCTCATGCTGACGTCCGGCTCGAAAGCAATTCGCCGCCGCTGAATGATTGCAATTCGCTCGATGGCGATTTGAGAAGCGGATTCCAGGGCATGCGAAGACAAGCTCCGCGATCTAGACCGGCTCGACGCGATGCCAGGCCGATGGTCGCATTACAACAACCGGCACCAATTCCCCGAAGGAGGAATCCCATGAGCACATTTAAGGAAGCAGGCGGCAGAGATGTCAGCACCCCCGACAACAAACCTCCTGTTGCAGGTACTCCGGTGATCTTGCACACGTCGAATGGCCCCGTGCAGGCGACGATGGTGGGGTCTTACGCCGTGCCGAACAAGACAGGCAAGAAAGGCTAGAAGTCCGGCCTCAGCCGCGGAGCCCGCCAGCACGACCGGCGGGCGGTGCGCATACCCGGCTATGAGTTGAAGCGTTCCGCGCGCCGAGTTAGATTTCAAAACTTCGGGGGCGGTAGGGAAAAAGATGTTTGATCCTGAACTGCAGGAATTCAAAACGGCGATTGATCTCCGGGCCTATGCTGCGGCGCAGGGCTACTGTCTCGACCGCAAGAAAAGCTATCGGGGTTCGGCGGTGATGCGGCATCCCGCAAGCAACGACAAGATCAGCATCAGGCGGGGTGCGGACGGCCACTACGAGTGGTTCTCGGTGAGAACAAATGCCGGCGGAACCATTATTGATTTCGTGCGGCATTTGCACGGGTTGACGCTCGGCGACATCCGGAAGGAACTCCGGCCCTGGCTCGGCGAGCCGCCCGTTCGGGTTCCCGCATTTTCCGCCTTGCGAGAGACGGGAAAGGACCGGATGAAAGTCACGGCGAACTATGCGCGCATGAAAGATGCATCGGCCGGGCATCCCTACCTCGAAGGCGAGCGCGGCCTCCTCCCTTCCCTGCTCGCGCATGAGCGCTTCGCTGGCCGAATTCGCATCGACGCGCGCGGGAATGCCGTTTTCCCCCACTTCGATTCCGATGGCGTGTGCGGTTATGAGGTAAAGAATGCGGGTTTCACGAGCTTCGCGTCCGGTGGAAGCAAAGGCCTCTGGCTTTCGAATGAATTTGACGACGATGAGCGTCTCGTGTTCTGCGAATCCGCCATTGACGCATTGAGCTTTGCTGCGCTTTTCGGTGAAGCGCGGACCCGATTCGCCTCAATCGGCGGCAAGCCGAATCCGCAGCAGCCGGCGCTCATCCAAGCCGCAATCGAGCGCCTGCCCCATGGCGCGGAAGTCGTCGCGGCGATGGACGCCGACGAGGATGGCCGCAAGCTCGCCGGTGTCGTGACGGAGGCCTTCGGGGCCGCACAGCGTCACGACATACGGTTTCGTGTGCGGGAACCTGTCGGATTTAAGGATTTCAACGATCAACTGCGGGGAGAGATCGAGATGAGACACGCCTCGCCAACATTGGCAGCGGAGCCGCGCTAAGACGCAAGGAGAGCGGCATGCTGTTGCACCTGAGGCCGACGATGTTGTCATCGGAAGTCTTTGTGGACCTTATCGATCTGCGCATCGAGCCTTTCGGCTTGTACCTGCGGGGCGGCAGGGAGTTGATGACGGGAAGGCCCTACCCGAACAAGCACTATACCGTCGTTTGCCGGAAGACAGGAAAGAAGGCAATCAACGGCATCTTTTTGAAGGTCAACCGTCAGGTCGAGGGCTTCGACTACACGGCGAGGTGGCTAGCAGGCGGAATTGTGGTGACGCATCGGGTTTCCTGTTCGGTGCTCGATCAGGAATTCGGCGCGGCGAGCGATGACATGATGTTCTGGCGTGCAACATCGAGCGGGTGGGAAAACAGGATGCCGGATGGCTTTCGGGGCGCGGTGCCGATCTATGTCGAACCGGTTATGCAACTGGTTGATACATCGGGTAAGAGATCGTCGACGCTGGATGTTATCGACTTCAAGACGGGTTGGATCATCGATCGAACGCAGGTGTTTGCGATGCCGAGTATCGAGCCGGACCGGCTTTTGAGCTCCGAATTCAGGCCGCGTATGCCGGCTCCAGAGGATGCATTCGAAGCGCGCATATCGAGAAGGCCATGGCGAATGCCCTCGAACGCCAGCCAGGGGCCGCGCATTCAGTAGGGGGAGCGATGCTCAAGAGCTTTGATCTGCTGACACTGTCGGAAGTCGCGGAATTGCTGCATGTCTCGAAGGCGCACGTCTCCAATGTAGTCGCCGGGCGCGTCCGCGGATGCTCGCCCATCCCGGCCGTTCGGCTGGGACGCCGACGGCTTGTTTGCCGCAGCAGTCTGGAGGCCTGGATTGCGGAAAATGATCGGATCGCCGTGAACGACAACCGCAAACCTGTTTCTGGGGATCACGGTAGAATGACGACATCGCCAGAGCGGGGCCGCAAGAGCGCATAAGGAGCGTATATGCGCAAACGGCACTCGACAGGATCGGTAAGGAAACAAAGAGGCCGCTGGATCGGCATGTTTTATGTCGATGGCAAGCGGAAGAGCCAGGTGGTCGGGTCCCTTAAGGACATGACCAAGGGCGAGGCGCGCGAGGAGGTGGCGAAGATCGTCGCCGCGAAACGCGCCCCTAGCGATACAACGAAATTCGAGGCGTTTGTGGATGAGGTGTACCTGCCCTTCTACCGGCGCAAGTGGAAACTCTCAACCTGCGGTGTGAACGAGAACCGCATCGCAGTACACCTGATCCCGCAGTTTGGGGACCGTGAACTGGGAAGCTTCACCCGCGACGAACTTCAGGATTTTCTGGATTCGAAGGGGTTGAAATTCTCATATTCGGTCGTGGCTCATCTGAGGTGGGACCTGAGACAGATATTCCAGATGGCGGTGGCGGAGGGCCGGGTACAACGGAACCCGGCGCTTTTGCTATTTGCCCCTAAGACAGCGGCAAGGCCAAAGCGCAGCGTGATGACGATTTCCGAGGTCCAGAAGCTGTTCGAGGCTCTCGGGCCGCGGGAGAGACTGATCGCGAAGTTTGCTCTCTTGGCTGGAATGCGTCCGGGGGAGATATTCGCGCTCACCTGGGGACGGATTTCGGATTGCGCGGATATCCGGCAAAGGGTCTATCGGGGAGTGATCGACACCCCAAAGACGGTCCAGTCGGAACGAAAGGCCGCGCTGTCCAAGGGGCTGCTGAGGGAGCTGAAGAAATGGCGCAAGCAAGCCGTCAATACATCGGCGGCTGCGTGGGTCTTTCCTTCGGAAAACATGACGCCGCTCGCCAAGGAAAATGTGTGGCGGCGGTCGATTGGCCCGAAGCTGAAAAAGGCCGGTCTGGGATGGGCGAATTTCCAGGTAATGCGCAGGACTTTCGCAAGCCTCTGTAAGGGTGGAGGCGGCGACGCGAAGGCGATTGCCGACCAGTGCGGCCACAACATAGGCGTGTCGCTCGATGAATACATGCAAACGCCTATTGAGAACAAAAGAGCGTTGGTGAATCGGCTGGAAAGCGCTCTTTCCGGCTAATGGTGTTCAAACGGTGTTCAGCTGTTTTGGGGAAATTCGGAAGTTGTTGAATAGATTGGAGCGGGAGACCGGGATCGAACCGGCGACATTCAGCTTGGGAAGCTGACGTTCTACCACTGAACTACTCCCGCCGGGATGAGCATGACCAACGTGATGAAGTATATATCAACTCCGGAGTCGAAAGAGCTATCGCTCAATTCGTAATGATTGTGCCTCCGCATGTTCGTGTCCGGTCGCGATCGCGCCAATTGAATCGACCGTGCGTATCTGCGGCGAGAAGCTCTTCGACTTCTCTTACGCGTATCGAGCCATTGCGAGGTCCACAATCTCGCCGATCATCTGAGTATAGGAGAGGCCGGATTTTCTCGCGGCCATAGCAAACTCCTGTCCGCTGGAGAGCCACGGATTGGGATTGGCTTCGATGACATAAACGTCGCCCTTGCTGGATAGGCGCATGTCGATGCGGCCATAATCGCGAAGCTTCACGGCGCGATAGGCCTTGACGGCGATCTCCGAGAGCCGGGTTTCAGTTTCTTCGTCGAGGTCTTCGGCGATGGCCGATTTCGTCAGCTTATAAGCGTCGGTGTCCTTATCGAACTTCACATCCTGGCTAGCGATCCTGGGCACGCCTTTGGGAAGTTTGGAAAGGTCGAGTTCCACCAGCGGAAGCGCATGCGCGCTCTCGTAACTGCCGAGGATGGAGGCGTAGATTTCGCGTCCTTCGATATACTCCTCAATCAACGCAGGCGAATCGAATTCCGATTGAATATATGCGACGCGCTCCATCAGCTCCTTTACGCTGTTAACGACGGCATCCGCGCCGATGCCGATGGATCCATCTTCAGAGGTCGGTTTCACAATCAGCGGGAATGCGATGTCGTGCGCGTGGTCGATGGTGCCACGCCAGGCTGTTGCGAAATACGGCGACTTGATCCCGTGAAAGGCGAACATCTTTTTTGCGATGGACTTGTCCTGCGCAAGAATGACAGCGTGCGGTCCTGCGCCGGTGTAGGGAATCTCGAGAATGTCAAGGAATGCAGCGACGTGCATCTCCTTGGTGTCGTCGCCCGCATAGGATTCCGTGAGGTTGAAAATTAGATCGGCGTTGCACTTAGCAAGCGCCAGCAGGGATTGTGTGCGGCCATCGAGAACGTGATACGACGGCTCATGACCGAGTTTCACGAGGGCCTCGAAGATTTCTTCGCGGTCGTGCTTCACCGGCTTCTTCTTGCGCTTCTTTTGTCCCTTGCGCTTGCGCGGCGGAGGAGCCTCCTCTTCTACTTCAGCAGGTTCCTCTTCCCACAGGTCGTACAGCACGGTGACTTTCAACTTCGTTCCCGTCATGTTTTCTCCAATCGGCGTAATGGCAACTGCCTGCACGCCTCAGGGATGAATAAACTTCCCGCGGACCAGGTAATTCATTGAGAGCGCGGTTGTATACACGGTGAAATCCGTGAGGTACTCGGACTCGCGCCGCACGTCGACGCGCAGCCCCAGATCCTCAACACGATTGCAGATCGATTCCACCAATCGCTTGACGATCGGCCGCTGCACGCCGCTCCAATACGCGACCTTGTCGATAATCGGCTTGCGATGCTGATGCAACATTTCATGGGCCGGCCGCACGCCCTTTTGGCGCTTGCGAGAGATGTTGAAGATGTCCGCGAGGTCGGCATCGAGCGCCAGTTCCTCGACGGGAATCTCTTCCGGCAAGCCAAGATGATAGAACTCGCCGACCGTGGACTCCATCTCATCGACAGTGATGTCGGCGCGGCCGCGACGCCGGATGGGCTCGACATCTCCGAATTTTCGCGCAATGCGATTGACGTACCGTAGCTTGGCCAGCGCGCCCCAGCCTTTGTAGCGCTTTCGCCACTGCGAACGAGGCGTAAGCCACACCGCAAATGTTTCAGCAAAATCTTCATCCGGATGCTTTTGCGCGTACCACCCCGCCATATGGCGAACATACTTCCGCGAGAATGGGATAGGGCGGTAGCTATCGCGATAGGTGCGGCGAAACGGGCCGAAAAGATCGCGCCACTCCGTCGACTTGTAGAGCCGGTAGGCGTAATTGAACGCGTGCCCAGCCTCATGACGCATGTACATCATGATTTCGCGCGCGTCTTCCAGGTCATTCATATCGCGCTCAAGCTGCGCCAGGTCCGGATTGGCCAGATAGAACGGGATGCCGATGACGGGTTCGCCTGAAGGGCATCCCCATTCATCGGTGAGATAGCAAAGCGGGCGGAACTTGTGAATGCCTTTGGCTTCGAGTTCCCGATAGAGCTGCTGCACGAATCGCTCGAGTGGAGAACCCTCGAGTTTGAGCCCTAGCTCGCGAATGGGCTTGGCGAGTATCTCCTGGAATTCTGTTCGGGTTTTCTCGAAATTATGCACGGGGCTACTCAGAGTTCTATACCAATGAAGCAGAGTTGGGACAGGAAGGCGTATCGCTTATGCAAACAGGCGCAGAAGTCACAAAATGGGAGGCGAGATGACAAGCGGCGCTAGCCGCGCGCGCAAATCATCTTGAGGGGGGCTGTTCCAGTTGTGAACTGTGGAGTTTAGAGTTCGCCGCGACTATGCGGAACGCAGAATCGATGCCAGCCTGGGAAGCGAAGCGCTCCAGAGTTGTTGATACCAGAGGAAATCGCCGGCGGATCGCAGGGCCATATGACGTAGCTCAAGAATGCTGCCGCCGAAGTTGCCTCGAATTCGGAAATCGAGCAGGCTTTCCGGCACGTCTGGGCGGGCAGCCTCGTGCCATGAGAGGCGCATCTTGCGCAGGTGGCAAGAGAGGAATGATCCGACAAAGGTGTTGATGACGTGACCGGAGCGGTACTGATCGAGGCGATAGCCGTCGGCTCTTTTCGTGGCTACGATCTGCGAACCTTCGGTCTGATTCGGCATCGTGATCCACGTCTCAAGATACTCAGACTCTGTCAACGCCTGGGAGATGCGACGCGCATCCGCATCGATGTCAATCGTCAGAAAAACGGCCCAATCTTCATTGGGAAAAGCGAAAACGGCGGGCGACGGAAGGACGCCGGAACGAATATCCTGCGCGGCGCGCTGCGGAATCGATCGCAGCGTCCCGGTCACTTGTGAAACCTCTGGCACTTGTAGAGTCCCTGGCAAGAAATGGCCCTCGCTGCTTAGACGGTGCACGCCGCAGTCCAAATGAATCGTCTAGTCCGGCAGAGTGATGAATACGGCCTTCGATGGGACGAGCTGCCGTTTGCCGGGAGGAGCAGCGCGCATTGAAAACGGCCGGCAATCTGCGGAGGGCCTCGCGCGTCTTTTGTTCAGAAGATTTGCAGGCCGCTCATTCCAAACCAGGGATCGGGGGATAGTTTGCGAAGCAGCCGTGACGAACAGCCTTGGACACCAGTCAAAATGCTGGACGAATCAAGCAACCACCCATAGAAACAGGGCGCTCTATTCAAGAAACTGGAGATTCACGAGCGATGGAGCCGATCGCCCAGCGACGAGCGATAACTTCGGCCCATGGCGACCTTCTGGCCATTGTCGAGGATGACCACCGAGTCGCCATTGGTTTCCCGGCGAACTTCTTTCACATACTTCAGATTCACGATGAAGGAACGATGGACGCGCAGGAATCCGCGCGGATCAAGGCGATCCTGCAAGTGCGCCATCGTCTCGCGCAGAAGATGTGTTTCCGTGGCCGTGCAAAGGCGAACATAGTTCCCTTCGGCGCCGATCCATCGAATGTCAGAGACGGGAAGGAAGAGAATGCGCCCGCGAGACTTGAACACAATGCGATTGGTGTACAAATTGAGAGCCGAGGCTGCGCCGTTTCCTGAGCCGGGGTTCTGCTGCTGGACGGCAGACTGCTCGCGCACGCGCTGAACAGCGCTGCAAAGTCGTTCGCGCGTGAAAGGCTTCAGCAGATAGTCGACCGCGTTTACCTCAAAAGCGCGCACCGCATACTGGTCATAGGCTGTGGTGAAGATGATGCGCGGGACGACTGCATCCCGCTGGCGTGCGAGCGCGCCGACTACATCGAATCCGTCCATGCCGGGCATATGGATATCCAGAAACAAAAGCTCTGGATTCGCTGCGCGCACCAGCTCAATGGTCTCAATCGACGTAGCCGACTCGCCGACGATCTCGATGTCATTTTCGTCCCGGAGCAACTGGCGCAGCTTTTGGCGGGCCAGGACTTCGTCATCGGCGATGACTGCGTGAATCATCACACACCGAACCTTGTTACGCTTTCAAGCGCACTTGTCGAGAGCTGCAGAGGAAATGCGATCGATACCTGCACATGGGTTGGATCAAGCTCGCTGACGGAAAACAGGCAATCGGCGCCATAGTGCAGGCGCAGGCGGTTTTTCACGTTGGACAATCCAACGCCGTGGCCAGTGGAAGAGCCATTCCCCGCATTTGAGAGGCCCACGCCGCTATTGGTGACGCGGATCCACACATGCCCCTCGTGCCTGGAAACCTCGATTGTCAGCTCACCGCCGCGGTCCAGTTTCGAAAGGCCGTGGGCAAATGCGTTCTCGACAATCGGTTGCAGAAACATAGCCGGCACCAGTGCATCATGCAGCTCCGGAGCTACGGAAAGCGTCCGAATCACTCGCCCCGCGTAGCGCTGGTCTTGCATGCCGAGGTAGGTCTCAATAAATTCGATTTCGTCGTGCAGGGGAATGAGCTGAACGTCTCGCCGCTCCAGTGTCATACGAAGCAGGCTGCTCATTTGTTCCAGCATGGAGTCGGCGGCGTCGATATCGCTCCGCATCAGGCTCGAAATGCTGTTCATGGTGTTGAAAAGGAAGTGCGGATTCAGTTGCATCCGCAAAGCGGCAATCTGCGAATTGGCCAGTTGCGCTTCGAGTTGTGCAGCCACAGTTTCCTTTTCGCGAAACTGCTGATAGTAGCCGAAGCCGCGAAAGAAAAAGAAGGCTCCCCAGAAGATGACCATGCTCTCCATCAGGTCAGCGTGGAAGTTGAAAAGGACCCCCTCCCAATAATGCATGCGGGGGCGGTCGATGGGTACGTTGGGGAAGAAGATGACCCATATCATCTCCTGGATCCAGATTGTGACGAAGCTAACCGGGAAGACGATGGTCAGGATTTGAACGGCGCTTGCCCGCTGGATGAAAGGACGAAAGAGCCGCCAAAGCACCCAGGCGATGATTCCCCAAATGAAGTACTGCGTCCCCCATGACCCGAAGACAAGGGAGGCGCTGATGTGATAACCGGAGTGGAAAAGATGTAGCCACTCCTGCCCAGCAAAAAGGATTCCGATGAGTGTGAAGGTTGCGACAAACACCACCGGGTGCGTCCAGAGAGAACGCTCAAAGGAGTTGTGAGCTTTACCTCCGGCCGAAAGATCGGCTCCGCTGGTCCCAGGTGTAAACACGAGCTTGCCTCCCAAAAGTAAGAAATCGAGCTGATTGCATTGTCGCTGATTGCATTGTCACCGATTGCATTGACATCGATACGCTGGTCAATCGCTGCAATTCCGCTAAAAAATGCATCTGGAAGGCGCAAAGAATGCGCATGCACGGGAATAGCCGGAAAAATTCAAGCACCCTTGCCGCGGACGCCTTCAAAGCTAAATTGTGCCGCCACTAGTCGCGCTGAGGGGCCAGTAGCTGGACCGCATGAGCGCCGTTCTGCGGGATGCTCAGGGCGAGTCTGGGGAACCCACCACGCTCATCCCCTTGCTTTTCGACGAATTCGAGCACGAAATGGTGTTGTTGATACCAGGCGTCCGCTTGAGCATCGAGCGCCCTCGTCCGATCAGGACCCAGCCTGGCCGAGAGCTTGCGAAGGTCCGCGACAAGGAGCTTCGCCGCCTCATCTCCGTGCTGTAGGACGGCGACGCGGAAGTGGTAATACGCGGCGCTGTCATCCACGGGAACGCCTCCGCCGTCGCGTGCCAGGATGCCGAGCAACATTGAGGACTTCCAATTCCCTGCACCTGCCGCGTCATTCAGAAGGCTGCTTGCCTCGCCGGGAGATCGCGCCAGATCAGGATTGCGAACCAGAAGCAGCCCCAGGCTGTGCATGGCAGGAACATAGCCTGCCGCAGCCGATTCGCGGAACAATGCTGCGGCCGCGCGAAGGTCGTGGGGGTGATCCTTGGCTTCGAACAGTAGCGTGGCCAGATCAAATTCCGCGATTGGATCGTGCAGGCTTGCTCCTTTCTGATACCACCCTTCGGCGGCCGCCTGATCCTTTGGGACACCGATTCCGAAAGCGTAGAAGTCGCCAAGGTAGCAAGCCGCCAGCCCGCTGCCGTTCGATGCAGCTTCACTGAGGAGCTTCAGAGCAAGCTTCTGGTTTGCCGGGACTCCTGTTCCCCACAAGTAGGCAATGGCGAGATTCACCTTGGCTCGAACCAATCCGCCGGAAGCTGCGAGTTGATACCAATGCGCGGCGCGCGTTGGATCTTTGGTAACGCCAAACCCCGCTTCATAGAGATAACCGATCTGCAATTCCGCACGCGGATCTCCGGCTCCTGCTGCCTTCTCATACCAGTAGGCTGCAAGCTTGGGATCCTGCGCGACGCCGCGGCCGGCAAGATAGTCGCCGGCGAGCTTTATTTGCTGGTCAACGGAGCGAGGTTCGGGGGAGAGTGGCTCCGGCGCGACAGTGGTGGAGGGAATGTCGGCTGCGGAGGCGGGACTGGCAAGAATCTTCGTTGGCGCGCTGAGCAAAACGCAGAGAGCCGCAACGGAGATAGCGAGAGCGCGATGATGAGCATCTGACGAGAGCATCATTGGTTTTCTCCAATGTGAAATCGCGATTCAGAGAGCGGCCGATGTGCTGGCCGATCAGGCACGGCTGACACATTTCAGACTTTGATTATGCCTTAATGTCATTTATTTTGAATGATTTACGGCGACGCCTCGCATCGCGAATCAGCCATCATAAATCCATTCCATGGCGATCGGTCACGGGAAAAATGCCGTTGGTCACATAAACTAATTTTTTAATCGCTGGGTTCCGTCAGAAAGCGCCGCGCGCAATAGACTTTCGACTCGTATCAGAATTGCAGGGGAAAAGAGCCGTAGCGGCGTCCTTCGGTGCAGGAAAGACCACCGCTCGCCGGCTCAAACGAAGTTGCTCGTAGTTGCGCTAGAAGATGATTTTCCCGCCCAGGATCACAAATCTGTTGCCGGAAGTACTACCGCTGACGGTTCCGGATGCGTTCTCAGCGTTGCTGGTGAAGTCGCTGGCCCCCACGAAGGCGTCTCCGGTGCCGCGGAACATCTGATTGAGCGCGTTGTAGGCAGCCATTGAAAGCTGGATGCCAACCCGTTCAGTGATGGGAAACGTCTTGAAGACCGTAGCATCCAGTTCGCTGAACGGCTGGCCGCGCACCAAGCTTCTGCTCGAGCCCGGATATGGATTGTGCACCGCGAGCGCATAGGCCTGATTGTTAATGATCCAGTGCGATTTGGTGGGGTCGGTGGGCGTACCCGGGCTGTAAACTCCTGTGTTCGGATCGGTGCTGTCGCTGTTGTAAACGATGTAGTGCGGTGTGCCGGGTACCGCCTCGCCGGTGGAGGAATCGCTGACATCGGGATCCAGATACGCAACGGTATTGATCGGCGCATTCTTGTTGGAAACCACCAGCCGGCACATGTCAACTCCGACCACATCCGCGTTGAAGGATCCGTCGCAGAAGCTGGTGTCGCCGGTGTTAGTGTCCAGATCTACAGGCTGATACGGGGTATAGACCTGGCCGCTGCGGTAGCGGTAGACGCCGCTGAGTTGAAATCCGTTTGCAACGCGGCCAAGCAAGTTGCTGCTTTTGACGAATTTGGGCAGATCATAGGTAAATCCGATTCCCAGCGTGTTTGGAAAGTCGTTGCCGCCAATTCCCCGCTCGCCGACACTGGGGTTTAGAGGGTCCTGAGGAAATGCAAGCGTGCTGCCTCCGCCACCAGTGCTCCGAAAGCCATCGGTTGCGTTGTTCAGCTCCTTGCTGAACGTATAGGAAACGGTCGAGGTCAGGCCGTGATAGTTCTGCGTAGTCAGGTTCAACTCCAGAGCGTTGTAGTCGGCCCAACCTCCGTTGGAAGTCTCAATCAGATTCGACTCGTTGCAGTTGGGGCGTCCGAAACCATCGGCGGCCGGGTTCGTGCAAAGCGACAATCCGTGGTAAAAACCCGGAAAAGCCGTGGTCACCGGCAGCAGGAATGGATTGGCATCGATCGATTGGAAGTCGTCGGTGGTTTTCGAGCCGACGTAGCGTACTTCCATCACGGCCGCGTTGCTGAGCAGATGCTGCACGCCCAGCGTATAGGTCTGCACATAAGGCGTGCGGAAGTCGGGTGGGACGGTGTCCTCGACATCCTGGCCCGGATCACCGCCGGTGGGCAAGCTGGGTAGATTGAGCGCGCGGAAGTCCGAGCTGAGGATCGAGCCGTTGGAGGGCACACAGGCATTGGCGCCGCACAGAAAAGCGCCAAGGTTTGTTACCGGCGCCCCATCGCCCACGAGCGTAAGAATGTTATAGAACTGTGGGTTCGCATTGATGGAGTAACCGGCACTGATCACCAGCTTTTTATCAAAATCGGGATTCCAGGCCAGACCGATACGGGGCTCGAAATTCGTATAGACCTGCGCGACTTTGTTCACGGTGCGCTCACTCAGGGGCAATGCGGTACTCCAAAAGGCGGTACTCGGGTTTGACTCGCGGGCCACGGTTTCATTGTGTAGCGCGTTGATCGCCTGGTTGAAAAACTCCCAGCGCATTCCGAGGTGCAGAGTCAATGTTGGTAACGCCTTCCAGTCGTCCTGGAAATAGGCGGCCACGTCGGGCTCTTTGAACGGAACACTGAGGTTGCCGTTCGCCAGAAAGGAAAAGCTAGATGCGCCGGCCGGCAAACTTGCGTCCTGCGCTCCCAGCAGGTTGCTGAGCGTTCCATAGTTCGGATAGCCGTTATAGTAGAAAATTCCGGTGATGGGAGTGTTCTGGTAATCGAACTCTCCGCCAAAGAGGAGCGTCTGCCGGCCATGGGTCCAGGTGGCGTTGTTTTGCACCTGCGTTACCTTCACGATGCGGCCCTGCGGAAAATTGGCGTCCCCGCCAAAACTCAAGTCATCGTTGCCGCCGGTGAAAATCATCTGTGCCGGACACGCGCCGAAGTTCGTGATCACGCAATTTGGAAAAGCGCCGCCTTCAAAGGGGACTTTTGCTTCCTGGAAGCCATAGCGCAACTGGTCGACAAAATTGCCGGTAAACGTGTGCGTCCAATCGGCTCCGACCGAATAACCCACCGACGGTACATCCGCCCAGTCGCCGGCGGCAATACCGTTTTGACCGGGCGAGATACCGAACGCCGGCTGGTAAAAATAGCGCAGAAAGAAGCGGTCTTTCTCTGTGGGCTGCCAGTCGAGCCGTGCCAGCTCTTCCTGGTCGTTGGAGGGGAGAGCAATTGCGCGCGTCACGCCTTGTTCTTCAACCATGGCGGTGGTTCCGTTGGCATCGGATACCGATTCGAGGCAGGTGCCGTTCGCAGCATTGTAGGTGTCGGCTGCGGGGCAAAAGGCGGCCGGGACCGGAATCGGCTGCGGGTTGCCTTCCTTGATGGAGTAAGGGCCATAACTGATCATCGCGGCCGCGCCAGGGTCGCCGGCGAACACCGTTTGAAGTGTCGTAAGGCCGGTTGCGTCGGGGGTTAGAAAGGGGAAGGACTCTGACGGCGACACGCCCGTGCGGATCCTATCCCAATAAGTGCTGTAAAAGAAGAAGAGCTTGTTCCTGAGAATCGGGCCGCCGATAGTTGCCCCAGCGCGATTCTCTACATAGCGCGGAAGGGACGTCGCCAAGCAGCCCGTGGACGGACTTACCCCAGGAGGGCAATAGCCAAAGAGCGGGTTCTTCTGGGAGTTCGACAGCGAACTAAGGAATTGCCCCTGGTAGAGATCGAAGGCGCTGCCGTGCAATGAGTTGGTGCCGGACTTAGTGATGTAATTCTCAATCGCACCCGCGTTGCGGCCATACTGCGCGCTGTAATCATTTGTGATGACCTGGAGCTGCTGAATGGCATCCTGGCTGCCAAAGAAAACCTGTGGCCCGGCAATGTCGTTGTCGTTGTTGGATTGGCCGTCAATCTCGAAGTTGTTGTAGCGCCCGCTCTGTCCATTAACCGAATAGTTGTCGCCGTTGGTGTTGGAGAAGTTGTCTGCGCCGGTTCCCACCACGCCCGGAATCAGCTCCACCACTGTGTCAAATCCATTATTCAAAGGAAGCATTTGCATCGACTTCGTGCTGAACGTTGTCGTCACCTGCGAATCGCTGGTTTCAAGCAGCGCGGCGGCGGAGCCGTTGACCTCAACCACCTGCGAGGCTGCGGTGGAGACCTGCAGCTTTACCTCGTTCAAGTTGGTGGTAGCCCCAGAAACAACCTGGACGTTCGCGACGTTCTCATTCGAGAATCCGCTGGCGCTAATCTGCGCGCTGTAAGTTCCGATAGGGACCGCAAAGAAATTGAACGAGCCGTCGCCTTTCGACTTCGCGGCGAGCTTGAGGCCATTAGCCTGATTGGTCAACTGAATCGCCGCGCCGGGAACAACGGCACCGGAAGAATCGGTGACCGATCCAGAAACGGTGCCAGTGGTGATGCCCTGGCCGAACGCGGATGTGGCGAAGATGATCGCCGCCCAACCCAAAACCAACTTCTTCACATTTGGCACGGTTAACTCTCCTAGGGGTTTTGCTTGGCGTTGAATGGCGCTCTGGAGCGCAGCGCCACTGCGCCAATGCGTGAAACTACAGAGGTTTGCAAAACGGAAACCGGCCCTTTTTTCTTTTTGTCGATTCCCTCCCCTGATTCCGAGTCTTGACGCCTTGTTTTGGTTCACTGCTTGTGCGGGCTGTCCAATTCGCACTTCTGGGACCAATTGGGGCGATCTTGTTGTGGCGATCTGGAGACGGTTTCCGCTTCGTTTTGCAACGGTCGTCACTGGCCTTTCACGGTTCGTCCTTGCACGCACGGTTCCGATTGCCGAATTCCGGGGGACTATGTGACGAGCGAACTTGAATCAGGGATGAATGGAAGGTGCCCCCGATTTGGTGCGAATTGAGAGGCGCAAATTCATTGCGGAATTCGAATTCGGCGTATCCGCAGCGGAGGCCGGCTATTGCATTCTGGAATCAGGGCCGAATGGCGATTCAAACGTGACGAAAAGCACGACACGCTGGTCAACCGCATTAAGTCGAAGCCGATCGATGACTCTGATTCAGATTTGTATATGGAAGCTCATAGGAACCGAGCCGGAAAGACGGCGCACAGAATTTCGCCTTTTGCCGGGGAGCCAGAGCAAGTTAGCATTGGCCGTGATGCGTGTGCGCGGAATCCTTTGGGCGACCGTTCTGGCAGCCACTTTTCCGGCGGTTTCGTCAGGAACGCTGAGCGCGTTTTGCCAGACGCTCGCTCCCGCGTGGCCGAGCGCCGTCGACCGCGCATCTCGCGAAGCTCCCGAGGCAAGGATCGTCGTGCTCGACACCGCCAGCGGACATTTGCTGGCCGCTCACCAACTGAATGATGCTTCGCGAACGCTGGCGGCTCCGGGGTCAACGCTGAAGCCTCTCGTTCTCTTCGGACTGGTCAGCGCGGGCCGGTGGAACCCGGCGAGCCGCATCGCATGTAATCGGCAACTCGTGGTCGCGGGCCATCGGCTGGCGTGTACGCATCCGCCGGCTCCGCCCTTCGATGCCCGCGAGGCTTTGACCTGGTCGTGCAACACTTACTTTGCCACGGTGGCGCGCACGCTGCATCGGGGGGAGTTGGGGCAGTTGCTGCGGCCTACAGGCCTGCTCGGTCTGACTGGCCTGACGCACGATGAGGCGGCGGCGGAATTTCGCGAGCCGGAGTCCGATGATGCAAAACAGTTGACGCTGCTGGGAGTGGAAGGAGTGCGCGTGACGCCGCTAGAGCTGGCGGAAGCCTATCGCTGGCTGGCGATGGAGCTGGCCGCGCATCCGGATTCCGATGCGGCGCAGGTGGTGCGCGCGGGGCTTGCGGACTCGGCCAGCTTTGGCATGGCCGGGGAGGCGAGTTTGGGCGGCGTTGCGGTGATGGGTAAAACAGGAACCGCGGAAGGCGTGACGTCGAGCCGCACGCATGGCTGGTTTGTTGGACTGGCTCCGGCGGAAAAGCCTAGCGTCGTGATTGCCGTCTATTTGCCTTCAGGCCGAGGCGCGGATGCGGCGCACATCGCCGGAGAGATTCTGGCCAACGCGCCGCTGAGGCAACCGTGAGTCGACCATCCATGACTCGACCGCCGGTGATCCGACCGGCTGCGAATCTACAGCGCGTGGCGCGAACCTCGATGAGCCTCCTGGCGGCAGCCGGAGTGGTGTGGGGCAGTTTGCAACCGCAGCGCCAGGCCGAAGCGGTCACCGCCGCGATCTCGCGAGAAGCACCCGCCGGTGCGCGAGACACGCTTCGGGTTGGAATGTGGACGCTGTGGCACGACCGCGAACTTACGCTTTCACCTGTTGGGCCTGAACACAAATTCACTTTGCGAACCTGCGCCGATTGCGCCGCGACCACGTTTAGCGAACCAGCCAAAATTCGCGCAAATGGAAATGCGTTGACGCTGACAGCGTCGGACAAAAAGTTCAGAACGGCGCGCATCTGGCTGAACGGCCCGGTGACGCTCGCAGCGCACGGCGAATCCGTGACGTTGCGCGATCCTGTCGCGATCGCGGCGCGCTCTGGCGTGTTGGTCATCGTGGTCACAATGCCAGTGGAGAGTTATGTCGAGCGGGTAGTGGCGAGCGAAAGCGGCACGGCAGACAGCGTGGAATCGATGAAGGCGCTGGCAATTGTAGTGCGAAGCTTTGCGCTGCATGAGGCACACGGGCACGCAGACTATGACCTCTGCGACTCGACCCACTGCCAACTTTTGCATTGGGGCGGCGATGGCGAACGCGGTGCTCCTGCTCACACGGCAACGATCGCAACTGCGGGCGAGACGTTGTGGTTCCACGGGCAACGGGCACTCGCCTACTTCGGAAAGGACTGCGGCGGACGCACCGCTTCGCCCGCAGAGATCTGGCCTCACGCTAAAGCCGTTTCGTATCTGCCGTCACAGCCCGACCGGTTTTGCACGCGAGATGGAGGCAGAGAGTGGGCATCGGAGATCACGCGAGCTGATTTGACCTCTGCGCTGGCCACGCATGGGCTCGCCGCACCCGGATGGCAGAACATCGCGATCACGCGGCGCGGAGAATCGGGCCGCGCCGTAACCCTGAGGTTGGACAACATTGAAGTCGACGCCGATGAATTCCGGCTTGCCGTTGGCGAAACGCTGGGATGGAACCAGATTCCCAGCACATGGTTTGAGGTGACCCGGCAGGGCGATAGCTTTGCATTCCATGGGCGCGGATGGGGCCACGGCGTGGGCTTGTGTCAGAAAGGCGCGGCCGCGATGGCGCAGCAAGGCCGCTCTGCCGGCGAAATTCTTCAACAGTATTTTCCCGGTGCGCGCGCGGTCGACGAAGAGAGCGGACGCGAATGGAACAAATTTCCCGGCGACGGATTTGTTCTTGAATCTCTCGAAGCCGGTGACGCAGCGCATTTGCCCGATCTGAATCGCGCGCGGGCCGAGGCGACAGAAAGATCGGGATTGCATGCGGCAGCTCCATTCACAGTCCGCGCATTTGCATCCACGCCGGCTTTTCGCCAGGCTACCCTTGCGCCGGGCTGGGTTGCGGCGTTCACTGAAGGCGATTGGATCGGAACTCAGCCGCTCCGGACGATTGCGGGACGGCAGCTTTTGGCGGACACAATGCGTCACGAGTTTCTGCATGCGCTGGTGGAGCAGGAAGCGGGACCGCGCGCGCCTCTGTGGCTGCGCGAGGGGTTGGTGGAGGTTTGGAGTGAGCCGGTCGGCGAAGCAAGTTCACTCGGCGCCTCGAAATCGGCAGCAGCGCCGAAACTTTCTCCGGAAGCCGCCAACGATGCATTAGCGCACGGGACCAGTGAACCGGAATCGGCAGCGGCGCACCGTGCGGCTGAATGGTACGCGGCACGACTGCTCGCTCGTTACGGGCGCGCGCAAGTGCTCGAGTGGCTCAAGTCAGACGTTCCCGCCGGAGTCGTGGCCGCTCTTGGGCAGCGGTAAGCGATCGGAATCTTCGCCGAGAGGTCCGGAGCCAATTGGAGCGAGGATCAGTGAATCGTCGTCGGATTTATCAACGGCACTCGGGCCACGCGATAACAGCACTGCGCACCAGGCCAGAAGCAGCACCCATGAAACAATCGCCAGTAAATAAGCTGCGGCCAGCTTGAGTATCACAGACCAGACTTGATGTGACACCGTTCCGTGCGGCAGACCATCAAAGAAATGACTTGGCCATTCGACAGCCACGAGAGCCGCGATGATCACGGCCAGCCACCAGCGCCAGTTGAAAAGCATTCGAAGGATTTTTCGTATCGGCAACCGCAAACCCCATTGAGCTGAAGCCATTCCCCAGGGAATCACCTTCGCGGGCACCGCGATCCAGCGAAATATCCAGACCAGGAATGTGAGCCAGCTTTGAATGTGGTCGTAAGTGAAAAGCGTCGCCCGCGAATCAGCCGATGCGCGCGAGTTCAGATAACCCGCCCACACTGGAATTTGGTCGCTGCACCAATCCAGAAGCGCCCACGCAGCCCAGACAACAGCAACCCAAACCAGCAGCGTGAGCACGCCCACGACCAGGCGCACTCGCCCACGGTCATCTTTGAGGAGCTTGCGCATGGCTCCTGCCTCGAGCAGCAAGACCACGGCAAGCAGCACGAGCGGCACAAGCAACGCGAGAGCCACTTGCCACGCATAGCTATCGGGCAACCTCGTCCAGGCAATGCCCGCGAGAATGATGAGGAGCGTGGCCCAGAATTGAGCCGCGACCCACGCGAGGCTCAAGCGGAGGCGGCGAAAAAGATCGGTGAAAAAGTTGGCGGCAGCGACATCGCTCACGGCTGCACCTCCAGCGTTGCGGAATCGGTGGTGGTCTGGACGTTCGATTGGTACATTGGACCAGCCTGCGCGGGGCTGATCTGGAACAGCCCTGAATTATCAGCCTGCAGCAGATAGATATACACGCTGCGCGAGCCGAAGTTGGTGTCAAAAAATGCTGCGCGGTCGTCGTGGAATTCCTTGCGCGTAAAGATCTCCGCCCACCAATCTGGCTTATTGTTCAGCGTGTAAAGGCCCGTTTCTGTCAGGAACTCCGTACCCGCCGGAATGGGATCTTGTGCCTGCAAGTACTTCCACGCGGTCCCGTTGAGCGCCAGCTTTACGGCAATGATGTCTCCAATATGGACGGGGCCTTTGAGCGGAACCAGATCGTAGGTGATGGGATCGGTGGGCTTATCTTGCTTTTTCTGCAGCAGGTAGTAATCGCGCGTGATGTTGAGGGCGAGCTGCCCCTGCTGGAAGGATTTTTGATCGGCTGAGTACCAATCGTTCTCAGCGGACCAGTAGATGATGCCGTTGCCGCTCTTACTGATAGTGACCTTGCCGCCGTTGGATATTTGCGTCACGGGAATCTTGATCTGCCACGGCGCGGCGAAGGCGTCATCGGGACTGAAGTGGTGCTTGCCCACGCTCGTGCCGTTTATCAGAACCTCAACGTCGGAGGTGTTCGCGAGCTCACCACTGAGAGCGAGATAGTCGGTGAGCCCTTGAATCACCATTGATGTCTGCTTGGTCGAGTACCAGTAATCGCCGTCGCGGTGTTCGGTAAGCCAGCGCGCGACTTTGGGCATTAAGCCGCTGGTTCGGTCCTCGCGGATGAGAAGCTTCAGCGCGAAGGCCGTGGTCTCCGGCGATGTGTCGTCGTAGAAATCCATCATGCCGTCGTAGCTGCCCTCCCAGGATGCATCGACGTCGGTTGTGTGGGCCTTCTTTTCGAGAAGCTGGGCCGCCTGGTGCGCTCGCGCGTCGCCCGCTGCATCAAGAGCCAGTCCAGTCAGAGCGAGCCCTTCGTCACTTAACTTGTCGGCGCTGGCATATGTTTTGTCGAGCGCATCTTTCGGCGCGCCGCCTGTCGTCGCCAGCGCATAAACCGTATAGGCACGCAGATCAGGGATCATGTCAGGATGCGCGGCCAGCGTGGTCAGCAGCCACTTGCGCGCGTTGTTGAGCCGGTCATCGTCGATCGTGTAGCCGGCTTCTTTCGCCTGGCCCAAACCGCTCACCACATAGGCGGTCATAAAAACGAGACTGGGATCGTCCTGCCACCAACCCCAACCGCCATCGTCATGTTGATAGCTGTAGAGCCGCTCGAGTCCGGCGCTGACTTCATCGTTCAGCGTCCTGCGGTCAATGGGCGACTTGATGTGGAGCTTGTCGACGGCCTGCGCCACGATCAGGTCGGGCAGGAAGCTCGACATTGTCTGCTCGGTGCAGCCCCATGGATAGCCGGTGAGGTAGTCGAGCGCGTCGAAGACGGTTCCCGCGACGGACGGGGCCACGGTAACGGTGAGCGCATGCGAACCCGTATCCGATGTAGCCGGATAACTGAACGCCCACTGATTCTGTCCAGCGCCCGAGAAGATCACGCCGCTTGTCGCCGCGGTCTGCTTTACGCCATATGGAAGGACGGGCAGCGTCATCTGTAGCGCGTCCGATTCTTCATTGGTGAGAGCCTTGGCCGTGAAAACCGCGTTGCCAATCACGCGCGCCTTCACTCGCCAATCTACGTAGCTCTCGGCATTGGCGGGGATCGTAACCTTCTGCGTCTGGCCACTGACGACATCGACGCCGCTCACATCGAGGGCAAAGGTGACGTCTTTCGCGGTCGCCAAATAATTGTGGGCAATGACGCGGAGCACCGTTTCATCTCCCTGGCGGAAAAAGCGAGGCGCAGCCAGGCGCACAATGAGGTTCTTGCGCACCAGCACGCGTGTCACAACGCTGCCCGCTTTGCCATCGTCAGTCATGGCGCGGATCGTCGTGCGCCACGTAGTCAGTGCGTCAGGGAAGTTGAATGTGACGCGCGCGTGCCCGTTGACGCCTGTCTGCACGCTGGGGTTCCAGTAGGCCGTGTCGGGGAAAGCCTTGCGTATTTTGGGAACCACGAGGTCGGAGCCCGGCTTTACCTGCGCCATTCGCGGATGGTAGAGGCCTTTGGCGAGGTCGGCCAGCAGCGGACTCTTAATGCCTGCTTGGCCGGAAAAGAAGAAATCAAACGAGGTCTGCGGCTCGAGATCAACATAGCGCTGCGGGTAGAACGAAGCAACGATGTCAGACGTTGTATCGGGCCGGACAGAATAAAGCGCCTCGTCGACAACGCCAAAGCTCAAATCGGCTTGAACCGGCTTGCCCGCGGAGTCGACCGCGAACACGTCGTAGCTGGCTGGATCTTCAGGTTCATATTGAGTCTTGTTTGGCGTGGCAGTGATGGTCAGCGTGCGCTCAACCAGTGGAACCTTCAGGCTTTTTTGCGCCGTCATCAATTGATCGTCGTGAACGATTACGGCTGTGACGACAAGGTTAGGCTGGGCTTTCTGCGTAATCGCCACATCAAAGGGAGCGCTGGCGCCGGTGAGGTGGATGAGCTGCCGCGATTGCACGCTGTCGCCTTCTTTAGTCACCACGGCCCATGATTCCGCCAGGCCGGTCACGAGGAGCAGGTGCGCAATGTCGCCCACGCTGTAGGATTTCTTGTCGGCGACGATTTGTGCCTGCGCATTGGTTTGGTACCACGAGCCTGACCCATTCCAGACCCAGATATATGTAGAGGCTTCGACGCTGCGACTTTCGGGCGTCTGCGCTGTGGCCTTCACTTCAAAATCGCCGCTGCCGCCAAGGGATAGATCAACCAGAACAGTTCCATTCGCGCCAGTTGTGGCGTCCTTGCTTCCGGCGTCGGTGTCAGACCGCTCGTGGGTGACGGAATCCCATTTCTCAAGCGCAGCTGCGATGTGGACCTTGGTCTGCACTGGTTTGCCGTCGTAATCCTGCGCCGTCACTTTGACGCGAGTGGGCTGGCCGGCTTGCACAACATAATTCGTCGGCTCCACGCTGACGCGGAACGAGCCATAAGTGGCCAGCACGCTGGAGTGTCCGGCGACCTCGCGATTGGCTACGTCAGTTACGCGCGCCTCGATGCGGTAGTCCTGGTCGGTATGCTTGGGATCGACCTGAGTCGGCAGCGTGACCGTGAGTTGACCGTTCGCGTCAAGCACGCCTTGATGCTCCTGCTGTTCGGTCTGGCCGTAAGTATCGTCGGTGTCGTCGGAATCGTCGGATGTATTGGAGTCGGCGTCGGCACTGTCTCCGTTATCGTCCTGGTCACCCTGATCCCACCAATAATGAGTGGCCGTGTGCACGACGTATTTCACCTTGGCGCCCGCAACCGGCTCGCCGAAAAAGTAGCGCGCACTAATCGTGGCTTGAATCGAATTGCCCTGCAGCACGCGCGTCACGGCCGGCTTTACGGTCACCTGATACTCGGGCTTCTTGTAATCCTCCACGTAAAAGCTGCCGCCGCCACCTATATTCTGTTCGGCAAATTCGAAATAGTAGTAGCCCAGGGCGGCATCGGATCCAAGGTCGAGGTCCGTCGCAATCGTGCCGTGCGCCGAGAGCGTGATCTGCTTCCGCAGCACCTCCTTGTTATCCGGCCCGCGCACCGTGAGCGTGACTGTCTGTGGCCCGGGAAGCGCGAGCGTGTCGTTCTGTTCCTGGCGCACGATAGCTTTGATATGCACGGCATCGCCCGGTCGATAGACGGGCCGGTCAGTGTAGAGATAGGAACGTTCAGTTTGCGTTCCATTGTTCTGAAAGTTGTAGCCCCATGGAGTGACCAGCGCGGCGTCGGCGCCGTTGCGCGCAAGGATCCAAATGTTGTCCGGCTCAGCTCCCTGAGCGCCTCCGCGAATCGTCATCGTGAGCGAAGCCATGCCATCGGTGCCCGTCTTGCCGGAGGCCTGAAGCTGCCCGTTCGCCCAGAGAACGACGTCGGCGTTTGCGACAGGCGCGCCGGATTTGCGATCGGCGACGTAGAGATCGGCTCGTCCGCCCTCCGTCCGTTCCACCACTGCCATGGAGGTGACGATGGCGACCGTGTACGCCTTGTAGGTGCCGTCGGTAGCTTCAATCAAGTAGACACCCGCGCCCAGCCCTTCGATGGGCAACTGTTGCGTCTCGCTGACCAGTGCGGGCGGCGTTTCGAGCTTCCAGCGCGCCACCAGTTGGCTCGCGTTGAGCAGGGGAATCTGCGCAAACTGCGCTGCGCCCACCACCTGGCTGCGCTTGCCCAGCTTGCCCTGCTGCTCGCGAAAGTTGTCGCGCGCATCATCGGTAAATTGGCCGCGGAAAAAGTGCCGGATGAGAAACCACAGATGCGCCTTGAAGTCGTGCAGGCGCTCGATGAAGGTGGTTTGATCGATTTGCTCCCCTGGCGCGTAATTCTGCTCACCAAAGCTGTGCGAATCCTTGAGGCCGGCGAAGAATTTCTGCGCGTCGCGCACCTTGTAAACGCGGAACTCAAGCTCCGGCACGTTGTGAGCGATGAGTTGGATTTTGACGCTCTCGCCGGGCGCGAAAGTGCGTGTAGTAGAGAGCGAGAACGAGCGTGGCGCATCGTTTGCTTTGGCGGGAATCGCGGCTGCGGCCGAGAGAAGCAGAAGAAGCGCGGCCAGCCGCGGCCTGGGCAGCAGCTCTATCCCGCGCGACGAAATCCGGCCCGTCAACTTCCGCTGGGACAGGTTACGGCAGATCAAGTTCCGGCGATTCAATTTCCCGCAGTTCATTGAGTTCCTCGCAGAATGTTCCAGCGGTAGACGCCGAGAAAGTTAGGATTGCCGGCGAGCGGCCGCCATCGCGGCTGGGGATGGTCAAGAAGTTCCGAGAGCAGCACGCGGCGCAGTTCACCGGGCTGCCCATGATCGGGTCCCGTGTCGTAGACGACCTCAGCCTCGACGCCGGAGCGGACCAAAATCATCGAATGCCACGGCGACGACTGGCCGAATTGGCGATAAAAGAGCAGGTCGCCGGGAAGCGCAGCACGCGCATCGCGACTGACAAAATAGGCGTTCCGCTCGACCAGCGTTTTTGCATCGGCAAACTGAGCGAATGAGCCGTTGGAGACATCGTCGGGCTCGAATGCGCCGGGCCGCACGCGAAAGAGCGCCGAGCCGAGCGGCGTGTGCGGATATCTCCAGGCGCGAATCTCGCCCGGTGAAGCCGGAACCTCGATTTCGCTGGTCTGGAACCAGCTTTCATCGTGGCGCTTGAGCGCCTCGCGATAGGAGTAGCGCAATAGGCTCGCGCAGTCGGCAATCTCAGGAGGAACTTCGGCTGCGGGACGGATGGCCTGGTACTCGGCGATGAGCGTAAACCAGCGGCGAAATGCGGCCTGGTCTGCCGGATCGGTGAGGCGAAGAAAGTCGGGTGTGCCGTCGTTGAAGCGGTCTCCCCAAACTGGCGTGGCTCGTGACAAAGCCGGCGCCAGACGTGAATGAACGACCTCAGCTGAGACCGGGCGAGCGTGAGCGAGCGGCACAAAGTGAGGGACGCGCAGTTCAGCCGGGAAGACCCTATACCAACAAAAAATCGGCGCGCACAGTGTTATCAGGGCCGCAAACGCAATCGGGCTCCAGCTTCGGCGGATGATGGCCGCCGGGTTCGCGCCGGGTGGTCTGCCTTGCACGTTCACGTTGGGGCGAGAGAGTTGGTCGCACCTATCCTACGTCAATTCTGCGGAATGTGCGCTTTTTTCACATGTAAAACCCGCCTGCTTGTTTAGGTTAGCGGGTTTTGTTATCATTTGGTTACACATGGTTTGCGCCTTTCCAAGCCGCTCCTGTTGTTGCCTGTCGAACATCTGCGACGGGTGTCCCCTTTAGTCTCTGATCTCCTAAGCACAATCGATCCAGAAGACGCACCCGTTGCTGAAAGCCGGGCTTGTCTTTGTGCGCACCGGCCTTCAGCTCAACTAAAAAATGAAAGGTCATGATGCCGGTCGCCGAAAGCACATCAGTCACAACGTCGCCGCAAAAAACCGCTGGCACATCGCCGCGGCTGAACCATCTGCGCCTTCTTGAGGCGGAGAGCATTCATATTCTGCGCGAGGTGGCGTCGGAGTTTGAGCGGCCGGTGATGCTCTACTCCATCGGCAAAGACTCCTCGGTGATGTTGCGGCTGGCGCAGAAGGCCTTTTACCCAGCGCCGATTCCCTTCCCGCTACTGCACATCGATACCGGCTTCAAGTTTGCCGAGATGCTTGCCTTTCGCGACGAGATGGCGCGGAAAGTGGGCGCAGAGTTGCTGGTGTGGCGCAACGAGCCGGCGATTGCCGCGGGAACAAACCCCATTGTGCTCGACACCAAACGCTGCTGCGGCCTGCTCAAGACGCAGGCGCTGCTGGATGCGCTGCGCCATTACAACTTCGATGCTGCCTTCGGCGGTGCACGGCGCGACGAAGAGAAGTCGCGGGCAAAGGAGCGTATCTACTCCTTCCGCGATGGCGCTGGGCAGTGGGACCCGAAGAATCAGCGGCCCGAGCTCTGGAACCTTTACAACGCGCGCATTCATCCCGGCGAAAGCATTCGTGTATTTCCCATTTCCAACTGGACGGAGATGGACGTTTGGCAGTACATCCACGAGGAAAAAATTCCGGTGGTCGATCTCTACTTTGCCAAGGAACGGCCGATGTATTTGCGTGGAGACGCTCTGCTGCCCACGGAGCAAGCTTTTGTTGCGCGTCCCGGCGAGAAGCCGCAGATGGTCAAGAGCCGGCTGCGCTCGCTTGGCTGCAGCCCCTGCACCGGCGCCATCCGCTCCGATGCCGACAGCATTCCGGGGATCATTGCGGAGCTGATCTCGTTTAAATCCTCGGAGCGCGCGAACCGAGTGATCGATCACGACCAGGAAGGTTCGATGGAGATCAAAAAGCGGGAGGGCTACTTCTAAGTGGCAACCCTCGCTACACCCGCTTTTTCCATTGAAGAATTTCTGCTCACCGAGCGGGAGAAGGATTTACTGCGCTTTTCGACGGCCGGCAGCGTAGACGACGGCAAGTCAACGCTCATCGGGCGACTGCTCTACGACACACAATCGGTCTATGAAGACCAGGTGAAGTCGATCGAGGGCAAGGGCACAACTGCGCCGGGACAGATCGATTTTGCGCTTCTGACGGATGGCTTGCGCGCCGAGCGCGAGCAGGGCATCACCATCGACGTTGCCTATCGCTACTTCTCCACGCCGCGACGCAAGTTCATCATCGCCGATACGCCGGGCCACGAGCAGTACACGCGTAACATGGCTACCGGCGCGTCGACCGCCGACGCGGCCATCGTGCTGATCGATGCGAGCAAGGGCGTGCAGATTCAGTCGCGTCGTCACGCCTACATTGCCTCGTTGCTGCGCGTGCGCCATGTGCTGGTAGCCGTAAATAAAATGGACTTGATCGGCTACGACGAAGCAACATTCCGCGCTATCGAGATTGATTTCAGATCGGTGCTCGACCAGATCGCGGCCGATACCGGCACTCCGGTCGAATTGCACTTTGTTCCGGTGAGCGCTCTGAAGGGCGACAACGTGGTCCATAAGACCGGCGCTATGCCGTGGTATGCAGGGCCGTCGTTGCTGGAGTTGCTTGAGGCTTTGCCCTCCGCGCTCGATACCAGGAGCGCGCCATTTCGCTTTCCCGTGCAACGCGTGTTGCGGCCCGATCGCACCTTCCGCGGGTTTGCGGGGCAGGTCGCATCAGGTACGATTCGCCGCGGTGGAGAAATTGCCGTTTTTCCTTCCGGGCACAAAGCAAAGATTGACCGCATCGTGACCTTTGACGGCGATCTTGAGGAGGCCATCGCGCCGCTCTCCGTCACGCTGGTGCTCGACCATGAAGTCGACATCAGCAGGGGCGACTTGATTGCCGGTGTCGAGTCATCGCCCGTGGTTGCCAGCAGCGTGAAGGCTTCGCTGGTGTGGATGGATCAGCGGCCGCTGGACCCGAATCGCCGCTATTTGCTGAAGCACACCAGCCACACTGTACCTGCATTGGTTTCAACCATCGATCATCGCGTGGATCTGGGCGCATTCAAGCATGAACCG
>Ga0182024_10000864_pt1 | contig 78565 bp, 69 predicted proteins | sample P32metaG_FD_120480 | JGI IMG/M metagenome (GOLD analysis project Ga0182024, IMG submission 120480) | Permafrost microbial communities from Stordalen Mire, Sweden - P3-2 metaG (Illumina Assembly) | ecosystem: Environmental > Terrestrial > Soil > Wetlands > Permafrost | place: Sweden: Stordalen...
ACTGTGAACGGATCGGTCTATTCTCTTGCTGGCGCAAACTGGACTCCGCTTGGCGCAACCAGTACTTCTTACGGGCCGGTGAGCTTCCAGTATGACCCTGCGCCGGTAACCGGGCGCAACTGAACAACAGGCTGAACCCTCGACAACGCGGTTCTCACTTGGCTGGAGGTAGGGCAAAGTCGATGTCGCGCTCTTTGTTGAGCTGAGCCGAGAACTCCCGGTCCACCAGATCCAGGGAAACCCGGTTGCGCACTCCCTGCTGGGTGATGTAATTCAGTGTGTCGTCTTCCACCCAATAGGCGATGGCAGGATAGATAACGTGATCCTTCATCGCGATCAGGAAAAATACGGAAGGCGCGTTCGTAGTGCCGGTCTGCGAGTCCTGTTGCGGCACGGCTTCAGGCACAGGCACGTAAGTGTAGTCGCGAAGCACCGGATTGGCCGTCTCCGGCGTGTAATTCGGATTGACAAGCACGGACGGATTGCCTGGCGCCGCAGATCCCGGTCCTGGCGGCGCATAACCCTGCGGCGGATAACCTTGGGATGGATCATAGCCGTAATAACCGGGGTCGACGGCGGGAGCGGTTGCGTAACCGCTGCCATAATAATAAGGATTGGGATAGTAGCCGGCAAAATACACCGGATACGGCGCAATGACAGGTCCCAGCGGGCGAGCCGCCGGACCAGGCGCCGTCCCGCGGCCCGGTGCGCGCACCCCGCCGACGGATCGTCCTCCGCCTCTTTGCGCGAACAAACCCGGACTGGCAACCAGAAACGCCACCATCAGGAGTTTCATTGCTGATCCCCTCCACTACAACTGGTATAGCATTAAATACACCACCACGCCGGTGACGCTGACATACAGCCAGATGGGCAAGGTCCACCGCGCGATTTTGCGGTGTCTCTCGAACCATCCCTTCAATCCGCGGCGCAAGGTAATGATCGCCAGCACCGGCACCGTCACCGCCAGTGCGGTGTGGGTCGTCAGAATGGTCAGATACACCCTGCGAATCCATCCAGTTCCGGGATAGTACACCACACCGGCCAGCGCGTGATACGTCAGGTACGAAATCAGGAACAGCGTGGAGACCGAGAACGCCGTGATCATCACGCGCTTGTGAGCCTCGCGCCGGCCCTTGCGGATCAGCACGTAGGCTGTCACCAGCAATACCGCCGCAGTCCCGTTCAGCACCGCGTTCAGCGCGGGAAGATCCTGAACGCTCAACTTCGCTCCTTCACCAGCAGCTTCGCGTCGGCAATCACCCGCGCAATCGCATCCGGCTCCTCGGTGAGATAGAACCCGCGCACCCGCTCCCTGCGGTCCACCAGCACGAAGCGCGTAGAGTGATCCAGGCTCCCGTCGATGTCGCCCAGCTTGAACACGTCGCGATCCAGATGCCGCAGCGTGTTCACGTCGCCCGTCAGGAAAAACCACACACCCGGACGCGCTGAATATCGGCTGGCGTAGATTTTAAGCGTCTCCGGGGAATCGCGCCGCGGATCGATGGTCAGGGAAATCATTTTGACATCGTTGGGCGCCAGCGCTGTTTGCACTTGCCGCATCTGCGCACTCATACGCGGGCACGGCCCGGGGCAGTTGGTGAACATGAAATCTGCCACCCACACGTGCCCATCCAAGATCGGAGAACTGTCGAAACGGGCTCCGGTTTGATCCGTCAGGACGAACTCCGGAACCAAGCTGTAGGTGGGCAGATTGGAATGCGCGGAGCATCCGGACAGTACTATTGCGATCAGCAAAAAGCCGAAAACGGCAGGTCGAAGACCTGCCCCACTAATACCGCGTGCCGTCGATGACCAGCAAGCCATAAAGCAAGGGGAGATACACCACGCTCGCCAGCAGCACCTGGCGCGCGCGCAAAGTCGAATGTTCGGAGGCAGCGCGGAATCCGGCGACCAAAACGATAGCGCCCAACGCCAGCGCTCCGTACAGATACACGTTGCCGGCCATGGAGAAAAACTTGGGCGCCAGGCTCATCGGAACCAGAGCCAGGGAGAACCATACGATGCGCCGCGCGGTGGAATCGCCGTCCGGCTCGACCACCGGAAGCATGCGGATTCCCGCGCGCGCGTAATCTTCGCGGTACATCCACGCGATGGCGTAAAAGTGCGGGAACTGCCACAGGAACAGGATGGCGTAGAGAATGCCCGCTTCAAAATTCAGCCGACCGCTTGCAGCCGCGTAGCCGATCAGCGGCGGCATCGCTCCGGGTATTGCGCCAATGGTGGTTGAAATCGGAGACACGCGCTTGAGCGGCGTGTACACGAAGAGATAGCTGGCCAGTGTAAACAGGCCCAGCAACCCGGTGAGAAGGTTTACTTCCAGGCACAACTCGGCAAAGCCTAACACCGAAAGCGCCACGCCGAACCACAGCCCCTCGCGCGCGGTCAGGCGGCCGCTCGGAATCGGGCGCGCACGCGTGCGCCGCATCAACGCGTCGCCTTCGTTTTCGTACCACTGATTCAGCGCGGCCGTGCCGCTGGCGATCAAGCCCGTGCCGATCAGCATGTGCAGCAGCGCCGCCCAGCTCCAGGCCGGAGCGAGGTGCGCGCCGCACATGAATCCGATGGCCGAGCTCATCAGGATGAAACTGGTGATGCGCGGCTTGGTCAGCTCGGCGAAACATCCCGCTCGATTCATGAAGGTCCGTTTCAAGAAGGTCCGTCTCATGCCGTTACCGCCTGGGTTTCGTGAGCCTGTTCGCTGACATTCCGCCGGATTTGAATCGCCAGCGCCACGCTTGAAGCCAACGTCAAAGCTCCGGTGGCCACGTGGGCCACGGTTACGACGACCATGACGGCGGGGTTCCTCGCGGCATCGAGTCTCGCATAGTACGCTCCGATGCCCAGCAGCACTTGAACAAAAGTAACCACCATCAGCGTGATCGCCGCGGGCCGCAGCGAGCGGTGCTCCGGAAACTGGTGCAGCACGAACGCGCAGAGAATCAGGATCGCCGCCGCAACCACCATCGCGCCGAGGATGTGCGGCAGCACGGTCATGGCCCCGTGGCGGAACGCCGCGCCCAGCGCGATCTGCGCCAGCACCAACGCGGGAATCGCCACCGCCAGCGACCGCAGCGACGGCTTGCCGTAATCCTCCACGATCTCGGCCCCGCGCTGCCAGCTCCGCGAAGTGAAGATGGCGATCGCCACCGTGGTCGAAAAGAACAGTTGCGCGAGACAGGCATGCGAGACGCTCACCGCCGGAGGCAGCAGCAGCAGCACCGTCAAGCCTCCGAGCAAGCCTTGCAGGATCACCGCGCCCAGAGCGATCCATCCCAGCTTGCGCATCCACGCCCTCGGTTCCGCGCGAGCCAGCCAGATCGCCAGTCCGATGGTCAGCAGGCCGACGAATGTGGCCACCATGCGATGGCCATGTTCAAAAAGCACTCCGCCCGTCATCTGCGGCATCACCTGACCATAAGAGAGCGGCCAATCCGGAACCGATAACCCGGCCTGCTTGCTGGTCACCGAGGCCCCGGCGACTACCAGGAACAAGGTGCACACGGCCAGCGCTACGGCATAGCGATGCAACCTAGGGGTGTAATGGGGACTCACGTTACGCTCCTATTGTAACGCTTCTTGCCAGGGTAGAATCAAATCGGTTGCCGTGGCCCCGGTCCATGTAAGAAACCTTCTTGCAACAAGCCATTGCTCTGGCGATTGAAAACGTCCGCTCGGGACGGTCGGACCCTTTGCGGCGATGGTGGGCAAGGCTGCCCGGGTCGGGTCCTGGGGACGCGAGCGGCGCCCCATGTCTCTGGGCGCACTTTGCTTGGCTCGGCCGGCGCGCGTGTTCTTCGCCGCCACCGCCGCCGCAGCTGGCTTCGACGACGCCTTCATCTACCAGCAGATCTCCGTTCCCTTGGCCGAGCGCAGCATTCCATTTCTCGCCTTGATGCGCGAAGAGCGCTGGCCTGCTTCCGGGCGTGGCAGGAGACGCCAGGCCGGGTCCCGTATTGAAATATTGATATACTCGGGCGGTCGTGATGTCAGCTCTCGCCGCAGGCGATGTCGAGTCGAGAACGACCCGTAAACTTCGCCGCCGGCTCATTCCCCTGCTTTTTATCCTGTACGTCGTCTCCTACCTGGACCGCATTAATATCAGTTTCGCGGGGCTTACGATGAACCGCGCCTTAGGCATCACGGGCGGCCAGTTTGGACTGCTGGTTTCGATCTTCTTTTGGGGTTATTTGGTCTTCCAAATTCCCAGCAATCTAATGCTCCACAAAATCGGAGCGCGCATTTGGATCTGTTGCCTCCTGCTCAGTTGGGGGCTCGCGGCCATGCTCTCCGGAGCCGCGCAGAGCGTGCGGCAATTGTATGTCATGCGGTTCCTGCTGGGCGCGGCCGAGGCTGGTTCCTTCCCCGGTATGGTTCTGTATCTGACGTATTGGTTCCGGCGGGGCGAGCAAGCGCGCATGATTTCACTCTTCATGATTGGGTTGCCGGTGGCCAGTATTCTGGGCGCTCCGGCTTCGGGGTTCATCCTCGATCACGCGCATTGGGCGGCGATCAGCAGTTGGCGATGGTTGCTGCTTCTGGAGGGACTGCCTGCTCTTGTTTGCGGCGGCCTCACTTATTTCGTGCTGCCGAGCCGCCCGGCGGAGGCAACATTTCTTACGCAAGAGGAGAAGATCTGGATCGCAGCGGGACTCGCCAGTGAAGGACAGGGCAGGACCGGTGAGCGCTCCATCTCGGCGTTGCGCGCATTGGCTCACCCAAGGGTGTGGCATCTGACATGCGCCGAATTTATGTTCGCCATTGCGTTGTACGCGATGAGCTTCTACATGCCTCAAGCCGTGCAATCCCTTTCGAGCGGTTATACCAATACGGTAGTGGGCGTCCTGGTGATGGTGCCTCACCTCGCCGGCCTGGTGGCGATGGTCCTGGTATCGAGAAGTTCCGACCGCCGGCTGGAGCGGCGATGCCACGCCGCATTTTCCGCAATGGTTGGAGGCGCTGCTCTGCTGTTGCTGGGCACAACCAGCTCACCGTTGCTCTCGATCGCGATTTGGTCCTTCGCGGCGATGGGAATCTATGGTTTCCTCGGCCCATTTTGGTCGCTTCCAAGCGAGTTCCTGACGGGATTCTCCGCGGCCTCCGGCATCGCCTTGATCAATACCGCCGGGGGGCTTGGCGGGGTTGCCGGGCCGTCGGCCATCGGAGCCTTGGCCGGCAGGACCGGAGGAATCTATGGGGGCCTCGCTTTTGCCGGCGTTTCGCTATTCGTGTCCGCGACGCTGATCCTACTGCTGCCCCAACGAAGCGCGCGTCGCCTGCCCATGGACCCCGCCAGGTGACCTTGCGGGTGTTACCATGTCGTCTTGTTTATGCCATCCGCAAAACACTCGATACGCCTCAGTTTCTTCGCCGCCGCTTTGTTGCTGGGTGCACTGGCCCACGCGGCGGACCCTCCCGATACTGTGACGCTCAACGACGGCGAGATGCTGCTGGGGAAACTGGTGCGAGCGACCGGTGCTGCGGTGACGTTTCATAGCGATTCGGCCGGCGACGTCACCATCCCCTGGGCCAAGATCAAAGAGCTGAAGTCCTCGCGCCGTTTCGCCGTGATCCCCAAGGGCATCATCTTCAAGCGCAAGGAGACCGACTCGAAGATTCCGCGCGGCGTCCTCGCCTTTACCGACGGGAAGATCCAGATCACGCCGGGCAACGGCCAGCCCGTCGAGACCGTGGCCACCGGCGATACGGGCTTCATCATCGACGAAGACGCCTACCAGAAGGCGCTCCACACTCCCGGCTTCGGCGAGGATTGGAAGGGAGCGATTACCGGCGGCGTGTCCTTGATCGAGGCCACCCAGAAGAGCGACACGTTCACCGGCGCGGCGCATTTCTCCCGAGCCATCCCGACCGAGGATTGGCTGGCGGCGCGCGATCGCACGCTGGTGAATTTCACGGCCTCCTATGGAAAGATCGATCAGCCCAACACGCCCGAAGTGAAGACCGACATGGTTCACTTCGACGCCGAGCAGGATGAGTACTTCTCCCCTCGCATGTACGCGCTGGAGCAAGCCGCCTTCGATCACAACTTTTCGCAAGGGTTGTCGCTGCAGCAGACCTACAGCGGCGGCGTGGGCCGGGAGGTGATCAAGTCGGACAAGCAGACGCTCGACCTCAAAGCCACGATGAGTTACATCTCCCAGCGCTTCAACGGCAGCAAGAGCCAGAATCTGATCGGCTCCGTCTTCAACGAAACCTATCACCGCAATCTTCCGGCGGGAATCAAGTTTGACGAGCATATAACGTTGGTTCCCGCCTGGAACAATACCAACGCCTATTCTGCCAACGCCGGCGCCGGAATCACCATGGCGCTGTACAAGCGTATCAGCCTGAATGTCAGCGCTCTGGATATGTTCCTGAACGATCCTCCGCCAAGCTTCAAGAAGAACTCGTTCCAGTTCACCACCGGCGTAACATATTCGTTGCCCTAAAGAGCGGTGAAAAGGGCTCGCGCGCTGGTCAAAAGGGAGTAGAACAGGCTCAGAAAGTGAGCAGCTCCGAGTATGGCGAGAATCCAACCCGTCCTGACACCGACCGAGCTTGCGTTGGTTGATCAGATGGCCGCGTTAACGGGCTCGAAGCGAACCGAAGTGATCAAGAGCGCACTGGCCGTCTATCATTGGTTCGTGCAGCAGGCGCTTACCGGGAGCCGGGTCGTGGCCCGCAAGGCAACCGGGGAGGAGGTCGTCCTCGAGACTTCGGAGCTAGCTAGCGGTCCTGGAAGGCAAGGGGAACCGCCTTAGCCCCGAAGAGTTGGGCTTGCTGGCGAAGCGGCTAGCGGCGGCTTCGAACCCGAATCGCCTCGATCAAGAGGTAGTCTAGCGAGTCGGCTAGCCTGCGGCTCAACCTGACGCATCCCCAAAGCCTCCCCGCGCCCCCGTGCTATCGTATACTTTTCAGTCTTTTTCCCTAGACAACTCACACCAACACATGGCAACCCGCACCCCTATCACTGTCGCGCATGGCGACGGCATCGGCCCTGAGATCATGGCGGCCACTCTGCATATTCTCGAAGCCGCCGGAGCGCTTCTGGACATCGAAACCATCGAAGTTGGCGAGAAGGTTTATCTGTCCGGCAACACTTCCGGCATCGCGGCCAGCGCATGGGATTCCCTGCGCCGCACCAAGGTGTTTCTCAAGGCTCCCATCACCACGCCGCAGGGCGGAGGATACAAGAGCCTCAACGTCACCACTCGCAAGATGCTGGGCCTTTACGCCAACATCCGCCCCTGCGTGTCCTACTATCCCTTCGTGCGCACCAAGCACCCGGTAATGGATCTGGTCATCGTGCGCGAAAACGAAGAAGACCTTTACGCCGGCATCGAATATCAGGCCACGCCCGACGAAATGATCGCGCTCAAGGTCATCTCGCGCCCCGGCTCCGAAAAAATCATTCGCTATGCGTTCGAGTACGCGCTCCAGTACAAGCGCAAGAAGGTCACCTGCTTCACCAAGGACAACATCCTCAAGATGACCGACGGGATGTTCCACAAGATCTTCGATGAGATCTCGCCCGAGTATCCGGCGATCGAAAAGGAGCACTGGATCGTGGACATCGGCGCAGCAAAAATGGCCGATACTCCGGAAGCCTTCGATGTGATCGTGATGCCGAACCTTTACGGCGACGTGCTCTCCGACGTTGCCGCCCAAATCGCCGGTTCGGTGGGCTTGGCTGGTTCTTCCAACATCGGCGATCATGCCGCGATGTTCGAAGCGATTCACGGCTCCGCCCCGCGCCGCGCCGGACAGAATCTGGCCAACCCTTCCGGTCTGCTGCACGGAGCTTTGCTCATGCTGGTGCACATCGGCCAGCCCGACATCGCCGAGCGCATCCATAACGCCTGGCTCGTCACCCTGGAACAAGGCATCCATACGTACGACATCTTCACCGAAGGCAAGAGCAAGCAGAAGGTGGGCACTAAGGAATTCGGCGACGCGGTGATCGCGCGCCTGGGACAAAAACCCGTGACGCTTCGGGCTGTCGATTACGCTACCGCCCCGCGCCGCCCGAGTCCTCCGCTGGCCGTCCATCCCATGCCCAAGAAGGATCTGGTAGGCGTCGACGTCTACATCGAGTGGCCTTCGAGGAAACCCACCGACCTGGCGGCGGTCATCGGCAAGGCTTCGGCCGACGGATTGAAGCTGGAGATGATCGCCAACCGCGGCGTCAAAGTGTGGCCCGAAGGCTCGCCTCAAACCTTCTGCACGGACAATTTCCGCTGCCGCTTCCTGGGCGCGAATCCCGGGCAACAGCCCGCACAGAAACAGATCGTCGCCCTGCTTGAGCGTGTAACCGGACTCGGCCTCGACATCACCGCGACCGCAAGCCTGCGCAACTACGACGGCAAAATCGGCTTTACTCTCGCGCAGGGCCAGTAACAATACGATGGAAGCTCAGCCGCTGGTGGGCGTAATCATGGGCAGCAAGTCCGATTGGGACACCATGCGCCATGCGGCGGAAATTCTGGAGAGCTTCGGCGTGCCCTTCGAGAAGAAGATCGTCTCGGCGCACCGCACGCCACGGCTGATGGCGGAGTACGCCTCCACGGCGGAGGATCGCGGACTCGAGGCGATCATTGCGGGCGCGGGCGGCGCGGCGCATCTGCCTGGAATGGTGGCCTCGCACACGACGCTGCCGGTGCTGGGAGTGCCGGTGGAGACGCACGCGCTGAAGGGCATGGACTCGCTGCTCTCCATCGTGCAGATGCCCGGCGGAATTCCGGTGGCGACGTTCGCCATCGGCAAGGCGGGCGCCATCAACGCGGCCCTGTTCGCGGTGGCGATCCTGTCGCGTAGCCGGCCGGATCTGCGCGATAAGCTGCGCGCCTGGCGCGCCGGCCAAACCGACCGCGTGCTGGGCGACACGCTGTCCTAACAATGTTCCGGCCGACGCGTTTTGAAGCCATTCTGCCCGGAGCCACTCTTGGCGTGCTGGGCAGCGGACAGCTCGGCCGCATGTTTGCGATAGCCGCACGGCGCATGGGCTATCGCGTACACACGTTTTCTCCGGACGAAGATACGCCCACCGGGCAGGTGGCCGACCTCGAAATTCAGGCGCCCTATGACGATCTTGACGCGGTGCGGCGCTTCGCGGCCGGCGTCAGCGTGGTGACCTTCGAATTTGAAAACGTCCCGGCGGCCACCGCGCAGGCAGCGGCCGAGCACGCTCCGGTGCGCCCCGCCGGCGCGGTGCTGCACACCACTCAGCACCGCATTCGCGAAAAAACATTTCTCACCAAAGCCGGGTTCCCTTTGACTCCGTTCCGCACCGTGGAAACCGCGCAGGATCTCGCCGGAGCGGTCCAGGAACTGGGATGCCCATCGATTCTGAAGACCGCGGATTTCGGTTATGACGGCAAGGGGCAAGCGAGGATCGCGTCCGCTGAAGAAGCCGAAGCAGCGTGGAGCTCGATCGGGCGCAAGCCGGCCGTGCTGGAGCAGTTCATAGCGTTCGAGCGCGAAGTCTCTGTAGTGGCGGCACGCGGCGCGAACGGAGCCTGCGTGGATTGGGGCGTGATCGAGAACCAGCATCGCCGCCACATCCTGGACGTATCGCTTGCCCCGGCTCGAGTTGCGCCGGAGGTAGCCGCCCGCGCGCGGGAGATCGCCCATGCGGTGCTCGAAGAGCTGGACGTCATCGGGGTGTTGTGCGTAGAGTTTTTCGTCGAGCCGGGCGGACACCTGCTGATCAACGAACTGGCTCCGAGGCCGCACAACTCCGGGCACTTGACCGTGGATGCCAGCGCCACCAGCCAGTTCGAGCAGCAATTGCGCGCCGTATGCGGCCTGCCCTTGGGATCCACCGCGCTGCTGCGCCCGGCCGCGATGGCGAACCTGCTCGGGGACCTGTGGGCCGAGGGCGATCCGGATTGGCTGGCTGCGTGCGCGTTCAGCGAAGTAAAGTTGCACTTGTACGGCAAACTGGCGCCCAGGCCCGGGAGAAAAATGGGACACCTGACCGCGCTCGCGCCGGCCGGACACGGAGACGCGGAGACCGCGCTCGAAACCGTGCTGTATGCGCGCCAGGCTCTCGCGCGGCATGGAACTTTAGTTCGCAAGGACTAAGTAGAAGTTCCCACCTCAACCGGGACCTTTCGGTGATCAAGTTCCTCCGCGAGAAACCCTATAACTATATAGATGCAGGCCGCTACGTTTATCGACTTTTACGAAGTGCTGCAAATCAGCCCCAACGCCGATTCGGATACCATCCACAGGGTCTACCGCATCCTGGCGCAGCGGTTTCATCCCGATAATCAAGCGACTGGAAACCAGGAGATCTTCCACAACCTCACCGCTGCCTATCACGCGCTGGCCGATCCCGAAGGGCGCGCCGCCTATGACGCCCAGCATCGCGACCTGCGCCGCCTGAGCTGGAGGATTTTCGATCAATCCACGGCGCCGCTGGGCGTGGATGGCGAGCGCCGCAAGCGCGACGGCGTGCTGACGCTGCTGTATCGCAAGCGCGTCGCCCAGCCTGAGCAGCCGTTTCTCATGCTGAAGGAACTGGAGGAGCTGCTCGGCGTGCCCAAGGAGCACCTGGAGTTCACCGTGTGGTATTTGCGCGAAAGCCAACTGATTCAGCGTGCCGATAACGGCCGCTTCACCATTACGCTGAAGGGCGTGGATGCGGCGGAAGAGTCGCTGGAACGCAAGGTTGCTACGGTATCGCTGTTGCCCGCGGCCCCACGCGTCGCATAACCATCCGGATTTCCCTGCCCTAAAGCTAACCTGTAAAACGGTCGATAAGACATGGAGGCTTTCCGTGAGCTCCACCTCCATTGCGAATCCATCGGGCATTGCGAACCCATCGGGCCTTGCGACCCCAGCGCCCCTCGCGACCCCAACCACTGCATCCGGTCAGGAGCGCTTTCAATCGGCGTGGATTATTTCACAGCGTGAGGATTTGACGTGGTTTATCGGGTCCGCGCTCGCTGGATACCTGGCAGTGGCGCTGATGTGGGCCGGCTTTCCGCTTCTTCCGCTGCAAGCCGTCTGGTTCTTCGGAGTGGATGGGCCGCACGTGCTGGCCACAGTCACTCGAACTTACTTCGACAAGGCGGAACGGAAAAAGCTGGGATGGTTCTTGTGGATTCTCGCGCCCCTGCTGCTGGTGGGTCCGGTGGCGGCCATGACCGGGCACGCGGCGCTGTTCTTCCTGGCGGCCTTCGTGTGGCAGCAATTTCACGTGGTAAAACAGCACTTCGGCTTCGTGATGCTGTACAAGGCGAAGAATCGCGAGCGCTACGATATCGATCGCAAGCTGGACCGCTGGTTCCTGCTTGCATCCCTGTTCGCGCCCTTGGGATTATTCGTGCTGAAGACCCAACACCTGTTGGAGCAAACGCCGTTGGAGAGGACCACGCTGGCCACCGTGGTGATCGGCGCGTACGCCTTGCTTACAGGAGCCTGGCTGATCCGGCAAGCCATCAAGTGGCGCGAACACGCGCAAATGAACTGGCCCAAGCTGGCGCTGCTGGCCGCGGTAGTGCCACTGCAATGGCTGGCACTCGGCTTCGCTGTCCGGTTCGGCACGGCCGGCGCGTTGCAGGCGGCGATTCCTCTGGGTCTTTTTCATGGCTTGCAATACCATCGCCTGATGTGGTTCCACAACCGCAATCGCTACTCGGTTCCCGGAGCGGCGGAGCGCAACGGAATGGCCGTGCGCCTGGCATCGAATGTCGCCACCTACCTGACCGTGGCCCTCGGGCTGCACTTCCTGCTGACGTTCATGCCTCAGGTCCTGTTTCCGGGCCAGACCATGCAAGCCGCGATCTGGGGTATCGCCTTCACTCACTATTGCCTGGATGCGAAGATCTGGCGCGTGCGCAGCGATAAGGAACTGGCTGTGGCTCTGAGGCTGGCGTAAGCCGGATCACTTTACTTCGAAGCTCAGCGTCTGGGTCGCCTGCGAGCCGTCGCTTTGATTCTTTACCACGACGTCCAATCTGTATATTCCAACCTTCAGGGATAAGTTTTTCTCAACGACTCCACTGTGATCGACGGGCTCGTCGAAAGAGGTTACGAACTTCCTATCCAGCGTGGTTATCCGTCCGCTGACCTCGTATTGCCCGGCAGGGTCCAGAGGAATAGAAATCTTGGTGATCCGGATCGAGGTCACGGAGACATCGATAGAGGCGTCGCCGGCCGTGGGCTGTGGCGCCGGCGGAGGAGGAGTTTGGGCTTGAGCTAACTGGTCCAATCTCCTTTGTGTCTCGGTGATCTCCCTGTTTACGTCTGAGATGCTCCGGTCCAAGTCGTCCTGGAGGCTCTGCTTCTTCAGGTAGTCTTCGTACCTGAAGAAAAAGAACGTCTTGTTTTTCCCGTTGTAGACCTTGGGGAATGTAAATCGGGCCGCCCACCGGTTGGGCCGGCGCCGGCGGAGCCGGCGCGGCTGGCGGCGCGGGCGCTTGCGCGATCATCACTTGCGGCGGCGGAGGCGGCGGAGCCGAAGGCTCCGGAACGGCCACCACGGTCTGCGCCGGGGCGAGCTGGATCGCCGCGCTCAGGTACATCAGCGGTGCGGCGAGGAGCGCCAGCGCGGTCCACCCTCGGCGGCCGAGAGCGCCGGGAATGCGCCGGGTTTCATCTAAAATCCGATTGATTCTGGTTTCCACGTTGGCCTCCTTTGCCATGGGCGCGGCCACATTGGACACAGCCAGCACCCGTCCCTTCGAGAATTGAATCGCGCGAGCGATATCGAGCAGCGTTCGCGCGTACTGTTCGCGATCCCGGACCACCGCGAGCGCGGCATCGTCGCAAGCCTGTTCCGCCAGCCGCGCAAGCTGGCGCTCCAGCCACCACGCCAGAGGATGGAACCAGAACACGCACCGGTTCAGCCGCGCCATCGCCGCGATGGCCCAGTCACGGCGGCGCACGTGAGACTCCTCATGGGCCAGAACGGCATGCAGTTTGGCGGAGTCCCAGTCGCGCCAGGACGCGGGCAGCAGAATCCTGTTCCCGATGGTCAGCGGCGCGGAGACGCGACGGGACTGAAGTCTTCCCTGCCCCGCGGGTTCACTGTCGCGTACCAGCCGGCGAGCAAACAGCAGCGCCGCAACGAACCGTGCAGTGAAGAAAAGCAGACCGCAGAAGTAGATAACCGCGGCAGCTTCTTCCCATGACCAAACAGCAAGAGACTTAAGAGGTACGCTCGGCTCCGCGACTGAGATGACTTGGCTCGTAACCGCGATCGCAACGGGCTCCGCCGAGCGCAGCACTCGCACGGGAATCTCGGGCAGCAGCGGGCCGAGCGCGATCTGAAGCAGCATGCTCGCGGTCACCAGCGTCCAGAAGGCGTGCCGGATCGATGCGGATTTCACACGCCACAGGCACAGCGCGGCAGTTGCGGCGAGCAGCACAGAACGGACGGCGGCTTGGAGCAGGTGATCCATTATTTACGCCGGGCGATTTTTTGAGCGAGCCGTTGGAGCTCGCGCTCGCTCAGCACCTCGTCATCCACCATGCCGATGAGGAGTTGTTCCACCGAGCCTCCGCAAAGACGCTCGATGATCTGGCGCACCGCGCCGGCGGCCACGCTTTGGGGAGCGTCCACACCGCGATAGACATTGGTGCGCCCATCCACGCTGTGGGTCAGGTAGCCCTTTTCTTCTAACCGTGTGAGCACGGTGCGCGCCGTGGATTCCTTCATGGGATGGCGCGCGGCCAGAGCCTCGCGGACCTCTTCTCCGGTGGCGGAGCCGCGATCCCAGACCACCGACATCACCAGGTGTTCGAGGCCGCTGAGGGGTTTGAGCCGGGGCTTCTTGTTTTCAAACATGGTCGCTATAGAGTGTCGCGCTACTACTTGTAGCGCAGATCGGCGGCCTTGTCAATCTCTAATATTGCAGGGACGCCACGCGGCGGAAATTGGCCGTGGTGGCCGCCGCAATCGTCTCCAGAGTCTCTCCGCGCAGTCCGGCAAGCTTCCGCGCCGTCTCCACCACAAACGCCGGTTCATTGCGCTTTCCGCGCCGGGGCACCGGAGCCAGATACGGCGCGTCGGTCTCCACCAGAATCCGATCCGCGGGAGCGGTCCGTGCGGCCTCTTGCAACTCCAGCGCCTTCGGGAACGTCACGATGCCGCCGAAGCTAAGATAAAATCCCAGCTCGATGCAACGCGCGGCCTCCGCCGGCCCTCCGGAGAAACAGTGCATGATTCCTGGAAGTCCCGTCGGGGTCCAATGCTTCTCGATCAGCGACAGCGTGTCTTCCCAGGCCTCACGCGTATGGATCACGATCGGCTTCGCGGCATCGGAAGCCACGCGCATCTGCTCCACGAACACGTCCCGCTGCACATCGCGCGGCGAAAAATCGTAATGGTAATCGAGGCCGATCTCGCCCAACGCCACCACCTTGGGATGTCGCAGCAGCTCCGCCAGACGCTGGAACGTCTCACGCTCGGCTTTGCTCGCGTCATGCGGATGCACGCCAACGGTCGCGTAAATAGCCGGATACCGATCCGCCAGCCGGATGCCGGTTTCTAAATCCGGCGGACCATCCCCAGTGCCGATTGCGACCATGCACTCGACGCCTGCCGCCAGCGCGCGCTCGATCACGGCGTCTCGGTCACCATCGAATTGTTCGTGATCCAGATGGCAATGCGAGTCCGCGAGCATTATTTCAAACGTGCGCCGATGGGAACGTCTTCCAAAAAGCTCGCCAGGACCGGCGCGCCATCCTCGAGCGACGCCGCCACAATCATACCTTGCGATTCCAGGCCCCTCAGCTTTCGCGGCGCAAGATTGGCCACGATCACCACCTTGCGCCCCACCAGAGCTTCGGGCTTGTACGCCAGCGCGATGCCGGCGACGATGCTGCGCGGCTGCGCCTCGCCGATGTCCACCGCCAGATGCAGCAGCTTATCCGCGTTCTTCACCGCCACGGCCGACTTCACTACGCCCACCCGCAAATCCACCTTTGCGAAATCGTCGATGGTGATCTGACCGCTGCCGTTCGCCGCTGGGGCTGGCTCGGCCGCGGCACGCAAAGGTGGCGGAGCCCCTTTGCCCAGCAGCGTCTGCTGCCGCGCCAGTTCCACTGTCTCCAGCTCCTTCATCTTGTCGATCGAAGCCTTCGCATCCGCCCGCGGAAACACTGCTTCGACGGCGCGCAGTTTCTGTCCCGCCGCCAGGTGCCCCCAATGCAGATCGGCCGTGCGCACCCTGTCCAAATGCCCCGGCATGCCGAGCTGAAACCAGATCTTCTCGGTCGAGTGCGGCATAACCGGGTACAGTAACGCAGTAACGACCCGCACAGCTTCGGCCGCGGTGTACAGAGCGGTGTCCAGTGCTTCGGCGCATTCCGGGCCGCCCTTGGCCAGTTTCCAGGGCGCCTGCTCCACGATGTATTTATCCACCGCCGCGATCAGCGCCCACACTGCCTCCAGGGCCTTGGAAAAATCGAACCGTTCGAACGCCTCCAGAGCCAGCTCCACCGCGCTAGTCGCCGCGGCCGCGACGTGATTGTCGCTGCCGCCCGCGGGAATTTCGCCGCCGCGATACTGGTGAATCATCGTCAGCGTCCGGCTGGCCAGGTTCCCCAGGCCGTTGGCCAGATCCGAGTTATAGCGTCCCACCAGCGCGTCGTAGCTGAAGCTGCCGTCTTGGCCGAACACCACTTCGCGCAAAAGGAAATAGCGCAGCGCGTCCGTGCCCAGCACCTTATGAATGGGCGTGGCTCGCACGATGTTGCCGCGCGATTTACTCATCTTGTCGTTCTCAAACAGCAGCCAGCCGTGCGCGAAAATGCGCTTGGGAAGTTCCAGTCCGGCGGCCCACAGAAACGCCGGCCAATACACCGCATGAAAGCGCACGATTTCCTTGCCGATCAGGTGCAGGTCCGCGGGCCACAAATCGTCGGCGGCCACCGCGCTCATGTACGTGCTCAGCGCGTCGAACCACACATAGAAAACGTGCTTGTCGTCGCCGGGTTCTTCGCCCGGCAAGGGAATTCCCCACTTGACGCTGGTGCGGCTGATGGAAAGATCCTTCAAGCCCTGCCGGACAAAGGCCATGACTTCATTGCGGCGAATCTCCGGTTGAATAAAATCCGGCTGATTCATGTATAAGTCCAGGAGCCGGTCCGTAAATGCGGACAATTTAAAGTAGTAATTCTCTTCGGTGACAGTCTCGGTGGGACGGCCGCAATCGGGACATGGATCGCCGGGCTTGGCGTCGTTGATATAGGCGTTGTCGAAAATGCAATATTGCCCGGTGTAATGGCCTTTGTAGACGTAGCCGTTCTTTTTGCAGCGCAGGAAGAGATCCTGCACCACTTGAGCGTGATTAGCGGCGGTGGTTCGCTGAAACCGGTCGATTCCGAGTTCCAGAATTTGCCACTGCTTCCGGAACTCTTCCGCGATGACGTCGGTATATTCCTTCGGCGTCTTGCCGGCGGCCAGCGCCGCGCGCTCCACGTTGACGCCGTGCTCGTCCGTGCCGGTGGCGAGCGTCACATCGTAGCCCTGCATCGTCTTCATGCGCCGGATCGTGTCGGCGGCGATGGTGGTGTAGGCGTGCCCGATGTGAGGCGCGGCGTTGGTGTAATAAATCGGTGTCGTGAGATAGTATTTCATGTCGTTTTTCGATATGCGGCCGCGGCCGCCGCCAGCACCTGTCTGAGCGGCGCGCCGGTGCGCTCCGCGATCGCGCGGCAGTCCTCGTATTCCGGCGCGAACAAGCCCGGGCCGGAGACTTTTCCGCGTACCGGGCCCCAGGGCGTCTCCACTTCCGCAATGCGCCGCTCCTCCACGCGCCGTTCCGCGGCATGCATGCGCAAACCCAGCGTGGATGTCTCCGCGAAGATCGCTTGCGCCAGACGTTCCTGATCCTCCGGCTTCGCGATCACACGCAGAAGGGAGCCCGGCCGGTTCTTCTTCATCTGGATGGGCGACAGGGAAACATCCAGCGCTCCGGCCTCCATCAACCGGTCCAGAGCGTAGCCTAGGACCTGCGGGCTGGAATCGTCGATGTTCGCTTCGATCACGCTCACCAGCGTGGCTTCCGGCGCGGACGTTCGATCCCCGATCAATGCGCGCAAGACGTTCGCGTGCTGCGGAAAATCGCGATCTCCCGCTCCGTGTCCGATGCTCGATATGCGCATCGCCGGAAGCGGGCCGAAGCTGGAGGCGAGCGTGGCGGCCAGCGCTGCGCCGGTTGGCGTAGTCAGCTCCATCGCGGGTCCTCGCGCATACACCGAGATGCCTGTAAGCAGCTCCGCCGTCGCCGGCGCGGGAACCGGCAAGGTGCCGTGCTCGGTTTCCACCGTTCCGCTGCCCACGTTGATGGCCGAGATATGCACCTCTTCGACGCCCATCAGATCCAGCGCGACGCACGCGCCCACGATGTCGGCGATCGAATCCGCCGCGCCCACTTCATGAAAGTGAACGTTTTCGATGGGCACCCCGTGCACCTTAGCCTCGGCTTGCCCCAGCTTTTCGAACACCGCGCTGGAGTTCCTCTTGGCCCGCGCCCCCAGAGGAGCCGCGTCGATCATCGCCAGAATGTGCGAAAGGTGGCGATGCTTCCTCTGAGCTTGCTCCAGATGGACGCGAAACTTCGACGCGGTGATGCCCCGGCGGGCGGTTTTTTCCACTTCATAGCGCGCCCCGGTGTCCAGGCTCCGCAGCGCGTCCAGCACGTCCGCGGCCGGCGCGCCCGCGTCCATCAGAGCGCCAACCGCCATGTCGCCGCTGATCCCCGAAAACGCGTCCAGATAACAAATCTTCATGCCGCTTCCTCATTATAGGGTGTGGGATATAATGCGGTCCGGGAGTGTCGTTCACATTTATGCGAATTCTCATGAGCTTGACTGTCGCGGCCATCATGGCGGTTGTTGCCTCGGCGCAGAAAGTCCCTGCCGCACAGTTGATCCAGATGGCCAAAACCCACGCGTCGGGGCTGGAACAGGCTCTGCGCGAAACATTGACCGACGCCAATATCCAGAAGGGCGCGGCCGCGGCGGGAGAGATGGGTGAGTTCGTGTGGGCGGTTACCGCCGACAAGCAGCCCAACCTGGTAGTCTCGGCGCCGCGCACCGGCGATGCGGCTCCCGTCGCGGCCACCAAGGTCGGCGGACTGTGGGTGTACGTAGGGAAGCTGAAGACGGGGACGGCCTATAGATACACCTGGCTAGTGGATGGCAGAGCCATCGGAGGCACCAACGACCTCGCCGCGTTCGGTCCCGATAGCTACGCGCAACCGGGCGCGCCGCAGGGCAAGCTCACCGGCCCGATGGTGCTCGAAAGCAAGATCTACCCCAACATGAAGGCCAACGTTTGGTATTACGTTCCGGCGCAGTGGGACGGCTCGACGCCGCTGCCGGTCCAGGTCTGGGGCGACGGCCAGAGCTACGTCGGCCCTCGCCCGGATTCGCATCGCGTGCTGGAAACCTTCGACAATCTCACCGCGCAGAGGCACATTCCATTGATGGTCAACGTATTCATCCAGCCAGGGACGGGCGCGGCGCAGAATCAACGCTCGATTGAATACGACACGGTCGACGACACCTACGCGCGCTATCTTCTCGAAGAGGTTCTTCCCGAGATCGGCAAGCACGTGAATCTGCGCCAGGACGCTTACAGCCGCGCGATAGTGGGCGAAAGCTCCGGCGGAATCTGCGCCTTCAACGCGGCTTTTCTGAAGCCGGATCAATTCTCGCGAGTGCTGAGCTGGATCGGAAGCTTCGCCGCGCTGCAAACCTCGGCCGCGCACCCCGCGGGCGGCGCCGAGTATCCCGTGATGGTTCGCCGCACCCCCCGCAAGAACATTCGCGTGTGGCTGCAAGATGGAGCTGAGGACATGGAGAATGCGCGCGCCGGAAGCTGGCCGCTCGCCAACATCGAGATGGCCAATTCGCTCAAGCTGCAAGGCTACGATTACCACTTCTCCTTCGGCGTCGGGACCCACAACCAGGCGCAAGGCTCGGCCGAGCTGCCCGAGACGCTGACGTGGCTGTGGCGCGATTACGATCCCGCCAAAACCTCGCAGGATTTCGTCCAGGACCCCGCCGAAAAGGCCGCCCCTCTCTGGCGCGTTACCGTGAATCGGCAGTAGACGCAAGGCTACGGATTAGTTTGCGCCGGATACCGGATCACGCTAAAGTTCCGCAGCGTCAGAATGTCCGCGCCGGAGGTTGTCGTGTCGCCCTGAAAACTGATCGTGACGGCGACAGTGGGATTGATGGCGGAAGATCCCGCCGCTGACGCGAAGGCCAGCGTTGAGCCTCCCCAGCTCTGCGTGTCCCAGGTTTGTCCGCCCGAGTAGAGACCGAAGCTGGTATGCCCCGCGAAAAGGCTTTCCGTCGCCGCGGCGGTTCGGTTGATCACCACCACCGTTCCGGCAACTTGGACTTGGGCGGTGAACCCCGTGGTCGAGCCGGTGTGGCTGTATTGATACTCGATTTCGAGGCGGTCTCCCGTGCCGAGCAGTCCCGCCGGAAGCGTGCAACTCCCCAACTGCGCCAGAGTGGAGGCGAAAGTGCCAACGCCGGCGCTGCTGCACACCACCTGTGGCGTGGTCAGCGATCCCAGCGGATTGCTGGGGTTGGCGTAGCGATAGCTGGCCAGCAGCAGATCCCCGGATTGCGGAGTCGAGCTGCTGAAGAAAGTGACAACGTCGGTCGAGAGCGTGAAATCGATTCCCGCGTCCTGCCGCAGGCCGTTCAAGTACAGTTCCAGGCTCCCCACAGGGGATGGAGGGAACGCGAGGGTGAAGACGGTGTTCGACCCGTTGATCGAGCCGGAGGGAGTCTCGGAATCCGAAAAGCTCGGATACACGCCTGTCGAACTTCCGCACGGCCCCGAGGTTCCATCCACATGCATGCAGTCGCTGAGATTGCCGGATGCGCCGTCGATCTGTCCCTGGTCGTTGATGATCGCGGTTCTGCCCAGCGCGTATCCGACGCCTTTTTGCGCCGCTAGCGCCAAGGCATTCACCAATCCCACGACGTCGGAGATCTGAATCGAGGTGGTGAGGGGCGGCGGCCCCACCACCGTGCCGGTGGACACCAGCACATCGGGGATGCGCAGCGTCACGGAGCTGGGCGGCACGGCCCATACCTGCGTGAACTGGGTCACGCCGTTCTGGTTATAGACGATGTTGTATTGCGCGCCGGCCGAGGCCGTGGTGGTGGGCACCAGCGCGACCTGGAGCACGCCATTGACGATCGGCAGGGTCATGTTGGCAGTTGCAATATTGGACGTGTCGCCGGCCTGGAAGGCGCTCCAGGTGATGAACATCGTTCCGGTGAAGCGCGATCCGTCCGCGCGGTAGAGAATATCCTGAACGGTGGTCAGAGCCGGTTGGGCTTCTACCAAGCCGGTCATCAGGAGGGCCGCCAGGGCCAATGGTTTAAGACTGAACTTTTTCGGGCAGAACATCGCTACGCCTCCAAGCGACTTCAGGATACGGGCAAGATGCCGCGAGAGCCTGCGCGCGTAAGCGCGATGTCCTTGAAATTACGCGATTTTTAGTCCGTGATTAAGCGGGTTTGATCACTTCGACGCCCATGTAGGGGCGCAGCGCTTCCGGGATTACGACGCTGCCGTCGGCCTGCTGGAAATTCTCGACGATGGCGACCCAGGTGCGGCCCACGGCCAAGCCGCTGCCGTTGAGGGTGTGTACGAAATCGGCTTTGGATTTTCCGGACTTCGCCCGAATCGAGGCACGGCGAGCCTGGTAGGCCTCGAAATTAGAGCAGGAGGAGATTTCCTTGTACCCGTTCTGGCCCGGCAGCCAGACCTCGATATCGTAAGTCTTGGCCGAGCTTGCGCCCATATCGCCGGTGCATAAGACCACCGTTCGATAGGGCAGGCCCAGACGCTGGAGGATGTCTTCGGCGTCGCGCGTCAGTGCCTCGAGTTCGTCGTAACTGGTTTCGGGATTGGCGAATTTCACCAGCTCCACTTTCTGAAACTGGTGCTGACGAATAATCCCTCGTACGTCCCTTCCATACGATCCGGCCTCGCTGCGGAAGCAGGGAGTATAGGCGCAATACTTGAGCGGAAGCTTGTCCAGATCGAGCGTTTCGTCGCGATGCAGGTTAGTGACCGGCACCTCGGCGGTGGGAATCAGCCAGTAGTCGGTGTTTTCCAGCTTGAATAGATCCGCGGCGAACTTGGGGAGGTTGCCGGTGCCGTACAGGCTCGCCGAGTTGACCATGAAGGGCGGCAGAACCTCGGTATAGCCGTGATGTTGGGTGTGCACGTCGAGAAAGAAATTGATCAGCGCGCGTTCCAGCTTCGCGCCCAGGCCCCAGTAGACGGCGAAGCGCGCTCCGGTGATCTTGGTGGCGCGATCAAAATCAAGGATGCCCAGCTCCGGACCGAGGTCCCAGTGGGCCTTGGGAGCAAACGAAAACTCCGGAGGCGTCCCCCAGCGGCGGACTTCGACGTTATCGTCGGATTTCTTGCCGGTGGGGACGGATTCATGGGGCGTGTTGGGAACTCCGGCCATCATCTGGCGGAATTCGTTGTCGGCAGCCTCGGCGGTCCGATCAAGCGCGGCCATGCGATCGGCCATCTCGCGGACCTTCTGTTGCAAATCCGCGGTGTCCTGGCCGGCCTTCTTGAGCTTTCCGATCTCCTGCGATTCCGCGTTGCGCCGGGCCTTCAACTGCTCGGACTCGGCGAGCGCGGTGCGGCGCTCGGCATCCAGCTTGCGGAAGGCTTCCAGGTCCAGCGTGAAGCCGCGGTCGGCGAGCCGTTTCGCGATGGCGTCCAGATTGTTGCGGAAGAAAGAGAGATCGTACACGGGTCACGTTGTATGCAAATCGTTTAAGGCGACCTAGCGGTCCGCGATCTCGATCCAGGGCTTGCCCACGGGCTCGCCGGTATAATCCGCGCGAGGACGGATCAGGCGGTTGTTGTGATACTGCTCCAGGATGTGCGCGGTCCAGCCGGACATACGGCTGACGGCGAAGATGGGGGTGAACAGGTCCACCGGAATGCCCAGCGAATAGTAAGTGCTGGCGGAGAAGAAGTCGACGTTGGCGTTGAGGTTCTTGGCTTGCTTGGCGTACGCCTGGATGGCGTTGGAGATCTCGTAGAGCTTGATGTGGCCGGTGCGCTCGCCCAATTCCTTGGCCATATCCTTGAGGAAGGCCGCGCGAGGGTCCAGCGTGTGATACACGCGATGGCCCAGGCCAGGAATCTTGATCTTGTTGGCCAGCATGTCCTTGACCCGCTCGACGCCTTCTTCCGGGGTGGTGAGTGTGAGCAGAAGGCGGATCACATCCTCATTCGCGCCGCCGTGCAGCGGCCCTTTCAGAGCGCCGATGGCGGAGGTGACCGCGGAATAAATATCGGAGAGGGTCGCGGCGGTGACGCGGGCGGCGAAGGTGGAGGCGTTCAATTCGTGCTCGGCGTGCAGCACCAGGGCGACGTCGAAAGCCTTCACCATGATTTCATCCGGCCTTTTACCGCTGAGCGTGTAGAGGAAATTAGCGGCGAAGCCCAGCTTGGGATCGCCGGCGACAACCGGATCCCCGTTGCGCAGCCGGTCGAAGGAGGTGACGATGGTGGTCGTGTGCGCCATGAGTTTCAGCGCTTTGGTCTTGTTGGCCTCCGGCGACATGTCCTGGGCCAGCGGATCGTACAGCGCCAGCATGGACACGGCGGTGCGCAGCACGGCCATGGGCGACGAGCCTCTGGGAGCTCCCCTTAGAAAGGCCTCGACGGATTCGGGGATGGCGCGGTGGGCCACCAGTCCGGCACGGAGCTCGTTCAGCTCAGCCCGCTTGGGCAGCCGCCCGGACCACAGCAGAAAAATCACTTCCTCAAAGGAGGCGTGTTCGCCCAAGGTGCGGATATCGTAGCCCTGATAGCTCAGGATGCCCGCCTCGCCGTCAATGAAACATACCTTTGACTCCGCGGCAATAATGCCTTCTAAGCCCGCACCTGTGACCGCCATGTTTCGCCCGCTCTAGCTCCTGGATGATGAAGTGATGGACACGACCGAAGTGTCTCGATTGAAGGACCATTCTATCAACATTGGGGCTTGGCGGCGCGGCGGGCTCCTCGGCCGGATGAACCCAACCGCATAACGCGGATGGGGCAGACGCACCGTTCAGCCTGTCTTCACGACGGGTTTGCGGGCCAATTGAGCAATCTGTATACTGTATCCTCTAGAGGATGTCTAGAGGTATATGACCGCCGAGTTCCAATTCCACCGGCTCACGCTCATCGCCCGACGCGTCCCGACGTGCGTGGCCGTCGCGCGGATTCCGGCTCTTCTGTTGAGCAGTTTCGTGATCCCGTCTCTGATTTACGCTCAGCCAGGGACAATCATCGATCTCGGCACGCTGCCTGGCGACTCTACCAGTGCTGCTACAGGCATCAACGCTTCCGGCCAAGTCGTGGGAGAATCGGGTCCATCTCTAGGCGCAAATCCTGGTCATGCGTTTTTGTACTCGGGCGGCAGCATGACCGACCTCGGCACGCTGCCTGGCGGCACTGGCGCCACTGCTTCAGGCATTAACGACGCCGGCCAGGTCGTGGGGGCCGCGAATCTGCCCGGCACTTACCATGCGTTCCTGTATTCGGGTGGCAGCATGACCGATCTAAGCACGCTGTTCCCGGGCACTTCCAGCGTTGCTTATGGGATCAACGCCGCCGTCCAGATCTCGGTCACTGCGGGCGAGGGTGTGGGTCAGAATGTGACGACAGCGTTCTTGTATTCGGGTGGCAGCCTGACCGATCTCGGCACGCTTGGGGGCATTTCCAGCACAGCTTTTGGCATCAACGCCTCCGGCCAGGTCGTGGGTTGGGCGGAAACGATAGGCAACGTCGAACATGCCTTTTTGTACTCGGATGGCAGCATGACCGATCTCGGCACGCTGCCTGGGGGCTCTTACAGCACAGCTTTTGGCATCAACGCCGTCGGCCAGGTCGTGGGGGATGGATATGTGGGCAACGCCTATTATCATGCCTTTTTGTACTCGGGTGGTAGCATGACCGATCTCGGGACGCTCGGGGGCAGTTTCAGCCTTGCTTCTAGCATCAACGCCTCCGGCCAGGTCGTGGGAGAATCGGGTACGGGGGGCAACGTCGATTATCATGCCTTTTTGTACTCTAACGGGACGATGATCGATCTCAATTCGCTTCTGCCCACCGGCTCAGGCTGGGTGCTTAACGCGGCTACTGCAATTAACGATCCGGGTCAGATCGTGGGTTACGGAACCATCAATGGCCAGACACACGCTTTCTTGTTTTGGCCCGTCCTCACTCCGGCCTTGCAGTTCTACCCGGTCGCGCCCTGCCGGCTGGTCGATACCCGGGTGGGACAGGGGAAAACCGGCGCGTTCGGGCCGCCTGCGCTCGCCGCCTTTTCGGACCGCAATTTTGCCCTTCTTTCCGGTGGATGCTCCATCCCCTCGACTGCCCAGGCGTATTCGTTGAACTTCACCGTGGTTCCGTCCGGGCCGCTCGGTTTCCTGTCGGCTTGGCCGACCGGGGAGGCCTATCCGGGAGTCTCTACGCTGAATTCGATTGACGGCAGCGTGATCGCCAATGCGGCCATCGTTCCTGCCGGCACCAGCGGCAGTATCACCGTAGTCGCCGGAAATCCGACCGATCTGATTATCGACGTTAACGGGTATTTCGCTCCTGCGACTGCCTCTGGGCTCGACTTTTTCCCGCTCACTCCCTGCCGCATCGCGGACACGCGCAGCACCCAGAGCTTCACGGGAGCCTTCGGGCCGCCAAGTCTGGCCGGGTTTGTCACTCGCGATTTCCCGCTGGCGACCAGTCCGTGCCTGTCCGGCTCGGAGCAGGCCTATTCCTTGAACGTGACGGTGGTCCCACCTGGGCCTCTGGGCTTCCTTTCGATCTGGCCCGCGGGACAACCCTACCCTGGGGTATCGACGCTGAACTCGCCCGACGGCACAACGCTGGCGAACGCGGCGATTGTTCCCGCCGGGACCGGTGGGGACGTCAACGTGGTTGCGGGCAACCCGACCGACGTGATTATCGACATCAACGGGAAGTTCGCTGCGCCGAGGACAGGACTGCAATTTTACGCGGTGACACCGTGCCGCGTGGCCGATACTCGAACCGGCCAGAACTTCACCGGCGCGTTCGGGCCGCCCAGCCTGGCGGCATTCGCGGGCCGCAATTTTCCGATTCAATCCAGCCCGTGTGGCATCCCGGCGGCTGCTCAGGCGTACGCCCTGAATATGACGGTAGTGCCGCAAGGGCCGCTGGGCTTCCTGTCGGCATGGCCCACGGGAGACGCATATCCGGGCGTATCGACGCTCAATTCGCCAGACGGGTTCGTGATTGCCAACGCCGCTATCGTGCCCGCCGGATCCGGCGGGGCGATCACCGTAGTCGCCGGGAACCCGACCGACCTGATCATCGACATCGTCGGCTATTTTGCTCCGTGAGGGCCCATTCAAGCGTCGGCTGCTAGCCGCCGACTTGTTGGGCCGGATCGAGGAGTTGGGCAAGCTTGTCTGACGGGAGGCCGCTCTTTTCCTCGGCCACGGTACGGATGGTGCGGCCGGTTTGCAAGGCTGCCTGAACGATGGCCGCGGCGAGCCCGTCGCGGTGACGAACGAATGCTCGATGAGCGAGGCCAAAACAGATGGGAACCGCGTCCTGCGGAGCGAATCTGGAAGGAGAAGCGCGACAGGAAAGCGGAAATGGTATCGCTATCCGACTGGCTCGACTACCAGGGCAAGCTTACTTCCCAACGGCTTGGCGGCGAGTATGTGGTGCTTTATAACGCGGCAGGGACCGACGTTTCCGCAGCGAGCCTGCGAAGGTCGGAGTTTGCCTTACCGCTTATTGCGGAACACAAGGTACCTTTGCGCAGTGACGACGGCCGGGGAGGAGGACTTTTTGGCGTCAATATTGAACTCCTCCATCAGCAACGATGCGATCAAACCCTTCCAGAGTATGGGTCTCCTGGGCGAGCGGGACATCGAAAAGAAGCTGTCGGATCTCCCCATCCCCCATTTCAAACCAGAGGATAGCCGGCATGTTGCCCTCGTGGAACTCGGCCAGCACGCCCGCGAAAGAATTCGGAATATCCTCAAGCTCAGCGACCTGCCCGCCTCGTTGGCGAGGCAGCGCGCCTGGGTCCGCGAGCAGTTGAAGAACGAGCTTGCCGAGATCGATAAAATAGTGAAGATGCTGTTGTGATCGCGTTCTCCGCCCTTTTTGATTAAATTAAGCTTACTCCAAGGGACCAGGAACCAGATTTGGGTCCGGCTAGGTTATGATTACACTGAGGTACCGAGGAAGGTAACCAGCCGAGGAACCCACCACAGGAACCGATGCCGAACGTCATCAAAATTCCGGAAGAATTGGCGCACGAACTAGACCTGCTGGCGCAAGCCGAGCATAAGCGGCGGACGCCCTACGTCGTCGATCTCCTGTGGCGGGATGTCCGCCGCAACAAACAGCGCCACGCCTTGCAGCTTTCCGCTGGCGCATGGAATCCAGACCATCACCCGGAACTGGGTCAGGGTGGCGCGGCCTATGTCGAGAAAATCCGCTCCGAACCCGATGAACGATTCGATGACGCCATCCGCCGGAACCAGTCCCCCTGATGAGCATGGCCCTTCCTGATGGCCCTCATCCTTTTGGATTCATCTGTAATTTTCGATCACCTGAACAGGCGCCATGGCCGCACCGAATTCCTTGAGCAGCTTATGGAGCAAGGACACGTCTTTGCCTGCTGCGCGGTAAACCTCTCCGAGGTTTACGCCGGCCTCCGGCCCGACGAGGAGGACAAAACGGCCGCTTTTCTTGAGAGCCTGGAGTACCTTCCTATCACCCCGGAAATCGCGCGGCAAGCTGGGCTGCTGCGCCGGGAGTGGCAGAAGAAAGGGCAGACCCTCTCCTACACCGACGTAACTATTGCCGCCGTTGCTTTGACCAACGAGGTTCCTCTCCTCACCGACAATCGGAAGCACTTTCCCATGCCCGAGTTGCGGCTCTTTCCAATGCCAGAGCGCGTCGGGTAGGGACTGCTAGCCGCCGACTTGTTGGGTCGGGTCGAGTAGCTGGCTCAGCTTGTCGGAAGACAGGCCGCTGCGTTCCTCCGCCACGGCGCGAATGGTGCGGCCGGTTTGCCAGGCCTCCTGGACAATCGCCGCAGCGCGCTCATAGCCGATCTCCGGGGCGAGCGCCGTCGCGGTGACGAACGAATGCTCGATGAGCGACTGTACGCGGTCGCGGTCGGCTTCCAATCCCTGGATGCAGCTTGCGGCGAAGGTTCGGGTCGCCGACGCCAGAATCTCGATCGATTCCAGCAGATCGTAAGCGATCACGGGCATCATCGTATTCAGCTCGAAGTTCCCGGCCGCGCAGGCCCAGGCAATGGTGGCGTCGTGCCCGATCACTTGCGCGCAAACCATGAGGACGGCCTCGGCGATGACGGGATTCACTTTGCCGGGCATAATGCTGGAGCCTGGCTGCAAGGCCGGCAGACGGAGCTCGCCGATGCCGCAGCGCGGCCCCGACCCGAGCCAGCGGACGTCGTTGGCGATCTTGGTGAGCGCGACCGCGTAGGTCCGGAGCGCTCCGCTCAGGAAAGACGCGGCGTCACGCGCCGCCTGCGCTTCAAAATGATTGCGGGCCTCGCGAAAAGGAAGGCCCGTCCGTTGGGCAAGGCTTCGCGCCACGGCCGCGCCAAAGCCGGACGGCGCGTTCAATCCGGTGCCGGCCGCGGTTCCGCCGAGCGGCAATTCGTAGATGCCATCGAGTGCGAGGGTCACGCGCTCCGCGCAGGCTTCCACCTGCCGCGCGTAACCGCCGAATTCCTGGCCAAAACGGATGGGAACCGCGTCCTGCAAGTGCGTGCGGCCGACTTTGACGACCTCCCAAAGCTCGCGCGACTTTTGATCGAGGGCTTGACGGAGCGTGCCCATCGCCGGCAGGAGCTGGCCGGTTGCGAGCTCGGCGGCAGCGATGTGGATCGCGGCCGGGATCACATCGTTGCTCGACTGGCTGCGGTTGACCTGATCGTTGGGATGGGTATGTGAAAGCCGCGCAATCACCTCATTGGCGTTCATGTTGGTGGAGGTGCCGCTTCCGGTCTGGAACACATCCACGACGAACTGGGCGTCGTGGACACCTTGCGCCACTTCATCGGCCGCCTGCTCGATGGCGGAGGCGAGGTGCGGCGGCAGTTCACCGAGCTGTCCGTTGACCTGGGCGGCGCAAGCTTTGACGATGCCGAGCGCGCGCAAGAAGGGCCGCGTGAAGCGCATCCGGCTGATGGGGAAATTTTCGACCGCGCGTTGGGTCTGCGCCCCGTATAGGGCGCCGGCGGGCACGGCGACGTCGCCCATGGAATCATGTTCGATGCGCGGAGGCTGCGGGATTTCCGATTTCATAACACCATCATCCATCAGGAACCGCAGGTAGGAACGGCAGGCCGGATGACGGTTATTGCTGCGCCGAGCTCCAGGCGTTGACGAGGTTGTAGGCGTTCACCGAGCCATTTCCCGTGGCGAAGCTCCAGCCGCCCGCGGCGCCGTAGGCGGGAGAGAAGGACTGATCGGATACGGACAGCGCACCGTTGCCGCTGCCTCCGCCGAAGCCGCGGCCACCGAAGCGCGACGAGCTTGTCGTGGAACCGTAGCAATCCGTGCTTCCGCCGCAATTCACGTCGATGTCGCCCATGGTGACGTTGTGAAAAACGCACCCGCTCACCACGGAATCGCCGTTGGAGGAATTGCAGGACGCGGACGCGGCGAGCTGGTAATAAACATAGTTGGGATTACCTTGCGGTCCGCCCGCGTTTTGGTTCACCAGGGCCTGAATGCCCGCCATGATGGGAGTGGAGAAGGAAGTTCCGCCTCCGCCGGCCCAGGTGCTGGGGGCTCCGGAGCACGGTGCTCCGCCGTTGCGGACGTCGGACCAGCAAAACACCAGATAGTGTCCCCATACGCCGTCGGCCGCGAACAGCGACACATCCGGAAGATCGCGAACTCCGTCATTGGGAACGCCCGCGCCAGTCTGCCAGGAGGGTTTGGCGTAGCCCCGGCAGGTCCCGTTGGACAAGCCGTTGGTGGAAGAGTTTCCGGTGGCGCAGTTGCTTGGTCCGCCGCTGCCTGCAACCACGTTCAGATAGTAGCGCTCCCCGTTGGAGCTTCCGCAGAATCCCGACGCTCCGTAGGTGGTGGAAAATCCGAAGTACTTCGCAAGCAGTGAGCTGGCGCAGGAGTCGTTCCATGGAATTTCGGGAATATAAGACAAAGCGGAGGTGTAGTTGGGGCCGTTGGAAGAACTCCAGTAGTTGGCGTTGGTTCCCAAGGAGGAGTCTCCGAAATCGTTGCCGCCGACGGCGACGTTGTAAGGCGTCGAGGCAAAGCCGCTGACGCCGATGCCGTGGGTCGCCGATGTGGCTCCGGCGTCGCAACTGGCCGCGCCTTCGTCGCCGGCCGCGACGAACACGGAGATGCCTTCCGCGACCGCCTGCTGAAACGCGAATGTGAATGCGGCGTTGCCCGAGGCTCCGTTTTCGGCTTCGCACTCGCCGTAGCTGAGGCTCATGATCTTGGGAGGGTTGGCGGAGTCGATCAGATTCGTAATCGCGATCATCCCGCCAAAGGTGGTTCTGGTGCCGGCGCAGGAGACGAGTTGGATGGCGGCGGAAGGGGCCGCGGCGCTGGCCCATTCCACATCCAAGGCGGCCTCGCCGTCATCGCCGCCCGCCAGTCCCGGCGTGGCGCAATTGTTGGCGGCGGAGGATCCCGACGGATGCACGGTGGTCAACGATCCGGAGGTGTACTGAGACAGTCCAAACGTGGTGCGGAAGGTGGTCCAGTCCTGGGCTGAGTAAAGATCGGCATCCTCGATCAGGGCGATGGTCTGCCCCGCACCGGTGTTGCCGTTGGCGAACAGCGGCATCAGATTGTAGATCGTGGCCAGATCGCCGGGAGTGACGGCTTCATAGACGTATCCGCCGGCGCTGAAGGTGTAGTCTGCCCCCGGCTCCTTGGTCTGCCTGGCCTGCTTGGCCATGGCGTGCGGACGGAAATCGTGCAGGGAGACAATACCCACGATCGCGGGCGCGAGAGCCTCGGGAATCTGCGGGTCGCTCATATTGGCGATGTGTGGAACGCCGTTTACGCTCAACGCGTGAATCTCGGTGTGAAAGGCCTGGTGGATCTGGCCGGCAGTGCCGGAGAAGTCGATGAGCAGGCCGTTGGTATAGACCGAATTCACCGTGAACCCGTGCGACTGAAGCCAGCCGGCGATCGTGGAAAGATCCTGCGGAGCCAATCCGCACCGCAGCCCAAATTCGGCAGCCGTCAGCCAGCGGTGATAGTCGGGCGACTTAGGATTGTGCAGATTGTCCATCAGCTCATCCACCGCCCTTTGCTGCTCAGGCGAACGCTGCAACTGGAGCAGAAGATGATCCATCGCCAGACTGTCGGGAACCAGGCCCCGGTCGTTGGCCGCGTTCGCCTCAGGGCGGGTGTTGCCCTCAAGCCTGTGCAGCTTGGTTTCGTCGATCGCCCCGGTCAGCATGGGATGCCTCGCGTTGGATAATGACACAGATTGTGCGGCCAGGGGCAACACCCCTGCAAGCAGTGACATAGCGGATAAGATTGCAAGCTTCCGAAGCACAAAGAACTCCTACGTTATGACTCGTACAACATGTTTGACGGCCGCACGTCGAGTTCCGTGTACGACAACAGTTCAGGTTTCCGGCTCTCTCCGGCGAGAAGGTCAGGCGAAGTCGTAGGTCTCGGCTTAAGCAAGTATTACCTCTCGCCTTAATCAAATAAATAACCGTTAGTTTTTTCCGATTTGGGTATATACTGCTCGGCAGTGGGAGACGGAACGTTCCCCCACTGACCGAGCTTTAAGCGACTAAAGCGTTTGAAAGGAGACTACAATCGTGCCTGTCAAGACTGTTCAGCACCCCGTCTCGGGGCAGAGCTTCAAACTGGGGCGAAAGCGACCTGTGGCCCGCTGTCCACGATTCGCCCTTAGGAATTACTTATCGCGCGGTATGCCTGCGCCGCCCGCTACATGCGACTTCACAAAACACGCCGCAGCGGCCTTGTCCAAGATCTACGACAACGATACGCTCGGCGATTGTGTCATTGCCGGGATGGCGCACGTTGTCGGCGTGATGACGGGTAACGCCGGGGCAAAACCGTTCCTCTATTCGAACGCCCAGATCGTCGGCCTCTACAGCGCGATCGGGGGTTATGTTCCGGGTCAAGCGTCCACGGACCAGGGGTGCGATGAGCAGACGGCCCTGAACTACTGGGAAAACAACGGTGCGCTGCCTCCCAACACCACCAGCCCCACCGGCGCGCATAAGATCGCCGGCTGGATGACGGTCGATTCCACGAATGTGGAAGAATTTCAAACAGCCTTGTGGCTGTTCGAGAATTTGTACTTCGGGATTGAATTGCCGGACGCCTGGGTCAATCCGATGCCGTCGGCATCGGGTTTCGTTTGGGATGCCGCTGGCCCGCCCGATCCGAACAACGGTCATTGCGTCGTCGGGGTGGGATACACTTCGGCCGGCGTGGTGATCGACACCTGGGGAATGACCGGGTTGATGACCAACGCCGCTCTAGCAAAGTACCCCAACCAAGCGGCCAACGGCGAACTGTACACCGTGGTGAGCATGGATGCGCTAGGCAAGGCCAACCAAAAAGCCCCCAGCGGTTTCGACTGGAGCCAGTTAGTCGCGGACTTCGATTCGATGGGCGGCAGCGTTGCGGCGCTTCTTGGCCAGAACAAGTCGTCAACCGCGGGCGCCTGATCGAGGATCGCCCGGTCCACATGCGAAGGCTGGTGTGCTCACCGGCCTTCGCAACCAATAATCCCTGGTGAGCCCACCCTGGCAAATGGGCGCTTGGCCCCCTTGAGGAAGCGCTGGTACACTGTCTAGGGACTCCATGGCCACCAGCACTTTGACCGATCTTCGAACGCCCTACCCACTGGAGCGGGACGATCTGATCCGGGCCTTCCGGATCATGTATCTATCCCGTCGCATCGACGACCGGGAAATCGCGCTGAAGCGGCAGAATCGAATCTATTTTCAAGTCAGCGGGGCCGGGCATGAGGCCATCCAGACCGCCGCCGGCATGGCCCTGCGGCCGGGGCACGACTGGTTCTATCCGTATTATCGGGACCGCGCGCTGGCGCTGGCCCTGGGCGTCACACCCCAAGAGATGTTCCTGCAAGCAGCGGGATCGGAAGCCGACCACGCCTCCGGCGGGCGGCAGATGCCTTCGCACTGGAGCTCCCCCAGGCTGCACATTGTCACTGGGTCATCGCCAACCGGGATGCATTTTACGCAGGCCGTGGGTTGCGCCAACGCCACGCGGCTGCTCCATCCTCAGTCGGACGATCCGAAATCGGACGGGGTCACCCTGGTCACCACCGGCGAAGGCGCCACCAGCGAAGGCGAGTTCTGGGAGTCGCTCAACGTGGCCTGCTTGGAACGCCTTCCGCTGCTGTACCTGGTGGAGGATAACGGCTATGCGATCTCCGTGCCTGTCGAGAAGCAAACCGCGGGAGGCAACATTGCCCGCCTGGTCCGAAGCTTTCCCAATCTGGCGGTGTTCGAATGCGACGGCACGAATTTTCTCGAATCCTACAGCACCATGCGGGACGCAGTGGAGCATTGCCGCCGCGAACCCGGTCCGGCGCTGGTGCACGCCACCTGCACGCGGCCGTATTCGCATTCGCTTTCCGACGACGAAAAGCTGTACAAACCCAAAGCCGAGCGCGACGCCGAAGCTGCCCGCGATCCCCTGGTGCGCTATCCGGAGTGGCTCCGCACCGAAGGCATCTTGGACACGCACGGCGTGGAAATGCTGATGCACCAGGTGGATCTGGAAATTCAGGAAGCCATGGCGCATGCGCTGAAGGCTGCTCCGCCGCTAGCGGGCGAGCCCCTGCGGTTTTTGTACTCGGATCGCGTGGACCCGGCATCGGGCGAGTTCGAGACGGAGCCGCAGTTCGACGGCAACCCGCGCACGATGGTGGACGCGATCAATCTCACTCTGAACGAAGAGATGCGCCGCAATCCCAAGATCGTGCTGTTCGGCGAGGACGTGGCGGATTGCAGCCGGGAGGCCAACCTGGGCCAGGTCAAGGGCAAGGGCGGCGTGTTTAAAGCCACGCTGGGGCTGCAAACCGCGCATGGCTCCCAACGCGTGTTCAACACGCCCATTGCCGAGGCGTGCATCGTCGGCAGGGCGACCGGAATGGCCACACGCGGACTCAAGCCCGTGGTCGAGATCCAGTTTTTCGACTACATTTGGCCGGCGATGATGCAGATTCGCGATGAGCTGGCCACGCTGCGCTGGCGGTCCTACAACGGATTTTCGGCGCCGGTGGTGATTCGCGTGGCCATCGGCGGATATTTAAACGGAGGCGCGGTCTACCACAGCCAGTGCGGGGAGTCGATCTTCACGCACATTCCAGGGCTGCGTGTGGTCTTTCCGTCAAATTCGCTGGACGCATGCGGGCTGCTGCGCACGGCCATCCGCTGCGACGATCCGGTTCTATTTCTCGAGCACAAGAAGCTGTATCGCGAAGCGTATAACCGCTCGCCTCATCCCGGCCCGGATTACACGATTCCGTTCGGCAGCGCCAAGACGGTCAAGCAGGGCTCGGCGCTGACGATCGTGACCTATGGCGCGCTGGTGCAGAAATCGCTGCAAGCGGCGGTGCAGATGGAGCAGAAGTATCCGGACCGAACGGTCGAGGTAATCGATCTGCGCACGCTTTCGCCCTACGACTGGAAAGCGATTCAAGCATCGGTGGAGAAGACCAGCCGGGTGATGATCGTGCACGAGGACTGCCTCTCCTGGGGCTACGGCGCGGAGATCGCCGCGCGCATCGCCAGCGAATTATTCTCTTCCCTCGACGCGCCGGTGGGACGAGTGGCGGCGCTCGATACCTGGGTCGCGTATCACCCTCAGCTCGAATACGAGATGCTGCCGCAGGTGGAAAACATCGTCGCGGAGGCGGAGCGGCTGCTGGCGTATTAGACCGATTTCACAGTTTCTGTGAGGCAATGTGGGGCGGACGCCCTCGTCCGCAGCCCGGCTCCCTGGCCGGGCTGGAGTGCTCATAGCGCGACCAGGGGGTCGCGCGCGGGTCAGGGGACCGGCCCCACCTTACGGTAACCATGAAACTGGTCGAGCGGCGCGAAGCGGAGGATTCTCATTTCCCCTCCCTTCCCAATCGCGCCGCCGGAATTGCCAATAAACTGACCGCAAATCCCGCCAGCACATCCACTCCATAATGATATCGCCCATAAACAGTGGCGATCGACACCGCAACGGCATACGCGGCCACGCTCCATCCGATCCAGCGTTTCTCGGGAATGGTCTTCAACAATCCCCACGCCGCGGAGAATGCCGAGGAGACATGCGCGCTGGGAAATACGCTCGAATGGATGCCGTAGCCGCCGACAATATAAAGGTTCAAACGCCGCAGCGCAGTGATCACGTGAGGCAGATCGGCGCCGGGAAACGCGGTGCGTGGAGGGTCCGAGGGGAAGTACGGAAACAAAGCGTAGGCGCCAAGAGTGCCCGCCAGGTACGCCATCCAGAGCTGGTCCGTGGTGTCGCGGCGGCGATGCAGGATGGCCGCGACAACGACCATGGGGCCAACTCCATAGACCAGCAGGTAACAAAGTTCGAGAAAACCGGGAATGATCGCACCGGCACTTTCGATCGCCGCGCGCAGGTGGCAGCCGTCGAGTAGGAGGCGGTCCCACACGACCCAGGCTCGCTCCAGGTGATGATCGTGAGGCAAGGCAGAAAACCAATCCATCTCGCGATAGGCGGCCAGGGTTGCGCCCAGCGGCGCGAGATCGCGCGCGATGGGCGTCCACCGGCCCATCAGCCACAACCACGCCGCTACCGCGACCGCCAGGATCGACGTCCGCCACGGCCGTGCGATGTAGAACGGCGCGATTAACGCCACGTAAATAAAGTAGGCGATGGCCAGGCGCTCGGAGGGTCGAAAACGCACGATTCCTATTGTTTCAAGACCGGCCGTTAAAAAGCGCGCGCGGCCGGACGCCGCCTGGCCGCAACTCCGGCTGGGCCCTAAGCCGGCGTATCATAGCGTCAAGGCGGCGTCACGGCCGATGGATTTGCCGATGCAGTTTCCCTGGTTTCGCCGCAACTTTCTGCTTCGACGGAAGCTCGACCGGGTGTTCCTCGACCTTCCCGATGCCGCCATCCGCGCGCTCACCGGCCGGAGCCGCTGGCCCCCTTACTCGCTGCGATCGTACGTGGGGGGAGCGGAAGATTTCGGGAAGGCCGGCGAAGTCGTCGTTAGAGAATTGCAGAGCATGGGCCTCTTCACTCCGGGCGCCCGGTTTCTAGATATAGGATGCGGTTGCGGACGAATCGCAATGCCCCTGGCGGCGTAGCCCGAGGTCCAGGAACTGGGCATTTCCTACGCGGGCATGGATGTCGACCGCGCGAGCATTGAATGGTGCAAGCGGCACATCGGTCCGATCAATCCGCGCTTCACGTTCTACCACGCGGACTGCCGCAATCCCTCGTATAACCCGCGGGGATCGAAGTCCGCCGGCGAGTACCGCTTTCCTCATCCGGACTCGTCGTTCCAGCTCATTTTGCTTAGTTCCGTGTTGACACACACGTTGGAAGACGACCTGAGTCACTATCTCAGGGAGGTGTCCCGGCTCTTGGCCCCGGGCGGTATTGTCTACGCATCGTTTTTCCTGTACCTGTCCCTGGAACAGCTGCCTGCTGGAGTTGCGCGCCACGGGGTGGCCTTCCCGGTCGTGCGCGGCCACTATGCTCTGAACCGGGAAGACTATCCGACCAATGCCGTCGCATACAGCGAGCAGTTCGTGCGCGGGATTGCCAGAGAGGCGGAGTTGTCCGTCATAGAACCGACGGCGTACGGTGCGCAAGACCTGCTGCTGTTCACCAAACGGATAGATACGCCGCTCGAAGTAACGCTGGGAGACGGCTGGTACCAGATGGAAAAGGATTGCTGGCGGTGGACGAAGCGAGCTTTCACGGTGCATATGAGCTCCGTACATCTGAAGTCTCTCAGCCCGCGGCCGATGACGCTCAGCCTCCGCTTCCGGCTGCCTGCCGCAGTCGTCCGGCAAACCGGCCCGATCCACCTCAAGGCGTCGCTCGCCGGCGCTGCCCTGCCCGAGTGCGAGTATGCTACGGCCGGAGACCACGTCTATCTTCAGCCCCTCCCGGCGGCGGTCCCATCGGACGGGTTCACGGTCCGGTTCGAACTGGATAGGACGTATGGACCGACGCAGTCCGATCCGCGGGAACTGGGTATTCAGGTCGCGTTCTTTGCACACTGCGGCGCCGGTTTCCGGGATCTCAATCCGATCCGTGTCAGCTATGCCGGCTAGCGTAAAACAGCAGCGCGAAGACGGCGATGGGAACCAGCGCCACTGCGGCGTAAAACAGAGCTTTACGCGAGGACGGCGAGCGGCGGTTGCGCCAGTCCGCGATTTCCGCGCGGTCGGCGGGCGTGACCTGGTCCATGTGCCCGAGGTCCCAGGCCATCTCATTGGCGCTGGCGTAGCGATTGCGGCGGTCGCGCTCGAGCGCCCTGTAGACGATCTCCTGAAGAGCCGGCGGAATTTCGGGGTTGAGCTCGCGGGGAGGAACGGGATGATTCAGCAGGCGGTCGTTCATGACGACGAACGGATTCTCGCCCTGGAACGGCGGCCGGCCGGTGAGCATCTCGTAGAGCATTGCGCCCAGCGCGTAAACGTCGCTGCGGGCATCGCCGCGCTTGCCCCGGATCTGTTCGGGAGAAATGTAATCGGGCGTTCCCATGATGTTCGAGAACTTGCCGAAGGTCAGACGGCGCGCGCCTTCCTCTCCCGCGATGCCGAAGTCGATCAGCTTGATGCGGTCTTCCGCGTCCACGACGACGTTCTCCGGCTTGAGATCGCGATGCACCACGCCGCGGCTGTGGATGTAGTACAACGCGTCGCAGATTTCCGCGGCGATTTTGACCGCGCGCTCCACGGGCAGCTTGCCTTCCCGCGCCAAAATACTCCGCAGCAGCGGGCCCTCCACCCACTCCATCACCAGATACACACCGTCGCGGTCCTCGCGCGGAAAGACCTTGACGACGCCGGGATGGTCCAGCTTTTGTCCGATCTCGGCTTCACGGCGGAAGCGCTCGAAAAACACGGGGTCGCTTTCGGCCGCCATTTCGGGGGCCTTGATCGCAACCGGACGATTGGTGCGCAGGTCGGTTCCGCGGAACACCGAGGCCATGGGACCGCGCGCCACCACGTCGTCGATGCGATAGTGTTCGATCTGTTCGCCGGGCCGGAGTTGTTTACTCATCTCTTGACGGGAAATTGCTTGTCGAGTGCCAGATTCAGCATCAGGACGTTCACGCGAGGCTCACCCAACACGCCCGCGGTACGGCCCTCGACGCTCTCATCCACGAGGATCGTCAACTTGCCGGCATCGATACCGCGAGCCTTGGCCACGCGCGCAATCTGCGCTTCGGCCGAAGCCGGACTGATGTGCGGATCGAGGCCGCTCGCGGATTGCGTCAGCAGGTCCGCCGGAATCGGCCCATTGAAGTCCGGATTCTCCTTGCGGAACTTGTCTTCGTCGCTCTTGACGCGATCGATCAGCTTCTGGCTGGTCGGACCCAGGTTCGATCCGCTGGAAGCAGTCGAATCATAGCCGTCGGAGCCGGCCGCGGAAGGGCGCGGGTGAAAGTACTCCGGCTTGGTGAAATTCTGGCCGATCAGGGACGAGCCGACAACGTGCCCGTTGTGCTCGATCAGACTGCCGTTGGCCTGGTCGTGAAACAGAACTTGCGCGAGGCCGGTGACGACGCCGGGATAGAGCAGGCCCGTCAAAACGGTCATCAGAAGAACTGCTCGGAATGCCGGAAGAATTTGTTTCCACATACGAAGTGCTCCTTGTGGGGCAGGTCTTCGACCTGCCGTCTATGCCCAGTGAACCAGAGAGAGGAACCGGTCGATCAGCCAGATTCCAGGAAATGGAACCAGAATGCCGCCGACACCGTAGATCAGCAGATTGCGCCGCAGCAGCGCGGCCGCGCCGGAGGGCCGGTACTTGACCCCGCGCAAAGCCAGCGGCACCAGGGCGATGATGATCAACGCATTAAAAATTACCGCCGCCAGCACCGCGCTTTGCGGGCTGTGCAGGTGCATGATGTTGAGAGCGTTCAGCGCCGGATAGGTCACCGAAAACATGGCCGGAATGATGGCGAAATACTTGGCCACGTCGTTGGCGATAGAGAAGGTGGTCAGCGCGCCGCGCGTGATCAGGAGCTGCTTGCCGATGGCCACCACTTCGATGAGCTTGGTGGGATTGCTGTCCAGGTCCACCATGTTGCCGGCTTCCTTGGCCGCCATGGTGCCGGTGTTCATGGCCACGCCCACGTCGGCCTGGGCCAGCGCCGGAGCGTCGTTGGTGCCGTCGCCGGTCATGGCCACCAGGCGTCCTTCAGCCTGCTCCTTCTTGATGTAGTTCAGCTTGTCGGCTGGAGTGGCCTGGGCGAGGAAATCGTCCACGCCGGCTTCGCTGGCGATGGCCGCGGCGGTCAAGGGATTGTCGCCGGTGATCATCACCGAGCGGATGCCCATGGCGCGCAACTGGCCGATGCGCTCCTTCATACCGCCCTTGACGATGTCCTTAAGATGGATGACACCGAGCGCGCGGCCTCCTTCCGCCACCCCCAGCGGAGTTCCGCCCTGCCGCGAAATCACGTCGGCGATTTCCTTAAGCGACGCCGGCACAAGTCCGCCGCGCTCTTCCACGTAGCGGGCGATGGCGTCGGTCGCGCCCTTGCGCAGCTCGCGCCCGGCGATGTTCACGCCGCTCATGCGCGTGTAGGCCGAAAACGGAATAAACTCGGCATCCTGATGCGAGACTTCCCGGCCGCGCATTCCGTACTTCTCTTTGGCCAGCACGACGACGGAGCGTCCTTCCGGAGTCTCGTCGGCGAGACTGGAAAGTTGCGCCGCATCGGCGAGCTCCTCGGGACGCACGTTCGGAAGCGCGAGAAATTCCACCGCCTGGCGGTTGCCGATGGTGATGGTGCCGGTTTTATCCAGCAGCAGCGTGTTCACGTCGCCGCTGGCTTCGACGGCCTTTCCGCTCATGGCCAGCACGTTGTGCTGCATGACGCGATCCATGCCGGCGATGCCGATGGCGCTCAACAGGCCGCCGATGGTGGTGGGGATCAAGCACACCAGCAGCGATACCAGCACGGCGATGCCCGGCACCGATCCTGCACCGGAGCTCGCAACGCTGTAGAAGGCAAAGGGAGGCAGCGTGGCCACCGCCAGCAAAAAGATCAGGGTCAGGCCCGCGATCAGAATATTGAGCGCGATCTCGTTGGGGGTCTTCTGGCGCTCCGCGCCCTCCACCAGCGCGATCATGCGATCCAGGAAAGTCTCGCCTGGATTGGCCGTGATGCGCACCGTAATCTGGTCGGAGAGGACCTTGGTTCCGCCTGTCACCGCGCTGCGGTCGCCGCCGGATTCGCGGATCACGGGAGCGCTTTCTCCGGTAATCACCGACTCATCCACGGTGGCGATGCCGTCGATGACCTCGCCGTCGCTAGGGATCAGGTCGCCGCATTCCACCAGAACGGTGTCGCCGCAGCGGAGCCTGGATGCGGGTACCTGCTCGATCATGCGGCCATTGATCATTTTCTTGGCCAGCGAGTCGGTCTTGGTCTTACGCAGCGAATCGGCTTGGGCTTTGCCCCGCGCCTCGGCCATGGCTTCGGCGAAATTCGCGAACAGCACCGTGAACCACAGCCACAGCACGATTTGAAACGTGAACCCGATCTCACCGGCGCCCTTGGAAACGTCGCGGATCAGGAAGACGGTGGTCACGGCCGCGCCCACTTCCACCACGAACATCACCGGGTTCTTCCATAGCGTTCCGGGATTCAGCTTCACGAAGCTGCCCTTGGTGGCACGCTTGAGGATCTCCGGATCGAACAAAGGCCTGGCGCGCACCAGCTTGCGCGGAATGAGATTGGTCAAGTCGTTACTGGAGCGATTGTTGTCCACGTCCGGCTCCGGGATCTGCACTGTTGTCGCCATGTTTTAGCTCCAAACTCCGCTGTTCGCGACATCCCGCAGGGCGGGCACGGCCCAAGAAAACAGCTTGCCCGAATGCATCAGGAAATGCTCCACCACCGGTCCGAGCGAAAGCGCCGGGAAAAACGTGAGCGCGGCGATCAACACCACCGTGCCGACAAACAGACCGACAAACAGGGGACCATGCGTCGGGAAAGTGCCGCTGGTGACCGGGGTTTTCTTCTTGCCCGCGAGACTCCCCGCGATCGCAATCAGGGGAATCATGAATAGAAACCGTCCGATCAGCGTGGCCAGTCCAGTGGTCAGGTTGTACCAGGGTGTATTCACGCTAATGCCCCCGAAGGCGCTGCCGTTATTTTCGGTCGCACTCGAGTAGGCGTAGAGAATTTCGCTGAATCCATGCGGACCGTTATTGCCCAAGTTGGTCGTGGCCGGCACGCTGGCTGTCGGCGCCGGTTTGGGATTGCCCGAGGCCGCGTTCCAATACTGGGCCTTGTCCCAATCGAAGTGAATTACCGAAGTGATGGCGCTGAACCCCAGGATGCTGATCGAGGTCGCAACCACGGCTAGCATGGCCATTTTAACTTCCTTGGATTCGATCTTCTTGCCCAGATACTCCGGTGTGCGTCCAACCATCAACCCGGCGATGAACACCGCGATAATCGCATACAGCAAGATGCCGTACAGGCCCGCGCCCACGCCGCCAAAGATGACTTCGTCGGTCTGGATGTTGACCATCGGCACCAGCCCGGCCAGAGGCGTGAAACTGTCGTGCATGCCGTTCACCGCGCCGCAGCTTGCGTCGGTGGTGATCACGGCGAACAGCGATGTGGCGGCGATACCGAAACGGGTCTCCTTGCCCTCCATATTGCCGCCGGGTTGGGAATCGCCAGCCGCGCTCTGGATTCCAAGGTTGGCGAGGATCGGATTCCCGGCTTGTTCGTAGTGATAAACGACGAACACGCCGGCCAGGAACATAATGCTGCAAGCGGCAAAAACGGCCCACCCCTGCCGCGTGTCGCCGACCATGCGCCCGAAGGTGTAGGTGAGCCCAGCCGGAATCGCGAAGATCATCAACATCTGGATGAAGTTGCTTAAGGGAGTTGGATTCTCGTAGGGGTGCGCGGAATTCGCGTTATAAATCCCGCCGCCGTTGGTGCCGATCATCTTGATGGCTTCCTGCGAAGCCACAGGCCCTTGCGGAATGGTCTGCGTGGCGCCTTCCACGGTGGTCACTCTTTCGGATGCCTTGAAGTTCTGAATGACGCCCGAAGATACCAGCAACAGAGATCCGATCACGGAAAGGGGCAGCAGCACGTACAACATCCCGCGCCACATATCCACCCAAAAATTCCCGATGGCGCTGACTTGCTGGCGCGCGAAACCACGCACCAGAGCGATGGCCGCAGCCATGCCCACCGCGGCGGAGGCGAAGTTTTGCACCGCTAGCGCAGCCATCTGCGTGAAGTAACTCAACGTCGCTTCCCCGGCGTAGGCCTGCCAATTGGTGTTTGTCAGAAAGCTGGCCGCTGTATTGAACGCCAGATCCGGAGTCATAGCGGTAGCACCGCTGGGGGCGTGCGCGGTACTGAACCCTTGCGGGTTGAACGGCAGCCAGCCTTGCAAGCGTTGAATCAGGTAGACAAAAAAGAAGCTCACCAGACTGAACGCCAGCAGGCTGCCGGCGTACTGGGTCCAGCGCTGCTCGACGTCTTCCCGGACTCCGCAAAGGCGGTAACACAGGCGCTCCAGGGGCCGCACGAGCGGATGCAGAAAGGTCCGCTGTCCTTCGAACAGCCGGGCCATGTAAGTGCCCAAAGGCTTGGTGATCAAGATCAGGATCGCGAAATAAACCGCGATCTGCGCGATACCGATGGAAGTCATGGCGAGCTCCTAAAAGCGCAAAGGGTGCGGCGCGCACCGTCGGACCGGTGAGGAACTGTTTCGCGCCGCACTCCGTCTTGCGCGAGTTTCATTAAAAGCGCTCCGGCCGAAGGAGCGCATAAATCAAGTAAGCGAACAATAAGACTGTGACAATTCCAGCAATGATATAGTCCATAGATTACTCTGTTACAGCCGGTCGCAAGCCTTGGTGAAGGCCCACGTCAACGCGAAGAAGACCACGGCAATGATTCCGTAAAACAGGTCGAGCATCATGATTCCCTTTCCTGGTTCGAAGAACAGTCCACGACCAGCACCTGGTGTCCACGCTTAACCAGTTGGCGCGCAAGCCTTTTCTCTCCAGCGATCACAATGTCATTGGCGCCCAGGACCCTCTCTAACCCCTCCACTCGGTCGCGGCACAAAACCACATGCACGCCGGCGTCCACACCAGCTGCTTCCGCGAGGCGCAGCATTTTCCCGGCGGTAAACTCGGGACTGACAGGCGGCTGATCTAAATCTACGCCATACGGAACCACCTGCGGCGCCACCACCACAAGGCGGGCGCTCAATCCCGAGGCCAGCTTGGCCGCCTGCCGCAGCGCGGCTACCGTTTCCCGGTCCGAGGTGAAGGCAACTTGGATCGACAGTTGCGGTTTTTCGTCTACGCGGGCCAGAACACCAGACGACATGGTCTTAAGAGGGCTCATGGCATTTTCTCCCATCCCTAGAGTAAGGCCGCATCGCTAAGGATGTCCTTAAGTGCCCCTAAAAATGCCGTAAATATCAGTTTTTGCAAAGCATTAGCGGAGTTTTGGGGAGCTGGAAGGCAGAAACGGTAGCCCAGGCCACTTTGTAGGATCCGAACCGGAGTTCCACAGGCTAAGGCCGGTGCCGCGGCCGAGGCGGAGGACGAACCCGGGGCTCCCCAAGGAGGCTCTTTCGTTTCAATGACTTCCGGGGTTCGTCTCGTAGTGGAAAATTTTGGCACCCTCGGCTTCGGGGCGGCGCCAAGTATGAGCATGTGAGCGGGAGTGTTCTCATGCGCACAGTATGCCGCGAGTTCGACAAGACGTAGCCGCCGAAGAAGCGGGAAGTACCTGAATTGCCGCGAGAAACGAATTCTCAGGGAGCCGTTTCTGGCTAATCCTAAGACGTCACCTCGACTCAGCGCGGCGGCAAGTTCCGATGAATCGCCAACTGACGTGAACCTCTCGCCCACTCCTATGATTGATTTGCCGAATCTATGCTGACCCTAACTTCTGGTATCTCTTATGCCATTCAGTCTCTCGCTCATACGACGCCCGCCCGTCCCGAAAGTAACTAATGGCATGGTCCGCGGTGCCGGGGGCTCACCACCGGGAAACGAGGTCGTCTCGTGCCCGGCTTCAACCGCCGGGAACGATTCCGGTTCACGTTACTCCGAGTTTGCCGACGCGTGGAGCGCTGCGATCAGACCATGCCGCCCGTTTTGTGTCAGGTGGTTCTGTTAACGCTTGCGAACTTCTAATTGCACGGGGCGCGCAACTGAATTGACCTCGGGATCATAGTATTCATACGCTCGTGATGCGAACGTCCGGGCGCGAATGGGATACTTTGCGCGCACGCGAAAACGCAGCGTGACTTTGTCCCCCGCGGCAATCGAGTTGAAATAGAGCATGGCTTGCGTCGCCGTCAGGCTGAACTTCTCCAGGCAACCGCTCACCCTCCCCGCGCTGCTCTCTTGGAAGGACTGCAAGTCTTCGCTGAGCAGTTCGAACCCTGGAGGAATGCCGAGGTCGACCATGACCATGTTGGCGGCCTTACCGAGGTTGTTCGTAACAGTCGCCATGGCCGTAGCGATGTCGTCCTGCACAAGCTGCGTGCGGTCGTACGTCACATCGATCGAGAGCGGCTCTCCCGCAGTCCTCCTATCCCAGGGGACGAAGTAACGCCCCACCACCTGGTAGGCGAGGCTGCCTTTTCCCGCAAATCGGATATCCACGCGATTGGGCCCCCTTGAATCGATGTCCTTCAAGACAAATTGGTGCAGCAAGTCGCTATTTTCCGGGGTCAGCGTCAGTTGCTCGACCGTCTTGCCATTCAGCGATATTTCCACGGAGCCGCTCGCTTCACTCGAACCCTTCTCCGCAGAAAGCAGCAATGCCCTCAAGGCCATGATTGTCGCTTGCGTCGTGCCCCAGGCTCCGGATGCGTTCTTCTGCGACGCGACAAAGGCAAGAGCCTTGCCTGCGATGCCAGACGCTCCACCGGATTTGAGTAACGCCTGTGTGGCCAACGCCGTGGTTTCCACAGCGGCGCTTGCGCCGCCGCCATACATGCCTGTTTGTTCTGCTGTCCACGACACTTGTTCGTTCCTCTCGGTTCGCGCGTCCAGCAAAAGCTGCATCGTCTGACGTGTGAAATCCGGACTCTTGCCATAGTCGGCCGCGAAGTTGGCCAGTACCGCGAGGGTATACGCGTCCGGGCTTCCGCCGCTCATGTGCGACTCGACAAACTGCCGGGCCCTTTCGACCGCCGGTCCCTGGTAGCCGGTGTTCTCCAGCGACCAAGCGATGTATGCCGTAATGCGAAGCACGTCCGAGTTGAAGCGGTTGGTCGCGCCTTCGTTGATGAAGGAGGTGTCGGGCCTCCAGCTTCCGTCCGGTTGCTGCTGTGCGGCCAGCCACTGCTGCGTCCGTTGGATCACCTTCGCATCCACTTCGTAGACTTTGGACATGTCGCTGAACTCCATCAGACCGTATGCCGTCAGAATCTTGTTCGCCGGCGCCTGGCCAAACCAGGAAAAACCTCCACCGGGAACCTCGAAGGTCAGCAGGCGCTGGTAGCCGTTGGCGATGTAGGCCTCGGCTTTGGCGTGAACCTCGGGAGTCAGCTTCTTCGTGCGCTTCATGTAATCGAGCGCCAGAACATTGGGGTACGTGCTGGAGGAGGTCTGCTCAAAACATCCGCCGGGCATGCGCAGGATGCTGTCCATGCCTTCGATGACCTGGCTCAGAGGGCCGGGGTACAGACTGAGGAGAATCTTGCTTGCGTCCGGGAGGGAACCGGGAGGGAAATTCACTTCGTGGGATGCCGTCGTTTCCAAGCGTCCGTTGAAGACCAGGCTCTGCTCCCGGCCGTTCGGGATCACTTCGATGTCCCGAACCACGATATCGGCCCCTTGAGAGGCTCCGGTCATGCGGGCGGAAAGCGTGAGCTTGAATTTCCCGATGCGGTTGGCTTCCAGCGTGAATTGCGAGCCGCCCACTTGGCCGGAATTCACCGCCAGATCTTTCGTGGGAACATCGCCCACCAGGGAGAACCAGTCGTCCGGATGCAGTTGCAAGCTGACATCTCCGCGCGAGCCCGAGTAGTTGTAAGCCGCCACAGGGATCGAGACCATGTCACCCTGAGTGAGCGTCACCGGCAGATCCAGATCAACGAAGAAATCCTGGAAGACTTTGAGACTCGACGTGGCGCTGCCCAGAGAGCCCCGAGCCGTGGAGGCGAGCATGGCCATATGCCAGGTGGTGATGGAATCCGCCATCGGAATGGCGATGCTGGCTCGCCCGTTCTGGTCGGTGATGATTTCCGGATTGATGTAGAGCGCCTCCGGGAAGTATGAGCGTACACGCGGCGCGGCCGAAGTCGCATCTTGGCCTGCGATGCGCACGGAGGCGGCGGCCGCGAGCGGCAGCGCGGCTCGGTCACTCATCGTGACATTGTGAGCGAGAACGCCGCTTTCGGTCTTGAGCAGTGCGGCTTCCGCCGTGACCGTAACCGTCTCGGCGGCGGCGCCGACTAACAGAGGCACGTCCAGCCTTGCGAGATCCCGCGCGTTGAGGGTGAGATTGGTCCTCGTATAAGTCCTGAATCCCGGGACTACGACTTGAACGCTGTAATTGCCCGGAGGCAGCGCCGCGACCTCGTATTGTCCCTTGGCATCCGCGGTGGCGAAGCGGCTAGCTCCGGTGGCAGTATTCTTCACCTCGACGCGAGCTCCCGCCACCACCGCGCCCACGGGATCAACCACTGTTCCAACGATCCCCGCCGCGCCGTTGAACGGGCCGCGATCATGCTCGATCTTGAGGTCCCCACTTTGCACCACGCTTTGTACCATGGCAACCCTGACCAGATCGTCGCCGGTGCCGAACTTCTTATCCGGGCCGGCGCTGCGAAAAGAATAATAGCCATACTGGCGATTCCACGATTGTCGTTCGACCCTCAGTTCCGTGCCCCATGCGTCGCGGATATCCGGCCCGTCGAGTCGGGCCATAGCCTCGACCACATCGCCGCTGGAAGGATTCTCCGCAAGGACGTTATTCAGGCTCTCCGCCAATCTGCCGGCCTGTGCCTGGAAGGGCGCCTGGTAGCGCTGGGCGTACACCAAACGTTTGGTCTGCGGAGCCGAGCGTCCTAGCTCCGTCTCAAACCCGTTCGTATCCACGATCTCCGTCGCCGCGAACAACGCGCGCGCTCCCCGCTCGTGCTGATTCGTCTCCTCAGTCGTGATAACCTCCTTCATCCCCATGGAGTGGATCTCGTACCGCGGCTTCATCACGTCCTGCTCCAGGTAAAAGAAGACCTTGGCGAAACCGGGCTGCTTTTCCGCCAGTGCGAAGACAGCCTCGTCCACCACTTGCAGACCCAGCGCCGCCTGCACTCCTTCGCCCCGGGTATTGGTCACTCGGAACTGGATGCGAGCGTCGTCACCTGGTTTGTAGGCCTTGGCATCCGCCGTGGCTTCGATTCTGAGCTCGTCCGCCGGCTGCACGAACAGCAGTCGATGATCGCCGACTGGTCTCGCGTCGCCCCCGAAAACGTAAGCGTCGACGTCCAGAGCGCCCGCCAGATCCGGCGTGGCCGTCAAAGCAAGCTCCGCCTTCCCGTTGACGAGGTCCAGGTCGCGCGTCAGGACGGTTTGCCCGTCTTTGACCACATCCACATAAGCTGTGCCCTTTTTCTTGGTCGAAAAGATTCCCAGCTGGATGCGATCTCCAGCCCGATAAACGGCGCGTTCGGTGCGTAGAAGAATCTGGTCCGAGCCCTCGCGGAGTTGCAACGGCACGGATCTCGATACGCGATTTCCTTCTTTATCGCCCGCTTCGATCTCCAGCGTTCTGGTAGCCGCGCTGCCCACGACTTGAATCACGGCAACGCCGCCGGCATCCGTGGTCACATTCTGGTCGATGCTTCCCGTCTGGTGGATTCTGACGTCGGTGATGGCCGGCTTTCCGTCGGCATAGGACGTCAAGATAAATACCTGGTTCTCCAGGTTAGGGATGAGCGTACCTCCTTCGGGAATTGCGGTGACGATCAGAGGCGATTCGCTCACGGTGATCGGTTCGCCGCGGGTTTCCGAATGACCCGCGCCATCTTTGACCGTGGCCTCTACCAGCACTTGGGCGGCGCCTTGACTGAGGGTGCGTCCGGCAAAGTAGTTCGGCAGCTTGAGATCAAAGCGATACGCGCCGTCGGCGTCGGTTTTGCCTTGGACCGATGCGGCCTCAAACACAGAGACGTCCATGGCGGAGGCCTTGACGGTGAGATCGGCTGCGTCCACCGGCTTTCCAAAGAAGTAGTTGGCGCGAATGGTTCCCGTCACGTGGTCGCCCGGGCGGTAGCCGTGCTTGCTCTGGCGATCCTTTCCCACAAAGTCCACGGCCACTTTGAATTTCGGCAGCACATACCGCTCTACATTCAAAGCGATTTCCGAAGTGTTGGTTGCGGTTGTTCCAGGGGTTGCGCCCGTCTGACCGGTTGGGCCAAGGAGGGCCCTCAGGTGGTACGCGCCCAGATTGACTTCATCGGCCAAGCCGAATTCCGCCGAAGCAATTCCGAACTTGTCGGTCTGGATGAATTTCCTAAAGACCTTGTTACCGCGAGAGTCCTCCACCTCAAAGGTCAGCGGGGCATTGGCGACCGCCTCATGATTGGAGCGATCGAGTGCCAGAGCACGCACGTGAATCGTCTGACCCGGTTGGTACAGCGGCTTTTCCGTAGTGAGCAGAATGGCGACCTTGTCTTGCAGGCGAACCGGTTGCGTGAACTCGGTCGAGCCAATCGGTGTGTCTGCCACGTAGCGCAAAGAATAATTGCCCGCCAGACCCGTGGGAAACCGGAACTGCGCTTCCGCGGTTCCCCGGCGGTTCAGCGGACCGGTGAAAAGAACCTGAGGCTTCTGGCCGGGGTTCACATCACTGGGACTCAGCAGATCCACACGCAGAGAACTCGAGCCTGCGATCACCTCATTTCTCGAATCCGTCACGACGACTCGGACGCCCGCTTGTCCACCGCTCAAATAGGATTGTTGGCCGAGGATGTGCATCACCGGCAGCCGCAGGATCTCTGAAATCGACACGATACCCTCCAGCGCCGCGTTCCGCCCGTCCGCATAGGCGAACCGATAGCGCAGTCTGTGCCACACCAGATCGTCGACCGGCAGCGCATTGCGTAACGCAAGATCCTGCTCCCGGAACCCGCGGCCCGCTCGCACATACACAGGCGTATCCACCCCGGCGACCACGCGGTCTTCCGGATCCAGCACTTCAACCGTCAGATCGCCTGACCCGTTGCGCGGCGCGTTGTAAGGCACCACCGCGTGCACCACGCCGTGCACGTACGTCGCCGACAACGCACCGTTTTCTTGCGATTGCGCCAGAATCCGGAACACCGCCATCGAAGTGCAGAACATCGAAGCGCAGAACAGCAGCACCAAACCGGCGATAACAGAACCCGCGGACTTTTTCATGACCGACCTCCATCCTTAGAACGGAGGCCGCCCGGGATCTTGCAGAAATATTTTCAGTTTTTTTCGAATCAGCGCGACGTGTGCGCTTCAGACCAATGCCGGCCGTCGGTGCTCACCCAGGTCGACGCCGGATCGGTGGTCAACTCGAACATCGCGTTCGCAACCACCGCGACGCGCACCACTTTGCCCTTCCACATCGCTTTGACACGCGTCCAGTTCTTCCCCGCGTTCTGGCTGACAAGTAGTGCACCTGCCGAGTCGACCGCCGCCACCAGCTTGTCTTTCGCCGCGACGCTAACCGGTGTTGATTTATCCGGCAGTGTGTATATAGGGCTCGCACCGGTAACTGCCCAGACGTTGCCGCGCGCCCCGATCAAAAGCGGCAGCTGGTCAAGGGAGGTGAGGTCAACATTGTGGGAGAGTTCGCCGCTCTCCGTTTTCAGCAGTGTCGCCTCCGCCGTGACCGTGACGCTCTCCGTGGCCGCGCCGACCTGAAGCGCCGAATCGAGTCTTGCGGTCTCCTGCGGCTGCACATTGATGCCGGGCCTCACCAACTTCTTGAAGCCCGGCACGGTCACGCTGAGATCGTACCGACCCGGAGGCATGCCCGCGATGCTGTACTGTCCGCGCGTGTCACTCGTCGACGTATACGTTACACCTGTGTCTTCGTTCTTTAGTTCGACTCGCGCACTTGAAATGACGGCTCCCGCCGGGTCGATAATCGTCCCGACAACGCCGGCCTCTTCCGCAAGGCGCACCGCCACACCAGTGTCCGCTGCAAGAACTGCCGCCGAAGCCGCCGAAGCAACCTCGGGCGGCGCAACCAAAGGAGGTGCAGCAGGGGCCGGCGGCGGCACTGGAGACGCGGGCGGCTGCTCTCGCTCCTTCGGCACAGGTCGCGGATTCGCGCTCCTCGGTGCCGGCAGCGACGTCGTTGGCTGCAACCGGGGCGTTTGCTTCTCGACTTTGGCTGCGGGCGCTGGTGCCGCAGGCGCTGGCGCCGCCGGCGCTGTCTCCACGGGCGCCTTCGTGCTCGCGGTCACCTGCGGTTGCGGTTCTGTGGGCCGGATCATCCGGTACAGTCCGAATGAAAACACCGCCATGATCGCCGTCGCGACCACGGACGCGACAGCCATCGGCCTCAAAAGTCTCCGCCAGAACGAGACCGGAGCCTCGGGCACCGCGACCGGTTCCTCAATCTCCGCGGCTTTCTGCGCCAGAAACACCACCTCCCGGCACTGCACACACTCCGCCAGATGCGCGAGACACTCCACACGCTCGTGCCCCGGCAGAGCGCCTTCTACAAAGGCGTTGAGCGCGTCTGGGTCGGGATGCACGCCAGAATGTAGTCCTTCGCTCATATTCCTTCCCGGTTCGCCGTTGCTCCCTTTCCGGAGAACGTTTCACTCCGCGAAGCTTGCAGCAGAGCCCGCAGATTGATGTCGACGTCGCGCGGATCGATTCCCAGCGCCTCTTCCGCGGCGGCCCGGCTCATTCCGTTCGTCTGCAGCCTGCCCAGCAGATCCTCCCGCAGTCGCGAAGTCAGCCTCTGTATCCGCCGGCTCACCGTCGCCTCATGCACGCCGATGATCCGCGAGATATCCAGCAGCGTCCGCTGATCCAGATACCACGCTGACAACAGAAACCGCTGCTCCGCATCGAGCGTGCCGATCGTCTCCTCGAGTGCCGCCCGGACCTGCGAAACCGCCATCGGCTCGGGAATAGCCTCCTGCTGCGTCGCTTGCAACTCCCTCGCCGGAAGTTCCGTCTCGCGATGCGTGCGCCGATGCCGGTCCACATTCCTTTGCGCCAGCGTCGTGCGCAAAAACCCCATCAGCGACCCCCGCCCCGAGTAACCCGCCAGCGGCGACACCCGTTGCCCACTGCGCTCACTCAGCCCGAACATTTCCGGCCACAGCGAATCGGCCAGTTCCTCGCCGGCTGCTTCCGATCCGGTCATTGCCACCGCCGCGCGCGTCAGCGGATCGCGAAAACGCGCCATGAACTCATGCCACGCTGCATCGCGCCCCAGCGCACACGCCTGCGCCAGTGCGAGGTCCTGCAGCTGAAGTCCCCGCAGGAAGTTGCCGATCTGCGCCCGGCCCGCAATGAGTCCCGCAGTCAGCCCGAAGTTGTACCGGTTTCCGACCGCGAGCAGCGCACCTGCAAACTCGTCTGGTCGCAGATCCACCGATTCGCAGCGCGCGGGTTGCCAGAACTCGTCAATCGAGAGTCCCGAGAGCTCCGTGAAGCCTCGCGTTGCATCGAGACTGGAACTCGCGATGGCCGGCGCGCTGAGCCCCGCGGACTGTATTGGCGCGGAATCCACGTTCTCACTATATAACGATCGCGGCAGACTCCCTGTTGTCCAAATGTGGGGTCCTGAAGAGTGAGACTCACCTGGGCGTTCTAATCGGCAACCCCTACAATGGCTGGAATGGCGCTGTAGAACCGTTAAAAGGGAATTTTGCGGGAGTTATTCGCCGAACTGGGAGACAAGCTGCTCCACATCAACAGTTTGGCCCTTTCATGCGGCCGCATATTCCGGCGGCGACGGAAATTGGGAGAAGTAGAAAAGCAGCCCGATGAAGAAAAGCTGCGGCACCTCCGCCCAGCGGCTGTAGTTCAGCCCGTACATCGCTACCTTGGAAATCCCTCTGCCCAAGTCAGCGATCATCGCCACAGCCTATCACAGGCGCGTGGCGAAGAGGGCGACGCCGGGGACTCAGATTTAGCACAATACCGAGCGCCGGTTTATGTTTCTCGCGTCCTCGACATTATCGTCTCTGAGCTGCCCCCTCATTTCGTAACCACGTTATTTAGGCCGCTGGAAGGCAGAAGCGGTAGCCCAGGCGAGGTTCGGTGATGAGGAAGCGGGGCTTGGCGGGGTCGGGTTCGATTTTCTTACGGATCTGGTTCATAAATACATGCAAATACTCGGTTTGATCGCCGTAGTCCGGCCCCCACACCGCCTGTAACAGACGCATGTGAGGGATGGCGACGTTGGGATTGCTCACCAGGTATTGGAGCAGATCGAATTCCTTGGGAGTCAGGCGAACTTCGGCGCCGCGCACGGTGACCCGATGGGCGGGGAAATTAATGCTGACCCCGTCGAATTCCACTATCTGCGAGCCGCTCGCCGAGACCGGGACGCGCCGCAGGTTGGCGCGGATGCGCGCCAGCAATTCGGGCATGCCGAAGGGTTTGGTGACGTAATCGTCGGCGCCGGCATCGAGCCCAGCCACTTTATCCTGTTCCGCATTCCGCACCGTCAGCATGACAATGGCGGCCTCACTGACGGCCCGGATCTGGCGGCAAGCCTCCAGGCCGCCCATTCCGGGCATGTTCACGTCCAACAGAATCAGGTCGAAGCGGTCCTCGCGAATCTTGAGCAGCGCCTCCTCTCCGCTTCTCGCGTCGGTGACCACATACCCGTGGGTGCTGAGGCTGGCCCGGAGGACGCGCCGGATCTGCGGCTCGTCGTCCACCACCAGGATCTTGGCGGGGGCGCCGCTCTGAGTATTGCTCATCGAGCGGCGACCGTTTCCGGCACAGTCGCCACCGGCAGGGTAAAGGAGAAACGTACGCCGGCTCCCGGTTGGCTGCTCACAGTCAGCTCTCCGCCATGGGTGGCGACGATTTCGCGCGCGATGGTCAAGCCTAAACCGGTTCCCGGAATCCGATCGCGCACGTCCCTGCCGCGATAGAACTTCTGAAAGATCGCGTTGAGCTCCTCGGCTGGGATCCCGGGACCATCGTTGAACACATGCACAACAACATTGTCCTCTAAACGTTCGGCGGAAATGCCGATGGACGCCGACGGGGACGCATACTTGAGGGCATTGTCCAGGAGCTGACGCAGCACCAGGGCGATCAATCCCGGATCGGCGTCCACCGGAGGAAGATCCGGGGGAACTTCCACGCGAACCTCGCGGCCCTCGCAAAAGCGCTTAAGCTGATCGATGGCGTCGGCAACCAACTGAGCCACCGGGCAGGGCCGCCGGTCGAGCTTTACGTGTCCGGCTTCGATGCGCGCCACCTCTATGGTGCGAGTCAGCAGAGTGGTGAGCCGGTCGGCCTCTTCGTCGGCCACTGTCAACAGCTCGCGCTCCACTGCATCGCCTCCCGAATTCCCGAGTACGGAGGTAATGGCCGCCTTGATGGAGGTGAGCGGCGTCTTAAACTCATGCGCCAGGGCGTCCAGAAGAGTGGCCTTGAGCTGGTCATTCTGCCGGGTAGCCTCGGCGCGATTGGCGGCTTCCTGCGCCCGGGCCCGTTCCAAAGCAATCGCTCCCAATTGCGCGACGGCTTGCAGGGCCGCTTCGGAAAGCGTCGTCCCCACCAAACCCAGACTGCCCAGGATTCTGCCTCCAAAGCGCACCGGCAAAATCGAAGTCTTGCGACTCGAGGACGACCATGCCGATTCGTTCCGAGCCGCGTCGCGCAACTGCGATTCGGACAGGCTGGTGGCGGGGCCGCCGCGGTGGACCACGTCGGTAGCGCGTTCGTACAACGCCACCTCGGGAACCCGGAACACCCGCGCGATGCTCTGGGCAATCTGCGCCGCCACACCGCGCCGATCGTCGCCGATCATCAGCGCGCGGCTGAATTCATAGACCTGCTCCATTTCCTGACGCCGCGCGCTGGCTTCGTCGGCCCGCCGCCGGGCCCGCGCAGAAAGCTCGCTGGCCGTAATGGCGGTGATAAGGAATACGCCCAAAGCCACCCAGTCTTGCGCCTCCAGAACACTGAATTTGCCGATCGGGGGCAGGAAGAACCAGTCGTAACACAGCATGCTGACGAAGGACGCCACGATCGCATCGACCAACTTGCCGCGTGTCGCGACGCCCAGGATCAGCAGCAAGTACGTAAATCCAGCCGTCGCGCTATTAAGATGGAGCAGCCGGAAGTCGATCGCCGTGACGAGCGCCACCAGAGCGAGAGCGGCTCCGAGGCGGAGTGTGTGTCTCACTTTTCTTCCATTCTAGACAATGCGCGCCTAAAGAATTCCTAATCGTCAGTCGCCTGTTCCTAGTGCAAGCCGGTAGCCGCGCATCCCCTCTTCAGGGGAGAGCCGGACCGGCCTTCGCCGCATCTCAAATAACGGGGAGGCTGTTATGTTCGAGCGAATGCTGCTTCCTAGCGGCGACACCCACGTAGGACGAAACACCGTGATCGCATTCGCAGGCCAGCTAGGCGTGCTGGCTATCGCGACCATCATGATGATGTACTTTGACGTGCTGCCATTGCCGTTCCCGCAGGCAGCCGTCCCATTGGTTTTGTCACCGCCGCCACCACCACCGCCTCCCGCAGCCGCAACACGGGCGCCGGTCCAGACGGCCAGGGCTGTGCCAAGGACATTCCATATCCCGGCGCCCACCGCACCGGCAACCATCCCCCAACACGCTGCGATCGTCGCTGACCCACCGCCTTCCTTGCCGGATATTCCGGCAGCCGGGGTGCCCGGTGGAGTTCCTGGAGGAGTACTGGGCGGCGCGCTGGGCGGTTCGTTGAATGGCGCCTTTGGCGCTTTTACAGCTCCGCCGGTTGCAAGCGCGGCATCGAAGCCTGCGGCGCCCGTGGGTCCCTCGGCTCCAACGCAGATCCGCGTCGGAGGCGAGGTGCAAGCGGCGCTGCTCAAGCATGAAATCGTGCCGGTTTATCCGATCATTGCCAAGAACGCCAGGATCCAGGGCACGGTCCGGCTCTCCGCATCCATCGGCCCAATGGAACTGTGGAAAACCTACGGGTCTTGAGCGGGAATCCGTTGCTGACCGAAGCCGCTCAGCAAGCGGTAAAGCAATGGACCTACCAACCCACCTATCTGAACGGCAAGCCGGTGGAAGTGCTGACAGAGATCGACGTCAGATTCACCTTGGGATAAGCTGGGAATATGAACGTCTCCACACTTTCGCGTTCCCTATTCGCACTGGCCGCCGGCGGCACGTTCCTGGGCGTAGCGTTACACGCCGAGGAAGGGATGTGGACCTTCGACAATCCCCCGTTGAAGCAGCTCAAGGACCAGTACAACTTTACGCCCACCCAGGCGTGGCTCGATCACGTGCGGCTTTCGAGCGTACGGTTGAACGACGGCGGGTCGGGTTCGTTCGTCAGTCCGCACGGTCTGTTGCTGACCAACCATCACGTCGCCAGAGGGCAGCTGCAAAAAAATTCCACGGCGCAGCGCGACTACATTCAGACCGGCTTTTACGCGGCCGGCCCGGATCAGGAGATGAAGTCGCCGGACCTTGAAGTAAATGTGCTGATGTCGATGGAGAACGTCACGGACCGCGTCCAGGCGGCCTTGAAAACTTCCAAGACCGCCGAAGCCGAGTTCGCCGCGCGCAAGACCGCCATCGCCGCGATCGAGCGCGAAAGCCAGGAGAAAACCGGACTCCGCTCCGACGTCGTGACGCTGTACCAGGGCGGCGAGTATTGGTTGTACCGCTATAAAAAATACACCGATGTGCGGCTGGTGTTCGCGCCGGAACAGCAGATCGCGTTTTTTGGCGGCGATCCGGATAATTTCACTTATCCTCGCTACGATCTGGATATGGCCTTGTTCCGGGTCTACGAAAACGGCAAACCCATCGACAGCAAAGACTACCTGAAATGGAATCCCAAAGGCGCCCCCGACAAGGATCTGGTGTTCGTCTCGGGCCATCCGGGGTCCACCGAGCGCCTGGATACGATCGCGCAACTAAGATATCGTCGAACCCAATACTCTCAAGCTGCTGAAGGATCGCATTCGCGTATTGAAGGAGTTTTCCGCGCAGGGACCGGAGCAGGCGCGCGAAGCCGCGTCCCGCATCTTCGGCCTGGAAAACTCGCGCAAGGCTTACGAAGGGCGCTATGAGGGCTTGACCGATGCCGCCGTTTTCTCCAAAAAGCAACAGGAGGAGAACGACTTCAAGGCGCGAGTGATGGCCAACCCGCAGTGGAAGGCGGCGTACGGCAGTGCGTGGACTCAGATCGCGGAGGCCGAAAAGAAGGCCGCGACGCGGGCCAAGGAGCAGTACTTTCACGGCGTCGATTCGTCGCTGGCGAGCCTGGCGCAAACCATCGTTCAATACGTCGCAGAAGTCAAGAAGCCGGACGGGGAGCGGCTGCCCGGATTTCACGATTCGCAGCTCGATTCGCTGAAGTTTCAACTGGCTTCGAGCGCTCCAATCTACAACGACATGGAGATCGCGCGGATGACGGGCGCGCTGGAGCTGGATCTAGCGGAAGCTGGAGCGAACGATCCGTTCGTCAAACTGGTGTTGAACGGTCAAACCCCAAAACAAGTGGTCAAGGCGCTGGTAAACGGGACCAAACTGGCCGATCCGGCCGAGCGCAAGAAGCTGATCGACGGCGGGGAGGCCGCGATTACGGCGTCCAACGATCCCATGATCGTACTGGCGCGCAAGATCGATCCCATGCGGCGCGAATTGATCAAATGGTCCGAACAAAACGTGGAAAGCGTGGAGCAAAAGGCGGGCGAGCAGCTCGGCAAGGCTCGTTTCGCGGCCTTCGGCAAGAGCACGTACCCGGATGCCACCTTCACGCTGCGGCTGAGCTACGGCCAGGTGAAGGGCTATCCCATGAACGGAACCGAAGCGCCTCCCAAGACCACCATGTTCGGCCTGTACGATCGCGCGGCCAGCTTCAACTATGAGGGGCCGTTCGATCTGCCTTCGCGCTACAAAGAGGGACGCACCAAGCTGGATCTTTCGACGCCTATGGACTTCGTGACCACCAACGACATTATTGGCGGCAACTCGGGATCGCCCGTGATCAACCGCAGCGCCGAGATCGTGGGGCTGATCTTCGACGGCAATATCGAGTCCCTGGTGGGCGATTTCGTCTATGATATCGGGAAAAATCGCGCCGTCGCCGTGCACACGAGCGCGATGACCGAGGCGCTGAGCAAACTCTACGGCGCGCAGAAGCTGGTGGACGAGCTATTGGGGAACTGATTACGGACGCCGCTCTTCCATATGCTTCAGCCGCGCATCCAGGACTTCTTCCACGCGGCGCAACTCCGCGCGCCAGGTGTCCTTCAGGGAGGTTTCAAGCTGAGAAATGCGGCTGTTCAGCGACGTGAACATAAACCCGTTGCAGACGATGTTCAGGATCACCGGGAGCCCGATCGCGAGGTAGAGTTGTTCGCTTGTTATCAACTGCAAAGCAGTTCAACCCGTTTTCATTATCTCACGGCAAGAATTCTCAGGCGGATTGCCTCTGGAACTCGTAGCGCTCCAGAGTCGCGGCGAAGGCCAATTCGGTGTCTTCGCGGAGCACTTTGCCGACGCAACGCAGCCGCACCTCGCTCCGGGAGCCGGGAGCCTTGGGGAAGGTGATCACGTATTCGATGGGTTCGCCAACGGCGACCGGCGTCTTGGAGGAGAAGAGCACCCCCGCGGAACTCACGTTTCTCGTCTCTCCGGTGGTTTTGACGCTCTTGCCAGAGCCGACAATCTGGAACGGGAGGCGGAGGTTGAAGCGTTGATGCTTTCGTTGTTCTGTCACACTCCGAATTTATAGCCTAAAAGAACTAAGGTCAATAGGCGAAGCATAGAACAAAGCTCCTATTGTACTTAGTACGCCGGTTCTATCGTTCTAGTCCTTTGGCGCAGCCCTTACGGAGCGGGTATGGGACAATGACTACTTGCTGGACCGCATTACCGTGCATGGGGCACGGCAACACAACCTGAAAAACATCGACGTCGAGATCCCGCGCAACACCTTCACAGTTATCACGGGGTTGAGCGGATCGGGAAAGTCGTCGCTTGCCTTCGACACGATTTACGCCGAGGGGCAGCGGCGCTACGTGGAAACGCTTTCGCCTTACGCCCGGCAATTCCTGGATCAGATGGAGCGTCCCGAGGTGGATTCCATCGACGGGTTGAGCCCGGCGATCTCGATTGAGCAGAAGGGCGCCAGCCGGAGCCCGCGCTCCACCGTCGGTACCATTACAGAGATTTACGATTATCTGCGGGTACTGTACGCGTCCATCGGGGTGCCGCATTGTCCCAACTGCGGAACCGAAATCTCGCGCCAGACGACCGATCAGATCGTGCAGCAGGTGATGGCGCTGAGCCCGCAGGAACGGGTCATGATTCTTGCGCCGCTCGTGCGCGGCCGCAAGGGCGAATACAAGAAGGAACTGGAGAAACTGGCTCGGCAGGGCTTCGTGCGTGCGCGGATCGACGGCGTGCTGCGCTCGCTGGACGAGGAGATCACCCTGGACCGCCGCAGGAACCACACCATCGAGGTGGTCGTGGACCGGTTGCTGATCAAGCCGGAGATCGAGAAGCGGCTGGAGGCGTCGGTGGTCACGGCGACAAAGCTCGCCGACGGCCTGGTGACGGTGGCCGTAGTGAACGGCGAGGAGAGGCTGTATTCGCAGAAGCTGGCGTGTCCGGATTGCGGAGCGAGCGTTCCACAACTGGAGCCGCGGTCGTTTTCCTTCAACAGCCCCTTCGGCGCATGCGAAACCTGCAACGGGCTGGGCAACCGCTGGAGCTTCGATCCGGTGAAGGTGATTGTGGACCCCTCGCGTCCGCTGCTGGACGGAGGAATCGGGCCGGGCGGAAGCTCCAGCTACATGACGCACAACTTGGGCTATCTTGCGGCCGCGCAATACATCGACCTGGATAAGCCGTTCGACAAGCTGCCCAAGAAGGCGCAGGCGATTCTGCTGGAGGGCACGGGCGGCAAGCCTGGAATCCTGGGAATCCTCGAAAAGATGTACAAACAGGAGATCGCCAGCGAAGCGTATCACGATTGGTTCATGCAGTATATGTCGCCCGCGCAGTGTCCGGATTGCGGCGGCAAGCGGCTGAAGCCGGCCAGCCTGGCTGTGCGAGTTCAAGGCGCAACTATCGGCGAGCTCGCCGGGCTGTCGGTGGGAGCGGCGCTTAAGACCGTGGGCGCCTGGAAGCTCTCCGGACGCGAAGAACAAATCGGCGGGCGCGCGGTGGAGGAGATCCGGCATCGGCTGGAGTTTCTGGCCGGCGTGGGGCTGGAGTACTTGAGCCTGGAGCGCTCCGCCGTGACGCTTTCCGGCGGCGAAGCGCAGCGCATCCGGCTGGCCACGCAGATTGGATCGAGACTGCGCGGCGTCCTGTACGTTCTGGACGAACCTTCCATCGGCCTGCACGCGCGCGACAACGACAAGCTGCTGGGCGCATTGGCGCGCCTGCGAGACCTCGGTAACACGGTGCTGGTGGTGGAGCACGACACCGAAACCATCGAACGCGCCGATTACGTGATCGACCTGGGCCCGGGAGCGGGACGATTGGGAGGCGAGCTGGTGGCGCAAGGCACTCCGCGCGAGATTGCGCGCAACCCCAATTCGCTCACTGGGCAATATCTTTCCGGAGCGCGTCAGATCGCGGTTCCCAAGCAGCGGCGGACGCCTTCGGCGGGCAGCATCGTGATCCGCGGCGCCTCGGCTCACAATCTCAAAAAAATCGACGTCGAGTTTCCGCTGGGGCTGCTGATCCTGGTAACCGGGGTTTCGGGCAGCGGGAAATCCACGCTGGTGAACGATATTCTGTACCGGGCGGCGGCAAAGGCCGTGTATGGATCGCTGGCCGATCCGGCCGCGCATGCCTCAATCAAGGGACTGGAGCTCATTGACAAGGTTATTGAAATCGATCAGTCGCCGATCGGCCGTACGCCACGCTCCAATCCCGCGACGTATACGCAGACGTTCACGCCCATTCGCGACCTCTATGCCATGTTGCCGGAGTCGAGGGAACGCGGCTACAAGCCGGGACGATTCAGTTTCAACGTCAAGGGCGGCCGCTGCGAGGCCTGCCAGGGCGACGGATTGAAACGGATCGAGATGAACTTTCTTCCGGACGTCTATGTCACCTGTGAAGTCTGCCGCGGACGGCGCTACAATCACGAGACGTTGCAGGTGAAATACCGGAACTACTCCATCGCCGATCTTCTGGAGGCGACGGTGGAGGAGGCGCTGCCCGTGCTCGAGAACATTCCGCAAATCAAGAACAAGCTGGAAACGCTGGCGCGAGTCGGGCTGGGATATCTGCATCTGGGGCAATCCTCGACCACACTTTCCGGAGGCGAGGCGCAGCGCATTAAACTGGCGCGCGAATTGAGCCGCCGCCAGACCGGCAAGACGCTGTACATTCTGGATGAGCCCACCACGGGCCTGCATTTCGAGGACGTCGCCAAGCTTCTGGAGGTGCTGCGCAGCCTGGTGGATCTGGGCAATACGGTGGTGGTGATCGAACACCACATGGATGTCATCAAAACTGCCGATTGGATCATTGACCTGGGTCCCGAGGGCGGGGATCGCGGAGGCATGCTGGTGGCCATGGGCACTCCGGAAGAGATTCTGCGGAATCCGAAGAGCTATACGGCGCAGGCGCTGGGCAAGGTGCTGCGCAAGGGAAAAGCCGCATGAGCCGGTATTCCGAAAAGCCGCTGTCATTCGACGGTCTGAAGACCGTGCCCATTGACGCGCGCGGGGGCAAGGTCCGGGTGGAGGATTTCGCCAGGGCTTACCGCAAGGGCGAAGGCGTGGCGGGTTGGATGGCGTCTCTGCCGAAGATTCTGGCGGGCGATGCGTTCCGGGGCGTGGTGGAGGCGCTCCAGCGGGCGCGCCGGGACCAGCGCGCCATTCTATGGGGCATGGGCGGGCACGTGGTCAAGTGCGGATTGGGCGATGTGCTGCTGGATCTGATGAAGCGCGGCTGGGTCAGCGCTTTCGTCATGAACGGGGCGGCCTCGATTCACGATTTCGAGATCGCCATCGCGGGCCAGACCAGCGAGGACGTGGAAGCCGTGCTGCCGGACGGGCGCTTCGGCGCGGCCGAGGAAACCGGGCGCGAGATGAATGTGGCGATCTCGGAGGGAAGCCCTGGAACTTCAAATGACGGGCTCGGGATGGGCGAAGCGCTGGGAAAGCGCCTGGACATCCTGGCGAAGCCCGAGTTCGCGGCGCACAGCATCGTCGCCACGGCGTACCGGGCGGGGGTGCCCGTGACCGTGCACGTCGCCGTCGGCACGGACACGCCGCACACGCATCCGGCCGCCGACGGCGCCGCCATCGGCGCAGCCACCCATCGCGACTTCCGCCTGCTGTGTTCCCTGGTGCGGGGCCTCGATCGGGGCGGCGTGTATTTGAACGTCGGCTCAGCCGTGGTGCTGCCGGAAGTGTTCCTGAAAGCCGTCTCGGTGGTGCGCAACCTGGGGCATCCGCTGGCCGGATTCACCACCGTGAATTTCGACTTCCTGCAACACTACCGTCCCAAGGTAAACGTGGTGGAGCGGCCGCACGCGCGCTCCGGCGGCCGCGGTTACGCGATCACAGGCCACCACGAACTCATGCTTCCTCTGCTGGCAGCCGTCCTGATTGAACTAGATGGTTGAGATCGATGACTGAGAGAAACGATTCCACGTTCTGGTCCTACGAGGACCTGGCGCTGCTGCTCTCCGCGATTCTGCCTTGCTGGGTCGGGGCCTACATGCTGGTCCGGTTCAGCGGCGCCAGCAGCAAGGAAGCGCAGACGCTGATTCTCCAGTCTTCGCTGTATGCGTTGCTGCTGGCGGCGCTGTACTTGCTGGTGGCCTGGCGTTACCGCAGGCCCTTCTGGCGGTCTCTGGGCTGGGTGCGCCCAACACGAGGAGCCTGGTGGTGCGTTGTCGGCGGACCGCTGTTGGCGCTGAGCGTGGGCGTGTTGGGCTTGGTGTTTCACGCTCCAGAGCCCCCGGATCCAGTCAAGGAATTGATCACCGGACGGGCGGCCCTGGTCATCGTAATGCTCTTCGCTGTCGTGCTTGGCCCGATTTTCGAAGAGCTTTTCTTTCGCGGCTTTCTGTTTCCTCTGCTCGCGAAGACATTCGGCGCGGCGGCAGGGATTGTTTTGAGCGCGCTTCCTTTCGCTTTGTTACACGGCCCACAGAATCAGTGGGCTTGGCAGCAGGTGACCTTGGTGGGCATCGCAGGAGTGGCATTCGGATTCGTGAGGAGCCGGACGGGCTCGACGGCGGCCGCCACGATTCTACATTCATCCTTCAATCTGACGCAGTTCGTGGCCTTCCTGGTGCTGCGCGGACACTGAGACCGATGTGGAGCAGGCCTTCGGCCTGCTCTTGGCAGGTCGGAGACCTGCCCCACGCCGCCCCTACAAGCGATCGAACCCGGCCAGGCGCACGTTCTCCTCCTCCAGCGCGGCGCGAACCTCGGGAGAGGTCAGGGCGCGGAGCTCCCGCTCGCGGCTTTCCTTAAGGCGAGTTGGGGAGGCGCGGAGTTCCTCGCCGCAGCGCCCCGGGTGGCACATGAACTCGGTGGCGCCGTCGGGCAGCGCCCGAATCAAGGCGATCAGCGAAGCGGCGTCATAGTTTCCGGTTATCTGGAATCCGGCAAAGTGGTCGGTGAAGCGGCAGCCGTGAGCGCGCAAGACGCGCTCGAAGCGGTTGCGCACGACGCCGAGCGCGCGGCTGATCGCCCGCTTTTGCCAATCGATTCCACCGGGCCCAGGTAAGAAATCGTTCGGAAAATCGAAGGGGCGCCGCACCCAGGGGATCCCGAACTCCTCCGAGACACGGGCTACCGCGTCCAGCACGGGGGGAAGCAGATGCGTGTGCTTGTGGGTATCGAGATGCGTGGGGGTCAGTCCCGCGTCGAGGATACGGCGCACCTGCGCGGCCAGCTCATCCCGGATGCGAATGCGCTTGAGCGCCACCGCCTGGATAAGTTTCACGACCGTGGGCGGGAAACCCGGCGCTCCCACCAGCACCAGGTGGCAGCCGATATCGAGCGAGGGATTCTCCCTGGCCAGGCGCACGGCGTCGTCGAACGCGCGGCTTTTCTCAGTCACATCCGCGGCCATCAGCGTGGTCGAAGTGAGGATGCCGTGCCGGTGCGCCTCGATAATCCCCCGATTGACATCGCGCGTGAATCCGAAATCGTCGGCGTTGACAATCAGAGTGCGCACTGGCGATGAAACGCTAGAATATGGACATCTTGATGCGCAGGAACTTTTTGGGATTGGCGCGGAAATCCTTGATCAAGCCGTGGGCTTCTTGCGTGAGTCCATCAAGATCTTCGAACAGAGTCGGATCGTTGAGCAATCGGGCCACGGTTCCCTGACCGTTGCCGATCTTGTCCAGGAGCATATCCAGGCGCGCCATGGTGGCCTTAATCTCATCGCTCAGCTCGTCGGTCTTCAGGAGCTTGCCGACGGTTCCTTCCCCCGCCTGAATTCCCGCCAGCAACTGGTGCATGTCGGTCGCAATCTGGCGGTAGTCGTCGAAAAGGGCGGGATTTTGCGCCAATTGGCCGAGCGTCCCTTTGCCGCTGTTGACTCCGTCAACCACTTTGTCGATCTGCGTCACGACGCCGTTGGCCTGCATCACCACGCCGCGAATGTCATCGTAGAGCGCGCCGTTGTCGTGAGCCAGCTTTCCGACGGAATTATCGCTGGAATTGAGGATAGTACTGAGATCGGAGGCGAGCGATCCGAACTTAGCGGAGATCGCGACAAAGTTGTTATACAGAGCATCGTCCACAAACAACTTGCCGATGGTGCCCTTGCCGACCTCGACCTGGTCGACGATATCGCCGAGTTTGGTGACCACCGATTGCAGCGTCGCGAGGGTCGCCGAACTTTGGCGGAATACGTCTTCCAACTCGGCCGACTCGCTGCTGGCGATTTCCGCGCCGGACTGGATGGTCTGCGCGCTCTTGCCCTTCTTGATATTGATGTACTTGGTTCCGAGCAGATTCGCCGCCGCCAGTTCGGCCTGCGAATCGACCGGGATGGAAGCCAGGAACCGGGTCTCGATCGCCATGGTGATCTTCACGAAGCGGTTGGCCTGGGGAGCGCCGGAGAGCTCCACCTTCGATACCTGTCCAACATTGATTCCGTTCAAGGTCACCGCCGAGGCTTCGGCGACGGCCTGGGAATCGTTCAGAAAGGTGTAGACCGGGGTCTTGGAGGTGAAGAATCCTTGCGTGGCGGACATGAGAAAGATCAGGTACCCGAGGATGACCAACGCCGCAATCGCCAACAGTCCGACCTTGAGCTGCGCCCACTTGGTTTTGCTGGTTCCCGGCATATGTTTAGGCGCCTCCGTGCCGCAGGAATTTGCGCACGTAAGGATCCTCGGCGGCCTGCAACTCCGCCTCGGACCCGTCAAAGACCAGCCGTCCTTCGTTCATTACGAAGAATTTCACAGTCGCGGATTCCTCCGCGATGTTCGTCGCCCGCTCCATCTTCCCACTGCTGGAATTGTAGCTAAAGTTGGCCATCAGATGCCCGTCCAGGTACCGGTGAGTGACCATGATGGTGGCGGTGTTGCGCATTTCCCGCTCTTTGAGTAGCAGCGCGATGATCGTGTTGGCGGTTATGGGATCGAGGCCAGCGGTGGGGGAATCGTACAGCAGCAGCGCGGGAGTGGTCACTACGGCGCGCGCGATTCCGACGCGCCGCCGCATGCCTCCGGAGAGCTCGCTGGGGAACTTTTCAAGAGTCTCGCCCAACTCGACGAAGTTCAGCGCTTCCAGCACCCGCTCGGCCACGGTCGCGGAATGGCCGTTGCCGGAGCTCGCGGCTCGCAGGACTCGCTGGTTCAGAAGAGGATAGGCGACGTTTTCCGCAATCGTGAGGGAATCGAACAATCCGCCTTCCTGGAACAGGATTCCGACGCGGGCGCGAAGATCGAACAGATCCTGCTCCTTGAGGTTGGAGATTTCCTGGTCGAACAGATACACGTGCCCGGAGTCCGGTTTCAGCAGGCCCAAGGCTACCTTGAGCAGCGTGGTCTTGCCGCTGCCGGCGGCGCCGAACAAAACGCGAGTTTCACCGGCCTGCATCTGGAAGGACACGCCATCGAGGCCCGGCGTGGCGCCGAAGTGCAGGCTCACCTGGTCAAAGCGGACGATATCCGTTCCGGCGGTCGTGGGAGGCGGGGGCGTCTGAGGCTGCGTCATCTAGAGATAGAGAAAAATGCGCCCGATCATCGCGGTCAGCCCGAAGATCCAGATGTCGGCGACAACGACGGCGGTGGTGGTGGCTTTGCCCACACCCTGCGTTCCACCCGTGGTACGCATGCCATAAAAGCATCCCACCATCGCGATGACGATGGCGAACACGAACGGCTTGATCAGCCCCTGGCCAATGTCGTTCGGCACTAGGATTTGCCATGCCGACGTCCAGTACTGCGAATCCCCAATGTTCAGCAGGTAGCGAGCGATCATCCAGCCCCCGATCAGCCCGACGAAATCGGAGATGATGGTGAGCAAAGGAAGCATGAACGCCGTGGCGATAAGCCGGGGCGTGACCAGCTTCTGAATCGGATCGGTGCCCAGGGCGCGCATGGCGTCGAGTTGCTCGGTGACCTTCATGGAACCGATCTCGCTGGCGATGCCGCTGGAGTTGCGGCCGGCCACCAACAGAGCCGTGAGCAGCGGCCCCAGCTCCCGCACCAGCGCGACGGAAACGATCTGGCCCACTTCCCCCTGGGCGCCGTATTGCGTCAGCGCGCGCGCCATCTGCATGGCCATGATGACGCCGCTGACAAAGCCGATCATGATCACGATGGGAAACGAGCCGACTCCGATAATGTCCATCTGCTGGAAAACATCGTCGGCGTAGTGAGGGCTGCGGAAGATATTGCCAACCGCTCGGAAGCTCAGCACAATGAAGTCCTGGAACGACTCCACCGGAGCCTTTAGGAAATCGAGCAATCAAAGCCCCCCGATATTGACGATGCTACCATGAGGACGCAAAATGAAGGGCCTGACGGACATCCCCGGAATCCTGGTAGGCCACGCCTCCGATTATGACGGATTGACGGGGTGCACGGCCATCCTATGCGAATCCGGCGCGGTGGCCGGCGGCGATATCCGCGGCTCGGCCACGGGCACCGAGGAGTGGAGCCTGCTCAATCCGCATCACGTCACCGAACGAATTCACGCGGTGGTGTTCGCGGGCGGGAGCGCATTCGGTCTGGAGGCCGCGAGCGGCGTGCGGCGCTTCCTGGAGCGCAAGGGCGTGGGGTTCGAGACCTCCGCGGCGAAGATTCCGCTGGTTGCGGCGGCGATCCTGTACGACTTGGGGCTGGGCAAATCGGACGTGCGGCCCACGCGCGAAATGGGTGAAGCCGCGGCCGCGGCGGCTACAGATGATCCGGTGGCCGAAGGCGCGGTGGGCGCGGGCACGGGCGCGACCGTCGGCAAGCTGCTGGGGATGAAGCACGCGATGAAATCGGGCCTGGGTTCGTGGACGGTCGAGCTGGGCGGGCAGTACAAAGGCGTACTGGTAGCCGCGATGGCGGTGGTGAACGCCATGGGCGACGTGCGCGACCCGGCCACACGAAAGATTATCGCCGGCGCAAGAAAAGCCCCCGGTTCAAACAACGACTCGATGGAGTTTGCCGACAGCGTTGAGGTGATGAAGCAAGGCAGGCCGTCAGGTTTCGTGCGCTCCAACACCATTCTTTCTAACACCACGCTGGTTGCGGTTGCGACCAACGCGAGGCTGGATAAGCCGCAGGCGGCTAAGTTGGCGCAATTCGCGCAACTGGGCATCGCCCGGGCCATCGATCCGGTGAATACGATGTCGGATGGAGATGCGGCCGTCGCGCTCAGTATCGGGGACGCGCAAGCCCCCATCGATTCCCTGGGAGTCGCCGCCGCGGAGGCTGTGGCCGAAGCGATCCTCCGCGCCGTGCGCCTGGCGCCGTCCATGGGTGGATTGCCGGGATTGAAGAAGTAGTTCCCTGATTCAGAAGTGCCTACATCAACTCGTACCCTTCCAAAAAGTTCTTGCATAAGGACCACGTTCGTAGTAGTTTAATGAACATGGATAGTTCTTGCATATGCCCCTGCCAAAGTTAACCAAGCCGAAGTTAACCAAATTGGAGCTTCAGATCATGGAAGCCCTGTGGAGCCGAGGGCAGTGCTCCGTCCGGGAGATCCAGGAAGCCTTTCCTAAGAAGGGGCGACCGGCCTACACCACAGTGCAGACGACCGTCTACAGGTTGGAAGTCAAGAAAGCCCTGCGCCGAGTCAAGAAGATCAGCACCGCCAACATTTTCGAGGCAGCGGTTTCGCGCGAACAGGCGGAACGCAGATTGATAGACGATCTCTTGGGTTTGTTCGGTGGCAGAACCCGGCCCGTCATCGCTCACCTGATCGAATCCGGCTCGTTTACGCGCGAGGACGTGCGGGATGCGGAGAAGCTTCTATCGGAGCACGAAAGAAAGGACCCGTCTGAGGAGAAAGCCAAATGATCCCCGAATCTTTGTTTCCGATCGCGAATCACTTGTGGCAGTCCACGCTGTTTGCGTGTGCGGCTTGGCTGTTGACGCTGGCCTTGCGGAAGAATCCGGCTCAGGTGCGGCATTGGGTCTGGGTGGCGGCGTCGCTCAAGTTTCTGGTGCCGTTTTCGTTGCTGATCGCTTTGGGCAGTCACGTTCAATGGCGGGCGGCGCAGGCGTCGCCTCAGGCGAGTGTTTCGATCGCGCTCGATCAGGTGAGCCAGCCGTTTGCGCCTGCTGCGAGTTCATCCTCCGTAGTGGTGACGGCAGCAGCGCGGGCAAGCGTAGTTCCGGCGATCGTCTGGATGCTTTGGGTGTGCGGGTTCCTTGGCGTTGGAGCAACATGGTTGATCCGCTGGCGGCGCATCGCCGCGGCCGTTCGTGCCGGGTCGCCCGTCGATCTTCGCTTGGTGAACCTGGGCATTCCGATAGGAGCGATTTCTTCTCCCGCGTTTATCGAACCGGGTATTTTCGGGGCCTTCCGGCCCATTTTGCTCTTACCAGAAGGCATTACTGAGATGCTGACGCCGGAACAGTGGAAGGCGGTTGTCGCACACGAGCTTTGCCACGTTCGACGCCGCGACAATCTCGTTGGCCTGATGCAGATGTTCGTCGAGACCGTGTTCTGGTTCCATCCGCTGACGTGGCGGGTAGGCAAACAGATCTTCCTGGAGCGCGAGCGGGCGTGCGATGAAGAGGTGGTGAAGCTCGGCAACGAGCCTCGCGTGTACGCGCGAAGCATTCTCAAGGTTTGCGAGCTTTATCTGGAATCGCCGATGCCGTGCGTGTCAGGAGTGTCCGGATCAAATCTGAGAATGAGAATCGAGGCGATCCTAAATGGGAGGATCGTGAAGAGCCTGAATAGCGGCACGAAGGCGCTGCTGGCCGCCGCAGGTTTGTTCGCTGTCGCTGCGCCCATTGTGATCGGCTTGCTGGACGGGCTGACTCTCCGGGCGCAGACCGTCTCGCCGGACTTGAGATTTGAAGTCGCCTCGGTTAGACCGTGGGTCCCGGATCCAAAAACCGGAGGGCGTCACTTGTCCGGGGTCCCTGGGTCCACCAACACCGACCCTGGGCGCTTCTCGGCTCGAATCGACCTGATGAGCCTCGTTCTCACCGCCTACGACATTCCCCTGTACCGGCTGTCCGAGCAGCTGGATCTCTACAACCAGCGGTTGGAAGTCGAAGCCAAGATGCCGGTCGACACCACGAGGGAGCAATTTAACGTGATGCTGCAGAATCTGCTGGCGGATCGCCTCGGTCTGAAGGTTCATTGGGCCACTCAGCAAATAGACATGTACACGCTGGTGGTGGCGAAGGGAGGGCCGAAGTTGAAGCTGGCGGCACCGGACCCACCTCAAGGAAGCGGCGACGCGTACGCTTTCCCACAGAAGGTAGGATCGGACGGTTTCCCGATCCCGCCGCCAGGAAATGGCGACTGGATGGGAGGAGCGCCGGGTGGCAAGATGGCCCTGCGCGGGCACAATGAGACCTCCGCTGAGATAGCCAGGGCGATTGGCATGCGAGCAATCGGCGTTCCGGTGACGGATGCGACGGGCCTCACGGGTAAATACGACTACACGATTTTCTGGTCCACCTCGGCAACCGCGGCTGCGCGCGGGGTAACGACGCCGGCCGACGAGCCCGATGGTCCGAGCATATTCGATGCGGTTGAGCAACTCGGGCTGAAAATCGAGAAGAGGAAGGGACCGGTGCAGATGCTGGTGGTCGATCACGTCGAGAAGAAGCCGACTGAGAATTGAAGGATTAGAGGCCGCAGCTCAAACCCAAGACTCTATCGGCGTGTATCCGCAGCTAAAATGGCTTGTTTATGAACTGTCAAGCAACCACAGGCAAGCCGTGGCGGTGCAGCACAGCCTCTACGTCCAGCTTGCTCAGACGCGAGGCGTCGTAATCCACGGTCAGCTTATCGAGCGAAGGCGATGGCTGAACCCGGGCCATTCCATAGGTGCTGTGGACGCTCACGAGATTGTCGAAATCCTCGCCCGCAAGCGGCCTCGACAAATTGAAATGCAAGGTAACCTTGGTCACTCACTTGAGGATATCAATTTCCAGCGGATCTGCCGCAGCATGCCGAGCCATACTTCGACGTCATGCGCATCCAGCTTCATGCGGCGCACCAGGCGCCGGATTTTGAGCCGCGTGGAACCTCCGCCTTCGCCATGAACGTAGCCGGATAGCGCCAGCACTTCTTCGAGACGCAGTGTCAGGCGCTCCAAGCTCTCAGCATCGGCCGCAGGCTTCGGTTCGACTTCGCCCCTCACCGCCTCGGGCTGGCGTACGATTTCGTACAAACACACGGCCACGGCCTGACCGAGGTTCATGGAGCCGTGCTCCTCGCGCGTGGGAATGCGCATAAGCCAGTGGCAATGGCTCAGATCGTCGTTGGACAGGCCGAATTTTTCCGATCCGAACAGCAGCGCGACCGGAGCCGTAGCCAGCCGCTTGGCAATGAGACGGCCGCCGCGCTCGAGGCGGCGCAGAGGGTGCTCCAGCGCGCGCGGCCCTCGCGAAGTGGTCCCCACCACCAGCGCGCAATCCGCCACGGCCTCGGCGAGATCCGCATATTCGCGGGCGTCTCTCAGCACGTGCTGGGACTTAACCGCCGAGCGCGCTTCGCGGAACGCGACCTGGTAGGGATTCACCAGGCGCAGCTCGGAGAAGCCGAAGTTACTCATGGCCCTTGCGGCGGCGCCGATGTTCAATGGATTTCGCGGCGCGATCAGCACTACGCGAAGAGGATTCACTTGTGCTCGCGGTGCACGGCGTCGAGCACGCCGTTGATGAAGGAGACGGACTCATCTCCGGAAAACTGGCGCGCCAGTTCCAGGGCTTCGTCGATGACGACGGGCGCGGGAGTGCTGAGGTCGCTCATCTCGTACACGGCCATCCGCAGAATGTTTCGGTCCACCGCCGGCATCCGCTCCAAACGCCAATTCGCGGATTTCTCGGTGATGCGCCGGTCGAGGTCGGGAGCCTTCTCCGAGACGCCGCGCACCAGAGTTTCCATGAATTCATCCGGATCGGCGGGGAGCGGGAAATCTTCCTCGCTAGAGAGCGTGTCGTAGTAAGCGGAGATCGCCTCGCCGATGGGCTGTTTGCGCTGGTCCCATAGAAACAGGACCTGCAAGGCGCGCTGGCGGGAACGATGGCGGGCCGGCATACTACTCCGACGCACCGAAACGGGCCATCTCGATCGCGGTCATGGCGGCGTCATACCCGCGGTTGCCGTGCGCCCCGCCAGCGCGCGCCTCGGCTTCGGCGAAGGTGTTGGTGGTGAGCACTCCGAACGCCACGGGAGTTCCGGTTTCGAGCGTCACCTGTTGCAAACCCTGCGCGGCCGCTCCGGCGACGAAGTCGAAGTGCGGGGTCTCACCGCGGATCACCGCGCCTAGCGCGATGATGGCGTCGAAGGCCCTCCGCCGCGTTCGTGGCGGCTTGGGCGTCAACGCCAGCTTCCGGGCGGCGAAGGGCAGCTCGAACGCCCCCGGAACGTAGAACACGCGGCTGCTCTTTGCTCCCGATTTGGTCAAAGCCTCCTGCGCTCCAGCCAGCAGCTTTTCGGTGATGCCGGAGTTGAAACGCGCAACTACGATGGCGAAACGGAGACCGCTCGCGTCGGCCTTCCACGACATGGCATCAGTGGACATGGGATGGATTGGACATCGTGGGATAATCGAGTTACCGGCTTCGGCTTCATCATACCGCGCCCGATCGTAGAGCCGTGCTCATCTAAAACATGGATCCCTCGCGAATCCGAAATTTCAGCATCATTGCGCATATCGATCACGGAAAGTCCACACTGGCGGATCGTCTGCTGGAGGATACCGGAGCGCTATCGCATCGGGAGATGACGGCGCAGGTGCTGGACACGATGGATCTGGAGCGCGAGCGCGGCATCACCATCAAGGCTCACGCCGTGCGCTTGAATTACCACGCCAAGGACGGCGAGGACTATCAACTCAACTTGATAGACACGCCCGGCCACGTCGATTTCAGCTACGAGGTTTCGCGCAGCCTGCAAGCCTGCGAGGGTGCGCTGCTGGTGGTGGACGCCTCGCAGGGCGTGGAGGCGCAGACCCTCGCCAATACTTACCTGGCGCTCCACCATAATCTCGAAATTGTTCCGGTGATCAACAAGATCGACCTGCCCTCCGCCGAACCGGACCGCATTCGCGAGCAGATCGAGCACGTCATCGGCCTGGACGCGACCGATGCGCTGCTGGTGAGCGCCAAGAACGGGATCGGCATTCAGGACGTGCTGGAAGCGGTGGTGCACCGGATGCCCGCTCCGAAAGGCTCGCCCGATGCGCCCCTGCGAGCGTTGATTTTCGATTCCTGGTTCGATCCGTATCGCGGCGTGATCATTCTGACCCGTGTGCTGGACGGAAAGCTGCGCAAGGGCCAGAAGATCCGCTTGTGGTCCAACAACAGCGTGCATGAGGTGGAAGGAGTCGGCTACCAATCGCCCAAGCCGATTCCTTGCGAGGAACTGTCGGCGGGCGAGGTCGGCTTCCTGTTTGCCAATATCAAGACCGTTTCCGACGCGCAGATCGGCGACACCATCGTGGATCACGCCAATCCGGCGGCGGAGCCCCTCCCTGGGTTTGAGCCGCTGAAACCCATGGTGTTCGCGGGGCTGTATCCGATTGAATCCCACGAGCACGGCCTGCTCCGCGACGCGCTTGAGAAGCTGCGCCTGAACGATAGCGCGTTCAATTTTGAACCGGAGAACTCGGTGGCCCTGGGCTTCGGGTTCCGCTGCGGGTTTCTGGGGCTGCTCCACCTGGAGATTGTGCAGGAGCGGCTGGAACGCGAGTTCAACATCGACCTGATCACCACCGCGCCGGGCGTGCGCTACAAGATCACGCTGCTGAACGGCTCCGAGCTGATGGTGGATAACCCCAGCAAGTTTCCCAATCCTGCGGAAATCAAACAGATCGAGGAGCCGATTATCGACGCGACCGTGATCACGCGCGAAGACTCGCTGGGCGAGTGCCTGAAACTGCTGGAAGAGAAGCGCGGGACGCAGAAGAAGTTCGAATACATCGGCACAGGGCGAGTGCTGCTTTTGTACGAGCTGCCCTTGAACGAAATCGTAATGGATTTTTACGACCGGTTGAAATCGGCATCGCGAGGCTATGCGTCGCTGGACTATCATCTGGCCGGCTATCGCGCCTCGAAAATGGTGAAGCTGGACATAATGGTGGCGGGCGAACCGGTGGACGCGCTCTCGATGATCGTGCACGCGGACGTGGCCTATGAGCGCGGCAAGATGCTGATCGAGCGGCTGCGCAAGCTGATTCCGCGGCAGATGTTCGAGGTGGCGCTGCAAGCGGCGATCGGCGCCAAGATCATCGCGCGCGAGACCATTTCGGGGATGCGCAAAAACGTGCTGGCCAAATGCTACGGCGGCGACATTTCGCGCAAGCGAAAGCTGCTGGAGAAGCAGAAGGAAGGCAAGCGCCGCATGAAGCGCGTCGGGCGAGTGGAGATCCCGCAGGAGGCGTTTTTAGCGGTGCTGAAAGTGAGCGGGTCGAGCGAAGAGAAGAACTGACTGTCTCTGGCCCGGGCGCCGGCATCACCTCCCGCTAAAACTCGAATCGGCTTCCAAACCTTTTTACCGCTCCTTACGTCCATCAAGCGTAGTATGTATACTGAGTGCATCCGGGAAAACAGCCCGGATACCAGGTAATTCCTTCGCGGAGGTAACGGCGTCCATGAAACGCTTGCTACTGACGATAGCCACCGCGGCGCTGCTGGTCACCAGCATCCCGCACCTGGGAAGCGCCTCTGGGCCCTTCGACCAACGGCTCTCCCAAGATCGACAGATCGTGCAAGCGCTGAACCGATTAACGTTCGGGCCGCGCCCCGGCGATGCGGACGAGGTTCGCCGCCTGGGTGTGGCGAAATGGATCGAGCTTCAGTTGCACCCGGAGCAAATCCCCGAGAACGCTGTGCTGGACGCCAAGCTCAAGCCGTTGGAGACGCTGCGCATGGACCCGCCGCAAATCCTCAAGGATTACGGGCTTCCACCTCCGGCCATGATACAAAGCATGACGACGGCGATCAGGCCGCAAAACCCCTTGCTTTCGCAAGCGATCCGAAACGCCACGCCCGAGCAGCGCAACGCCATTCTGAAAGCGCTCAGCCCGGCGGACCGCCGCCCGATTCTGGCGCAACTCACGCCGGACATGCTCGCCGCCATGCCCGAATTTCAGAAAGAAGGCGAGGAAGCCCGCCGGATGCAGCAGGAGGAGCAGCAAAAGCAGAACCGCCTGCGCAACCCGCAACTGCCGGATCTTTTGAATCCCGACCAGGTCAACGTCGCACGGTCCGGCAATAAAGAACAACTCACCGCGCTGTTCGCTTACCTCGATCCGGAGAAGCGCGCGCAAGTGGCGGCTGCGCTTCCGCAGCAGGCTCTGGCCGATTTTCCGGAGTTGCGCCGCGCGGCCATGCTCAAGCGGCCGGGTCTGTTGCAGAGCCCGCAGGTGCTCAGCGGCGATGTCAAAGAGGGTAAGGTTTTCCGCGCGTTGTACTCCAACCGGCAGCTTGAAGAAGTGCTGGTGGATTTCTGGTTCAACCACTTCAACGTGGATGAAGCCAAGAACGTGCAGCAGGTGAACAACCCCAGCGCCATGCGCGCGGTGCTGGCAAGCTACGAGCGCGACGCCATACGCCCACATGTCTTCGGACATTTCAAAGATTTGTTGCTCGCCACGGCGCGGCACCCGGCGATGCTGTATTATCTCGACAATTGGGAGTCCATGACTTCCGGAACGTTTGACGTGGGGCCGTTCGCTCCCCAGCGCGGAAACTTCAATGGAGTGCCCAACTCGATCATCCCCGGACCTCTGGCGCGGCTGGCGCACGGCCTCAACGAGAATTATGGCCGCGAGGTGATGGAGCTGCACACGCTGGGCGTCAACGGAGGCTACACGCAGGACGACGTCATCGCGGTGGCGCGCTGCTTCACCGGCTGGACCGTCCGCGATCCCGCCGCGCAACCGGAATTCGTGTTCGCGCCTTTCATGCACGATACCGGCGAAAAGACCGTGCTCGGCCACAAGATCGCCGCGGGCGGAGGCGAACAGGACGGTCTTCAGGTGGTCGATATCCTGGCGCACCATCCTTCCACCGCAAAATTCATCTCGCGCGAGCTGGCGCAACGTTTTGTCGCCGACGATCCGCCGCAAGCGCTGGTGGACCGGATGGCCCAAACCTTTACCAAGACCGGCGGCGATCTGCGGGCCGTGCTCGAGACCATGTTCACTTCACCCGAGTTTTTCTCCGAAGGCGCATGGCAGGCCAAGACGAAATCGCCTTTCGAGATGGTGGTCAGCGCGGTGCGCGCTCTGGGAGGCGAGGCATCGGACTCCTTCACGCTGGTTCAGAAGATCGCCGATTTGGGCGAGCCTCTGTACAACCACTTGGCTCCGACCGGCTATCCCAACACCGGAGACGCGTGGCTGAGTACGTCGGGGGTAATGGGACGAATGAACTTCTCGGCTGCGCTTGCGTCGGGTCTGGTTCCGGGAGTGAAGGTGGATCCCTCGCGCCTGGCGGGCAAGGACGCGCCCACGATCGCACGTGATTTGCTGGGGCGTGACGCCTCCGCGCAAACGCAGGCCGCTATTCAGAAGGGTCTCGAAGGCAAGGACCTGACACCCCCGTTTATCGCATCGTTGGTGCTCGGCTCACCGGATTTTCAGAGGAGGTAAAACGACTTATGTTGACGCGACGCATTTTTCTGGACCGAGTTTTTTTACGTGGTCCCGTGGTGGTGATGGCTGGCACGGGCGCAGTCCCCTCCTGGCTTGCCCGCGCCGCTTCTGTCGAAGGCAAGAAGCGGAAAACGCTGGTTGTGATTTTCCAGCGGGGCGCGGCCGACGGATTGAATATTGTTATTCCGTTTTCGGAGAAGCGCTACCGCGAATTGCGGCCGACGCTGGCGATTGCCGCTCCCACCGGGCAGCCCCCGCAGACCGGCCCGAACGGCCAGATTCTCACTCCGATCAACGGCCCCGCCATCGATCTGGACGGACGCTTCGCGTTGAATGTCGCGATGCAGCCGCTGAAGGCTCTCTGGGATAAGCAGCAACTGGCCATCGTCGAGGCCACCGGCTCACCCGACTCATCGCGCTCGCACTTCGATGCGCAGGATTACATGGAATCGGGCACGTCCGGCAAGACCATGGGAGACGGATGGTTGAACCGTGCGCTACCGCCGGCGGGCGCCGAAACGTCGCCGCTGCGGGCGGTCGCGCTGGGCAATCAGGTTCCGCGCACCCTTCGCGGCGAGCGCGACGCCATCGCCATCGGCAATTCCCAACAGTTCCAGATGGGCAGTCAGGACGCCGCCGCGATTCTCGAAGACATGTACGCGACTTCCACCGACGCGCAGTGGGGACGCACCGGCAAGGACGCCTTCGACGCCATGAAGATGATTCAATCCATCAACCAGACTCCCAACAGCCCGCAGGGCGGAGCGCAGCAATACAACCAAGGCGGCGAGCTCGGCCGCAACCTGCAACAGCTCGCGCGGATGATCAAGGCGGACGTCGGAGTGGAGGCGGCCTTCGCCGAGATCGGCGGCTGGGACCACCACGGCAACGAGAACGCGCAATTATCGAACTTGCTGCGCCAGTTCTCCAGCGCCCTGGCGGCATTCAGCCAGGATATGGGCGACCGGATGGAGGACATCGTCCTGGTGACCATGTCCGAGTTCGGCCGCACCGTGGAGGAAAACGGAAACGCCGGCACCGACCACGGCCACGGCAGCCTGATGATGGTGCTGGGCGGCCCCGTGCAGGGAGGCAAGGTCTATGGCCAATGGCCCGGTCTCGAAAAGGAGCAGCTTTTCGAGGGCCGCGATCTGGCGGTCACCACCGATTTTCGCGCCGTGCTGGGCGAGCTGATTCGCGGGCACCTGGGCCAGAAGGATTTGGGCCCTGTGTTCCCCGGCTTCAAGCCGGGCGATCCGCTGGGGCTGCTGCGTTCGTAGCCCGAAATGGCAGGTCATAGACCTGCCCCACTAGAACCTACTTGGGGATTTGCTCCACCACCAGGTGGAACAGCTTGAGTGACGCCCCGTGTGCCGCTTGAATCGCCGCGCTTTCCGCAGGTCCCAGATACACGCCCGCGCCTTTCGCGACCGGGTAATCTTTGTTCTCCAGGCGGATCGTGCCGGAGCCTTCCATCAAATAAATTAACTGGTGCTTGTCGGATGGCATGGCGTGAAAGCTCTCGCCGGAATCGAGCCAGCGTAGCGCCCCCACAACATTCTTCGCCCCGGCGAGCTTCCCGTTCAGAATCTCCGCGACTTCGCCTTCAGGCGTCTCCACCCGAGGCAGCTTGTTGGTGTCGATGAAAGTGGTTGTCATATTGGAAACCCTCTAGGTTTGCACCCAAACCCGCCCGTCCACGCGGTTCCAGCGCAGGTCGTCGGGAGTGCCGTCGAGGATGGTGGTTTTGAAGCGGTTGGGCGCTTGAAATTCAAAGTAGAACAGCGGTGTCTCCGGAGCGCGGAGCCGGTGCTTCGCCTCCGCAGGGATGAACACCATGTCGCCGGGACCGACTTCGCGCGACCCTTCCGGAGTGTCCACGATCGCCTTGCCCTCCATGATGAAGTAGAAGTGCTCGCAATTGACGTGGTAGTGATACGGCGAAGAGCCCCCCTTGGCGTAATGCATCACGCCGGCGAGCATGTCGTCGATCTCCGTCAGCTCTTGGTTGACGAAGAATGTTCGTTCGCGTCCTGGAACAACGGACACCAGCTTGGGTAGCTCGTCTTCATGGAAAATGTATGCCATTTCGATTCTCCTGCTGTTGACTCCCGAGAATGGCAGGTCGCAGACCTGCCCCACTTCTAATGCGGTCTATATGCCACGCGCGCAACCTCGGCGTAAGGGGCCGGCGCGACTGTTGCCCGGATCTGCCGCTGTGCGTGGCGCTCGACGGTCGGCTTGGACGACCCGCGCCCTTCTTCGCCCCAGACGAGTGTGACCTCGGCGCCCGGCTCACTGTGCTCGACATCGAGAATAGCCAGCGAGATCATCGCTCGCTCGTTGTACGTGTATCCTGTGTACGTCGATATTCCAACGGTCTTGCCGTCTCTTAGCACCTTGTCATACGGCAATGTTGAATAGTTGGCTAACGGCAAATCGATATATTTCGCGGTATCTCCTCTGCCGTGGAATAAGGAACCAAGGGAGCGCTCGACATCGTCTCCGTTCCACACCAGCGTAACTTTTTTGCGCTTTTGGTTGGCCGCCATTCTTTCCAAGGCTGCTCGACCGACAAAATCGTGATCGAATTTGACAAAGGGCCCGTAACCGAGATCATAGGGAGTCAGATAATAATCGGTAATGTCATCGGAATAAAAGCTGCCTCCGAGTGAAGCCATCGCTTCGTAGCTTGTCGGCTTCAACCACTGCCTGTAACCCTTCATCTCATCGCCTGTATAAATGGCCGGCATGGGACTCGGAATCCATCCCGATTCCAGGCACGTGGTGGGGTACGTTCTCGCACCCACCTGCTTAATCCCGTATTCTTGACCAGCCTCCACGATGGCGTCCCGCACTGCTTCGCCGTGCTCCCAGGGCCCGAACAGCTCCCATCCCGGCTGTCCGACCATTCCATGACGCAAAGCGCGGACATCCCGGCCCGCGATGCTCATCACGTCCATGTTGAAGAAGCGAATATCCGGAGCCGGCTTGTCCGTCACCTTCTCCATGACCCGCAGAGCGTTGGGGCCTTGCACCTGGTATCTGAAAGTCCTGCGCCGGCCTTGATTGGCGGCGGACCGCTCATCCCTTTGCACGCGGGCGTTATATCCGCCTGTCTCTACGTTGTACTGTACCCAATTTTCGGCGGGAGGGCGCCCAACCAGATTAAATCGATTCTCATCCAGATAAAAGAGAATCGCATCGCCAATCACGTATCCGTTATGATTGCACGCGACGAATTGTTTGGCTTGATTGACTTTGAAGTTCTTAAAAGTATTTACGCCCAGATCGGAGAATACTTTCAGCGCATCGGGGCCTTCGACATAAAGGTCCGTCATGTGGTGGGACTGATCGAAAAGAGCGCAGGTTTCGCGCCAGGAACGTTGTTCATCCCGCCAGTTGGTGAACTCATGCCGCACCACGGGGAAGGCGTATGGCCCTATCTGGGAGTTGCGCAACAGTTCCACGGGACTGGATGCGGCTTTTAGCACGTCTTCCAGGCTTTGAAAACTCATTGCAGGTCCTTTGGCAGGTCGGAGACCTGCCCCACAAGGTCGCCAAGAAACGCCGCGGCCTGGGCGCCATCGACGACGCGGTGATCGCTCGAAAGCGTCAGAGTGAGCATGGGGCGGATGCCCGGCTCGCCGTTCACCGGGACCACGCGATCGGCAATCCGGCCGACCGCCAGAACGGCGGCTTGCGGCGGCGTGATGATGGCGCTGAAGGCGTCGATGCCATACATGCCGAGATTGCTGAGCGTAAACGTTCCGCCGGTGACGTCGGCGGGACGCAGGCGGCCGGCGCGCGCTCGCTCG
>Ga0182024_10000865_pt1 | contig 78510 bp, 84 predicted proteins | sample P32metaG_FD_120480 | JGI IMG/M metagenome (GOLD analysis project Ga0182024, IMG submission 120480) | Permafrost microbial communities from Stordalen Mire, Sweden - P3-2 metaG (Illumina Assembly) | ecosystem: Environmental > Terrestrial > Soil > Wetlands > Permafrost | place: Sweden: Stordalen...
GGCGGTGGCCATTCCGGCGGCGGCGGTGGCGGTGGTGGTGGTGGCCACGGCGGTGGTGGCGGCGGCGGCGGCGGCCATTCCGGCGGCGGCGGTGGTGGCGGCGGCGGCTGGCACGGTGGTGGCGGCGGTGGTGGCGGCGGCTGGGCCCACGGCTCCGGTCTTGCCAATGGCGGCGCGGCCCAGGCCAGCTTTGCCCATGCTGGTAGCGCAGCGGGCGCGGGCTTTGCCCATAACGGAGGCTCAGGCTTCGGCCATGCCGGCGGCTTCACCCATGACGGCCGGCACGAACATGGCGATCACGACCGTGGCGCCCGTTTCGCCGGGACTTTCGGAACGCCCACCTATTACAACAACGGCATCAACTATCCCTATGGTAACGGCAGAGCCCTGAACGACTGCTTCGAACTCACGCCCGACGAGATCGGAAACGATTTCGATTGCTGGCCGCGCAAAGCCCGAACTCGGTAGAAGGCGCGGCTAGGACCATTGCTCGCACTTTCCCGGCGCATTGCACTCGTTCTGACCGGCGGTTTGCTGGCGGCATCTGCCGCGCGCGCGGCAACGCCCCAAACGGTAAGCGCGGCCGATTTCGAAGCCGCCATCGCGCGCCTGGAACAACGCGACCCGCAAGATCCCCAGGCCTTGAATGCACGGCTGCAATATGCCGGCTTCCTCATCGACAGCACCACTGATGCCAAGGGGGGCGACTGCCATGCGCGGCTGGATGCGGCGCAAGCCCAGCTGGATGCGGTGGTGGCGCGGCACGCGGCCCTAGTCCTGCTGCCGCTGGGCCCGGCCCAGCTGCAGGGCGGCGCATATAATATCCACGCCGCGCGCGCCGATTGCGATTCAGCGAACCGCTCCGAAGAATTGAACAAGGCGCTGGACGCGGCCCGTGGCGCGGCGCGGGCCTATCGCGACGCGCTGGATTACCAGTCCGCCGCCATCATGCAGTTCAACATCGCCGCCACGCTGCACGCGCTGGGCGACAGTGATGCGGCCATCACCGCGCTCCAGACCGTCATCGCCACCGACCGCGAGTTCGGCTTTCAGGATGACGCCCAGGACAATATCCGCACCTTGCAGCACTGGCAGGGCGGCGTTGAAAGCGACGCCCATGTCGCCGAGCTGATGAAGGACTTTCCGCCCGTCCGCACGGCCGAATTCAAGTTCGCCTGGGCCGAAAGCGATGCCGTGATGGACATCGCGGCATCCGAAACCAACCTGACCGGCAGCGATATCGTGCAAAGCAGCGGCCAGATCGCGCTTCAGCGCACCGTCCGCCACGACCATCTGGGCTGGGCGGTGAGCTATGACACATCCGCCAAGGCACACCTCGATCTGGGCCGCTGGCCGGCCGATCCCGACCTTCTGCTGCAGCGCTTCAGCGCCTATCTGTTGATCCTCGCCGTTCTGGAAACGCCGGACTACCGCGTGAATCCCACCGGCGATTTCGACGCTGTGAAGAACCCCGACAAGTTCAGCGCCGCCCTGTCGGCCGAAGTGGCGGGCGCGTTCGGCGCGGCTGGGCCGGTTGACGGCACGAACGCCGGCACATCCAAGGGGCTGGCCCAGGACCTTCGGACCGTGCTGAAGCCGGGATTTGTGGAAGCGATCACGGCGCAGAAACATGCGCTGGAAACCGCGACCTGGGCCGGGGCCAAGCTTGAGCAGGGCGCCTGGTATCAGATGCAGGCGCCGCTGCTTCTGCCCGGCCTGGTGCTGGGTCAATACTTCCTGGTCACCCACGATATCGCTTTCTCTTACGCGCGCCAGGTCGCCTGCGCGCACGATGACGCGGCCAAAAGCTGCGCGGAGATCGTGGTCCATGCCACGCCGGAGCCAAAGGACATGGCCAGGGCGCATGTCGAGATGTCCAGCCTGTTCCATATGCCGGACTTCGACGCCCTGCACTATTGGTCCAGCATCAACCTGCGGCTGGTGGTCAAGCCCGACACGCTCGAACCCACTGTCAGCGACATGCGCAAAAGCTGGTATGTCGCCGTCGACGGCGGGCCCAAAACCGATCCGGTGATTTCATCGGAGCGGGTCGTCACCACCACGACCTATCACTGACTATATTGCCGGTCGCGGATCCGTTTGGATTATTTTTTGACCTGCATCGACAGCAACGACACGCCCTGCTGGACCAGAAGCGAAGCCGTATCGAAAAATGCCTGGTGTTCTATGATCTTGCCATCCTTGAGACGCCAGCGAATGGCCATTTCCAATGCGACATGTTTTTTCGGCTCGCCGGTGCCCTTCGGATCAAAATGCAGGCCCACGGCGAAAATCCCCCACACAGTTTCCCCGTTGGCGATTATTTCTTTCGGATCGAAGCGGTAAAATGTGTAGGTCTTGGACAAATTCCCCAGAATCAACAAGAGGCCAGCCCGGTTGTTGTATTCGCCGCCGAAGCGAAAAATCCCATCCTGCTGGCTTGCGCTCTTCCAAACAATGTCTTCGTGAATCGCTTCGAACAAAGGCTGCAGGTCCGACTCTGCAAATGCGGCAGTAACCCTGCGCATCAAGTCCGCACCGTCCATTGTTTGGTCTTCCATCAGAAACTTTCCCAGTCCTCTATTATCTGCACGGTATCATCCATTTGCCAAAGGCGGGACAGGGTACCGCAACCCGGCCGCTTGACCTTCGCGCGCGTGTAGCCAGACTTCGGCCTGCCCCATCGGAGACCCGCCATGTCCGCCAGCACCGACACCTTCCTCGCCGTCTTCACCGGCTCCAAGACCAGCCCCCGCATGCAGGCCTGGTTCGCCCTGCCCGAAGCCGAACGCAAGGCCAAGGAAATGGAAGGCTTCCACGCCTGGAAAGCCTGGGCGCAAAAGCACGCACCCGCGACCGTCTTCATGGGCGGCCCGCTGGGCAAGACCAAGTCGATCACCCTCGAGGGCATCACCGACATCTCCAACAGCCTCAGCGCCTTCATGGTGGTGCGCGCCGACAGTCATGAGGCAGCGGCGAAGATGTTCGAGAACCATCCCCACTTCGCCATCTTCCCCGGCGAGGGCGTGGAGGTGATGCCGGTCATGCCCATCCCCGGCGGCGGCTGAACCGCCGCCTGCCGCCGCGCCCGAACATGCGGATCAGCGCGTCGGCCAGGTCATCGGCGGTCGCCGGCATTTGGTTCCCCTCGCTCCCTTGACTGCCTAGGGGGGCCGCGCCCTTTCGCTTTCCATGTTTACGATGTAACAATCGTTCCGGGATAGTTTGCGACAGGTGTTCCCCAACTTCCGGCGGTAACCCCACCACCCTGCCACCGGAATGGGGGCCGGCCCGACCCGGCCGGCCCACGCATCCCTCGCAAGTTCTAATCCGTACAAATACTTATTTCATACCCACCCTGGGCACCTTGCTCTTCACGGCTTGATGACTTTTCTGCGACATGCTGCGACAAAGTAGGTGCCAATTTGCCAGAATCAGGTCCTGGGGGATCAAATCTTGTCCGATCACAGCCGTACACCGAAGCCAAAGCTCAAGTTGAAGACCGTGACCGAAACCGGACACGGCCCGGCGCCCGCCGACCGCAAGGGTGCCTATGGCATGCGGATCAATCAGCTGTTCAGCGATGCCATCCGCGACATCGAGGAGCAGATGCGCGACCCCAGACGCAAGCGCATCCACTGAGCCGGCTACCCGCGCACCCAAGGGCATGAGCAGCAACCACCACGCCAATGCCGCCGCCGCCATCCGCGCCCTGCACTATCAGGGCGCCAATCTGACGGTGGCCGAGCATTGGCTGGCGTCCTGGCGCCGAAACCAGCCGCCGCGCATGAGCAGCTTTCACACCGGCGCGATCTGGCAGCTCAAGCCCGCCATGATGTTCTGCCGGGTGGTGCGGGGCGAAAGCCTGACCTGCGTTCATGCCGGCGCGCTGCTGCGCGTGGCGCTGGGTTTCGATGTCTCCAACCGCGACCTGCTGGCGCTGATCCCTGAGGACCAGCATGCCGAACGGCTGGACTGGGCCTGGCGCATCACCGAAGGCGCCCGCACGGTGCTCTATCGCCAGTTCAGCTCCCATGACGGCCATTCCGGCATGGCCCAGGGTATTGCCCTGCCATTTGCCGGCGAGGACGACAAGGGCGCGCGCCGTTTCCTGATGCACACCAACTGGCGGCCGGTCGGCACCGACTGGATCATCGGCAATGTGGACGTGGAGCTGAAGAAAACCAGCGACCGCCGCATGATCAGCTATATGGCAGAACCGGCGGCGATGCCGGAATTGGTCAGCCTGTAGCCGCGGGTTGCCGCGTCGCGCCCGGCTTCGTATCTTCCCAGTGTCGTGGTTTCGAAGTTCGCCCGCCATCTATATCAGGCACCAAGCGAACTTCGAAACCGAAACGACACTGGAATCAATAAACGCCTAGTGTCCGTCGATTCCGAAATTCGCCGGAACCTGATATCGAGAACATACGAATTTCGGAATCGGGACACTAGGCGCCTCATGTCACGACTCAAACTATTCCTTGCTCTGGCGCTGGGCATCGGCGTGCTGGCGCTGGTGCTCTCCCATTTCGATCTCGCCCTGGTGCGCCAGGCGCTGGCCCGCGCCGGCTTCGGCGGGTTGGCGCTGGTGATCGTCGCGGGGCTTGTGGCCGAAGTGGTGCTGGCGGTGGGCATCATTCCGCTGTTGCCCCGGCCGGTGCCGCTTCCAATCGTTTTCGCCTCACGCCAGTTGCGCGATTCCTCCTCCGACGTTTTGCCCATTACCCAGCTCGGTGGCGTCGCCTTTGCCGCGCGCGCGCTGGTGCTGGCGGGGCTGGGCGCGCTGGAGGCCAGCGCCAGCGTGATCGCGGATCTCACGACCGAGACTTTCGCCCAAGGCCTGTATGTTCTGGCCGGTGTCGGTGCCTCTCTATCGTTGCTTCATCGCAATGCGCTGCTGTCGCCCTGGACCGGCGCCATGCTGGCAGGCGCCCTGTTCTTGTCCATCGGCAGTCTGCTGTTCGCAGTGCTGCAGTGGAACGGCAGCCGCTGGGCCGAGAAACTGGGCAACAGGCTGTTCAAGTCCGACGCCACACACAATTTCAGCGCGGCGGTTCATGCCATCTATCGCGCGCGCGCCCGCATCGCGCTTTCCATCCTGCTGCAATTCGCCGGCTGGATCGCCAGCGGCTTGTGGCTGTGGGTGGTGCTGGCAGTGATGGATTTGCATCCGGGTCTGTGGAGCGCCATCGCCATCCAGGCCCTGGTCGAAGGCTTGCGCAGCGCCACCGTCTTTATCCCCGCGGCCATCGGCATCCAGGAAGCCGGTTATGCCGCGGTCGCGCCCGTGTTCGGTCTGCCGCCCGAAATGGGTCTTGCGGTGTCGCTGCTGCGCCGCGCCCGCGATATCCTCGTTGCCGTGCCGGTGCTGCTGATCTGGCAGCTTATCGAAACCCGCCGCGCCGTGCGGGGTTAAAAGACTTTTTTATTTTGGCGATTACGCAATGGACAACGCTTAAACGATCTTCACGCTTTATGCTTGTTCGCCCAATAGTCGTGAACCTTGTTAAGTTCCGTAATCCAAAACTTAAGCACGTCTTTGGTGTCACGCCCTAAATGCTTTGCCAAAAGGAAAAACCCTCTCCCGGTTGCATGTCTTCATGCTTGTGAACAACCACGGCACTGAGCATTCCCCGCCTGGCGGCGGCGTCTTCCACTGATATTTCGCCCAGTAGATGAAATAGGCGCGTATCAAATGCTTCAAAGTGGACGGCGGTGATCAGACGAACCAGATCAGAATAGGGGATACGACCGCGTACTTTAGCGCGCTCCACCATGGCGGCGACTGCTTCTGCTTTAGCCTTGTCCCAGTCCTGTTGCGGGATTCTGAAGTCCGAGGCTGATCGCAGCATCTCCCTAACCCTCCGGGTCAACGCTAATTTCAGTAAGACGTCGCTTTACGTCTCGCCCTTTATTCACGCCTTCGGCAGCCGGAACGCCATCAGCTCGGCGCTGACATTGCCGCCGCCGATCGCCAGCACAATATACTGGCGCCCATCCAGCATGTAGCTCATCGGCGAGCCGGTCTGCGGCGCCGGCATGTACACAGCACCCTTCTCTTCACCCGTCTGCTTGTCATAGGCCCGCAGCGTCGCCCCGCGCGCGCCCGACGGCGTGGTGACAACCCCGGCCTCGCCGCAGATCACCAAGGTCTTTGTCACCATCGGCCCCAGCAGGCCCGGCCGCCCGGTGCGCGGAAACTTCAATCCCTTCAGCGCCGGGTGGTTCTTGATGGTGTCGGGCGTATCGCCATGGGCGATTTTCCAGTCGATGTCGCCGGTCTCCAGATTGACCGCCGAGATCACGCCATAGGGCGGCTTCATCAGCGGCAAGCCATCCACCGTCACCTGACCGGGGCGAAAACCATCCGGCGATGCCGCACCCTCGCGCCGGCCGCCGCCAGGCACAGCACCCTCGCCTCCCATCGCAGAGGGCTTGCTCTGCCCCACGCCGGGCACGCCGCGCACATAAGCCAGCTGGGTAAATTGGGGATCGCCCGGCACAATCGAGCCCGCTTCCACTGTGGTCTGCGAGAACACAAAGACTTTGTGCGTCTCGGGATCATAACAACCACCCGGCCAGTTGGTGCCGCCCTGAAACGCCGGACAACACAAGGTGCCCCAGCTGCCATCCACGGTCGCCAGGGTCGGCGGCTCATAGACCCCGCCGGTGCGGTAATGCGAAATCAGCTTCAGCGCCTTGGCATGCAGCTCGGGCGTGAAGTCGATGATGTTGTCGGCATTGACGCCCTGCACATTATAAGCGGGCGGCTTGGAGGGGATCGGCTGGGTGGGCGAATACCATTCGCCCGGCACATCGCCCGCGGGTGCGGGCATTTCGGGAATCGGCCACACCGGCTTGCCCATCACCCGGTCCAGCACATAGAGAAAGTTCTGCTTGGACGGTTGGGCCAGTGCCTTCACCGTCTTTCCGTCATGGGGGATGTCGCACAGGATGGGCGCGCAGGGAATGTCGCGGTCCCACAGCCCGTGATGAATGGTCTGGTAGTGCCACTTGCGCTTTCCCGTATCCAGATCGACCGCGACAATAGTTTCGCCGAACAGCGCGGGCCCGGCGCGATAGATGCCGACCTCGTCACCCGTGGGCAGTTCGACCGGCAGATAGGCGGTGTTCAATTCCAGATCGACCGAAATCTGGCCCCAGCAGCCGGTATTGCCCGCCAGCTCCGCGTGGCCCCTGGTGAGCCAGGTGTCGTAGCCGAACTCGCCCTTGCGCGGGATGGTGTGGAAGATCCATTTGCGTTTGCCGGTCCTGATGTCAAAGCCGCGCACATAGCCTTTGACGTCGCTGCGCAGATAGGGTGCCGCGCCGCTCAGATGCGCCGCCCCCACGATCACGGTGTTCTTCGCCACCACCGGCGTCGCATGCAAACCCACATCGCCGGTGACCGGATCGATCTTCTGGTCGTCATTCAGTTTCAGATCGACCATGCCGGCCACACCAAAGTTCTTGACCGGCTCGCCGGTTTCCGCATCCAGCGCGACCAGCCGGTAGCCCGGGGTGACATAAAGAATGCGGTGATCCTTCTTGCCGTCGCTCCAGTAGGCCAACCCGCGTCCGGAATACTGCCGGGGCGCATTCTTGCCGCGCTCGCCCTCGTCCAGCGAATGCATCCATTTCAGCTCGCCGGTCGCCGCATCCAGGCAGATGGCGGCGCGGCGCGAACCGGCGGTGACATACAGCCGGTTGCCGATCACCAGCGGCGTGCCCTCATAGACATATTCGGGCCGCACTCCCAGGCTTTCGGTGCGGAAACGCCACGCCACTTCCAGATTGCTGAAGTTGGAGGCATCGATCTGGTCCAGCGCCGCATAGCGGGTGTTGGCCAGGTCGCCGGCATAATTGCGCCATTCGCTGTTGCGCGGCTGCGCCCAGGCCGGCAGCCGGGCGGCGATAAAGCCTGCGATTCCCGATACCAGCGCCGCGCGGCGTGAAAACCCCGTCATCAACCCCTCCCAAATACCCCACGACTTCGCACGGTTTGCCATATTCTGTGGTCAGAATGGCCCCGGTCGCGGCGGAAGGCAAAACCGTCACAAAAAGGAAATATGGCTGCGGGACGGCAACAGGAACAGGACCATGATGAACCGAAAGATTTTTGCAGTGCGCTCGCTGATGGCGGCGTTGGCCTTGTTCCTGGCGCCCGCCGCACCCGTCGCCGCCCAAGCGCCCTCGGGACTTTCCGGTACCACCCTGATCCTGATCCGCCATGCCGAAAAGCCGCCGGAGGGTTCAAGCGACCCTGGCCTGATCCCCACCGGCTATGCCCGCGCCAAGGCCTATGCCAATTACTTCCAGAACTTCTCGGTCGATGGCAAAGCGCTCAAGATCGACACTTTGATTGCGACCGCCGACTCCAAGAAGAGCAACCGCCCGCGCCTGACGGTGGAACCCTTCAGCAAGGCCAGCGGCCTTCCCATCCAGCAGCCCTTCGCCGACAAACAGGTGAACGAGCTGGCTGCGTCGCTGGCCGCGGGCGCGCCCCATCGCACCATCCTGATCGCCTGGCATCACGGCAAGATGCCCGACTTGCTGCAAGCCCTGGGTGCCGATCCCAAGGCGCTGCTGCCGGGTGGCGCCTGGCCGCCACAGACCTTCGACTGGGTGATGTATCTGCACTATGACGAAAGCGGCCATCTCGACGCGAGCAGGCGCATCGTCGAACCGGCCGGTCTTGCTGGCTAGCAAGCCTGCGCGGCAAACGCCGGATAGACAGCAACGCCGCGACCTTCGCCGTCATCGGAGTCCCCGCTGCCTGAGAACGGCTTTCTTACGCCGCGACGGCGCCGCGTGCCGATGCCGCGGCGATACCAAAAGACTGCGCGTCGCGTCCCGCGTCTGAACGCCATCTTCGACGTCTGGAAAATGTGCCCGACATGCCCGCGCACCGCGATGAGCATGACGACGGAGAATATCTCCCAATAGAAGGCAGTCTCGCCCGCCATATAGATCGCCATATCCGCTGTGACGAGCTGGGCCAGGCCGATGGCCACAACCAGGAATGCGGCCGCAAAGACCACGCGCCGAAATGTGATCTGTTTGGGCAGGGTGGAAAGCGGCATCGCGACATTGGCCCACAGCCAGTCGCCCAGGGCACACGGCAAGTCCAACACCAGCTTGCGCCACAGATTCTGCATGTCTGGCATGTCCGGCGTCCCTAGCAGCCCGCTTAGAGCCTAGTCCTGCGCATGGCCATAGCCAAGCCGTTCGAATGCAAGGTCGAGAGCCCCTTCGCGCCGCGTCCGCCCTCGCCTATACTGGCACGCGGATTGGGGTGGCCATGAAATATCTTCCGTTGGTCCTGGCCGGGCTGTTGCGCCGGCCCGCGCGCACCATCTTCACGTTCCTGTCCATCGTGGTCGCCTTCATCCTGTTCGGGATTTTGTCGGCCATCGAGGGCGGGTTGGCGCACCAGCTCGACGCCGCGCGGGTGGACCGGCTGATCGTCGACACCAAATTCGGCACCCAATTGCCGCTGGCCTATCTCGACCAGATCGCGCGGCTTGATGGCGTCACCGTGGTGGCGCCGCGCCAGATTCTGGTGGGCTATTACCAGGACCCCAAAGTGCCCTTCGGCATCATCATGACCGACCGTCGCTTCTTTGGCGTGCGCCCCGAACTGAACGCCAGCAAAGACCAGATCGACACCTTGCTGAAGACGCGTACCGGCGCCCTGATCACCGTCTTCACCGCCAGGCGCTTTGGCTGGAAGGTGGGCGACAAGGTGCCGGTGATCTCCAACACCATCCGCCGCGACGGCGGCCACACCTGGACCTTCGATATCGTCGGCATTATCGACGACATGGACCGGCCGGGAAAGGCGCGCTACTTCATTTCCAACTATGACTATATGGATCAGGAGCGGGTCACGGAAAAAGGCACCATCGACCGCATTCTGGTGCGCATCAAAGACCCCAAGCGCGCCACCGAGACCAGCCGCGAGATTGACGCCCTGTTCGCCAACTCCGCCGCCCCCACCCGCACCATATCGGAAAAATCCGACCGCCAGGCCGGTGGCATATCCTCCATCGGCGATGTCGGCTTTTTCACCCGCGCCGTCGTCAGCGCGGTGCTGTTCATGCTGCTGTTTTTGACCGGCAACACCATGATGCAGTCGGTGCGCGAACGTATTCCAGAATTCGCCGTGCTCAAGACCCTGGGCTTCAGCGACCGCAGCGTGCTGATGCTGGTGCTGGCGGAAGCGCTGATCCTGTGCGCGCTGGCGGCGGGCACGGGGCTTCTGATTGCCAAGATCGGCGTGCCCCTGATCGGCGACGTCTCGCCCGATTTGGGGCAGTTGCTGCTGATGCCCTGGTCCGCGCTGGCGACGGGACTTGCCTTTGCCTTCGCCGTGGCGCTGGTCAGCGCGCTGATCCCCGCGCTGAAGGCCCAGCGCATCAGCATCATCGAGGCGCTGCGCCCATGAGACAGCTTCTCGCCGTCACCTGGATGAGCCTTCGCACCGTGCCCGCCCGCTGGGGATCGTCCCTGGTGGTGGTGATCGGCATGGCGTGTGCGGTGGGGGCGCTGGTCTCGATCCTGTCCATGTCCGCCGGTTTCCTGCGCACCATGGCCGCGACCGGCAGCCCGTCGCGCGCCATTGTCATGAGCGACGGCGCGCTGGGCGAATGGGGCAGCACCATCGCCCATGACGAAGCCACCATACTGTCCGACATGCCCAGTGTCGCGCATGATGACGCGCACAAGCCGGTCGTCTCGGCCGACTATTTCGCTTACACCGCGGTGTCCAAGAAATCCGATGGCCAGGACATGTATGTGGACCTGCGCGGCGTCAGCCTGCAGGACCCCAAGCTTCGCCCCGAGATCAAGCTGATCAACGGCCACTGGTTTCGTCCCGGCAAATACGAAATCGTGGTCGGCAAGAGCGCGCAGGACCAGTTCGCTGGGCTCAAGGTCGGCGACCATGTTGCGCTCCCCTCCGGCGACTGGCTGGTCACCGGCACCTTCCAAAGCAACGGCAGCGCCAATGAATCCGAACTGTTCACCGATGTTTCGACCCTGCTGTCGGCGATGCGCACCAGCACCTATAACAGCATGACGGTGCGGCTGACCTCGCCGGCCGCCTTCACCCAATTCAAGAACGCCATCACCAGCCGCCCCGGTCCGGCGCTGGAGATCAGCCGCGAAAGCGACTTTTATGCCGAGCAGTCCAAAAGCTTCGACCAGTTCCTGAAAACCATCGCCTATGCGGTGGGCGGCATCATGGGACTGGGCGCCACCTTCGGCGCCCTGAACACCATGTATTCGGCGATTGCTTCGCGCGCGCGTGAGATCGCCACCCTGCGCGCCATCGGCTTTGGCGGCGCGACCGTGATGGTTTCGGTGATGAGCGAGGCGCTGTTGTTCTGCCTGATCGGCGCGGGCCTGGGTGTTCTGTTCGCCTGGGCGCTGTTCAACGGCTATCAGCACGCCATGGGCGGACTGGTGATAAGGCTGGCGGTGACACCTATGCTGGCGGCCACCGGCATCGGCTTTGCGCTGCTGCTGGGCGCCATCGGCGGCATTTTCCCCGCCGCGCGCGCCGCGCGCATGCCCATCGTGGACGCCCTGCGCGCGGTTTGAATTGTTCCACCGCCGGCCGTGGCTGGCTATCCAATCCCGCACTTTTCCGCTAAGTTAGCCGCAGAGCCTGCGTCGCGACCGGGGGGCCGTGTGACGCAAAAAGCAGAAAGCGAAGCCTATCGTGACGGTGAGCGTGCAACCCTGCCTGCTGCAACCGCGCGCGTCCTCATAATGGGCCCCAGCTTCTTTGTTTCCGACAGCCAGCCGCATCCCCAGCGCTCGCGCGCGATCTCCAGCGCCTATCCGGATGTGCGCGCCCTGATCGGCCGCAATCCCTGGACCGCGCTGATCGCGCTGGGTGTGGTCGGCCTGCAGGTCGCGCTCGCCGCCGGCATGGGGCATCTGGGCCTGTCGTACTGGTGGGCCGCCCTGCTGCTGGCCTATTTCGTGGGCGCGTTCGCCAACCACTGTCTTTATGTCGTGATCCATGACGCCACCCACCGGCTGGTCTTCACCAGCCGCGCGGCGAACATGCTGGTGGCGATCTTCGCCGATCTGCCCAATGTCATGCCCGGCGCCATCGGTTTCAGCATCTATCATCTCAAGCATCACGCCCATCAGGGTGACTATGGCCGCGACGCCGATATCGCCAGCCACTGGGAAGCCCGCCTGATCGGACGGCGCTGGTACAAAAAGGCGCTATGGCTCTTGCTGCTGCCGCTGTTTCAGCTCACCCGCCCGGCGCGGGTGAAGGGCGTCTTGGTGGTGAACCGCTGGAGCCTGGTCAATGTCTGCGCCGCGCTCGCCTTCGACAGCGCCATCGTCATGGCCTTCGGCTGGAATGCGCTGCTGTATCTGGGCGCGTCCTGGATATTCTCCATCGGCCTTCATCCGCTTGCCGGGCGCTGGATACAGGAGCATTTCACCCTGGACCCCGCGCAGGAAACCGCCAGCTATTACGGCCCGCTCAACCGGCTGGCGCTCAATGTCGGCTATCACAACGAACATCACGATTTTCCCGCCGTACCCTGGAACCGGCTGCCGCGCGTTCGCGCCCTGGCGCCGGAATTCTATGACGAGCTGAAAGCGCCCGCGTCCTGGACCATGCTGTGGCTGGCCTTCCTGCTCGACCCGCGCTACTCGCTCTATTCGCGGGTTCTGCGCCCTTAAACCAGCGGCAGTACATGGGTGCGCAGCGCACCCAGGAACTGATCGGTGCTGGTGAAGCAGGCATAATGGCCGCCATCCAGCGCGACATACCCCTTGGCCGGCGCGCGAATATCGGCGGCATAGGCGCGTGCGGGCTCGCCACCCGTGATGTGATCGTCGCGGCCCTGGAAGATGAAGAACGGCACCGGCATATCCAGGCCCAACGTGCGCATGTCCATGGTGATCATGGTGGGACCGATTGTGTTGGTGCTGAAATGGACGCCATTGACCCAGTCGGCCACATCGCCTGCCGGATACGGCGCATGGCCACGAAAATCTTCAATCATCTTGGTGTAAGGCAGGTCTGAAACAGACGCGGCCCATTTGCTGGACGCTTTACGCATCGCGCCCAGCCTGGCCGGTTCCGGCAGAGCCGCCGCGGCGTCCAATGCGTCGAGCGTGGCCGTGTCGCCCGCTTCCGCGGCCTTCTGCCGGGCATAGTGTGCCAGGTCGGTGATAGTGGCGGGGATGCTTACCACCTGCGCCGTACCGACATAGGCGTGAAACAGTTCAGGGTAGCGCTTGATCACATACACCCCCAACAGGCTGCCCCAGGATTGACCGACCAGGATTACCTTGCGCTGTCCAAAACGGGCGCTGACCGATTGTGCGATTTCAGCAATGTCTTCGACCAGGCGATCCACCGTCATGCCCGGTGTCGCGGCACCGTTGCGCCCAAATGTTTTTCCGGCTCCGCGCTGGTCCCAATTCACTACGGTGAAATCGCGCCGCCAGGTCAGGAACTGCTTGAGGAAGGGCGACTGCGCCTCGCCCGGCCCGCCATGGAGATAAAGAAGGATCGGATTGCGCACATCGCTGCTTTGAATGGCGATCCATTGATCGATGCCGCCGATCTTCACAAAGCCGCTCTCGTCGATCCCCGGCGCGGCGCTGGCTGTGCGCGCCATCAGGCCCAGCGAGCCCCCGATCATCAGCCCCGTGAACGCCCGCCGCGAAAATCCTGTCATGGCCTGTCCTCCTGCCCACTTGACAATATTATTGATATTCAATATGTATGTATCTGTCAATCGATATGAACGATAGCGATTACCAACGAATCACTGGGGAGGACATCAAATGCCTGGAACACATCATCTTTTCACCGTCACCCGCGTGCTGCTGCGGATCGCGACCGGTTTCTGCTTCTTCCTGATCGCGGTCCTGGCGCTGGCGATGGGCGCGCTGGAACTGGCGGCGCTGGGCATCTTCCATCTGCCTATCCCGGCGAATGAAATGCACGGGCTGACGATTGCCCAGATCGCGGCGGCAGCGTCGCTGGTCATCACCGGCGGGGTGATCTGCATCGCGCTGGCCGCTTGGATGTTCGTCCTCACGGCGCGGATCATCGACACCGCCAGCCTTGGCGATCCCTTTGTCACCGTCAACGCCGACCGGCTGAACCACATCGCCTGTCTGTTGCTCGTGATCCAGGCCGTCGGGCTTGTCGTCGATGTGCTGATGAACCTGTTCCCGGCCGCCATCACCGAGAATATCTCGGTCGGTTATGACGGCTTCTCGGCCGCCGGCATCCTGGCGGCGCTGCTGATCTTTGTGCTGGCGCAGATTTTCCGCCGGGGCAGCGAGATGCGCGCCGAACTGGAAGGCACGGTCTGAGCATGGAGATCATCGTCAAGCTCGACGACCTGCTCTATGCCCGGCGCATGACGCTGACCGAGCTGGCCGAGAAGGTGGACATCACGCTCGCCAACCTCTCGATCCTCAAGACCGGCAAGGCCAAAGCGATCCGCTTTTCCACCCTCGCCGCGATCTGCGAGGCGCTGGACTGCCAGCCCGGCGACATTCTGGCGTTTGCCGACGGCAACAGAACTGACAAAAAAGCCGCCTGAACGGCAAGACAAAACCCTCCGAACGCGCAAACGCGTCCGGAGGGCCAGATTTTCCCAAGCCTGGTATATTTACTGAGAGGCGCCCCGCGCGGCCGCGTCGATCAGCGCCGCGACAGCTTGTGGCTGCGAGACATAGACGGAATGGCTGCCGGCCTGATCCACCGTCTTCGCACCGGCCCGGTTGGCCATCATGCGCTGCGCCGGAACCGGGATCATCCTGTCGTCGGTCGCCACCAGATACCAGCTGGGCTTGTTCTTCCAAGCGGGTTTGGTCACTTCGCCGTTGAGCGCTTCCAGACCCCACGGCACCTGCGACTTCGCCATGAAGCCAGCCAGTTCGGGCTTCACATCGGCCGCGAAAGATTCCGCGAACTTCGCCTGGTCCAGCATCAGGAAGCCGTCCTGGGGCGGCAGGATCGGCGGCACCGGCGCGCCCGCGGGCGGATTGGCGATCAGCTTGCCGACGGACTCGCCCTGGTCCGGCGCGAAGGCGGTGACATAGACCAAGCCTGCAACCTTGGGATCGTTGCCCGCTTCCGTGATGACGACGCCGCCATAGGAATGGCCAACCAAGATCACATCGCCCTCGGCGGCGGCGATGGCGCGCCGGGTGAAGGCCACATCATCGGCCAGCGTAATGGTCGGATTCTGGACGATGCTGACATTATAGCCCTTGCCGGTCAGGGCCTTGTAGGTGCCTTCCCAGCCCGAACCATCGACGAAGCCGCCATGGACGAGGACGACCGATTTCACAGCTTTATTGGACATTGCAATTCTCCTTCATCGTTTCTTTTTCAACTCCCGCCAGCGTCCGTTGGGGCGCGGCGTGTCGAAGCCCCACAAAGCTATGGCTGCCCTGTCCGGTTTTGAAATTCCGGTTTCAAATACCGTTATTCACGCTATGAATACCCCATGAAAACCGTGACCAGCCTGCGCAATATCGACCTGAACCTGCTGCTCGTCTTCGACGTGCTCTATCGCACGCGAAGCACGACCCGCGCGGCGGACGCCCTCAATCTGACCCAGCCCGCCGTGAGCAATGCGCTCAAGCGGCTGCGCCTGTTGTTCGACGACGTGCTGTTCGTGAAGACGCCGACCGGCATGGAGCCCACGCCAAGGGCGGATGGCATTGCCGCGCTTGTCGATGAAGGTTTCGCGTCCATCCGCCTTGCCGTTCAGGCCGGTCAGGCCTTCGACCCCGCCATGGCAACGCGCACCTTCCGCCTCTATGTCAGCGATATCGGACAATCGGTCTTCATTCCGCCGCTTGCCGCGCGCTTGCGCAAAGCCGCGCCCGGCGTCCATCTGTCCACGCACTATGTGCCGCTGGAGACGGCGCAACAGATGATGAAGCTGGGCCAGCTGGACCTGGCAATCGGCAATTTCACCGGCCTGCACGCGAACTTCATCCAGCAGAAGCTTTTTGATGAGACCTACGCCGTTCTTGTCCGCAAGAAGCATCCCAGGATCGGCGCGAAGCTGCCCCCTGAGCAGTTCTTTTCGGCGCAACACGTGGTCTATACGCCCACGGCCGGCAGCCATGCCCGTTTCGAGGCCGAGCTTGACGCCATTTTCGCCAAAAGCGGAAAGGTGCGCAATGTCGCCCTGCGGCTCGCCCATTCCTTCGGCATAGCGCGCGTCGTCGCGTCGAGCGATCTGCTGGCCTGTGTGCCAAGCCGCGTCGCCAGCGCGCTCTCCAGTTCCGATGACGTTCGCGCTCTGGCGCTGCCCGTTGAAATCGCGCCGGTCGACATATCCCAGTTCTGGCATGAACGGTGCCATCGCGACGACGGGCACCAATGGCTGCGCTCGCTGGTCTATGAGATGTTCCACGACAAGCGCCCAAGCGCGCTCAAATAGAGTGCAACTGCGAAGGCTTTTGCACCCTTTCCATGCCTGCAAAACCCGGCAATGATCCCGCCCCGAATGAGAAGCGCGAGGACGCCATGAAGCCTGTCATACTTGCTGTCTCGGCCCTGATTGCAGCCGCAACCCTGCCCGCTTTGGCGCAAGCCCCGGCGCGCGCCAACGCCCTGGTGGAATTCCCGGCCAAGGGCGGCGCCAAACTCACCGTCACCACGCCCGCCTGGCAGGATGGCGGCGACATCCCCTATGAGAACACCCAATACCGCGGCAACGTCTTTCCGGGCCTGGCCTGGAGCCGCGGCCCCAGCGGCACCCAATCCTATGCCGTGATCATGCAGGACACCGGCGCCATCGTGCGCGGCGCGCCCATCCTGCACTGGACGCTCTACAACATCCCCGCCAGCGTGAGGAAGCTGGATGCGGGCATGACGCCAACCGGCAATCCGCCCGGCTCCAGCTATGGCCCCAACATCCGCGCCGCTTCCCAGCCCTATATGGGCCCGCGCACGCCGCCCGGCCCCAAGCATCCCTATCACCTGCAGGTCTTCGCGCTGGACACGACGGTGGCGGCCGATCCCGCCATGACCTATGACGGGCTGACGGGCGCGATGAAGGATCACATCCTGGCCTCGGGTGAAGTGGTGGGCATGGGATCGGTGGATCCCAACGCGCCGCCGCCGCCGCCGCGTGTCACGCCCACGACGCCCCCGCCGAACTGAGCGTCGCGCCAAGCCATTTGAGGTCACCATGAAGATTGCCGCCCGCCTCGTTGCTGGGATCGCTATCGGTTTGCTTGCAGCGCCCGCGCTCGCCCAGGTGCCGTCGGGCGCAAAGCTGAACCAGACCGGCCAGTCCGGTCCCAATACGGCGCCGGTGGAATACAGCCGGCCGCGGCAGGTGATCTCGCCCATCATCCATCCCGACCATAGCGTGACCTTGAAGCTGGCCGCGCCCGGCGCAAGCGAAGTGCGCGCCACCGGCCATATCATCGGCATGAACGCGCACTGGCTGTCCAATCCGCGCAAATCGATCCCGATGACCAAGGATGCCAACGGCGTTTGGAGCGTGACCCTGGGACCGCTTGCGCCCGACATCTATGATTATGGCTATCTGGTCGATGGCACGCCGGCGGGCGATCCCGGCAACCGGCTCAACATCGTCGAAGTGCCCGGCGACCGGCCGGCTTTCTATGACGCACAAGCCGTGCCGCATGGCGATGTGCGCCTGGTGATCTATGATTCCAAAGCCACCAATTCGGTGCGCTATCTGCGCGTCTATACCCCGCCTGGCTATGACGACAGCAACAAGCGCTATCCGGTTTTGTATCTGCAGCATGGCGGCAACTGCTGCGAGTACAATTGGATGGAACTGGCCCGCGCCAACCTGATCCTGGACAATCTGATCGCCGAACATAAAGCGCGGCCCATGATCATCGTGATGGCGCTGGGCGCGCGCTCGGGCCCCAGCGAAGGGCTGGGACCGTTTCCCTCCCAGATGGAAGGCGCCAAAGGCCCCGGCAAGGGCCAGACCAACTACGATCCCGGCAATCTGTTCGAAGTCGATCTTTTGGGTGGCATCATTCCCTTCATCGATCACAAGTTCCGCACCATCGCCGATCCCGACCACCGCGCTTTGTCGGGCCTGTCGCAGGGCGGCATCCAGACCGTAACCATCGGGCTTCGCCACAGCGAGACATTTCACTGGCTGGTGCCGATGAGCGCGGGCGCGGAAAGCGCGGGTGACGATCAGTTCATGACCATCAGCAGGGATGTCTTCGCCAATCCCGAACCGCTGAAGAAGAACCTGAAGCTGCTGCACTTTGTGGTGGGACAGGAAGACGTGCTCTACGAAGCCGACAAGCGGCTGGCCGACAGGCTTTCCTCGCTGGGCGTGAAGCTGACTTTCACGGCCGTTCCCGGGATGCATGAATATAAAGTCTGGCGCAAAGGCCTGCACGACACAGCGCCCGAACTGTTCCGCGGCGTTAACTGACGCAGTTAACTGCGTGGCGTGACATGTCCGTCGCCTGGACTATACGGAAACTCAACGCACCTTGGCGCTTGTGTTGCCCTATGATGGGGTGATGAACACACGCTTCGCCTATCAGACTTGCGCCGCCGCCATCGCTCTGTTCGCCGTGTCTGCGCCCGCCTCCGCCGCGCCAACCGGCTGCGCCGCGCCCGTTCATGTGAAGATCGGCACGGTCGATCCCCGCTTCGGCGTCTCGCAGGGCGATGCGCTGAGCGCCATGGAAGACGCGGCACTCGCGTGGAACACCGCCGCGCATCGCACTGTTGTTGTTATCGATACGGCCGCCGGCGTCCCTATCAATCTGGTCTATGACGACCGCCAGGAAGCGACACAGAAATATGTCCAGGCGCACCAGAACATCCGCGCCTTCACCGCCCGGGCAGCGCTGATCGTGGCCGAGCTGAAACCGCTTCAGGCGGTGCTGACAGAAGCCGAGCAATCCTATTCCAGCCAGCTCGCCTCTTTTGAGCGGGTGCGCGAGATCCAGACCCTGGGCGGCGCGGGCCAGATGATGCGCGACCGCCGGGCGGTGCTGGAAACAAGGCGCCAGCAGCTCGAACAGATGAATGCCGAGGTCAATGCCCGCATCGACAAGTACAACGCCCTGATCGCGGACTCCAACGCCGAGCTGAAAACGCTGACAGACAGCGGCGCCTCGGGGATCGAACTGATCGCCGGCCATTATGCCGAGGAAGACGGCACCAAACGCATCGACATTTTCGAATTCAAGGATACCACGGACCTTGAGCTGGTGCTGGCGCATGAAATCGGCCATGCGCTCGGGCTGGATCACAACCACAATCCCCAGTCGGTCATGGCGCCCCTGATCGTGATTAGGGACCTTGTGCTCAGCACCGACGACGCGGCAGGCTTGAACGCCGCCTGCCGGGCGCGCTGACGCGCTCAGCGCTTTTTGGCCAGTTCGGCATCCAGCGTGCGGCCAAATTCGTCCGCAGGCTGGTAACCTGATGGCTGCACCACCCCGTCGATCACAAAGGTGGGCGTTCCACGGACATGATAGCGCGACTGCGCTTCCTGGGCGATGGCATTGATCCTGGCATCCTGCGATGTGTCATTGATGCAGGCGTTCGCCTTGTCCGCGCTCAGCCCGGACGACGACGCCAGCGCCAGCAAAGGCGGCCGGCTGTCGCCGATGCCGAATTCCGGATCCCACTTGTCCTGATTGCGGAACAGAACATCCATGAAGCGGAAATAGTTGGGGGCACAGCGCGCCAGCTTTTCGGCATCGCCATCCTGGGCGCGCAGCGCAAACAGGCGGAAGACAAGCCGCACCTTGCCGCTGTCGATATACTTGCGCTCGATGGCGGGAAAAACGTCGGCATGAAAGCGCGCACATACCGGGCAGCTTGGCGAGGCATATTGAATCAGGGTCACCGGCGCATCGGCCTTGCCCAGCACTTCATCGGATGCGGAGACCTCAAAGCCGGGCGCGCCCTGGGCCAGCGCCTGAGCGGACAGAAGCGACAAGACAACCACCAAGGATACCAGGGTCCGGCGCATTTTTGTCTCCTTAAGGCTTCGACTGCGCCGGAAACTGCAGCTCGCCGGCATAGCCCAGGTCGCGTATCTGTTTGGTCAGCCGGTCCACCAGCGCCTGATCCGGATGCGGCTCGCGGCTGTAGATATGAACCTCGGCCAGGTCGGGGGTCCCTAAGATCATCCAGCCCTCGGCGTGATCCAGCACCCAATTCTCGACATGGACAGGTATGAAGGCAAGGTGATAGGCGACATCGATCTTGGTGTTCTGGCCGGGATTGAGAATCTTCATCGCTCCGCCGATGGTCTCTTCCTTGCCATCGGGCGTCTTGTCGTGACAGACGTCGGCCTCATAGAGCCCGCCATCCTTCATCTGGAAATCGGTGACGCCGGCCACGCAATCCCTGTTGAAGCTCTTGGGCGTGCGGCCGATCTCATACCAACGCCCGGCCCAGACGCTGGCCGCATCCACCGGCTTGGCCGGCTCCGGCGCCTTGGGCGCGTCAGCGGCAAAGGCCGCGCCGCCGGCAAGCAGGAACGTCATCAGTATGGCGGTCTTCATGTCGTGTCTCCCCAATGGCAAGAATGAGACTGCACAGCCTTATCGCCCCTTTATAAGGCATTTCGGCGAACGTCCGCCATCGGTTCAGCGCCCGCCGCGCACCTCAGCCACCACCTTCGCGATCGCGTCGATCACCGCCTGGGGCTGGTCCATCTGGATGGAATGGTGGCTGCCCGGCACCAGCTGATTGCTGCCCCGTCGGGAGAGGACAGCCAGCCTGTCATGGCCGGCATTCCAGGCCTGCTCCATTGCCGCGTTCTGGGCTGGCGTCAGATCGGGATCGTGTCCGGGGATGCTGTGGGTCAGGATGACGAGCGGCTTGTCGCCGAAATCGGGCTTGACCGCCTCCACTTCCCTCTGGCTTGCGCCCTTGCGTCCATGATCGGGGATGAAGCTTTCATATTCCGATGCGTTGGCGAGGATGTAACTGGGGCGCGAAACACGCTGTTTTTCCAGCGCCGCAAGCGCGGTGTCGCCCGGCCGCGACATGGCATCGCCGTCCAGGCAGTCGGCGGGAAGCGGCCCCTTCAGCGCTGCGCATTTCCTCATATGCGCGACAGCGTCTGTCAACCCGGCCAGCCACTTGGCCCGCTGCATTGGCGGCAACACAGCAGCGGCGACCAAGAACTGGTTGGCGTAAGACGGATCGACCAGCACTTCGCCCGCAACATCGCGCGGGTATTTTGCTTGCAGAAGCACGCCATAAAGCCCGGCGATGGAATGACCGACATAGACGATGGGCGTGGCGATGGGCGCTGCGGCGATCAGACGGTGAATATCCTCCACGGCCGCGCTGGCATCCGAGACGCCCGTGGGCGGATCGCTGAAACCGTATCCCGCCCGGTCATAGGCGCAGGCGCGCGTGATCTTGCCGACCTTGCTCTGGACCAACCGCCATACCGCCGTGGAATCGGCAAGCCCGGAATCGAAGACCACGGTCGGACGGCCCTCGCCGACGCAATACAGATTCAGATGCCGTGTCCCCTGAACCGTCACCAGGCGCTGGGGATACAGATAGGCGACAGGCGTCGCGGCGAATGCGCTGGTGCTGAAGAGCAGTGCCAACAGGACGGCGGTCTTCATGGCATCTCCCCCGGGGCCCGCATTGCCCAAATTTTAGTGCATTTCGCCAAAATGCGCTATCGTGGAGCCCGCGCCGGCTGGGGCATCGGCGCCAGAAAAGCTTCAGCACACTTCCAATTCCAACAAACAATTCCAACAAAAAAATCGAGGGAGTCGTCACATGAAAAAAGCTTTGAGCCTGTTCAGCCTCCTGCTGCTTTGCGGCAGTTCGGCCTTGGCCCAGGAAGGCGGCAGCCAGGCCGACGCCCAGCGCGCCGCCCAGGCCGGCCGCGACGCGCAGCTTGCGATCGAGGCCCAAACCCCGCAACTGGCGGTGACGGAGGAAATCCTGCCGCTGCGCATTCCGGGCCATACGATTGGCGAAACCGAAGGCGTGGCCAAGAACAAGGCCGGCCGTCTGTTCGTCTATTCGCGCACCGGCTTTGGCGGCTCCTCACGCGGCGGCGGCGCCGCCCGGCTGTTCGAGTTCGACCAGAAGCTGAAATACGTCAAGGAATGGCTGCCCGATTCCTATGGCGCCTCGTTTGCCCATGCCGTGCGTGTCGATCCCGCCCAGAATGTCTGGATAGTGGATGAAGGCTCCAACACGGTGCAGAAGGTCGATCCCACCGGCCTGGTCAAGATGGTCCTGGGCCGGAAGCCGGAATCCATCGACTGGTGGCTGGAGTTCGTCGAGCGCGGACAGAAGGACACCAATCCCCATCCCAATGGCGTGATGGGCACCTTCAACCGCCCCACCGATGTCGCCTGGGGCCCCGACGGCAGCATCTATATCACCGACGGTTACGGCAATTCGCGGGTGGTCAAGATCAGCGCCGATGGCGTGTGGCAGAAGGCGTTCGGCACCTATGGCTCGGGCGACGGCCAGATGAAGACGCCGCACAGCGTGGCGGTGGGATACGGCCATGTCTTTGTCGCCGACCGCAACAACAGCCGCATCCAGGTCTTCGACATGGATCTGAACTTCCAGAAATACATCACCGGCATCGGCCAGCCCTGGGCCGTTCAGGTCACGCCCAAATATATCTATAGCGGCGCGGGCGACGGCAAGATCTACCGGATGGACCATGACGGCAAGCTGCTCGGCTGGGTGCAGACCAGCATGCATCAGGGCCAGACCGGCTGCCTGATCCATTCGCTCTACGCCGAAAGCGACAACGTGCTCTACAAGGGTGCCTGCACCCTATGGAATGTGGAGAAGATCACTTTTAAAGAGTGACGATGTTCTCGCTCACGCCAGCCCCAGCAGCGTGGGCGAGATCGCCTTCCAGGCTACACTGAAGAACAGCCGCGCCGCGTTCACTTCCCCTTGGGCTCGTGCCCCACATCCATCAGCATCCGGGCCAGCAGATAGGCGCGCGGCGTCAGGGTATCGATATCGGCATGGTCTGTATCGGTGTGGGCGCCGCCCCCCTCCATGCCGAATGCGTCCAAACCTGGCGTACCGGTTTCCGCCGCATAGTTGATGTCAGCGGAGGAGCCGACTTCGGTGCTTGTCAGGTTGCGGCCGAGTTCAGCATAGATGCGACTGGCCCTGGCGACCATGGCGTCGGTCGAGGGTAAGTGGGGCCAGGGCGGGAATTTCTGCAACAGGGTGCTTTTGATGGTGACCCCGTCGATGCCAGGGTGCGCCGCCAGTTCGGCCGCTTTCTGTGCCACCCGGTCGAACTCGGCAATCGTGAAGGCGCGCACGTCGGCTTCTATGATCGCATGGGCAGGCACGACATTAACTTTGTCGCCACCTGACAGGATATCGACGATTACGGTTGTCTGTTTGGCGGCGTCGCCCAGCGAGCCCAGGGCCAGGGCGACACGGGCGGCCTCCAGAGCGGCGTTGCGGCCTTTTTCCGGCTCCAGGCCCGAATGGGCTGCGAGGCCGGTAAATTCCATTGTCAGTGTGGCTGCCCCCTTACGGCCGACCAGCACCTCGTCCTTCGGTATGCCACGCTCAAGGTTGATAACCAGGTCGGCCTCCTTGGCCCGGGCGCGGATCAGATCGCGCGAGCCCGGCGAGCCCACCTCCTCGCTGGCATTGAGCAGCACTTCGATCCATCCAAAGTCCGTGAAGCCGGTGCGCTTCAGCGCTTTCAAGGCGCAGATCGCGGTGACCCCGCCGGACTTGTCGTCACCGGTGCCGGGTCCGTAATAGCTGTCGCCCTGCCAATGGGGCTTGAGCCTGGCGACGTCGCCCCGGCTGAAGACCGTGTCCATATGGCTGATCAGCAGAATGCGGCCCTTGCCGGTGCCGGTCAGAGTGGCAAGCACATTGTTGCCCGGCGAGGTGCCGGGCGGCGGCGGGACAGCCTTCACCTGGGCGCCCAGAGCCGACAGTTCCGCGGCTTCCACGGCCCCTACGGCATTCAGACCTTCCGCATCGCCCGAACCACTGTCGATGGACACCAGCTTTTCAAGCAGAGCGCGCGAACCGGGGTCGCAGGCCCTGACCGCCGCCAGCAATTTGGCGTCGGGCTGCGCCGCTTGTGCACTGTGTATGCCCATCAGCAAGCCCAAGGTCAGGGTCAGGGCAAATCGCCGTGTGTGCCCGTTGCTCATTATCACTGCCCCTTCATGGAATTTCGGTGAAAACCCGTTCGTCGAACAGTGCGCCCGTCATGGGCAGCAGCTTTTGCCGGAACGCCCTGGTATGCGTGGCGCTGGCATGGGCTTCGAAATCTTTCCGGCTGGCCCAGACTTCGGCGACCGTGAAATGGTTCAGCTCATGGTCCTGCCGCAGCACGTCATAAGCGACATTACCGTGATCCCCCGGCGTGTCTGCCCGCATCGCCTTCAGCAGCTGCGCGCAGCCGGCGGCAAAGGGCGGCATCACATCCACATGGGTCATCACATGAATGGGGCCGGTGTGGTTTTCTGGCGCCGCCGCATAAAGCGCGGCATAGATGCGCCGGTCATCGGGCGCGGTGCGCAAACCCGCAAGATGGGCCAGCATCTGTGCGGCGCTTGGCGCGCGGTAATGCTGTTCCAGCACGGCACGGCTCGCCCAGGTTTCCAGAATGGCAAAGCGGCTGCCGCGTCCGGTTTCCTCCAGCACGGTGAAGCTGAGATTGCCCGCCTCCTTGCGGCTGGCCGCACCATAATCACCCAGGGCCTTGCGCGCCGCAGAGACCGCGCCGGACTTTATTTCCAGATAAGTGACGGCATAGGCGGGCGGCACTTGCGCCGCCGCAGGCCTCGCCAGACAAAGCGCCAGAGCCACCAGTCCAGTTATGCGTGCGATTTTGGTCGTCACGCGCTCAACACCTTGCGGCAATAGTCCAGCGCCTGTCTGGCAATCGCCTCGCGGTCCCAGCCCGGCGCTTCCTGTTCGATATTGACCGGCGCGGCAAAGCCGGTGTCGCGAATCCAGCGCAGCACTTCGGCGATGGGGCTGTCGCCCTGGCCGAAGGCGACGACCGGGCCCAGGCCTTTCTTCTGGTCTTTCAGATGCACGTCCCAGATGCGCGCCCCATGCTTCTTCAGCATCGCCAGGCTGTCGCCGCCGGTAGAGGTGAAATGGCCGATGTCGAGATTGAAGCCGATATAGTCCGACATGCCCGCAACCGCCGCCTCGAACGCCGGCATGTCGGGGATCTGTTCTTCATTGTGAAATGCCACGCGCAGCTTGTGGGACCGGGCAAACGCGTCCAGCCGCCGCAGCGTCTTGGTAGGACCGACCGCGGTGATCAGATCGGCGCCCAAGGCTTTGGTCATTTCAAACGTGCGGTCGATCTCGGCATCGCTGAAATCCTCGCCATAGTTCATATTAAAGGCCACCAGCTTGACGCCAGCGTCGCGGAAGCGCTGTCCGGCGCGGGTGAAATGCTCCAGCGGCACGCCCAGCCGCCACTGGCGCAGCGCGGTGCGCGCATAGCTGTGTTCGGCGCTCAGATCAGGCTTGCCGGGCCCAGAGGGAAACACCGGGCGCATTTCAAAGGATGGCTCGATCTGGCGGGGATGCAGCTCACTGGCGGTGAACCCGGCCTGCACGATGCCTTCCAGCGCCTGATCGAGCAGGGCCGGCGAAAAGGTGTAGGTGCTGCAGCCGATCTTCACGCCTGCGATGGTCGCCGCACTTTTACCCCGCGCACGGGCAGCGGTGGAAAGCGCCAGCCCGCCGATCGCCATCGCTCTTCGTGTCAGCATGGTCATCCCCTCGCCTGTTGTGCATCCCATCCGCTTTTCACGCCAGCCCCAGCAGCTTGAGCGAGATCGCCTTCCAGCCCGGGCTGAAGTACAGCCACGCGGCCGCGAATTCGTTGACCAGAATCCAGCCCGCGCCCAGCACATAGGCCGGGTGCAAGCGTCCGCGCGTCACCAGGTCATAGACCCCCAGAAGCGCAATCGCGATGTCGCCGCCAAGATTGTAGGCGATAAAGAAGCCCCACAAGCTGTCCGTTCCGGCCTCCCCGATCGTAAACACCCACAGCCTCGCGAATCCCGCGGTGCTGAGATAAAACAGGGACAAAAGCATCAGCCGCTTGTGCGCCGAAGGATCGCGGCGCAGCGCGATTCCCGCCCCGGCCAGGGTGGCGAAGCCCAGCATGTCGGTCAGGTTGATGCTGATGAACTGCGGATCCTGCGGGAGCGGCAACAGCGCAACCTGGCGCTTCACGGTCCAGGCCGTCGCCAGTGCCACCACCACCATCACCGGGATCAGCCACGCCATCGCCATGCCCAAGCGGCGATGCAGGTCCAGGCGCTTGCCCCGCACCAGCATCAACTGGGTGGTGAAGAGAACCAGCCATCCCACAAACAGAAAGGCATGCAGATGCACAATCAGGGGATAGGTGTAGGTCGACTGGCGGAAATGGTCGGCCATGTCCAGGCCGAACCCGCCGATGATGCCCACCCAGGTTAAAACCAGCAGCGCCAGGAAGAAATTGCGGTCGCTGGCATGTTGTGGCGCGAACGGCGTGAGCCGTGGTGCCGGGGCTATGGCTTCTACGCTCATCTGCGCTCCTTATGCACGGCGTTCACGATTTCAGGCGGCCGATCGCAGGACATCAGGATGGCCATGGGCCACCATCATCATAAACATGCGTATCCACCGGCAGCGTGTTGATGTGATCGGCCCAGTCCGCGGCGAAATTGTTATAGGTGGAGGACCGCGCGTTTTCCGGCAGCATGGTGCGATTCCAGGCGTCCCAGGCACCAGCCAGGCGCTTGTAGATATCGGGATATTTCTTCTTGAGGTCCGAACGCTCCAGCGGATCGTCCACGACATCGAAGAGATAGCCATTGGCGCCGATCTTGAGCGCCTTGAAGTCGCCGTCGCGCACCGCGCGCTGCTGGTTCGCCTTGAACCGCCAGAACAGCGTTCGCGGCGCGGACGCGGCATTGCCGGTCAACACGGGCCAAAGGCTGATGCCGTCGCTGGGCGAAACCGGGTCTTGCGCGCCGCCACCGGCCGCCAGCAAGGTCGGCAGCCAGTCCATGTGGATGATCACCTGCGAACTCTCCTGGCCCGCCCGTATGTGCCCGGGCCAGCGGATCACCGACGGAACGCGCAAGCCGCCTTCCAGCAGTTCCCCCTTCTTGCCGCTGAAGGGCCAGGTGTTGGACAGCCGTTCGCCGCCATTGTCGCTGGTAAAGATGACGATGGTGTTGTCCGCCTGCCCGGTCTCCTCCAGCGCCCGCAGCACCGCGCCGATCTGCTGGTCCATGGCTTCGACCATCTTGGTATAGGTGGCCAGCTTGGCACCTTGCAGATCGCGGATGTCCGCACCGATCTCGCGCGAATGGGCCTCGTCCTGCGGTCCTTCCCACGGCCAGTGCGGCGCATTGAAATGCGCGCTGATGAACCAGGGCTTGTTGCTTGTGGCACCGGAGCGGACGATACCGGCAATACGCTCCCCGATCAGGGTCGTGAGATATCCCTTGGTATCGACCGCGCGGTCGTCGTCCCAAAGGTCGGCTTTGCCACCGGACTGATGGGAGAAATAATCCAGCGAGCCGCCGCGAAAGCCCCAGAAATGCTCATAGCCGCTTTTCAGCGGGTCATATTTGGGCAAAAAGCCCAGATGCCACTTGCCGACCAGATAGGTGTCGTATCCGGCTTTCCTGAGCAATGACGGCAAGGTCGGCTGCTCCGGCGGCAGCCCGATATCCAGGTTGGTCGTAAGCGGTTCCTCCAGGCCGATAGGCAGCCGGTACTGATAGCGGCCGGTGATGATGCCCACGCGCGAAGCGGTGCAGACGGCCGAATTGGCATAGGCCTGGGTGAAGCGGGCGCCCGCCGCCGCAATGGAATCGACCGCGGGCGTGCGGATCTGCGGCGCGCCATAGCAACTGATATCCGCGGCGCCCATGTCATCGGCCAGGAAAAAGATCACGTTCGGCGGGCGCCGCGCGGTTTGCGCCTGCGCCCCGCCGGCCAGAAGTGTGGCGCCGGCAGCGCCGCCATAAAGCAGCGAGCGGCGGGTCAATTGGCGAATAGTCATAGGCTTTCCTCCTCAGCCATGTGGCGGCCGCTTGAGTTCGACCAGTATCATTTCCACATCGTCCAGCGCTTCATCGGCATGGGTGACCGGCGGGCGAAGCGAAGCCGTACCGGCCTTCACGGTCGTGACGATCACTCTGCCGTCCGGGCTCGTGATTTTCACCCGCCCGCCCTTGATCACATAAACCACCGACGCCGGATGGGAATGCATGGGCGACCTGTCGCCCGCCTTGGCCGCATAGCGCAACACCCGCGTGTTGGCGTCTTCGGCCAGCACGGTGATGTGCCTGACGTGATAGCGCATCACATCCTGCCCAACGGCCGGGGCCGTCAACAGAAACAGGAAGCCGATTGCGATGGATTTAAGCATGGGCCTGCTTTCTCGCGAATGCGCCCATCACCCTGCCGACGGCGAGCATGGCGATGGCGGACAACAACAGCACCAGCGCAAGGCCGATCATCGCGGAGGCGTAGCCGCCGGTCTGGCTTTTCAATAGTCCAACAAACCACGGCCCGACAAATCCGCCCAGATTGCCGGTGGCATTGATGAGGGCGATGCCCCCCGCAGCAGCCGGGCCGCTCAGAAACGATGGCGGCACGCACCAGAACGGGCCGCGCACCGACAGGATGCTGATGACCACACAAGACAGTGCCAACAGTCCAAACACATGATTTTGTGTCAGCCCGGCGACGGCAAAGCCTGACGCGGCAAGCAGAACCGGCAGGACGACATGCCATACGCGCTCGTTTCTCGCGTCGCTTGACCGCCCCCAAAAAATCATCGCGCCGATGCTGACCAGAAAAGGCAGCGCCACGACAATGGCGATGGTAAGATTGGAAAATCCCATGCCTTGCGCAATCTGCGGCAGCCACAGTTCGACACCGAAAGCGCCGGTATTGATACCCAACAGGATGAGCGCCAGCACCAGCACCCTTCCGTCTCCCAGCGCCTTCCACAAATTCTGCTGCACCGGCCTGTCTTCGGTGGCAAAGCGTGCCGCAATGACCTTCTTGTCGCTGTCCGACAGCCAGGACGCCTCGGCCGGCCCATCGGGGAGAAAAGCCAGAACGGCGAAAGCAAAAAGCGCGGCCGGCAAACCCTCCAGCAGAAACAGCCACTGCCAGCCATGGAGTCCATATGCGCCGTGCATTCCCAGAATGAAGATGCTGAGCGGTGCTCCAATGACAAAGGAAAGCGGCTGGGCAACGATGAAGCCCGCCGTGAACCGCGCCCGGTAGGCGGGCGGGAACCATTGTGTCAGATAGAAAATCGCGCTCGGGAAAAAGCCCGCTTCCGCGATGCCCAGCAGAAAGCGCAATAGGTAGAAACTCGTTGGGCCTCGCACCAGGGCATTCGCCGCCGACAAAGCGCCCCAGAATGCCAAAATCAGGAACATCCCCCGGCGCGCGCCCACCCGCCTGACGGCAATGCTCGCCGGCACTTGAAAAACGAAATACCCGACGAAAAATATGCCCGCGCCAAACCCGAATACGGCGGACGAAAAGCCCAGATCCCTGTTCATGGCCAGGGCCGCAAACCCCACATTCACCCGATCGATGTAGTTGGTGATGTACAGCAGCAGCATGAACGGGATCAGCCGCCACGCGCATCGGGTGAAGATCCGGTCTTCCCCAGACATAGGCGCTGCCTGTCGCGCGTTCAGCTCCGCCGGTCGCATCATTTCATCAGCGCCGCATAGACCAGGGTCGTGATGAGCTGGCGCATGTGAACCCGGTTATCATGTGACGTGCGTTCCATCAGAACCACCGTCAATTCTTCCTTCGGGTCCACCCAGAAATAGGTTCCGCCCGCGCCGCCCCAGTTGAAGTCTCCGGGGGTGCCCACCATGCCGGACACGCCCGCCTCCCGGCGCACCGCAACACTCAGGCCGAAACCGTAGCCGTTCAGGTTGGGATAATTGCGCAGCGCCGTTGTATCCACGTCCGGGCAGAGCTGGTTGGAGGTCATGTATTCGACCGTCTTGTGCCCCAAGAGATGCACCGACCCCAGGCTGCCGCCCTGCCGCAACATCTCCGCAAAGCGCAGATAATCGGCCGCGGTGGAATGCGCGCCCAAGCCGCCGCTGTCGTAGCCGAGTTGGGAAAAAGGATCGAAGATCACCGGCCTGGCCATGCGTGCCGCCTTGTCCGCCGGAACGGCGAAGGAGGTGTCGCTCATGCCCAGCGGCACAAACACGCTGTCGTGCAGATACGCGCCCAGCCTTTCCTTCATGATGGCCTCTTCCGCCAGCCCGGTGACATCCAGGCCAAGGCTGTAGGCCCATTTCGTTCCGGGCTGATACTGCAGCGGCAGGCTGCCGAGTTTGGCCAGGAACTGATCGGCGCTCAGTTTGGGGTCCATCAGCTCGGCATACTGGCTGCTGAGTTTTGTCGTTGCGACACCACCGCCCTCTGGCACGCCATAGGTGACGCCGGCGGTGTGGCGCATCATGTCCTGAATGGTGGGCGGGCGCCGCGCCGGTTCGGTGCCGGTCGCGGTCGCCACCGCCATATTGGCCAGTTGCGGCAGATAGGTCGCGGCCGGTTCATTCAGCATCAGCCGTCCCTGCTCGAACAGCTCCAGCGCGCCGACTTCGGTCAGCGGCTTGGTCATCGAATTGATTTCGAAGATGGCGTTCTTGGGCATGGGCGTGGCGGACTTGTCGTCCAGCCGGCCGAACGCCTCGTAATAGACCAGCTTGCCCTTTCTGGCGATGGCGACCACGGCGCCGGGCATGGTCTTGTTGTCGATTTCGCGATTCAGCGCGACCGCGATCTGGGCCAGCTTGCGCGAGTCCACCCCGACGGATTCTGGCTTGGCCCTGGGCAGAGGATCGCCCGGCAGCGCCAAGGCCGGCACGGTCAGCGCAACAACCGCCGCCAAAATGCAGGGCATCGATCTGGCCATCATCGGCGTTCCTTGTGCATATCGAACCGCGCTGCCCTTCTCATTTCTTCGCCTGCGGCAGCCAGGCCGGGCCGCCCTCTTCCCATTGATCGTCGGTCAGTTGCTGCAGATCGGTGCCATCCGCCCGCATCATGAATATCTCGCCATAAGGCTGCGGCGCGTCGGTATAAAGGGCTTCATCCTTGAACCCCATGCGCGATGTGGCGAACAACAGGTGTTCGCCGTCCGGCGACCAGGCCAGATGCGCGTCATTGCCATGGGTGCGCGAAAGCTGGGTCAGCCCCGATCCGTCGGGATGGATGGTGAAAATCTGGAAGTCCCCCGCCGGATTGCGCCGCACAAAGGCGATGCGGTCACCCTTTGGCGACCACAGCGGAAAATTGTCCCAGGTGTCCGTCAGTTTTGTGATCTTGCGATCGGCCAAGGTCATGATGCGCAGGCCCTGCCCTTGCGGCCCCAGGGTGCGAAAGACGATGCGCTTGCCGTCGGGCGCGAAGGCGGCAAAGGCGTTGTTGTTGGCGCCCGATGTCAGCATCTCAACGCCGCTGCCATCGTCATTGAGCATCACCACCTGGCCGCCGCCGTTGACGGCATCAACCGGCTTCTTGTTGCCCAGGGAAAAATCCATGAAGGATGCAAAGCTCCCCACGCCCGCGACCAGCTTTTTTCCGTCCGCCGACCACTGCGGCCCGATGATCAGGTCGGGCCGTTCCAGGATCGAACGGGCAGGCTTGCCCGGTTCCATCACATAGAGATGGAAATTCTTCCCCACCGGAAAGCTGGTGGCGAAGCGTCCATGCGCAGTGTCGACCGCGGGCAGGAAGGTCGTGGCATAAAGCTCCAGCCCGGGGGTTCTGCTCCACAGCCGCACCGGGGCGGGACTGTCGTTCACCTTGAAGCGGCCAAAGACAAGTTCCTTGCCGTCGGGCGACCAAGACGGCGCACGCACATCACCGCCAGCCGGACCGCGCTTGCCGCTGGCATAGGAAACGCCAGGCTCACCCCTGTCGCGGCGCAGATAGCCGATGTCGCCGCCAGCCAGCATCACCGGCGCTTCCTTGGTGCCTGCCGGCGCCGTGACGGCGGTCACCGCGCCGCTCGCCACATCGATCTTCTTCAGCGTGTCGTCGGTCTGATCATGGCCAACGCGGTTGTCCCAGGTGTCCTGGCCGACCATGCAATAGGCGATCAGGCTTTTGCTGTCGGCCGACCATTTGGGCGAGCCGCAGAAATTGCCGTCCTTCGCCGTCAACCGCTTCAAGCCGCTGCCGTCGGGATGGACGATATAGAGACCGGCGATATGCAGCCTTTCCCACCGCCCTTTCGCATCGGGAAGATTGCTGTCGCGGTCGGAAGAAAACGCGATCCATTGCCCGTCAGGAGACCAGGCGGGCCGGAAATCGCCGCCATGCCCCGTGGTCAGGGCGCGCGCTTTGCGCGTGGCGATATCCAGAATCCAGAGGTTGGCGTATCCCGCGGCGCGGGTCGAAACAAACACCAGCGCTTTCTCATCAGGCGAGAAGGCGCCCTGGTCGTCATAGGCCGGATCATCGGTCAGCCGCTCCAGCCCCTTGCCGTCGGGATGCACGCGATAAATATCCGCCGATCCGCCCCGCTCGGACGTGAACGCGATCCAGCCGCCCCTGGGCGACCAGGCCGGGTTGTAATCGAGAGATGCGGAGGGAGCCAGCGCATGCTCGCCACTGCCGTCGGCGCGGGAGACATAAAGTGCGGCGGCGGTAGGCGCCAGACGCGCGATCAGGATCTTGTCGGCGGCCTGTGAAAAGGATGGCAGCAACAGGCCCGCACTACAGGCAGCGGCAAACAGGGCGCGTTTCATGATCTGGTCTCCCGGTTCATGGTGTTGAGTTCGGCTTTTTTCGCTGGCGCGGCCTGGCATGCCGCATAGGTGGTGGAGACCTTGATCACCCGCGCCCGGGCCCGCGCCGGGTCGAGGCCGATCTGCTTCCACAAGCCGAATATCCTGGAAGCGTTCAACGCAAGCTCGTGGTTGAGGACGCGCTCACTTTCGATGATCCCGATCAGATCGTCTTTCTTGTCATTGGAAAGCGTCACGGGCTTCAGCAGAAGATTGAGATGCGCCACATTGTCGAATTCCCGCTGGTTCTGGTCGCGCGCCGTGTTGATGTTTGCATAAAAATTGGCATAGATGCTCAGCCGGTCGCGGTTGAAGTGGGTCACGCTGGTATCGGCAACTGCGGCATTCCAGGCGATCTCGCTCCAGAAACGCCTCGGGACCGCCACCACATCGCCCGCCTGGACGCCGGCAATCCCCGCAGGCGCGACCGGCGTCCATTTTTCACCGCTGGACAGCAGTTTCTGCTCCAGGTCATCAAGCCGGTGCTGGATGCAGTCCTCGACCATGAGGCGTTCCGTGTAATAGAACATGCTGCCGCCCAGCTCGTGTTGAATCTGGTCGGCGGCGTAATTGGTCTTTTCGTGCCAGTGAAACCATTCCATCGCCTGTTCGGCGGCGAGCGCGATGCAGACGCCCAGCGTGATCGTGCCCAGCTCCACCAGGAATTCGCGCCAGTTATGAACCGGCTTGGGTTTGTGGATTTCCATCGGCGCGTCCTCTTTCACGGCGTCCGTTTGCGTCGCCGGGGCTTGAACAGGGTTGTCGTCCGGCGCGTCAGCCATGCAGCGGCCGGCGCGCGAGTTCAGCCTTGTCGGCTGGTGTCAGATCAAGTTGCGTGGCGCGGGCGAACTGGGCCTTCGCTTCGTCCGGCTTGCCGGCGTAAACAAGCGCCTCGCCCCGTTTCAGATGCAGGCGGCCCCAGTTGGGCGCGTATTTCTCGGCTTGCGCGAATTTCGCCAGCGCCAGATGGGATTGGTTCTTCGCCATCAGCGCCTCGCCCCAGCCCTCCAGCGCATCGGCGAAGTGCGGGCCCTTCTGGTTGGCGAGCTTGAACTTCTCGATTGCCGTGTCGGGCTGGCCGCGCGCCAGCAGCGCCTGCCCCCAATCCGCATAGGCAAAGGGAATAGACGGTGCGCTCTGGATGGCCCGGGCGAACCACCAGTCGGCGCGCGCATGTTCGCCCTTCAGACCGGCGATGCGTGCGCGGGCGATGAGACACGCATAACAATCCGCCGGTGTCGGGGCGATCACCGCCTCGGCGGCGGCAAAGCGGCCAAGCCCTGCCAGTGCGTTGGCCACAACTGGCGCGATCAGTGTCGGCAAAAAGCTATGCTCACCCGCAAAGGGCGCCAGAGCCATTTGCAGTTCCCTGTCTTGCGCCAGAACACCGGTCCAGTCCTGCGCCTCGCTGTCGACCACCATCATCGCCAGAGCCTTGCCAACCATGGACTCGCCCGGAACCAGACCGGAATCCGGGGCCGGATCGGCCATGGTGGCGCGCGCCGCCGCCAGATCGTGTTCGCCCTGCTGCGCCCGGGCCAGATCGTAAGACAGGCCCCAGCGTCCCGGGATGCCCGAGCGGATGACAAAATCCTGATCTTCCGCCGCGTCGCGGAATGCGCCGGACAGCATGTCGATCTGGAATTCGGCCATCTTGCGAATGGCGGGAATAAACCGGGGCAGGATTATCTGCTCTGCCTCACCAGCCAGCATGGGCAGAATAGAGCGCGCAGCACGCATGGACGGTTCGGGCCGCCCCTGCTCGTATTCAAATCGCGCAATATTGACCTGCGACACCACAAATTGCGGATCAACATTCACCGCCTTGCGCATAAGCCCAAGCGCTGCCTGCACACCTTCCCGATCCAGAGCCTCGAGCGCCAGGACGTTATAGGCCCATGGGCGATCCTCCACACTGCCCGACCTGGCCAGCGGCATCAGCACCGGAATCGCGTCCGCCATCCGCCCATGCGTGGCGAGATAGACGCTATAGCGATATGGCTGGGTCATGCGGTAGACGGACTCCGCCAGCCGCTGAACCAGCGCATCCATATCCTCCTGCGGACCCGCGACGCTGTCAGCCACATTCACGCCCGCGCGCGCCGTCAGGCTCACGCCAGACGCGGTGCGCACGACCTCGCCGGTCACATGGGTATCATTGCCCAACTTCTGGCGCAGGAAAGCGTCCAGTTCGCCCAGCGATACGCCGGTTTCGGGAACATCCAGCTTGATGCCCTTCTCGTCCCAGCTATTGGCATAGGATCGTGGCGCGCGCTGGGAAGAGGTCAGGCTCTGCATCAACATCAGGCGGTCCAGAACCTTCGTCGCCACCACCTCGCCGGTCAGTCCTTTCGCCGCCAATTCGGGGGGGACAGAGAAGGGTTCGATCAGAAGTCCATTGCTGTGGGCAGCGTCCCACACCATGAACGCCAGACCCGCCGCAACGGCGAGGCCGATCATGGCTGTCGCCAGGCGCAGCAGCACACCCAGCCGCTTTTCCCAGATGCCAAGATGCAGCTGCTTGAGCTGTTCGTGCAGGTGATGGCGCTGGTCCTTGATGAAAGCGCGCTGCTCGTCCAGAAAAGCATCGGCCTTGCCGCGGCTGGCACCCGCCAGTGCCAACCCGATGGCGACGGGATCGACACCGCCGATGGAGGATTCCGAGTCGGGCTCCAGCGCTTCCTTTTCCTCAGCCATGGCTCACCTGCGTGAGTTCGGCTTTTTCGGATGGCGCGAGATCGAGGGTGGCGGCGCGGGCGAACTCGGCCTTCGCGTCCGCCGCTTTGCCCGCATAACCCAGCGCCTCGCCCCATTTCAGGTGCAGCCGGCCCCAGTTGGGCGCGTATCTGTTGGCGTCTTCGAACTTCGCCAGCGCCAGATGCGACTGGTTCTTGGCCATCAGCGCCTCGCCCCAACCTTCCAGCGGATCGGCAAACTTCGGCCCCTTCGCGTTCGACAGCTTGAATTTTTCTATCGCCGCATCGGCATCGCCGCGCGCCAGCAGCACCTCGCCCCACTCGGCTTCCGCGAAAGGCATGGACGGCCCAGCGCTGGTGGCGCGGGCAAACCAATAATCGGCGCGGGCGTTCTGCTTTTGCAGCGCCGCCACTTGGGCCCGCGCCCGCAGGCAGGAATAGCAGTCGCCGAGCGTGGATTTGAGCCGCGCCTCGGCGTCCGCGAAATTTCCCATATGCGCCTCAGCCAGCCCAACCGCTGGGTCGATAGCGGCCGGCTTGTCCCTGGCAAATCCTGGATACTGCACCGCAGAGCGCGCAAAGTCCCGGTCCGCGGTCAGCGCGCCCGGCCAGTCCCGCGCTTCCAGCACGACGGTCAGGCGAGCAATGAAGCTCTCCATGACAAAGTTGCCCGCGGGGGCAGAGTTGATGGTGGCGGGAGCGTCCAGCAGAGATATCCTGGCGGCGCCAGGCTCATGCAGCGCGGCGAGGAGCTCAGCCTGTATCGAGAAAAAACCGGGATTGGCGGAACCGGGGACCGCCACGCTTTCCGCCGCGCGCAATTGTTCGAGAGATTCCTGCAAAGCGCCATGATGCCACAACAGCAAGCTGCGGTAGCCATGGACCAGACCATCGACCCGGTCCGCCGGGGTATAATCCTGGCCATGCGCCGTGACCGCAGCCAGCGCCTTTGCGTCATAGCGCGCGCTGTCTTCCTCGCGTCCCAGAGTATGCTCGGCCCGGCCGATATTGGCAGCAAGCAGATAATTGTCGGGATCAAGCGCAAAGGCATGACGCCACAGCCCCATACCCACCTCTGATCCCTGCCGCGCCATGGCGGAGGCACCCAGGCCGTTATAAGCCCAGGCGCGTTCGCCCGGAGGGCCGCTGGCAGCCAGTTGCCGCAAGATGGCGTTCCCCTCCTCTTCGCGGCCGCGGGTCCGAAGCCAGACAGAAAAGCGGTAAGGCTGGGTGATGCGGTAGACCTGCTCCGCGAGCTTCTGCAGCAGGGGGTCGATATCAGCATCCGAACCCACCACCGTGGCGCTGCCGTCGGTGCCGGCGCGGGCGGTCAGGACGATGCCCGTTCCCGTCTGCACCATCTCGCCGCCGATATGCAGATCATGGCCCAGCTTCTCGCGCAGAAAGCGGTCGAGTTCGGATAGCGAAACGCCGGTTTCGGGAATATCCAGTTTCAGGCCGTCGGGAAGGCCATTGGCATAACTCTTGGGCGCGCGCTGCGACACGGTCTGGGCCTGCATCGCCGCGATCTTGTCCGAGAGTTTGGCCGCCACCACCGGACCGCTGAGGCCCTTGGCCGCGAGCTCGGGTGGCACCTGGAAGGAATCGATCACCAGGTCGTTGCTGCTGGCCGCGCTCCAGATCAGGAAGGCCAGGCCAATGGCAATCGCCAGCCCGGTGAAGGCGGTTGCGATGCGCAGCAGCACACCCAGCCGCTTTTCCCAGGTGATCAGGCGAAGCTGCTTGTACTGCTCCGCCAGATGCTTGAACTGTTCGTGCAGGTGATGGCGCTGGTCGCCCAGATAGGCGATCAGCTCGGAATCGACCGCGCCCGAGGCACGCGCCATGGCAGCACCAAACGCCACCGCATCGGGCGCGGCGCCAGCGCCTTCCGGGCCGGATTCCGGCCCTTCCACTTCCTCCGACACCCCGGCCCCCACAGCCTTGTTTTCAATCATTGAGACAGATGGGCATCCCTCTGGCAACAGGGGTACAAATCCGTACAAAGAAAGTGATGGAAGGCCTTGGGGCCACTCTATTATCGCGCTTTAGCAATACGCTTTGACGAACTGCGATCCGGGGCCGGCTTTTGCCAGTTTTGACAATCTATCAGAGCTGGCGTGACGCCTGATTTTCCTCGAGCCCGCGCTCGCGATTCTATTGCGGGTGCAGATCCCTGAGCTGGTCGGTGGGATTGACCCCTTGGGTCGACGGTACGGTGACGCAATTTCGATAGTGCGCGCGCAGTTGACCCAGAAGCTGACGCTGCTGATCGGGCGTCATGCTGGCGCCAAACTTTTCCCCGCTGAACAAAATAAGGCGGGAGAATTGGCCCATATCGCGATTGTCGGCGCGCAGCCGCTGCACCGCAGCCAGCATCGCCTCCGCCTCGCCCGGCGTCAGCTGCTCTTCCGGGCGGCCTGGCGGCTGCAGCGCAATCCGGTCTGTATGTTCCTGTGCGTTCAAGGCCTCCAGCTGGGGCAAAATGCGATAGGGCTTGGACCAGTCGATCATCTCCTCGGCATCGACATGCGAGCCGACGTCCGAGGCCAGCGTCGCCTTCCATGCCTCGGTGTCCCAGGTGCGGTATGGCGGCCGGTAATCGCCGGCCAGGGCGGCGATCTCGGCGCGAGTGCGGCCGGCTGCTATCGCGGTCTGAAGAGCAACAAGCTGGCGGTCGAGGCAGGCCTGGAGCGCGACGCGGGTATAGGCCTGCGGCCCGTCAGCGTCGCGCAATTCCAGCCGCATCGCCTGTGCCGCATCATCGACCTTGTGCCGCCAATGAATGGCCTCGACCGTCTGTTCCAGCGCCAGCGCGATCAGGATACCGGCGATGATGGTGCCCAGTTCGACAAAAAACTCTCGCCAGGTCTTGGCCGCATGCGGCTTGTGAATTTCCATGGGTGCTTTCTCGATTGCCAGCGGGGTCGGCGATTGAACAGGTTCGGGACTGTCGCTCATGGGTTCGGTGCGACAGCGTGCGAACGCACCAGTTCCGCTTTTTCGGATGGCGTCAGATCGAGCGCGGCGGCGCGGGCGAATTGCGCCTTCGCATCCTCCGCCTTGCCGGCATAGCCCAGCGCCTCGCCCCATTTCAGATGCAGCCTTCCCCAGTTAGGTGCGTATTTGTTTGCTTCCGCGAATTTCGCCAGCGCCAGGTGCGACTGGTTCTTGGCCATCAGCGCCTCGCCCCACATCTCCAGCGAATCGGCGAAGTGCGGACCTTTCTCGTTGGCGAGCCTGAATTTTTCCATGGCCGCATCCGGCTGGCCGCGCGCCAGCAGCGCCTGACCCCAATCCGCATAGGCAAACGGAATAGATGGCGCGGCACGCACAGCGCGGGTGAACCAGAACACGCCGCCGTCGTAATTCTTCTCGGCAACATCGATCTGGCCGCGCATCCGCAAACACAGATAGCAATCTGCCGGTGTGGCATCGATAGCCCTATGCGCGGCGCCAAAGTCGCCGGATTGCGCCAGCGCAATCGCGATCCGCGGCTCGGCCCGTGTGCGAAAAACGCGGCCGGGTGGATCGATCAGCGCCAAAGCGGTCTGATAGGCGCGCGCCTCGGAAACCGCGCCCGGCCAGTCGCCCGCCGCCGCCGCAATGTCATAGCGTGCCAGGTGCAACGCATCCGCAGTGAGCGTTCCTGTCGCCAGTGCTGCATCGATCAAGGTGCGGCCCTGGACGGGATCATGCGCCAACGCGGTGCAATCGGCCTGATAAACAAGTTGAGGAGCCCCCAAAAGAAAATCGGCACAGGATTGCAGATCGGCAAAGTCGCCGGTATCCAGAGCCAGAAAAGACGCAGCGAACTTCCGCATGTGTTCAAATCCCGTATCGCGCTCATAGATCGGCTGGTCGGCGTCTTTCAGTTCCACAATCGTTTGCGCCTGTCGCAGCACTTCGTTCTCATGACCCAACAGGTCGGCATCGACCATGATTTCCATATGGGGCGTCGCCATTTCGGGGCCCATCGCCTCGGCAAGGGCGGCGCGCGCGAGAGAGAGCGGCATATTGCCGACCATAAGGGTCGTTTCCGACCACAGCGCATACCAGTCGGCGCGATTGTCCACTGCCGCCTGTGCATAGCGCGCAGTCACGGCATCCGCTTCCCTGGCGCGGCCGGCCGCTTGCAGATATTCAACGTAATTTTCGGCATTATCGGAACCGACGCTGGCATAGGCGTGTTCCGCCGCTTGCTGTTCCAGGCGGCCCAGCGCACTTAACGGTCCGCTGAATTGGGCGGCATCGTCGCCATTCAGCGCCAGAGTGACGTTTCCGTCGCCGGTAAGACGCAAATTGCCACGCAGGTGGCGCTCATGTCCCAGCCATGCGCGCAAATAGCGCCAGGCGTGTGCCACCGAAACGCCGGTTTCCGGAATCTCGACCTTGATGTCCTCGCCACTGTCCTGCTGCACGTCCTCGGAACGGCCGACCGATCGGGCATCGGCGATGTTGCGGATGGCGATGATCTTGTCGGTCAGATCGTCGGCCACGACATCGCCGGTCAAGCCGGTGGCGGCCAGTTGCGGCGGCACCGTGAAGGCTTGCACCACGAGGCCGCGCGCCTGGCTGGCGTTCCACATCGCCACCAGGAGACCGATAACCACCGCCAGGCCGACCACCAGCGTGACGACGCGCAGCATCATGCCAATGCGCTTTTCCCAGATGCCCAGCGAAAGCTGTTTGAGCTGTTCATGAAGGTGATGGCGCTGGTCGGCGATCAGCTCGCGTTGGGCGCGCAGGAAGGCATCGGCTTCCTTGTGGCTGGCGCTGGCAAGCGCCATTTCCTCGGCGGCGGGATCAACGCCCGCGCCGAACCCTCCCGGGCCGGTTTCGGCCTCGTTTTCTTCCTCGGCCACCTTGCTCCCCAGCCCTGAGCCTTATGTGCGGATTCAGACACATCCGGCGGGGTATGACAACGGGCCGAACGGCCTATAGCCATAAAGATACCAAAGGCGAGCGGCGTTATCTGTCCGCGATCAGCTCGATGGCTTCGCGGCTGGGGCCTTCGATCATCACCGCGCGCGTGGCGCCGATCCGGTAAGGCTGTTTGAGGAAGGTGACACCTTCACTTTTCAGCTTGGCGACCCAGCCATCCAGATCGTTCACGCTCAGGCTGACATGATCCATCAGCCGGCCCAAGGTAGGTTTCAGCGGCGCATCGCCCTGGTTCATGTACCAGTTCATCGCCACGTCATCGAAACTGACGCCGCCGGTGGGGCTGCGATACGTGCCCTCCTTCACCAGCGACGGCCAAGAGCGGTCGGCGCCGCGCGCCACTTTGCAATCGGCTTGCGTCACCGCCAGCGCGGGCCCGCGCCGGGGCTTGGCTTCCAGATGGGTCTGGTACCAAGCTTGCGCACAGAGCGGATTGTCCTGCCACATATGAATATGGTCGAAGCGCTCGGCCGCCGCATTGCCGGTGAATTCCACCACCGCGCCATCGGGCCCCTTGATATAGCCATTGCCTCCAACCCCGCTGGGTTTGAGACCTTGGGCGATGGCGTCGGCGATCTGCGCCCTGGTGCGGCCCGGCACGCCGGGCGGATAGGGAAAAGTGTCGCTGCTGATACCGACAAAATCGCCCGCATCATCGGTATAGAAGGGCACCAGCAGGTTTTCGCCGCGAAAGACCTCCAGGCTGTGCCGTGAATCCGTCACTGCCCAGCCGAAATGCCAATAGGCCGTCGCCATCCCATCGGCATCCCGGGCGCGCGCCACTTTCTGGAACACGATCAGCACATGGGTCGGCGAAGACAAGGCCGGCATTCCTTCCCATGCCGTGCGCGCGGTGGAGGGAAATTCCTTCATATAGAAAGCAATCGCCGCCTCGGGGTCGGTGGAATTCAGCGCCAGATGATGGAAACGCGGCGGTGCCAAGGTCTGTGTCTGGGGCTGCGTCGGCGTTTGCGCCTGGGCACCCGCGCCCAGCAAAATCACAAGAATGGCGGTAATGGCGATCTTCATGTCACCTCTCCTTGCGCCTCTTTATAGGACATTTGGCGGCATGATCCCGCTCTTTTCGCGGCCGCTCGCTTTGTGGCACTAATAGCCCATTGGTTTTCGCGGATTTTGAACATGACCGATATACCCGACGACATCTTCACCGAACCCGATGACGTCGACGACGACACGCTGAAGAACCTGGGGCCGCTCGCGCGGCTGGCCGGCACCTGGGAAGGCAAAAAGGGCATCGACCTCAACCCCAAGGCCGACGGGCCCGAGCGCCGCGAATTCACCGAACGCATGGTGTTCGAACCCATCGACGCCCAGGCCAACGGCCCGCAGCTGTTCTATGGCCTGCGCTATCACACCCGCATTCTGGCCACCGACGAGGACGCCACCTTCCACGACCAGGTCGGCTATTGGCTGTGGGAGCCCGCGACCGGGCTTGTCATGCAGTCGCTCACCATTCCGCGCGGCCAGACCGCGCTGGCCGCGGGTCACGCCAAACCGGATGATACAAAACTAGTGCTGAAGGCCACGCGCGGCGATACCGAATATGGCATCTGCTCGACCACCTTTCTGGAAAAGGCCTTCCGCACCGACAGCTACCAGATCGAGATCACCTTCAATCCCGACGGCAGCTGGAGCTATGTGCTCGACACCACCCTGGTGGTGCATGGCCAGGGCCCGTTCAATCACCGCGATGTGAACACGCTGGTGAAAGTCGCCGAACCGGCGCCCAATCCGCTGATGCTGCTGGGCAAGACGTGATCGAGAGATGACGCCTCTAGCTGGTTACGCCGTTATGGCCGATCCGGATGTTTTCCAGGGTGCCCAACAGGCCGAATACCTGCAGCAGATAGATCACCACCGCGATCACGACCACGGCATTGAGAATGCTTTTGATCTTCCCATCCATGGGAATGTAGGTGTTCACAAGCCAAAGCAGCACGCCGACAACAATCAGCAGACCGACGATATAAAGCAGCGGCATTGGGCTCTCCTTCACCTTCTTGGGAGCAAAACGCTTGATACCCCCGCAAAGTTCCGCCGCGGGGGCCGCAGCCGCTACTTCTTGGCCTTTTTGACCGGCTTGGCGGGCGCCTTGGCCTTCACCGGCTTGGCCGCCGGCTCTTTCGCGGCGGGCTTCTTCGCCTCCTCGACAAGCTTCCTTGCCCTGGGCTCTAGCTTGATCTTGGCCACGGCGGGCCTGTCTTCGGTCTTCTCGGCCACCGCGATGTTCGCCGGGCTTTCCGGCTTCCTCACCTCTTTGGCTGGCGCTGGCACCGCCTCGCCCAGCATCATCGCCGCCATGCGCGGCGAAATCCCCTTGGGCCGCTTTTCCTCCAGGCCGCCATTGCCCAGAAATGCCTGCACCTCTTCCGCCGTGCGGCAGATGCGCGCCTTGCCCTGGGCCACCACGATCGGCCCGTTGATCAGGGTGGGATGTTCGAAAATACCGGTCAGGAATTCGGCCTCGCTGATGAAGCGGTCGTCCAGCTGCAGCTCCATGAACAAAGGCTCAAAGCGGCGCGCCAGCGACTGGTTGGCGTCGCGCAACATCACCGACAGCTTCTTGAGTTCCTCGCGCGGCGGCGGCGTCACAACGTAATCGATCTGGCGCGCGCTGATGCCGGCGGCCGACAGAGCAGCGCTCACATCGGCGGCGTCCTCGTCGTCGGCTTCATAATAAAGTGTGACGCTGGCGCGCGCCGGTTCGCGGGCGACCTCGCGTCCACCTTCGCGAACGGCCTCACGGGCCGGTTCGCGCGCCACCTCGCGCACCACTTCGCGCAACGGCTCGTCCAGCAGGGTCAGCTTGACCGCCTTGGGGCCACGCGCCTCCTGCTCGGCCTCGAACGACACGCGCTGGCCGGCCTTCAAGGGGCCGGCGCCCGATGCCGTCACGGTCGCGGTGGGAACGAAAACCTCTTTGCTGCCATCGTCCGGGGTGATGAAACCAAAGCCTTTTATGCCATTGAAAAACTTGACGGTGCCGGTGATCATGAAACTCCTGAACGATGCGCAAAATGGCGGTGGCGGCCGGCCCGAGCGTGGTATGGAGCAACGGGCCTTGGCAGCCAGTAAGGCAATAGTCGGGCGCGACGCCCGATGCAACCTCACCCCCACATTCTTTGGCCGCGACAAAAAGAGGTGGTGACAGGCCGGAGTTCCACCCGGCAGCCGGGGGCCTGAGATTCTCAGATAAGCGCTTTTGGCCGCCCAGGCTGCCGAAAGCCGCCGGGTCAGCCCCCCGAAAATTCCTTAACGATCAGCGCCGCGATCCTGGCGTGCGGCGCCTCACGCTGTTGGTAGGTAGCATTTCGCGCATCCACATAGACAGCCATAAGGATGGGCGCGCGGCCCGGCGGCCAGGCGATGGCATTGTCGACAGAAGGACCATTGAAGCCGGTGCCGGTCTTGTCGCCCGCAACCCAGTCTTTCGGCAGGCCGGCGCGCAACCGGCCCAGGCCGGTGGTGCCGTCTTTCAGCCAGCCAATCAGTTTCTCGCGTGACACGGGCTTGAGCACATCGCCCAGCAGCACCCTTTTCATGGTGGCGACCATCGCATCGGGCATGGTGGTGTCGCGCCGATCGCCGGGGATATTGCTGTTCAGCGCCACCTCGGTGCGGTCCAGCCGCGTGACGGGATCGCCGATCCCGCGCAGGAAACGCGTCAAACCCGCCGGCCCGCCGATTTGCGCCAGCAACAGATTGGCCGCCGTGTTGTCGCTGTATTTCACTGCGGCGGCGCACAACTGCTCAATCGTCAGAGCCCCAGCGCCCACATGGGCGCGCGTCACCGGCGCCGCCCCCAAAAGGTCCTTTTGCGAATAGCCAATGGCCTGATCCAGCTTCAGTTCGCCGCGATCAGCACGCGCCAGCACATCGGTGGCAAGCAGCCATTTGAACGACGAACACATGGCAAACCGCTCGCGCCCGCGATGGGAAAGCCGCACACCCGATCCGGTATCCAGGGCCGAGACGCCGATGCGCCCGCCAAGGTCTTTTTCCATCGCCGCGATCACGTCTTCGAAGATCGGCATGGCCAGCGCCGGCGCCGCCAGCAGGCCCAAGCCACCAGCCAGCACCGCCCGGCGGCCGATTGAGACATTGCTGATCGTCATCTGCCGCGCTCCAACTCCCCCACCGAGCGCAGCTTTCCGTGATTTGCCACAGCGCGCAAGGACGCGCGTCGCCTTTACTCAAACACGCTGGCGCCCGCGATCAGCGGCTGAGCAGGTCGATATTCTTTTTGATCGACACCTTCATGCCGTCGGGACCGATTTCGAACCCGTTGGCGCGCAGATCGGCCCATTCCCGGTTGGTCATGCACACCTTCGGACCCATGAGCTGGGAATCGGTGCGGTGCTGCGGCGGCCGGCAATAGGTGGCGTCGGGATCGTCGGCGCCCAGGCTGGGCGGTGCGGCCGAAACGGTGGTCTGCACCTGTGCCAGGGCGGGGTATGGCAGCATAAGCAATAGGATGGCGAGAGATTTGCGCATCGCATGCCTCCTCGATTTATGTGCTACGACTAGTAACAGATAGAAGACGACCCTTCAATCACGCCACACATGAAAAGTTTGTTGGAAAGCGCCGTACCCGTTCAGTTCAGAACCGTAAAACCCCGCGCATAGGTTTTGCCATCCGCGGTCAGGGGGGAGTTCATCCACCTTACCGTTCCGTTCTCGAACACGACGGAATAGACGTCCAGCCCATTGCCGTTGACGGATTTGAACGTGATGCTTTTGAGCTGCCCCAAGGTTCTGATCTCCTGCAACGTGTTTGGCAATTGCATGTGGACGATCGCCGAAAGCATCGGCGTCATTTCCTCATAGTTCGGCGCGCCTTTCTCCAGAGACATGATATAGCGGCGCAGCGCGTCCTCGGTGCCGGGGCTGGGCTGATTACCCTTCATGTGCGCCTCTTTGGCGTCCTGTAATCTCTTTGCCTCATCCGCGCTGATGCGGGGCGCATGTTGCTCCAGGCCGGCCTGGTGCAGAACCAGTTCCGTTATCTTGCCATCTTGGCCGTCGAAACTGACCTGGGCGTGCACTTCATTGCTGAAGAACTTGGCCGGGCTTTCGGGAAACAATTCCACCGGCTGCCGCCCGCTCAATTGCGTCAGATAGTGACTGCCATCGCGGCTCACGGTCATCAGCGCGCCCAGGTTGAGCTCATAAACGCCAACGAATTTGTCGAAATTCTTCGGGTCAAAAGGCACGGCCGTGCGCGGCGCGGCCTGTTCGGCGCGCATTTCCGCCATCTGTTCGGGGGTTATGACAGCCTCTGTCTGCGCCAGTGCGGGACAGACAAGAAACCCAAGCAACACGAAGCCCAAAGCTTTACGCATCGCACACCTCCAGCTTTGTCCATGTTACGGAATGCCGTGGCGGTTGCAACCACGGCGCCATGAAATTCATGTCAATCAAGTGCGCGTATTGTCAGCAGGCCAGTCCGGAATTGCAGCCATGGAAGGTGCGGTATTTTTCCGAGGCCACCACACTTTCGCCATCCGGTCCGATATCCATGCCTTGCCGGTGAAGATCGTCCCACTGTCGCTGAGGCTTGCACACCCTTGGGCCATAAAGACGCTGACCTGGTAATTGTTGAGGCGGCCGGCAATAGATGGCGTTGGGATCATTCGCGCCCTGGCTGGCCGGCGCGTTCGCGACGCTTGTCTGGTCCTGCGCCAAGGCGGGCGTCAGTGCGGGCGTCGTCAGCGAAAATGCAATCAAGGCAAATAAACCCAATGGTTTCAGCATGGCGTGCTTCTCCGTGTTTATCAGAGCAACTTCAATTCACGCGTCCATGAAACTTTTATCGGCTTATTCCGGCACCGGGTCCGACGCGTTCAGATAGCGAAAGCCCTGGATCTTTCCGTCCACCAGCGGCGACAGCATGAAGGAGAGATGGCCGCGCTCGAACACCGCGTCGTACAGGTCATAGCCGTTCAAGGTCACATATTTAAATTTCAGGGATTTGAGCGCACCCAGCTGGGCAAAGCGCTCGCTTGTCGCCGGCGCCTGCGAACCCACAAGCGAGCCCATGTCCGGCGTCATGGCGTCGGTGTCGAACGCGCCCTTCTCCACCGCATCGATCTGGTGGCGGAGGGCAGCCTCAGTGCCGGGGCTGGGCGCGCCGGCCTTGATGCGCGCCTTCAGCGTGGCTTCGACCGCCTTGCCGGCGCGCTGGCTCAACCGCGGACACCACCGCTCCATCCCCACCTGATCCATCACCAGCCCGATGACATGACCATTTGCATCGCTTTCGAAACTGAGCTGTTGACGCTGCTCGTTGCTGAAGAACTTGGTCGGGCTTTCGGGAAAATATTCGTAGACGGGATGGCCGGTCGTCAGCACCATGAAATGCGGGCCATCGCGCGTGACCCATATAAGTGTGCTGGGCATCAGCCGGTAGACACCCAGGAATTTGTCGAATTCCTTGGGGTCCATGGGCACGGAGTTGCGCACGGCCGCCTGTTCGGCGCGCAGCGCCACGACCTGGGCGGGCGAAAGCCAGGTGGGCGAAAAGTGGGGCTGTGCGCCAGCCGCTGTCGTCAATGTCAGCGAAACCAGCACGGCCAGGAGTGACATGCGGATCATATGCGCCCCCAATTTCCCAAACGTCCTACGGCATCACCGGCCGTTCCATCATGCCCCTGATTTTTCCATCCGCCGACAGCTGCCCCATCGACCAGGTCAGATGGCCATGTTCGAACGTCACGTCATAGATATCGCCGCCGCCCGGACCCACATTCTTGAAGGCTATGGATTGGAACGCGCCCAGCCGCGAAAACATCTGGCCTGCCATCGTCTCTTGCGAGCGGGCGACCGCAGCCAGTTCCGGCGTCATGGCCGCATAATCATAGACGCCTGTCTTTGCTATCGCACCGATCTGATGACGGATCGCGGCCTCGATGCCGGGGGTGGGCTTGTTGGCCTTGATTCGCGCCATCAGCGCGGCTTCCACCGCCTTGGCGGCGTCCTGGCTGATGCGCGGGGCGCGCTGTTCCAGCCCGCCCTGATGCAGCACCAGATCGGTCACCTTTCCGCGGGCATCGCTGTCGAAACTGATCTGGGCGCGCACTTCACTGCTGAAGAACTTGGTCTGGCTTTCGGGGAAAACCTCGACCGCGGTCTGGCCGGTCAGCCGGCTCAGGTAATGAGTGCCGTCACGCGTGATCCAGAAGACGGCGGTTGGGGCCAGTTGATATTCGCCCACGAACTTGTCGAAATTTTGGGGATCGAAGGCGACCTGTGCGCGCGGCTGGGCCTGTTCGGCCCGCAGCTCGGCGATGCGTTCCGGCGTTATGGCGGGTTGCGCCTGCGGCTGGGCTTCGACGGCGCGCGCCACCATCAGCAGGCTGACCGACAAGGGCACGATCAGCGAAGCCGCCGCCAGCCCCGCCAGCAACAGCTTGCGCAGCCGCCCCAGCGGCAGCGCCACACCGCCCTCCACGATCCGCTCGATGCGCGCCTTCAGGTCCGCCCCCGAAACGCCGGAGACGCAAGCCAGCGGCGACTGCACATAGAGCCTGCACACTTTCAGGATGCTTTCGGCATAGGCCTGTGGCGCCTGGCCCGCGGCCAGCACCGCCTCGTCGCAGGCACGTTCGCGCTCGCGGTTGAGCCGCGCCCCCAGCCACCACACCAGCGGGTGAAACCAGAACAGCGCCTCCACCAGCATGTGGATCGCAGCCCACAGATTGTCGCGATGATCCTTGTGGCAGGCCTCATGCACCAGGATCGCGTTCAGCTCGGCGCGAGACAGTTTCTCTTCTATTCCCTGGGGCAGCAGGATCACCGGCCTGAAGATGCCGAACAGCCCGGGCTCCAGGGCCGCGGGCGCGGTGCGCACGATGACGCCGCCGATGGATGTGGTATCGCTTGCCTGCGCCAGGACCGCGCGCAGCTTGCGCCAGCGCGACAGCCAGTGGACCGCGATCGCGAGCGTCCCCAGCCCCCAGACCGCCAGCAGCAGACCGGTCCAGTCGAAGCTGGCGGGCACCGCGGCCGTCAGCGCATGGGCCCGGGCCAGCGGCATCACATAGGGCTCGGCTGCAGGCCCAAATCCCTCCAGCACCGGCAGCGGCGCGGCCGGGCGTGGCAGCAACCAGCTTCCCAGCGCAGCCAGCGCGGCGAAGGGCACCAGGAATTTCACCGACGCGGCGAACCACAGCCAGAAGCGAACCCGTGCCGCATGGTTCTGGAACGGAAGCGTGACAAGGCCCATCACACCGGCGAACAGGGTGGACTGCCAAAGATGATCGAGAATCGCTGTGATCACGGCTTTTTCTCCTTTTTGTTCTTCAGCAGTTCACGCAGATGCTTTTCGGCGTCCTGGACATCTTCCAGGGTCAGCCGCCCGCTTTCGATCAGATGGGTCATCACCGGCTGGGACTCGCCCCCGAACACCACCAGGAAATCGTCGATCAGCCGGCGCCGCGCCGCGTCACGCGGTATGGCGGCCTCGAAGATGAAAGCCGCGGCCGCCTTGCCCGACTTGCGCACGGCCTTCTTGGCTTCCAGCCGGGCCACCATGGTCTGCACCGTGGTGTAGGCGGGACGTTTTTTGGCGGCAAAACGGGCCTGAATCTCGCGCACGGACGAAGCGCCATGCTTCCAAAGCTGCTCCAATATCTGCATTTCCAGGTTGCTCAGACGCGGCAGGGGCATGGCAGATTCCGTTTGCAGGCCGGGCGAAATTACTACAATGTAGTTCGCAGAGTAAAGACGCCCGAGTAAAGACGAAGACACGGACCAGGCATGACGAAGATCAAGCGGTCCCGGCGGGAGCTTGGCGCACGCGCGCTGGTTGCGGGTGTCTATCTTCTGTTGACCGCGATGCGTCCCGCCGCAGCCCAAGTCCCCGTTCCCGGCCAGGAAAGCCTGCGTCTTCTGATCGAAAGCATGGAGCAAGGGCACACTCGTCTGGATCTGCTCTATGACGACGACGTGCGCATCTGGAAAAACAGCCAATGGACCCTGGAAAAGATGGTCCAGAACTGGGGCCCGCTTGAAACCATCACCTACCGCCTGACCAGCGTGCACCGCTTTCTGGTGTTCGACGTCACCTTCGCGCACGCCCATTCGATCTGGAAGATCACCACCGTATCGGCCGACGGCCATATCGGCGGGCTGGATTTCTGGCGCTACGATCCTGACCGCCATCCGTTTGTGCAGGAAGGCCCGTGCCTGGGCGCGAACACAACAAGCGGCATAATGATGTGGACGCCCACTGTGGTGGCCATGAAAGAATATCGCTGCCTGGCGGGCAAGGACACCGGCGGCATGGCCTCCATGTATTATGGCGGCAACGACTGGAACAGTGCCGTCGAAGGCGAAGACATGAAAGTCTCACTCAACCTTGCCTTCGACAATCCCGCCGATGCCGCGAAGGTCAAGCCCTGGACCAAGGCCGAAATCAGCGGTCACATCTGGCGCGAAGACGAATTCATGGCGCCCACCCGCGAGGCGCTGCACGCCGAACAGGGTTTTCACGAGACCGAGTATCTGGTGGTGCGCGGTGCGCAGGTTGTGCAGGAGCCTTCCGCCAATCCCATTCTGGCGCTCAGCCCTCTCGTCCAGGTTCCAGTACAAATCGCGCACGACGAGCCGCCCGTGCCCGCACCGCCGACGCCAGCCACACCCGATCTCCGTCTGGAAGCAGCGCTGCGCCATATGATTGATGGGCTGGCGGCGGGCAAGCCCGATCTCGCCGCGCTGACGCCGGACCAGGCCGATCATGTTCAGCGCATAAAAAATGGCCTTCAGATCACGCTGCACGATGCCGGCGCGATCACAGCCATGACCGCGCTGGCCACCGGCGGCGACGGCCAGCAGATCTATGCCGTGACCTTCGCGCATGGCGCCAACCAGTTCTCGCTCAAGCTCAACGATGCGGGCCTGATCGAGGCTTTTTCCTATGGCCCGCACCTGACCGGCCCGGCCGACAAATCCGTCACCTGGAAAGCCAGCAACTGACAGCAAACCAAGGAGGACAGCATGACCCGCCATCTTCTCGCCTTCGCGCTTTTGTGTTCCGCCGCACCGGCCTCGGCGCAAGGCGCGCCGCCCATGCCTGCGCCACAGGAACCGGCCTGCTTGCAGCAGCTCAACATCCATGACTATCAGATCGTACCGCAGAACCGCTCCCTGGTGGTGATCGACCGCGCCCGCCAGCGCTATCGCGTGAACTTCATCACCAAATGCTATGACCTTCGGTACAAGCTTCGCCTGCGCTTCCAGACTTTGGGAGTGAGCAGGCTGGCGTGCCTGGGCAGGGGCGACAAGGTGCTGTTCCAGAACCCCGCCGATCCCGGTGCCGGCTTCTGCATCATCCACGACGTCGTGTACCAGACGCCAGCGATGGACGCGCAGGACGCCGCCGACGCGGCGGCCGCCAGGCAGCAATAGGAAGGAAGACGGCGGATGCTGCGCGACATGCTGCCGCCTTTCGTGGACATCACCCACCAGGCGCATGAGCCGGAGGACCGCAAGGCCCGGCTCGCCGCAGGCGTGCTGACCAGCGTGATCTATGGCGGCTTTGCCCTGCTGTTATGGCTGCATGAGCTTCAGCTCACGGGCACGCCCGCGCCGCGCACCATCGAGACCTACGCCATTGTGCTGCACGATGTGCCCAAACAGACGATCACCCAGCCGCCGCCGCCTTTTCTGGCGCATCTGATCCGCCCCAAGGCGGAAGTCCTCGCACCGCCCAGCTTCACCGTTGCCTCCACCGCGCCGGTTGCCCGCGCCGAGCTGCCGGCGACGGCGGCGACATCGTCGCCCATGGCGGGCGGCGCGCCACAAGGCACCGGCAGCGCCGGCCAGGCGGTCTCGGCCAATGGCGCCAATGGCAATGGCACCGGCACGGCCGGCTGTCTGGACCCGGTGTGGATGCGCGCGGTGACCGCGCGGGTGGGCCGCTTTTATTATTATCCGTCCGCGGCGCTCGCCCAGCACACGATGGGAGTGGTGATGGTACATTTCGACGTGACCCGTGACGGCCGTCTGGACATGCTGGAGATCGGCAAGTCATCCGGCGACGACAGTCTGGACGACGCAGCCTATAGCATGTTCCGCAAGGCCCAGCCCCTTCCCGCCATACCCGCGCGCATGCATGTCGATCATGTTGACGGCATCATGCCCATCATCTTCGGCAAAGCCGACCAGCACTTCAGCGCCACGCCGGGCCACTGCAGCGGCTCGTGAGCCGACAGGCCTGGATCCGTTGCACGGCGTCTCTAGCCGAAGCCGTTGCACGCGACACGCTCCAGCGTGTCGGTATCGGCGTCATAGGTCACGGAGACATAATGGCAGCCGCCATCACTGATCGTTGGAAGCCCCGCAGGTGAGGCAGAGACATGAATGCTGCCCTTCCCATCCACGAAGACGCCTTTGATGATGTGATGGCCGCCGATGATTTCGCCGCCATAGAAACGGTCATAACCATCCAGCGGCCTGGGCGCGGTCTTGACCAGAACCACGGTCCAGTCCGTCGTTTCGACCGCCCGTTCCAGCTTGCGGATCGCCGCATCATCGGGCGTCCAGTGTTCTTGCGCAAACGCCGGTGTCATGCCCAGCACGATCATGACGGTCAGGACTTTCAGCATCGCGCGCCTCTCTCGCCATATGTTACGTATGGTAACATATAGATGCACCGCCTTCAAATCTGTTTCGATGGAAGCTTCGTCAATCCGATGTTGGAACCGCTGTGCAGGCGATTCCAAAACGCAATGCGGCCGCCCCGGCTGGAGGCCAGGACGGCCGCAATCACGCTGTGCGATGAAGCCGTTACGGATTGATCTGGCTGCCGCCGACCACGCCCTTCTTGACCAGCTCGGAGAGCTTGATCATCCCCATATACTTGAACTTCTGCACCCGCTGGCCGCGATAGGTCTCGGTCGTATAGATGTCGCCGCGCTTGTCGGTGACGATGGAATGCACCGCATAGAACTGGCCTGGCTGGCGGCCGCCGCCACCGAACCAGTACAGCTCTTTCATGCTGGCCCGGTCGAAGACATGGATGTTTTCGTTGGCGCCGTCGGAGATATAGAGGAACTTCTGCGCCGGATCGCGCGAGAAGGCGATCTCCCACACCGAACCGTCGCCCTTGGTGTCGGGCTTGACGATATACTGTTTCAGATAGGTGCCGTCGGTCTTGAACACCTGGATGCGGTTGTTGGTGCGGTCGCAGACATAGATCAGCCCGTCATTCGACGGCTGGGCGCAATGCACCGGATTGCCGAACTGCGGTGAGTTCACGTCATAATGCGGGATCGGCGTGTCGTCGGGCTTGTGGCCATAGGCGCCCCACATGCGCTTGAACTTCAGCGTGGTCGCATCCCACACCGAGACGCGCTTGTTGCCATAGCCGTCGGCCAGCACCATCTCGTTACCTGGCAGGAAGCGGATCTGGGCGACGCCGCGCACATTGTCGGTGTCCAGACTGCCCTTGCTGGCGCTGGCATGGCCGATCTCGCCCAGGAATTTGCCGTCGGGCGTGAACTTCAGGATGAAACTGTCGTGATAGACGCCGATCTCGCCGCCGCCTTCGCGCGCCACCATCTGGGCCGGCGGCGTGGTGCCCGGCGCACTTGGCGCGAACTGCGCGGCCGAACCCGGCGGCGGCAGGGGCTGATAGGCGCCATTGCCGCCCAGCCAGATATTGCCGTCCGGTCCCACCGTGATTCCGTGGTTGGAGCTGGGCCAGTCATGGCCGTTGCCCCGCTCCTCGTCGCGGCCCCAATGACGGATCAGATTGCCCTTGGGATCGAATTCCAGAACGTCGGGCGCGGCCGTGCAGCAGTCGGCCTCGTTGCGGGTCGCATAAGATTCCTTCTGCTCCAAAGTCTGCGGCCGGTGCACGATCCACACATTGTCCTGCGGATCCATCGACAGGCCGATGACCATGGCCAGCACCCAGTGATTGGGCATGGGCTTGGGCCAGAACGGATCGACCTGGAACCACGGCACCATGGGATCGCTGGCATTGTCGGCTTTGGTCTGGCCCTGCGCCGCCAGCGGCATGCTCGCCCCCACCGTAGCCAGTGCGGCAAGGCAGGCGCCCGCCAGCAGGTTGCGTGTGATCGTCTTCATGAATTTCTCCCCTTTTATTTCTCTTTGGCAATTTTCTTTGGTGATTTTCTTTTGAAATGCTCAGCCGTGATCGGGACACTCGCTTCCATATTCGTTGAAGGCGTTGACCTCGGCATCCACTTGCGCCTGAGCGCGCTGTTTGGCGCGCTGGCTGACCAGGACGCGATGGTTCTCGATCACCAGTTCGGCCTCAGTCAGCGGCCTGGCCGCGCGCCTCGCCGCCACATAGTGATCGACGCAAGCCTGGAAGGCATCGGCCGACGCTTCATAGCTTTTGGTCCGCGCCATCGCCGCCACGATCTGGTCGCGGCTGGACCGCGCCCCATCGAAGATGGCGGGCATGGGCGGCGACTGGCAACGGTCATTGGCAAAGCTCTCGCTCACCCATTTGGGATCAGGCCGCGAGTCCAGCACCTGGTCGCCCCGGCAGGTCGAGGCAAAGGTCTTACCCGCCGCGGGCGCCACGGCAGCGGCCTGCGGCTGCACCACATGAAGCAGTTGCGGCGCCGCGGCAGGCATCAGGACCGCCACGGCAAGGGCCATTGTCTTCCACATTCCCGGCGCCTGTTTTTTGCCAGCAAATCACGAGCCGCCACCCCTGCCAACCACGTTCTTTGGCGAGCGCGTGCGGTGCAAACCGAATTTCATGCCGCGACGCAACAGAAGTCCGCACCGCAGGCAAATCCGTCTTGCCGCTTGAGTGGGCCGCCAGCAAGAACTGCACTATTGTAGCAGGAAAAAGGGGGCGCTCATGCAGCTTCGCGCATTCATGTTTGGAACGCTGCTGCTCGCCGCCCCGGCGCTAGCCCAAATGCAGACTGGCGCCAATGTGAACTGGCCGCTCTATACCGGCGATCCCTCCGGCAGCCGTTTCAAGCCGCTCGGCCAGATCAACGCCGCCAATTTTTCCAGCCTGCAGGTGGCGTGGCATTTCAAGACCGACAACATCGGCAATCGCCCGGAATACAAGCTGGAAGGCACACCCATCGAGGTGGATGGCATGGTCTATGCCACCGCGGGATCGCGCCGCGCCGTGGTGGCGCTGGACGCCGCCACCGGCGAACTGATCTGGGTGCATGGCGAGAAGGAAGGCGCGCGCGGCGCCGCCGCCCCGCGTCAGCTTTCCGGCCGCGGACCTGCTTACTGGAGCGACGGCAATCAGGCGCGCATACTATATGTCACGCCGGGCTACCGGCTGATCGCGCTGGACGCCAAGACCGGCCAGCGCGTGGCGTCTTTCGGCGACGACGGCGTGGTGGACCTGAAAGCCACCGACGACCAGAAGATTTCGCCCGACCTCACCACCGGCGAGATCGGCTGGCAGTCGGCGCCGACCGTGGTCGGCGATGAAGTGCTGGTGGGTTCGGCCTTTCGCGAGGGCTTCACGCCCACCAGCTATCGCAACAACAAGGGCTCGGCGCGCGCCTATGACGTGCGCACGGGCAAGAAGCTGTGGGAATTCCACACCATCCCGCAGAAAGGCGAGCCCGGCTACGAGACCTGGCTGAAAGGCTCGGCCGATTATACCGGCAACACCGGCGTGTGGACCGAAATCACCGCCGATCCGCAAGCAGGCGTTGCCTATCTGCCTGTCGAATCCCCAACGTCGGATTTCTATGGCGGCAAGCGGCCGGGCAACACGCTCTATGCCAATTCGCTGGTGGCGGTGGACCTCAAGACCGGCAAGATGAAATGGTACTTCCAGTTCATCCATCACGAAGTGTGGGACTATGACATGTCCTCGCCGTCGCTCTTGATGGACATCACGGTGAACGGCAAACAGGTCAAGGCGGTGGCCGCGCCCACCAAGCAGGGCATCCTCTATGTCTTCGACCGCATCACCGGAAAGACGGTCTGGCCCATTCCGGAAAAAGCCGTCCCCAAAGGCGATGTGCCCGGCGAATGGTATGCGCCCACCCAGCCCATGCCGTCCAAGCCCGCGCCTTACGCGCGTACCGGCGTCAGCACCGACACGCTGATCGACTTCACGCCCGCACTGCGCAAGGAAGCGCTGGATCTGGTCAAGGACTACAAGATGGGACCGATCTACACGCCGCCGGTGCTGTCGAAAGACCCCGGGCCCGTAGGCACCCTGGCGCTGGGTCCCGCCACCGGCGGCACCAACTGGCCGGGCGGTTCCTTCAATCCGGAAAACCACACCGTCTTTGTCTATGCCTGCAATTCGTGTCTCTCGTCCTATGGGCTGGTGCCGCCGCCGCCCGGCATGACAGACCTGGAATATGTCGAAGGCCATGCGGGCGACCGGGTGGTGATGATCAATGCCGCTGGCGCCGGCCAGGGCGCGGATGTCCCGCTCAAGCCCGCAGCCGCCGCGCCTTCACCGCCCCAACCCGCACCCCCATCGACCACAGTGCGCCCTGGCCTGACGGTGCAGGGACTCCCGCTGGTCAAGCCGCCCTACGCCACCATCAGCGCGATCGATCTGGATAGCGGCAATATCCTGTGGCAGGTCGCCCATGGCGAGACGCCGGACTATATCCGCAACAGCCCGGCGCTGAAGGGCGTCGAGGTGCCCCGCACCGGGCAGAGCGGATACAATATCGGCACGCTTGTCACCAAGGACCTGGTGATCGCGGGCGACGCCATGGTCACCACCACACCGGATCATCCGCGCGGCGCCATGCTGCGCGCCTATGACCAGAAGACGGGCAAGGAAGTGGGCCATGTGCTGATGCCGGCGGGACAGTCCGGCTCGCCGATGACCTACATGGTGAACGGCAAGCAGTACATCATCGTGGCGGTGTCGGGCGGCAACTATTCCGGCGAATATATCTGCTACACTCTGCCTAACAATTAGCCACCAGAGACAGCCGGCACTGTCACGACTTCAATGGTGACATGGGACAGGGCGGAAAAGCCCTTCAACCTGTCACGATAAAAGCCCTGATCGCGCCCGTTCCACGTGGCGATGGAAATGGTCGCACCCAGATGGCCAGGCCCCAGACGCCACAAGTGCAGGTCGCCAACCTGATCGCCATCGCTCTCCAGTGCATTACGCATCTGCGAGACAAGCCCCCGGTCTGGCACCATATCCAGAAGAATGGCGCCAGTATCGCGCACCAGGCCGTAAGACCAGCTTGCGATCACCAGGGCACCGAAAAGACCGGCGACCGGATCCATCCATAACCAGCCAAAGGTTCTGGCCAGAACCAGCCCCGTGATCACCAAAAGGGACACGGCCGCATCCGCCAGCACATGCACGATGGCGGCGCGCATATTGTTGTCACGATGCGCAGCATGGTGCGTCTGATCGTGGTGGTCGTGGTCGTGGTCGGAGTGATCGTCATGCCCCAGAAGCCAGGCGCTTGCCAGATTGACCAGCAATCCCAGGCCGGCGATGGGGATAGCTTCGGCAAAATGGATCGCCACCGGATGAAACAGGCGCGCCACCGATTCATATCCGATCAGGATCGCAATCATGGCCAGCACGATGGCGCTGGTGAAACCGGCAAGATCGCCCAGCTTGCCCGTGCCATAGGTGAACCGTGGATCGCGCATGTGACGCCGGGCATAGCTGTAGGCGATGGCCGCCAGCAGCAACGCGCCCGCATGGGTGCTCATGTGCAAGCCGTCGGCGACCAGCGCAATGGAACCGAACAGCAGTCCGCCGCCGACTTCGGCCACCATCATTGCGCCGCATAGCGCGATCACGGCCCAGGTGCGGCGTTCACTGCGCCCATGTTCCTGCCCCAGAAAGATATGCTCATGCACGACGGCCATCTGTTTCCTCCCGCAATCTCACTCTCCGTGCAGCGCCGCGGGGTGTTCCCGCTCCCAAGTCTCCAGCTTCAGGTTCAGCGATATCCCGATGATGCCCACCACCAGGCTGAGCAGAATCAGGAACACCACCACCCGCCACCCCACCCGGCCACGCGCCGGACGCATCGCGCGGCGCAGGCTGCGCAGGCTTGGCCCCCGGCGTCCGCGCCGGTGTTTCAGAATCAGAATCGGCTTGATCATCACCGCCTCCAAAAAAGCGGCGGCCCCGGGCACGCACCCGGAGCCGCCTGCCGTCAGAAAGCCTGGCTCACGCCGAAGAAGAGTCCGCGGCGCGCGCCATATTGCGGCGCGAACACGCCCACTCCGCTGCCGTTGCGGATCTGGTAATTGGTGTCGCCGACATTGATGATGTCGCCCCGCAGGGTCAGCCCCTTGAGGCCCACATCGCCCATGTCATGGCTCAGCCCCAGATTGACGATGCCGTAGACGGGCACGTGGCCGCCATTGGGCACCACTGTGCCGTCGGGAAGTGTGATCCCGTCTTCACGAAGGCCGGTCTCGACCAGGAAATTGGCAGAGAGAATGGTGTTCGAGAAGCGGTAAGAGAAGCCGCCCGACGCCGTGCCAACTGACTCATGATCCAGGTTTATATAGTGGTTCGCCACATAGGCGAGCTGCATGGGATCGAAATTGAACTGGCTGGTGACCCAGTCCTCGCCCACCGCATGGATCATGGCGTAGTTCACATAGGCGTTGAACGCGCCAAGCGTGTAGTCGCCGGTGAATTCCAGGCCATACTGCCGTCCGCGCTGATAGTTGAACGGCGTGAGCACGATTGGAGCACCGAACTGGCCCTCATCGATCATGTCCTTGGACATCTTGTAAAAGGAATCGATGCCGAGCTTTACCTGTGACCCCAGCTGCTGGGTCATGCCGATATCATAGTAATCGGCCCGCTCGGCCACCGGCGTGTTGTCCTGGGTGGTTGCGGGCGCGTTGGTGGTGTTGGTGAACAGGTTGATGTCGGACGTGCCGACATTTTCGATCGGCGGCGGCGAGAAGTAGCGCGAATAACCGGCGTGCACCACGGTGCCGTCCAGCGGCGTCCATACCGCATTGATGCGCGGACTGAGCTGGTCGCCCTTGCTGAAAGCGCCATACTGGTCATAGCGGACACCGTAATTCACCGTCAGCTGCTCAAGCACTTTCCATTCGTCCTGGAGATAGACACTGGCGCTCCAGGCATGCTTGGTGCCGTTGTCGGTGATGTTCTCCGGCGTGTCCGAGGTCTGGCAGGTCTGGGTCGGATCGGTGCACAGCGGATTGGTATTGAGCAGCGCAGTGCCCACTCCGCCGGGCGCGGTGGGCAGCACCAGCGAGCTGGTGCGGCTGATCAGGTCGTCGGCCTGATAGAGCACACCGAAGCGCACGGTATGGTCGCCCAGATGCCAGGCGCCCTCGTCCTGGGTGCCGTAAGCGGTGTCACGCTTGTAGGCGGTCTGGGAAATGCCGTTGTAGAGCAGGTCGCCCAGATTGTTGCCGCCCACGGCCGAGCCCGGGGTGTAGAACAGGCTGGAATAGCGGCCGAACACCGACACCTGCCAGTCCACCGCGCCCGACGAGCGCAGATAGCTGAGTGTGGCGTAATGGGTGATCTCGCGCTGGCGCTCGTCCAGATTCTGGCCCGGAAACTGGGTCTGCCCATTGGCCTGCAACAGATTGTTGCCGCTGCCGCCGGGATCCAGCGGCCCCAGCCCCACTACGCTGCCCAGCCCCGACGGCTGAAGCCCCGGCGTGTCGGGAATCTGGAACATGTCGTTCGACGTGCCCAGGATCGCCGTCACGCTGCTGGAATTATCGAGAATGTCCTGCACAAAGGCAAAGCCATGCCACTGCTTGGTGCGGTCATGGTCGGGCGTGTGGGTGGCGTAGGGCGCCTCGATGCCCAGCGAATTGGTGTTGTAGTCGCCGCTGACGAAATAGTTGAGATGCCCCGACGACCCGCCATAGTCGAAGCTGGGCTGCAAGGTGTTGTGGCTGCCGCCATACATCGAAACATGGCCGCCGGTGTCGAACACCCCGCTCTTGGTCTGGATGTCGACGATGCCGCCGGTGTCCAACCCGTATTCCGCCGGCAGCGCGCCGTCGATCAGCTTGACCGATTCCGCCAGCCTTGGGTCCAGGGTCTGGCCGAAGACGCTGATGCCTTCCGGCAGGATGATGCCGTTGATGCGGTATTGCAGCTGGTTGTGCTCGCCGCGGACATGGAACTGGCCATAGGAGTCCTGTGCCACATCGGGCATCTGCAGGATGATCGAGTTGAGCAGCGAATTGTCGCCGCCGGGCTGGGCCTCGATGTCCTTGGAGGTGACGGTATAGGTCGAGGCGCCCAACTGGGTCTGGATGCCGTTGCGCGCCGCTGACAGCGCCTCGGCGGTGACTGTTATATCTTCGACTGGCGCCGAGGTCGTCTGGGCAGCAGCTGAGGATACGGGCTGGGCGGCGGCTGAAACGGCGGACACGAGCACAGCGGCGGTGGCCGCCGTCGCAAGCAAAATGGAACGAGACATGGACGCAAATCCCCATATGAGGGACCCCGCGGGCGCAGACTCTGCGTCACCGTTTTGGGGTCGAATGATTTCCATGGGCGGCTGCCACCGGCAGTCTGATGACTGTCGGGCATTCGCCCCTTACGATGTGGAAATCAGATGCGGGGAGGTCCGCGGCCACGCCAGCTGTGCGAGACCGTATCGTAATGCGGGCTTACACCAGTGGCCGTGTCGATGACGGAGACGGCGAGAAGCGGCAGGAACCAGCTTGCCAGGCTGGGGGAGACATACTGGCCGCTATAGAAGGAGTGACAGAGCGGACAGTTGTCGGAATCGTCCGTGGCCGGCGCATGATGCTTGCCGGTCTGCGACACAGTCTGAACCGACGCCGCGGGCCGTTCATGGAAGTGGGTCTGGACGGCATAGGATTGCAGAAACAGCGCCAGCGCGGCGCATACGATCAGGAAGAGGCGGCTCATAGGCCACCACGACATAGGCGCTTGATGCGCTTTGATTGCCGTCCCCTGCATGCGCGGATCGCGTTACAATACCGTCAAATTATAGGAAACCCCGCGATTTCCCGCAATGCGGGACCCATGAGACAAAGCAGCCTGAATTCCCGGTAATACGCGTTGCGGGCCGCACGCGCCCGGGCCTAGGCTCGATGAAAATGGGAGGATTTGCGATGCGTGTTTGGTTTGCCGCCTTGGTGATGTTCCTTGCACTTCCCGCACTGACTTTGGCCGCGTTCGCCCAGCCCGGCAGCGCGCCCACCATTCCCCAGTCCGCCCTGATCCAACCGGCGGACCTGGCGGCGATGCTGAAAGGCGGACCCAAGCCGGTGATCCTGCAGGTCGGCTTCAAGGTGATGTATGACGAGGCCCATATTCCGGGCGCCCTTTATGCCGGGCCGGGCAGCAAGGACGACGGCATCACCGTGCTGAAGGAACAGGCCGCCGCCATCGGCAAGGATCAGGACGTCGTGATCTATTGCGGCTGCTGCCCGTGGGAACATTGTCCCAATGTCGCCGCTGCCTGGCGCACCCTGAAAGAGCTGGGCTTCGCCAATCTCAAGGTGCTCTATATCCCGAAGAACTTCGGCGCCGACTGGGTGGAGAAGGGTTATCCCGTCGTAAAGGGTTAGGTTGAAAAATTTGCTGTCATGCCCGCGAAAGCGGGCATCCATCGTGCCGCTACGAAGTTGGATTCCCGCTTGCGCGGGAATGACAATCTGTTTTTTGCTGTCCATCACCCTGCCCGCGTCCGCCACACCGCTGACGCCGGGCACGATTGCACCCCAATTCACCCGCACCGGCTTGGACGGCAAGCCCGTCACGTTGGCGCGCGGCAGACTGGTGCTGCTGGACTTCTGGGCCAGCTGGTGCGCGCCCTGCATCGTGGAGCTGCCGCATCTGATCGCCCTGCAAAAGCGTTACGCCGGCAAACTGCAAATCATTGGTGTATCGATGGATGACGACGCCAAGGCGCCGCATCAGACCGTGGCGCAGTATCACGTCAGCTATCCCGTCATCATGGGCGATGTGGCGCTGGGCAAACTCTATGGTGGCGTGCTGGGCCTGCCCGAAATCTTCCTGATCGCCCCTGATGGCAAAGTGATCGCAAGCTGGCGCAGCGACATCAAGGCGAGCGACCTCGACGCACGCATAGCCACAGCACTCAGCCGCTAGCCCTTGGTCATCACCGCAGTGGCCTGATCCAGCCTGGCGGCATAGGCCTTCAGCACCGCCGCCGTCATGCCGATATAGCGCGGCACATCGTCAAAGCGCTCCTCGGTGATCGCCTCGGTGATGCCCGGCATGGTGGTGACGCCATAACCGATATAACGCCCGGGCGCATAGATCAGGTTCTTGTACCATCCCCGTCCCGGCAGGCCGGTCTCATCCAGAAGCGTGGCGTCGATATCGCGCATGATCGCCAGCACCTTTTTCTTCTGGTCCGGCGACAGATTGCCATTCGCCGCCGCCTCATATTTGTCGGCGCTGTCTTTCAGGGTGGCCACCGCCGCATCCAACGGCTTGAAATCGAAGGCCGGCACGGTGGCACGCGGAACTGGCGTGCCCTTCATGTCGCCGCCGACGATCGTGTAAGCATTGGCCGCCAAAAGCGCCTTCTGCTGTTCGGCGGCGGCCCTACTGTCGTCGGCCAGATGCTGCACCCGCGTGGCGTAAGACTTCATATAAGTGGCGAAGTCTTTGGCGTGCTGCAGCGGCATGTCGGCATCGGCGGCGGCGATCACGCTATGGCCCACAGTCTGAGCCAGCACCTTGCCATAGACCAGGCCGGGATCATCGAAATTGGTGTGATGCTCGAACGTGTCATAGGCCGAGTGATACACCCCGCCGCCGCCACCGCCGCCGCCAAAACCGATGTCCAGGGTGGTGACGCCGGCATGATCCAGAAAGCCGGAGAAATCCGATCCCGACCCGGCCGCGCCCATCGGCAAATTGCTGGTGGGTGACGATGCAGCTTTTGCAGCCGCCTTGATCTCTGCCCCCGCTTCGGGCCCCGCCGCATTGGTCAGCAGCCGGTCGCGCGCGCGTTCGGCCAGTGAGACATTGGCGGTGGGATCGGTGATGCCCCGCGCCACGCCGGTGGCGAACGTGCCCAGGTCCTGGCTGCCCGAGATATTCAGAATGCCCTTCGAATTGCCGTCGGTGTTGATATAGAGCACCGCCTTCTTCTTCAGGTCGTCCATATGCTGTTCGACCCATTCGGTCGAACCCAGCAGCATCGGCTCCTCGCCGTCCCAACTGGTGTAGACGATGGTGCGCTTGGGCCGCCAGCCGCTCTTCAGCAATCCGCCCAGCGCGCGCGCTTCGTCCAGCAGCGCCACCTGCCCGGATTCCGGATCACTGGCGCCGGCCACCCAGCCGTCATGATGATTGCCGCGTATCACCCACTGGTCCGGATATTCCGAACCCTTGATGGTGGCGATGACGTCATAGACGGGCTTCAAGTCCCAGTTCGACTTGACCATCAGATGCACGGACCTTGTGCCCGGCCCGATGTGATAGGTGATGGGCAGCGCGCCGCGCCAGCCGCGGGGCGCCACCGGCCCGTCCATCGCCGACAGCAGCACCTGCGCATCGGCATAAGAGATCGGCAGCGCCGGAATCTTCAGCACCGACGGTGCGGTCTCGCGCGTCAGCCGCTTGGCATTGGCGGTGGCAGGAATGCCCGGGGTCAGCGGATCGCCAGGATAGAGCATCATGTCCATCGCCGAGCCGCGCTGAATGCCCTGGGGCGGCCGCATCGGACCTTTGGGATAGATGTCACCCGCCGCATAACCGTCATCGGCGGGATCGGAATAGATCAGACAGCCGATGGCGCCATGCTTGGCCGCCAGCAAGGGCTTGACCCCGCGCCACACTTCGCCATAGCGGGCGATGACGATCTTGCCTTCGACACTGATGCCTTCCAGCGCCAGCTCTTTATAGTCGGCCTCGGTGCCGTAATTCACATAGACCAAGGGCGCGCTGACATCGCCATCGCCCTGATAGGCGAGATAGGCGGGCAGTTCGTAGTCCTTGAAATTCGCCGTGGAGTCGCCGGGGATCGGCTTTTCCGTCAAGGTCGCCTTGAAGTCGCCCATCTCCACGGCTTCGGCGATCGGGGTGGGATACAGCACCTGGAAGGTCTCGACCCGCACGTCCCAGCCCCAGGACTTGAACTGCTTGACGATCCAGTCAGCCACGAACTTGTCGTGTGGCGAGCCGACCTGGTTGGGTTCGGCCGACAACAGCTTCAGCCAGTCGGTCTGGTCTTTGGAACTGAGCTGGCTGTCGAACCGGCTGAGAAGATCGGCCTGAGAGTTGGGTTGGGCTTGCGCATGCACGCCAGCAAAAAGCAGGACAAGACCTGCCAGCACACGCTTCTTCATGGGGCCCCTCGCACAAGATCAGACATCCAAGGCTAGCAAGAAGCCCGCGCCCCGTCGCGGGCGCAAACGCCGTTAGGCTTGGGAATTCCGGCTTTTTTGCCGCGTGAGCCCGCGCGGATTGACGGATATCGGCGCCGGGCCGCCGGCCTTGGATTTGCGCGCAATCTCGGCTAACCGTCGGGTGCGAAATCCCGTTCCCCCGTGTCATTTGCCGCGCCCAGCCGCCGCCCTATCACCCGAAGCCCTCAAGCGCATGCTGCCCTGGCTGGTCGCGGTCGCCTTTTTCATGGAGTCGCTGGACACCACCATCCTGAACACCGCGGTTCCGGTGATCGCCAAGGCGCTGGCGGTCTCGCCGCTGAACATGAAGTCGGTGCTGGCCAGCTATACGCTGAGCCTGGCCGTCTTCATCCCGGTCAGCGGCTGGATGGCCGACCGTTATGGCACGCGGCGCGTCTTTGCCTCGGCCATCGGCGTCTTCACCCTGGGCTCGCTCTTGTGCGGACTGGCGGGGAATGTCCACGTGCTGGTCGCCTGCCGCATCCTGCAAGGCTGCGGCGGCGCCATGATGGTGCCGGTGGGCCGCCTCACCCTGGTCAGAACCTTCCCCAAGTTCGAGCTGGTGCGGGCGATGAGCTTTGTCGCCATTCCCGGACTTGTGGGGCCCATGCTCGGCCCCATCGCCGGCGGGCTGATCGTTGCCTATCTGCACTGGCGCGCCATCTTCTTCCTCAATTTGCCGGTGGGGATTCTGGGCCTGGTGCTGGTCTGGTTGCGCCTGCCGGACTACCGGGAAAAGGTCAGCCATCCCCTCGACATCATCGGGTTGATCCTGTTCGGCGCCGGGATCGCGCTTCTGTCCTATGTGCTGGAGATCTTCGGCGAACATTCCCTCAACACCGGCGAAGTGCTGGGGCTGCTCGCCATCTCGCTCGCCCTGCTGTTCGGCTACGGCCTGCATGCCAGGCGCACCACCTGGCCGCTGGTGCAACTGGGCCTGTTCCGCATCCGCACCTTTGCCACCGCCGTCAGCGGCAGCTTCTTCACCCGGTTGGGCATCGGCGGCATCCCGTTCCTTCTGCCGCTTCTCTATCAGGAAGGCCTGGGCCTTTCCCCGGTGCAGTCGGGCCTGTTGATCACGCCCCAGGCGGCGGCGGCGCTGAGCACAAAATTCTTCATGCCCCGGCTGCTGGAGAAATTCGGCTATCGCGCCATCCTGATCTCCAACACCGTCATCCTGGGGCTGATGCTGATGCTGTTCGCCACGGTCGGGCGCGCCACGCCGATCTGGCTGATCCTGGTTCAGGCCTTCTGCTACGGCGCCCTCACCTCGACCCAATATACCAGCATGAACACGCTGGCCTATGCCGACATCGCGCCGGGCCACGCCAGCAATGCCAGTTCCATTGCCAGCACCCTGCAGCAGCTTTCGATCAGCTTCGGTGTCGCCGCCGCAGGGCTAACCACCATCGTCTTCCTGCCCGACCGCAATCATGTGAGTTCGGATCAGATCATCACCGGGCTGCACGAAGCTTTTCTGGCGCTGGGGGCCTTCACCATCCTGTCCACCATCATCTTCCGCCGCCTCAAGCGCGCGGACGGGGCCGACGAAACCCGGCAGAAGGACATACATCTCGGCTAAGCAGAATTAGCCGAGGTTCACGCCCCGCGCGCGGATGTCACGCACCATGCGGTCCACCAGCTGGGCATGGCGGTGCATCAGGTCGCGGCGCACGCCCACCCGGTGGCTGTTGGTGGCGGACAGGATGATGCCATCCTCCCGCTCTTTCAAAACGCCCGTCTCGATCAGGTTGTTGATGCGCCGGCGCACCGTCTCCAGCGGCAGGTTGGTGGCGCGCGACACCGCCGCCCGGCTGATGCCGCGGCGCATGCCGTCGGGTTCGACCAGCCCAGCATATTGCCGGCTCAGTGCTGTGTCATTGTCGATATGGGAGACATTGGCCGCCCCCACCGCGATGGCGATGATGTAATCGATCGGGTCCAGTTTGAGGTCTTCGGGCGTCTGCGCCGCATCGGCCAGCAGATTGAGCAGAAACCGGGTCGCAGCCCGGCTGATGATCTTGACCCGCTCGTCCTGCTGGCGGGCGCGTTCGCTGAGCGACGGGGTGGCGCCGTCGCCGGACAGCGGAATGATTTCCGCCAGGTCCGGCACATTGGAGCGCATCTTGTGCACAATGGTGGCATCTTCCCTGGGCGGCGCCCAGTCGGCGAAATGCACCAGCGGCACCCGCCCGTCCGCATCGGGCTGCAACGGCACGCTGATGGTCTCGAAGAAATAGATTTCCTGCGAATCCAGCAGAACCTCGCGGGTGGTGCGCAGGATCGCGCCCGCCCCGATGGCGTTGGCGCGGCGCAGGCGTTCGCCGCGCGATTCCGGCGGCGCCAGGCCGATCCAGTCCATGCCCGTCAGGTCCAGCCCGGTGGCGCGCACCAGCTCCGGCCCCATGAAGGTGATGGTCGCGGCCGCATCGGGCTCAAGCGCGTTGATCATGATCAGCGGCGCAAGGCTTTCGGTGCGCGCGCCGGGGAAGCCCCCGGCCGGCGGCAATTCCTGGCCGCTCCAGTTGTCGAGCCACAGTTCGACGAATTGCAGGCTGCGCGGCGCCAGACCCATCAGGTCCACGGACGCCCGCACAGCGGCCTTGTCATAGGCCATGTCGAAAATTTTCTGCGGGATAAAAAAGAATCGGCATCACGCCCCTTTCCCTAAGGCAACACAGTTCCGGTGCAGGGCCAAGTTCGTCTATGACCCAATCCGGGGACGTCATCAAACTGTTGATTTGCTTAAAATAAACGCTGCCAGCGCGCGCGCTTTTCCCAATCCGGGACAGGTCGGGACGGTACCAAGCGTCACACGGCGTTCATTTTCTGCCAGTTCGCGCGTCCCTGCCGCCATAAGTAGTTGTACTCATATTGGGGAGGCCCAAGGGCTGAATGGTTCCAGCGTGCATACCTGCTTAACCCGCACCGCGTACCATCCTCGCTCTTAAGGGTAATTGGGTTTCGGGGGTTAGGGTCATGTCGCAACCAAAACCAGTTGCGTTTCCGGTTCGGGAAAACCGCCGCGAGCACGAGCGCTCGGTGGTTTCGCTCGACGGCCAGCTTTTCGTGCCGGCAGAGGAAAGCGAACAGACATGCCAGGTGGTCGACCTGTCGGCCGGCGGCGCGCGCGTGGTCTGCGAAGATGTTCCCCCGCCCACGACCTATGTGATCCTCTACGTCAACGGCTTCGGACGCTTTCCCGCCGTCACCACCCGCTACCATGACGGCGCCATCAGCCTGCGCTTCGACATGACCGAACACAAGCGCGCGCGGCTCACCACCCAGATCAAGGCCTTCCTGCAGGCCGGCATCGTGGGCGTCACCAACCTGCGCCGCTACAAGCGCGTGCCGGTTCCGGCCGACGACGCCTTCGTGCGCGCCAATGGCGATGAGGTCGCCTGCGCCATCCGCGATTTCTCGCTCCAGGGCGCCTTCATCGAAACCCAATGCCGTCCGCCGGTCGGCGAGATTATCGCGCTAGGCCATCATCAGGGCCGCGTGGTGCACCACGACGGCGACGGTATCGCCATCCAGTTCCTCACGACGCGCGGCCGTTCCAGCAAGGATGAAGGCTGACATGGCTGTCGACCGCACATTCCGCAGCCTGGCCGCGCTGACCACCGCGTCGACCAGCCGCGTGCTGAACCTGCTCTCGATCAACAAGAACCATGGCGAGAACAAGGAGTTCATCGCCAATCCCATGTTCTCCTCGCCGATGCTCAACAGCGCCATCATCCTCAAGCACCGGCTGCGTGGCGATGAGATGGACATGATGCAGGGCGCACGCTGCATCGGCACCAAGTTGATCATCCCCTTCGAGAAGACCGACCTGCGCTCGGGCGGCAAGTCACTGATCGTGGGCCAGAAGGGTTATGAGGACATGCTGCGCGAGGCCGGCCATTACGGCGAGCGCTACGACTTCGACCACGATCTCAAGGTGCTGCGCCTGCTCGACCAGATTCCGTCGCTGGACCCGTTCCTGCTGCGCGAACATCTGCGCACCAATGACGTGCATCCAGACCCGCATTATTTCGAGATTTCCGACTCCGACCAGCGCCGCATGTTCGATTATGCCGCCGCCGAGATCCGCCGCCTGACCAGCATGGCGGTAACGGCCACCGGCCGCTCGCAAAGCGACGCCACCACCCGCATGGTGTCGGCACTTCTGTCCACCGAAGTGGACGAAAAGCTAGAACCGCTGCGCGCCACCTTGCAGCTTCAGCCCAACGAATTCCGCGAAGGCGTGTTCAGCTGGCGTGGCTTCATCTATTACAAGTGGAGCCTGGTGGATTTCTGGCCCGACCTGATCAAGGCCCTGCAGCAGCTCAAGACCATCGTGCCACTGCGCACGATGGATCACGAACAGCGCGCCTACATCACCAGCGCCAAGCAGATCATTCTGGCCGGCGCCAGAAAGGGCAGCGACGACATCAAGAACATCATCAAGGTCTATGACCATGCCTATGACAGCCTGATCGCCGAGCGCGATCCGCGCAAATTCCGCGAATTCCTGCTGGGCGCGCCCGCCCTGTTCCTGGAGATCGGCGAGAAGATGGGCGCCTTGTCCCACGTCACCAGCTTCTGGAAGTATCGTTTCCCCGCAGGCGCGCCGCGCACGGTCGACTGCGACGAGCTGACCGCCATTTTCCAGGATTTTTCCAAGGGCTTCACAGTGGAAAACAACCTGGCCGCCTGAATCGGATAACAGCATATGTCGCAGGCCAAATCCCGCTACGCCCTTCTCAAGGACCTCTCCGCCAGCACATCCAGCGACCAGCGGCGCGAACTGCTGCGCACGGTGACAGACGCGCTGACCAACAACGCCCGCACCCCGTCGGACGAGGAATTCGCCGAGCTGGACCAGATCCTGTCGCTCGCGGCGTCGGAATATTCCACCCAGGTGCGCACCGAGTTCGCCCGCCTGGTCGCGGCCAGCGTCACCCGTTTCTGCCACGCATCCGAACAGTTCGCGATGGACGACATCGAAGTGGCGATGCCGGTGTTGCGCAATTCCCAGGCGCTGACCGAGGAAGCCCTGCTGCGCGTTGTCACGGAAAAAAGCCAGGCGCATCTTCTGGCGGTGACCAAGCGCGACAATGTCAGCCCGCGCGTGTCCGAAGCCCTTGTCAGCAAGGGCAGCGACGAAGTCGTGTCCTCGCTGCTCGCCAACGAACGCGCACTGATCTCGGACGCCACTTATGAAGTGGTGGCCAAACGCGCCGAAACCGGCAAGCTGCTGCAGGCACCGCTGGTGCGCCGCCAGGGCGTGCCGATCGACCTGCTCAACGATCTTTATCTCAAGGCGGAAAAGGATCTGCGACTGGAGATCGTCAAGAAATTCGACAGTGTGCCGCCGGCCGAACTGGAAAAGGCGTTCGAGCGCAGCCGGGCGCGGGTCACCACCGCCTTCCGCCGCATGCCCGACGATCTGGCGCTGGCGCAAAAGCGCCTGTCGCTGATCGAGGCCAATCTGCAGCTGCTGCCCCAGGTGCTGCCGACCCTGCTGCGCGAAGGCAAAGGCTCGCGTACCGTCTTCAAGCTGGCCTTCGCCCGACTGGTGGATGTGAGCTATGACGTGATCGAACCGGCGGTGGAAGGCCCCGACATCGATACCCTCGCCCTGCTGTGCCGCGGCGCCAGTTTCGACCGCGGCCTGTTCGTCACCATTGCGATCGGGATCGACAATTCCGAAAAGGGCCTGGGCCGCGCCGAGGAATTCGGCAAGCTCTACGAAAGCGTGCCGGTGCTGGCCGCCCAGCGCGCGCTGCGCTTCTGGAAGGTGCGCGCCACCGGCTGATTTTCTCTCCGTGGGGGCAATGCAAACCCGCCCTGGCGTCATGCCAGGGCGGGCTTTTTTATTCGCACAAACAAAAAATCCCGCTTCGGTTTCCCGAAGCGGGCTTCCTGCATCAACTAGTTGTCGTCCGGATAGTCATGGACATAACCGTCATGGCCGACATAGCTGTCGGGCGGACGGGCGTCGGGCGGAGGCGCGACATAACCATCGTTATAGGCCTCCTCGCGCTCGCGATAGTATTCGCGGGCCTCGGCACGGCAGTCGGCACGGTTGTTGGACTGGCCGATCGCGTTACCGATCAGCGCACCGCCCACACCGCCCAGCACCGCACCACCGATGGAGTGCGAGGCGAGCCCGCCCACCGCGGCACCGGCGCCCGCCCCCAGCACGGTTTCGGTGCCGGTGTCGTTGTTGCAGTCCGCATAGGCCGAGGTCGCTGTAGCGCCCAGAATGAGCGCACCCGCGACGGCAAGTTTCGCAAACATCTTCATGGCTGAACTCCTTTGCACGCGGCCGCCTTTCGGGCGCGCCGTTGACAGAGGAAACGAACCCCGCCTCTGGCTGTTCCCGCCGCATATGCGGCATAAATGGGGCACCGCCCGCAACTGCTTGGCGCGCCCGTATTTCCTTTAAGGAGCTTGACCGTGACCTGGACTTATATCGCGCCCATCGTCCTTCTGTGCTGTTCCAATGTCTTTATGACTTTCGCCTGGTACGGTCAGCTCAAATATCCCGCAACGCCCCTGTGGCTGGTCATCCTCATCAGCTGGGGCATCGCCTTCCTGGAATACTGCTTCGCGGTGCCCGCCAATCGCATCGGCCATCACGTCTATTCGGCCGCCCAGCTCAAGACCATGCAGGAGGTGATCACGCTTGCGGTCTTCGCCATCTTTTCGGTGACGTATCTGGGCGAAGCCCTGAAGTGGAACCACATCGTCGCCTTCGGCTTCATCGTCTGCGCCGCCTTTTTCGCCTTTCATAAATGGTAGAGGCACCAATGGTGACCCTCTCTATTCAGGGCCGCTAACCTATCTGAATGTTTAGTGGCTGACTCCGCAGGAGAATTTTTGAAGGGCGTACGGAACTGCACACGGACATGGCGGTAGAGCGTATCCGCAACGCCATCGAACAGCGCATACCCGCACCACGCTGAGACGCGCTATTCCTCGACCTCACGCCGGCGGATCACGAACACCTGATAGGCGACCGCGTCCCAGGCATTGTGGATGCCGATGAACAGCAGCAGCAAGGTCACCCCGCCCACCCCAAACAGCGCCACATGCGCGTGGTTCAGCGACGCAGCACTACATAGCGCCAGCGCGCCATAGGCCAAAAACGGCAGCAGGATGTGGAAGCACCAGTCTTCCCAGTCGAGCTCGTAGAAATTCTGCCGCCGCATGCGCCCGGTGGTGATCGCCATATAGACAAGCCCGCACACGCCCACCGCGCCGCCGACAAAAGCGCCGACCGCTATGCTGGGCCATGGCACCTGGATCAGGGCCGAGATCAGAAGAACGCAGCAGAAATGGATGATGGTGGGGGTGGCAAAGGCGCGGCCCGCTTCCGCGGTGACGGCCGCCGGCTTTTCCGCGATCAGGGTCATGACCACGAACTGAAGCCCGATCAGCGCGCCGGCCGCCGAGCCGACCACCACATAGAAACTGTCCCACGCGTTCAGATCGGCCATGCGCCCTCGCTTTTCGTGGCGCAAATCATAGCGGAGGAGCGATATTGCGCCAGCATCAGCTCCGTTGTCATTCCCGGCCGAGCACCGCACTGCGGTGCGAGGGGAAGGGAAACCAGGTGGGCACCGCCGTGACGGTATCCAACACCTGGGTCGTTCATACGCTGCCGCTATGAACTCCCTCGCGCTCGCTATTCGCTCACGCTCGCCGGGGATGACAGCCGCGTTTACAGCCGCGTCAGCTTCTCCAGCTTTTCCGGATAGCGCCCGCCTTCGACCGTGATCTTCGCCGCCGCGGTATCGATCTCCTTCAGGTCGTCGGCGCTGAGCGTGACCCTGGCCGCGCCGATATTCTCTTCCAGCCGGTCCAGCCGCGTCGTGCCGGGGATTGGCACAATCCAGGGCTTTTGCGCCAACAGCCAGGCCAGCGCGACCTGCCCCGGCGTCGCATTCTTGCGCGCACCGATCGCGGCCAGAAGATCCACCACGGCCTGGTTGGCCTTGCGCGCCTCTGGGGTGAAGCGCGGCAGGTTGTTGCGGAAATCGCCATCGGCGAATGTCGTGCTGGAATCGATCTTGCCGGTGAGAAAGCCGCGGCCCAAGGGCGAGAACGGCACCAGCGCGATACCCAGCTCCTCCAGCACCGGCAGTTCTTCGTCTTCCACCCTGCGCCACCACAGCGAATATTCGCTCTGCAGCGCGGTCACCGGCTGAACCGCATGGGCCTTGCGGATGGTACCAACGCCCGCTTCCGACAGGCCGAAATACTTGACCTTGCCGGCCGCGATCAGATCATTCACCGCGCCCGCGACATCCTCGATGGCCACATCGGGATCGACGCGGTGCTGGTAATAAAGATCGATCACATCCGTCTTCAGCCGCTTCAGCGAACCTTCCACCGCCTGCTTGATATGTTCGGGGCGGCTGTTCATCGCCGGCGCATGGCGCGGATCGCGGCCCGGGGACAGATCGAAGCCGAACTTGGTGGCGATCACGACCTTGTCACGCACCGGCTTCAAGGCTTCGCCCAGCAGGTCTTCATTGGTGAAGGGACCATAGACTTCGGCGGTATCGAAGAAGGTGACGCCGCGATCCACCGCTTGGCGCAGCAACACGGTCATTTCCTTCACATCCTTGGGCGGGCCCAGCGAAAAACTCATCCCCATGCAGCCCAGCCCGATGGCGGAAACCGTTGGTCCATGTTTGCCCAATTTGCGCGTCTGCATGATGGCTGCACCTCATTGCGTTACAGGGCGCAAACTAAGCCTTCCCCGGTCCAGCGATTAGCCGCTATTATCGGCATGGACTTATATCGAAGGTTCATAAATGCGGCGGGAAGAACTGGGCGATCTGGCGGCCTTTCTGGCAGTGGCGGAGGAGGCCAGCTTCACCCGCGCCGCCGCCCGGCTGGGCACCTCGCAATCGGCGCTCAGCCACACCATCCGCCGGCTGGAAGCGCGGCTGGGGCTTCGTCTTCTCACCCGCACCACCCGCAGCGTGGCCACCACCCAGGCCGGCGAACGGTTGATCGAAACCCTGCGTCCCGCGCTGGCCGAAATTGACGGCCGGCTCGCCGCCCTGACGGCGCTGCGTGAGAAAGCCGCCGGCACCATCCGCATCACCACCGGCGAGCAGGCGGCGACACGCATTCTGCTCCCCGCCCTGACCCGCCTGTTGCCGCACTATCCCGACATCAAGGTGGAGCTCTATATCGACTATGGCCTCACCGACATTGTCGCCGAACGCTTCGACGCCGGCGTGCGGCTGGGCGAACAGGTCGCCAAGGACATGATCGCGGTGCCGATCAGTGGGGAGCTGCGCATGGCGGTGGTGGGATCGCCCGCCTATTTCGCCGCCCATCCCGCGCCGAAGGTGCCGCAACAATTGTCCGATCACATCTGCATCAACCTGCGCCTGCCCACGCGCGGCGGGCTTTATGCCTGGGAATTCGAGAAGGGCGCGCGCAAGCTGAATGTGCGGGTCGACGGCCAGCTGGTGTTCAACACCGCCGGGCTGATCGTACAGGCTGCGGTTGCCGGGATGGGTCTGGCCTGCCTGCCGCAGGATGCGGTGAAGGGCGAGATCGAAGACGGCCGGCTGGTGCGGGTCTTGGGCGACTGGTGCCCGCCCTTCCCCGGCTATCACCTGTATTATCCCAGCCGCCGCCAGCAATCGCCGGCCTTCGCGCTTCTGGTCGAAGCCCTGCGCTACCGCCCGCGCGCCGGCGGCGCCCTGCGCAAGCCCGGCAGGTAAGTGACGAGCAGCATTCCCGCCGCCCCGCTGAACAATCCGATCACCAGCGGGCGGATGGGGAATTCAAACCAGTCCTGCATGATCATGGTACCGATGACGCTGCCGGCTGCCCCGCAGATCGCACCAATGATCGCGGTGCGCAGCCATCTGGGCATTTTCATCCTCCCTGCGCTTGATATGCTACCGTTTGTAGCATAAAGTCCCGTCTCTGCCAGTCCGGGACACATTATGCCCGACATATTTTTCAGCCGTACGTCGCTGCCTGCGTCTTTTGTCCTGAGGCTGGCGCTGGGCTCAGCACTTCTGGGCGCTGTCGCCTGCGACCTGCTGCAGCAGCCGCTTTACGCCCATATCCTCATTCTTGTTGGTCTGACGCTTGTTATTGCCAGGATCATTCTTCAGGGCCGCAAGGGCCCTGACCTGCCGCGCCAGAACAAATGATCCGTATACTGAAAACCCTGCTGGCGCTTCTGGCGCTGTCCAGGCCCCTTGCGGCCGATCCGACCCTCGATGGCTGGCGCGGCTACAAGTTCGGCATGACCATAGATCAAGCCCATCATGTGCCGGGGTTGGACTTCTCCGAAAAAAACACGCCGCGTTTTACGGCCCGCACCCGCGAATTGGGCCGTGATGCGATCGTAGATCTAATGTTCGGCCCGAAGGGAACACTCGAAACTATCGATCTGCACTTTTCCGGCTATCCAGGTATGAACCCGACCCGCACCCCGGCCCAATGCGAAGAACAATATCAGGGAATCCTGCGCGACGCAGAGGCGCAGTACGGCGCTTTCGGCGCACGTCCGTTTGGCCCATCGCCGCACACGGCTGTTTCCACCCGCGCCCTGCCCGGCGGCAAGTCGCATTACATTTATGCGGCCTATACACCGCATCCGCTCAGCGGAAGCTTCACGGCCGACGCCGTGCGCCATTACGGACCCCGTTTCATCACCGTGCAGATGTGGGATATGACTTTGGGGCCCGGGCCGGGCTACTGCCAGCTCAGCATGGCCTTTGTGCATCCGCCACCCTGACGCCATGAAACATAGGCACCCGCTTTTTCTTGCCACAGTCCTGCTCGCGACGGGCGTTGAGGCCGCGGCGCTGAAACCGCTGCCGCCGCGCGGCACCTTTCTCTATTCCGATCTGTGCTGGGCGTCGGACGAGAACGGCGGCGATGCCGGCGGTTATCAGGTGCGGCTGGAGCGTTCGGCCACAGGTGACACGCTATGGCTGGAATGGTCGGAAGGCCCGCTCATGGGCCCGATGCAGGCCACCAAACTGCGCATCGATCCCGTGACCTCGGAAATCTCCTTCACCATCCCGGGCAACACCGCGCCCAGCTTCATGCCCGGCGACGAAACCTATGCGGGCTGGATCTCCACCCGCACCCTGTACATCAATGGCGACGCCGTTCCGCGGGTGAAGCGCCTGTGGCATGACGGCGACAAACCGATGGTCTGCCAGCAATAAAGCGCGCTTCGCCCCCCGAACGTACCGACAAACCGTCAGGTTCCATGGCCGGCTGGGAATCTACGTATCATTACGTACCCCAAATCCGCTTGCGACAACTCGATACAATTTGTATACACGCAGACAAGGGAGTCGGGAACAACCGGCCCCGCAAAGGGTGGGGCGCACATGACAATGGCTTTTCTAACTGTGGTGCTGCTGGTCGGCAGCTCCGCTTTCACGGTGTCCAAGCTGCTGTTCGACGAATGGCAGGCCCGGCGTCCCGGAAAGTAGGGCACTTAAATTGCTGGAGATGGGGTTCAATATGATGAGCGTCTATCAGATTGGTGCAATCCTCTTTGTCGCTGTCGGCGTGCTGGGCTCTGCCCTTGTCATCGCCTTGCGCGACGCGGGCCGCGACCATCGCCAGCTCGTCAGCCAGCGGACGTCACGCGGCCTTTGAGGCGCGCGGTTCCTGCTGCCTGGGCAGGATCACGGTAATCTCGGTTCCCACATTTTCCTGACTGGCCACGCGCAGGCTGCCGCCATGTTCGGCCACCAGCGCCTTGACCAGCGCCAGGCCAAGGCCTGTGCCTTCGCGCGCCAGCATGGGATTGTTCGACGCCTGTTCGAACGGCTGGCCGATGCGGGCCAGCAGGTCGGCGGGAATGCCGATGCCCTCGTCGCGCACCATGATCTCCACACAGTCATGCAAGGCGCGCAGGGACAGCATGATCTCGCCGCCCTCGCGCGAGAACTTGACCGCGTTTGACAGAAGATTGAGCAGGATCTGCTTGCAGGCGCGCGCATCCGCCTCGAGCTGAAGATCGCCATCGGGAAGCTCGGCGGTGACGGTGATGTGGCGCTCGTCGGCGCGGCGGCGGATCAGTGCCAGACTTTGCTGGGCCGGCGCCTTCAGGTCGAAGGTGCGGAAGTCGGGCGCAAAGCGGCCGGCCTCGATCTTGGCCAGATCCAGAATGTCCGACACCAGGCTCAAGAGATGATTGCCGGCATCATTGATCAGCCCGACATATTCCTCATAGCGTTCCGACAGCGGCCCAAACGTCTTGTGCAGCATCAGATCGGAAAAGCCGATCACCGCGTTCAGCGGCGTGCGCAGTTCGTGGCTCATGTTGGCCAGGAATTCCGACTTGATGCGGCTGGCGGTTTCGGCCATCTCGCGCGCCGCCAACAACCGCTCGCGCTCGGCCACGCCCTGGCGCTGGGCCTTCAGCGCACGGGCAAAAAGCCCGATCTCGTCGCTGCGCGCGCGCAGCGCCAGCGCCGCCTCGATATCGCTTTCCGCCCCGCTGGTCATGGCGCGGGTGATGGCGTTCAGCGGGCGGATGACGCGGGCGAACACGATCGCCATGGCGAAACAGCAAAGCCCGATGGACAGCGCCATGAACAAAAGCGCGAGCGCCAGATCGCGCCGCTCATTGCCCAGATTCTGGTTGGCGCGCACCGCGGCCGCATCCAGCGCCGCGCGCGACACCTGCATCAGGCTGTTGAGCGAGGGGTTGGACAAGGCCATCCATTCCCGGTCGCCGATATGGGGATCGCGATGCGCCGCCAGCTCGGCCATCACGCGCCGGTGCAGCGACAGATACTGGCCGAAATAGACGCGGTTGGCGCCGGCGATGGCGTCGGCCAGTTCCGGGGGCAACAGGCCGTCCTGCGCCGCCTTTTCAATCGTCTGCCACGGCGCCTCGATGCGTCCGCTGGTCTTGGCATATTGCAAAAGCTCGGCCTGGGTCGGCGCCCGGTGCGCCGCCATCAAGGTCGCCATGGCGCGGCGTTCGGCGCCCGCATCCACCCGCACATGCCAGGCGATGTCGCTGATGCGCATCATCTCGCCCAGGAACGGCCCGGACGAGGCGATGTCGCGCGACAAAAGCGCGGACTGCTCGTCGATCAGATTCAGGATCGCGTTGGAGGCCGAGGTCGGATCAGTGGCCAGGCTGCGGGCCCGCTGTTCGCCCGCTTCCTGCACCGCCGTGACGATGATGGGGAACAGGCCGGAATCGAACTTGGCCGCCTGTTGGTGAAGCTGGCGTATCAGGTGCGCGGAAATCACGGAATTGTCCGAGCGCACCATTTCGCCTTCGACGAAGCGTAGCGCCGCCATGGTCTGGTGGTGCATGGCCTTGACCGCGGCCAGGCTTTTGGGCGTGATTGGCGCGGGATCGGCGATGGCCGAGTCGGTCAAGCCCAGCTCGATGCGCACCGTTTCGCGCACCAGCACGATGTCGCGCGAGATGCGCGCGCTGGACAGGACGCGCGAAGTGACGCGTTCGCGGCGCCAGGCATCCAGTGCGGACAGCGCAAACACAGCCACCAGCACCAGCACAAGCGTGCCGGTGACCAGCGACAAAAGCAGCGATGCGGACGTGACGCGCTTCATGGAGGCGCGCACTTTAAAGCGCGTGCGTCTTCAAATTCTTAAGCGGCGTCAGGGTAAAGGTGAAGGCGCGGTTAATATCGTCTTTACGCTGCCCGCCCGGGTTCCGCGGTTATGCCGCGCTTTTGCCGCCTGGCAATCCCGTGTCCCCCGCTGCCCTGAAACCGTCATGGGCGGGCGCGCCACCGCCTGCAAGTTTGCTTGTTGACATTGAGCAAGTGTTCTTGTAGTGTTCCGTCACGAACATGCTTGAGGTGATCCAGCGCGGCGCGCAAAGCCCCGCCCGGCGCTTCACGCCTCTGCCCTGCCCCTTCTGCGGCGCCGATCCGCCGCTGGCCGCCAAAATCGCCGGCCGTTTTGTGGTCGGCTGCGAAAGCGATGACTGCTTTGCCCATCCCCAGGTCGCCAGTGATACGCTGGACGATGCCTGGTCCCGCTGGAACAGACGCGCCCGCTGACGGCAATTATCAACTGGCTGGAAAGAGCATCCGGGTCAGTGTACACCGCCAGCAACGCCGGCTTAGCTCAGTTGGTAGAGCACCTGATTTGTAATCAGGGGGTCACAGGTTCGAGTCCTGTAGCCGGCACCATTCATTCGCGCCCGGACCGGGCGCGAATGAATGACAAGCGGCCCCGCGCGTCAGCGACTTGAGGGGGCGGCCTAGCGGCAGCGTAGTGGCCGCGCGTCAGGCCAAGCGCGGCACCAATACGCGCCCGGACGGGCGCGCCATCGAACAAAGCCAAGCCCGCGCGCGCGACAGCGTCTTCGCGCGGGCGCGGCAGTCTTTCAGTCCTGCTCAGATCTCTGCGTGCTCGCCTTCCAGCATGCTGGTGAATACTATTCCGCTCAGACGATCCTTCGGCATTCCGCAGGCCATATCCGCTTTACCCCAAAAGCGGTCATTCAGCAATCAGGCCAATGTCCGCTTTGCGCCAATAGCGGACATTCAGATTCGGTACCGTCCGAAGCCCCCAAGCGCGGAAAACCGACCGCTGATGAATGCGCTTGGCGGCTCCAGCATTCCGTCGTGGGACAAATAATCTGTTTCCGCGCGGA